>OFET01000198.1_pt1 | contig 67556 bp, 73 predicted proteins | sample 1521211 | NCBI WGS metagenome assembly OFET01 (sample SAMN03766358, study PRJEB24113) | microbial mat metagenome | isolation source: enrichment culture HLUCC-A from microbial mat sample contains cyanobacterium...
CCGTGGCGCTACGCCCAGACGTCAAGCCTCGCAGCATAGGGCCTCGGCGTCGCGCTTACAGTTGTTTTTCACATCAAGCAAAATCAACCACTTAGGTTTCCACAATGGCCAAGACACGCTTGCCGTGACATGACAGGCTAAATTTGGCCATTTTCCAAAGAAAATGGCCATTTCACAAGTCAAGGCCGGCTATCGGGACGCCCTGTCCAAAAGCCGCTGTTGTGGAGGCGCCGAAGCATTTCCCGAGCCGAAACGCCGCTTCATCTGTTCGACCTGGAACACCTCGCAGCCCAGCCCGACGAACAGCGCCGCGGCGACGTTGGGATGGGTGGCATGGCCCCAGAGCGTGCGTTCCAGCAGGATCGCCCCCTCGGTCCCCGAGGCCATGCCGCAGCCCGATCCATGGGCGAAGGCGACGACCGCGTCGACATTCGGATAGGGGTCGAGCGATCCGTCCATCCCAAGCTCAAGCGCGGCCCGCTGCACGACGGTGGCCGAACAATTCACGGTCGCGCACAGCGCGATCATGTTGCGCGTGCCGACCCTTCCATCGGGCCGCTTGTAGCCGTCGAATGTCCGGCGGGCGGGCAGCTTTGGCGCCGCTGCGCCCGTCGCGGCTGTCGGCGCCGCCCATCCGCCCGCGTCCGGCAGCGCCAGGTTGTGCGAATGCACATGCGCGCCCTTCGCGATCGCCTGTGTCGCCACGCCGATCGGCTGTCCGAATTTCAGGATCGTCTCGCCCGCGGCGATGTCGCGCCGCGCGATCTTGTGTCCGAAGGGCACGGCGCCGCCGGTCCGGGTCCGGACCAGCACAAGGTCGTCGGGGTGAAGCAACAGCGCGTCAGCCATCGGCATATCCCGCGCAGGGCCGACCGACCCGCGCCGGCCCGCGCACCCGGCCCGGACCGGCCCCAAGGACCGGCCCCGTCGATCCCCGCCAAAGACCTCCGCTCATTCCCGCCTCCGCGTCCTGCGGCGCATGCCGCCCCTCGATGACAGATGTGCCCGCGAAGCCCGGCGCCTGCAAGACCACCTGTCTGCAAGGCATGTCCGGTTTTCGCGCGCCGCCGGCGCGAAGGGCGTCACGCCGCTGGCCCCGGTCAAGGATCATCTGGACAGGGTCCAGCAGCACGGGCCGGACATCGGCCGCATCCACGGGTTAGCGGGTGGCGAGGTCGAGCCGGGTTTCGACGCGTCGGATCCGGACTTCGGCTTTGCGCAGGGCGGCGGCATGGACAGAATGCCTGTCGCCGGAACAATCGTCGATCTTCGGCTTGGAGACGCCGGCCCGCTCGGCGATGCGATCGACCCGCGCACCGGACAGGCCGAGATCGCTGAACGCCTGCCTGGCGGCCTGACGGATCGCGGCGCGGGTGATCTCGGGGTTGCGCCGGTTGGTCTTGCGTATCGGCGACATGTCCTTGGGCAAGTCCCGCCTGCTTTCGACCGGACGTCTGCCCCCCGGCAGCGGATGGCCGGACGCCGAACCCCGCCTGCGCCGGTCGGCACGCCGTCCGGCCGCCTGGTCCACCGCGCGGCGATTGTCGTCGATCCCCACCTGGTCATGGCGGCCCCGGTTGCCCCCCCTGGCGCCCTCGGCCAGGGTCCAGGCAAAGGGCGCGGCGTCGGCCCCGTGGCGCAGGACCTGTTCCCACGTCACCTTGGCCCCCTTGTCGACCACATGGCAGGGCATGGAGGCCGCAGGACGTTGACAATCGCCGGATCTCGGGGCTTCCGGCCGGGATCGGCGCCTGGCCGTGCCGTGCCGGTGGGATCCGGGCCCGCGCTTGCCGGCAGGATCGCTGCGCGCCTGTTGCGCTGCGGCTCGGCGGATTGCGACACCGTTCTGCGCCGACACAGGCGGCAGCACGGGATCCATCGGGCCGCGACCGAAGCGAGGCGCGCCGGTCAGGCCGGGTCGGCCCCCGCCGGCGCGGATTCCCAATCTTCGCCCAGGGCGACGATGCAGGCGGTGCCGCTGGCATAGCGCTGAACCAGGATCCAGTCGCCCGAGGCGGGCGCGATCCAGATTTCGACCAGCGCGTCCGGGCTGCGCAGACCGCTGCCGATCCGTTCGGCCCGATGGGTGGTTTCAAGCGTCCGGTCCAGCCGCGCGCTGTCGTCGCAATAGACGTCGGTCAGGTTACCCGCCCCGGCCTGGGGGGCAAATGCAAGGATGCACAGGGCGCCGAAGACAAGCTGTTTCATGGCCTCACTCTAGCAGCGACAGGTGTTTTGTAACAGGGTTATGACGACCTGTGGATAACTTTTCGGCGCCCGTGGCCGCCCGCCTGGCGCGACACGCGCCGGACCGCACGCAACGGCGCGGTGTCACACAACCGTTTCGATGTCTTCACGGAATCGAATCAAATCTGTCGCATCAGCGTCGCAGCCGATCCTTACCGCCCCCTTAACAAAGGGGAAAATGATGCTGGAATTGAAGGCAGTCACCAAGCGGTTCGGCGACAAGACCGCAGTGGACTCCGCGTCCTTCGAGGTCGACAAACCGAAGATGATCGGGATCATCGGCCGGTCCGGCGCGGGCAAGTCGACCTTGTTGCGGATCCTGAACCGGCTCAGCGATGCCAGCGACGGGCAGATCCTTTACGACGGCACCGACATCACCGCCCTGAAGGGCGCGCAGCGCCGGGCCTGGCAATCGCGCTGTGCGATGATCTTCCAGCAATTCAACCTCGTGCCGCGCATGGACGTTGTCTCGAACGTGTTGCACGGCACGTTGAACCGGCGCTCGACCCTGGCGACGATGTTCAATCTGTATCCGCGCGACGACATCCACAAGGCGATCGAGATCCTCGACCGGCTGGGCATCGCCGAACAGGCGCCGAAACGCGCCGAGGCGCTGTCGGGCGGCCAGCAGCAGCGCGTCGCCATCGCCCGCGCCCTGATGCAGGACCCCAGCATCATCCTGGCCGATGAACCGATCGCCTCGCTCGACCCGATGAACGCCCAGATCGTCATGGACGCCTTGCGCCGCATCCACGAGGAAGACGGGCGCATGGTGATCGCCAACCTGCACACGCTGGACACCGCGCGTCGCTATTGCGACCGGGTGATCGGCATGCGCGACGGACGCATCGTCTTCGACGGCCTGCCGGACCAGCTGACCACCGGCGCCGCCCGCGACATCTATGGCGCGGGGGCCGATTTCTCGGAAGCCGCCACCTCCACCGCCATCGAGACACTGGACCGGACACAACGGGGTGTGGTCCCCGCCTGATCCAGCTGCCCCTCCCCGGCCCTGCCGGGGGTTTTTCGTTCATCACACCCAATGGAGAGACTGATGAAAAAGACCATCGCGCTCGCACTCGCGACGACCACCGCCCTGAGCACCGGGGCCTTCGCCCAGGAAATCACCGAATTCCGCATCGGCATCCTGGGTGGCGAGAACGCCCAGGACCGCCTGAACTCGAACGAATGCGTCCGCGCCTATGTCGAAGACCTGCTTGGCGTCGAAACCAAGATCTTCACCCCGGCCGATTACGACGGCGTGATCCAGGGCCTGCTGGGCGGCACCATCGACATGGCCTGGCTGGGCGCCTCCAGCTATGCCAAGACCTACCTGACCGACCCCGAAGCGGTTGACGTGGTTCTGGTCAAGACCAACCTCGACGGCTCCTACGGCTACCATTCGATCGGCTTCGCCCGCGCCGACAGCGGCATCACCTCGCTCGACGACATGGAAGGCAAGGTCTTCGCCTTCGGCGACCCGAACTCCACCTCCGGCTTCCTGATCCCGTCGGTCGAGATCCCGAACGCGATCGGCGCGACCATGGACTCGGGCGATTACTTCGGCGAGGTCCGCTTTGTCGGCGGTCACGAACAGACCATCGTCGCCGTGGCCAATGGCGATGTCGATGCGGGCGTGACCTGGGCCGACGGCCAGGGCGACTGGCTGGATGGCTACAATTCCGGCGCGCTGCGCAAGGCCTCGGATGCCGGCCTGGTCGACATGAACGACCTGGTCGAGATCTGGAAATCCGAAGTGATCCCCGAAGGCCCGATCGTCCTGCGCCGCGCCCTGCCCGAACAGGTCAAGGCCGACGTGACGGCGTTCCTGCAGGAACTGCACGGCATGGACGAACAATGCGCCTACAACATGGCCGCCGGCGAAACCGCGGGCTTCATGCCGATCACCCACGAAGCCTATGAAGGCATCATCGCCGTTCGTCAGGCCGTCCAGGGCAACTGATCGACACGCACACCGATCGGGGCAGCGCATTCCGCTGCCCCGACTTTTTCGGAGCGACCCATGACCGACGCCGCGCTTTCAGGACGGACCCGAACCGAAGTCGACCGCATTCAGGACAGCTACATGGCGCAGGTGCGCCGCCGCCGGATGTATGGCGGGCTGACACTGGCGATCTTCGTCCTGCTGATGGTCTCGGGCTTCGTGGTCGCCGATGGCCGCAATGCCGGCGGCTTCTGGGATGGCTGGCGGCAGATGCTGGATTTCCCGGCGGATGTCCTGTCCGAAGCCTGGGAAAAACGCGCCAACCTGCCGGGCCTTCTGGTCCGCTACTTTCCGGCGCTGATCGAAACCATCAACATCGCCGCGGCCTCGACCCTGATCGGCGCGATCTTCGGCCTTGTCCTGTCGCTGCTGTCGACCCGCGGCCTGGCGCGCTGGCCGCGCCTGATCCCGCTGTTCCGCCGCTTCATGGACATCCTGCGCGCAGTGCCCGAAATCGTGATCGCCCTGGTGCTGATCTTCATTCTGGGCGGCGGGCCGGTGCCGGCGATGATCGCCATCGCGCTGCACACCGCCGGCGCCCTGGGCAAACTCTATTCCGAGGTCGCGGAAAACGCCGATCTGAAGCCGGTCGAAGGATTGGCCTCGACCGGGGCGACCTGGTCGCAGCGCATGTGGCTTGGCGTGCTGCCGCAGGTCGCGCCGAATTTCCTCAGCTACACGCTGTTGCGGTTCGAGATCAACATCCGCGCCTCCGCCATCCTCGGCTTTGTCGGCGCCGGCGGCATCGGGTTCGAATTGCGCAATGCCATGGCCTGGGGCCCGGGACGCTTCGACGAGGCGGCGGCGATCTTCCTGCTGCTGTTCGGGACCATCGTGTTCTTCGACCAGATCTCCAGCCGCTATCGCAACAAGCTGACCGAGGGGACCTGAGAATGACCGACGCAACCGCCACCCTTGGCAGCCACAAGACCTCGGCCGACGCCTTGTTCCGCCGCAAGCGCCTGATCGGCTTTGCCGTTCCGGCCGTCGTGCTTGCCTATCTGGCCTATATCGCCGTGGCCTTCGACGTGGCCGGCCTGCTGCAACGCGCCAGCACGGACAACGCGGTCATCCTTGCCTCCGACAGCTGGTCCTACAAGACCCATGTGACGCTCGACAACCGCCGCGGCGGCATCACCTATGCGATCGAAGGCGAACGCAAGGGCGCCTATCCCGACGGGGAACGCCCCGCCTGGGTGACCGAAAACGCGGCCGGCGATGTGCTGATCGACCTCGAAGACGGGCATCTGGTGCGCTTTCTGCCCGACAGCGCCGTCACCTATGACGTTCCCGGTTTCGGCACCATCGAGGCGCAGCTTGTCGATGGGTCCGTGGTCACCAACCTGTCCGAACCGATCCCCGACTGGATCAACCTGTCCGACCAGCGCATGACCGTGACCACCGATGCGGGGCGCCTGACGATGACCCGCAGCCGCACCGAAGTGTTCCGGTACTTCCCGGGCTGGGAATTGTTCTGGTTCACCCTGGACAGCCCCTATCACGGCCACGGTCTGGCCCGGATCGCCTTCGGCGACCGGATCGATCCGGACCGCCCCAACCTGTCCGGCGCGATGTCGGATTTCTGGAACAACGGCATGTGGCGCCACAAGGACGTGGCCTGGGCGATCGGCGAAACGATCCTGATGGCCTTTCTCGGCACCTTCGGGGCGGCGATGCTGGCCTTGCCCATGGCCTTTCTCGCCGCGAAACGGTTTTCACCCGTCGGCGCGCTGCGGTTCGGCATGCGGCGCATCTTCGACTTCGTGCGCGGTGTCGACGCGTTGATCTGGACGGTGGTTCTGGCCCGCGCCTTCGGCCCCGGCCCCTTGACCGGCGCATTGGCGATCCTGATCACCGACAGCGGCACCTTCGGCAAGATCTTTTCCGAAGCGCTGGAAAACGTCGACGAAAAGCAGATCGAAGGCGTCGCCTCGACCGGGGCCAGACCGCTGCAACGCTACCGCTTCGGGGTGATCCCGCAGATCGTCCCGGTCCTGCTGGCACAGGTGCTGTATTTCCTCGAATCCAACACCCGCTCGGCCACCATCATCGGCGCGATCACCGGCGGCGGCATCGGGTTGATGCTGACACAGGCGATCCAGACCCAGAAAGACTGGGAGGAAGTGGCCTATTACATCGTCCTGATCGTCACCATGGTGATGATCATGGATACGGTCTCGGGCTGGTTGCGCGGCAAGCTGATCGGCCGCAAGGAGTGACATGGCGCGCATCTTCGTGACCGGTGTTGGCCGGGGGATCGGCCGGTCCCTGCACCAGGCCGCGCGCGACCGCGGGCACAGGGTCATCGGCACCACCCGCGACGGGGCGGCGGGCACGATCGCGCTGCCGCTCGATGACCCGGCGGGCATCGCCGCGCGGCTGGGCGATGTCGGGCCGATCGACATGCTGATCAACAATGCCGGCGTGATCGGCCCCGAACGGCAATCGCCGCTGGACATGGATTTCGACGGCTTCGCGGCGACGCTGGCGGTCAATACCCTCGCACCGCTCGCCGTCGCCCAGGCCTTGCTGCCGCATCTGCGCGCGGGCACCGATCCGCGCATCCTGACCCTGTCGTCGCAGATGGCCTGGATGGGCTATCGCAAGGCCGACCGGATCGCCTACCGGGCCTCCAAGGCGGCGGTGAACAAGGTGATGCAGGGCCTTGCGACGGCGCTCGAACCCGAGGGCATCCCGGTCGTGCTGGTCGATCCCGGCTGGGTGCGCACCGATATGGGCGGCGCCGAAGCCGAAGAGGACCCGGGCCGTGTCGCGCGCGGGATCCTCGATCTGGCCGCAGGGCTGACCCCCGCCGATACCGGCCGGTTCTTTCGCTTCACCGGCGCGGAACGGGAGTTCTGAACCATGCCACGGCTTTCCCCGGACGGCCCGGTCATTCACGACGGCTGCAGCGTGACCGACAGCAGCTTCGGCGCCTATACCGAGATCGGCGCCGGCAGCCGCATCGCCCACAGCCGGTTCGGCGATTACAGCTATTGCGACCACTATGCGGATATCGCCAATGCGCAGGTGGGCAAATTCGCCAATATCGCCGCCTTCGCCCGGATCGGGGCGACGGATCACCCGCTGCAGACCGCTGCCTGCCACCATTTCCTGTATCGCTCGGACGATTACTGGGACGATGCCGATCGGGACGAGGCGTTCTTTGCCCATCGCCGGTCGCGCATCGCCCGGATCGGCCATGACACCTGGATCGGCGCCGGCGCGATGATCAAGCCCGAGGTCACGCTGGGCGATGGCGCGGTGGTGGCGGCCGGGGCCGTGGTGACCAGGGATGTGGCGCCCTACACCATCGTCGCCGGCACCCCGGCGCGCAGATTGCGCGATCGCCAGCCGCCCGCCATCGCCGCCCGCCTGATCGCCCTGGCCTGGTGGGACTGGCCCCACGACGCCCTGCGCGCGGCACTGCAGGATTTCCGGCGGCTCGGCGCCGAGGCGTTTCTCGAACGGTATGGCGGCTGAGGCCGTCGCCCGCCGCCGTCACCCGGACCCGGCCAGGACGCCGCCCGATCCGTCGTCGCGCCGCGCAGCGAGGATCCCTGCGGCGACGGCCGTTAACCCGGTTTTCAGCAAGGCTCGCCTATCCTTGGACGCCATCCATCCGGGAGTGACGACCAGGTGCCAAGACTCTACCTTTGGCAAATCAACGACATCACCTCGGTCGGTCCGGACGCCTTCCCGAACACCGGGGATGGCAACGGTGGCGCGGTCGGTGTGTCGTCGTTCGTGATCGACGCCGGCGCGACGACCCATGCGATCGAGGTAACCGACGATGACGGCCTGCTGGAAAACAACGACGGATCGTTGCAGGACATTGCGACGGCGGTGGTGTTCGACGGCAGTTCGTTTTCACCGGGCGACAACATCCAGGTCGAATACAGCTACATCGTGCGCCCGACCGGGTCGAGCGATCCGGCCGACAACCTAACCGTCCATGCGATCCGGATGGACAACACCCTCCATGGCGTTGCATCGGACGCGCCGCTTGTTCCCGGCGTTTCCTACGACGTGCTGTCGATCTCGAGCAATTCTCCGGTCGTCGCCTATTCGAACCTCGTTGCCTGTTTCGGACCGGGCACATTGATCGACACCCCCGACGGGCCGCGCCGGGTCGAGGCCCTGCGACACGGCGACCTCGTGTCGACTTGCGACCACGGTCCGCAGCCCGTGCGCTGGATCCGCAACAGCCATCAATCCCCGGACCGGTCACGGAAAGACAACAGGCCCGTTCGCATCAAGGCCGGGGCGCTGGGGCGCGGCATTCCGGCGCGCGACCTGATCGTGTCGCCGCAACACCGGATCCTTGCCGGTGGCGTCGGCCAGATGCAGGACCTGTTCGACCACGAAGTGCTCGTTCCCGCCAAGGCGTTGACGGCGCTGCCGGGCATTCGCATGCTGCGGGGCAAGACCCGGATCAGGTGGTTTCACTTCGCGTGCGACCGGCACGAGGTCGTCCTGTCGAACGGCTGCCGTTCGGAATCGCTCTTGCTGGGCCCGATCGTCCTGAACGGCCTGACCCCGGCCGACCGACGGGCTTTGACCGGTCTTTTCGGCCCCGCGCCGGCGCCCGGTGGCGCGCTCGATGGCCCCGCTGCGCGCGACTACCTGACGGTCGGCTCGGTCAGGCGCCGCATCGCGCGTCATTTCGAAATCAGCAAAGGTCACCCGGCCAGCGGCACCCCGAACCGGGATCGCGCATGCGTGACCTGACCCCTGCCGCAGGATCCGCGCGACAGGTCGCAAGCGCGGCGTGGCTGTCCGGCCCCTATCCGTCCACCATCAGCGTCACACGATCCCCGGCGAACCAGGTCCGGCCGTATTCCACCGGCACGCCCGCCTCGTCCACGTTGACGCCGGATGACCGCAACAGCGGGTCGCCCTCGGCCAGGTGCAGGTGCAGCGCCTGGGTGGCCGTGGCGCGCACCACCGTCAACCGGGTCGTGGCACGGGTGTAATCGGCGATGCCGACCTTTTTCAGCGCTTCGGTCACGCTGCTGATCTGCTGCAACGCAGCGCCGATCCCCGGCAGGCGCGCCAACGGGAACAGGCTTTCGAACACCGCGATCGGCTGACCATCGGCCAGTGACAACCCGTGACAGGCGCAGACCGGATCGCCGGGCGACAGCTGCAGCGCCCGTGCCTCGCCCGCAGTGGCGGCCCGGTCCTCGAGGGCCAGCATCCGCTTTTCCGGCCGGCGCCCGGCGGCGATCAGATTGTCGTGGAACCGGACCCGCCGGCCGATGGGATAATCGGTCGGGCTGGCCGCGACAAAGGCCCCGGCGCCGCGCCGCGTTCGGATCAACCCCTCCGCCACCAGCGCCGACACGCCATGGCGCACCGTGTGGCGGTTGACGCCGAACCGGTCCGCCAGCGCGGCCTCGGTCGGCAGCTTGTCGCCCGGCCGGTAGCGCCCGTCGCGGATCTCTTCGCGCAAGGCGGTCGCAATGGCCTGCCAAAGCGGGGTGCGGGATCGGGTCTGGGCCATGCCGTCATCCAAAATTCACAAAACGCCGCTGTCTCCGGCGCGGGGTTCTGCTATGATATGTCTAGTTGTATAGAATTACGCGAAGTTGTCGAGATGAAAGACACGGTCGACCCCCCCCACGCCCGCAAGGCCTGGATGAGCCTTCTGGCCAAGGCGCCCGAGGGGCGGGCCGCGGCGTTGTTCGACGCGGCGATGACCCGCCCGGATTTCACCTGGCTGCGCCGGCCCGAGATCGGCAGCGTCATGGTCCGCGGCCGTGCCGGCGGCACCGGCGCCCCGTTCAACCTGGGCGAGATGACGGTGACCCGCTGCGCGTTGACCCTGTCGGAGGGCGTCGTCGGGCATGCCTATATCCAGGGCCGCCGCAAGGCCGATGCCGAGGCCGCGGCCCTGATCGACGCGCTGATGCAGACCGAGGCGGCGGACAGGCTGCGCGCCGACGTGCTGGACCCGCTCGCGCAGGACGCCAAGGCCCGCCGCGCCGAACGGGCCGCACGGGCCGCGGCCACCAGGGTCGACTTCTTCACCATGGTCCGGGGAGACGATTGATGCAGGAGGCGCAGACCCTTTCGGGCGGCTTCGCCGACCCGCCGCGCGACGCGGCCCATGCCTTTCGCGGCGTGATGGAGGCGATGGCCCGGCCCGGCACCCTGCATAGCCTGCAGGGCGCCCGGCCACCGGCGCCGCTGTCGGCGGCCGCCGGCGCCGTGATCCTGACCCTGTGCGACAGCGAAACCCCGCTGCACCTGGCCGGCCCGGCGGATTGCGCCGCGGTGCGCGCCTGGGTCGCGTTTCACACCGGCGCGCCGCCGAGCGGCCCGGCCGATTGCGTGTTCGCGCTGGGCACCTGGGCGGCGCTCGCGCCGCTGTCGGCCTACCCGGTCGGCACGCCGGATTACCCGGACCGGTCCGCCACGCTGATCGTCGAATGCGACGTTCTGCGCCAGGACGGGGCCAGGCTGACCGGCCCCGGGATCCGCGACAGCGCCCGTCTGTCGCTGCCCGACCGGCAGGCCTTTGCCGACAATGCGGCGCTGTTCCCGCGCGGGCTCGATTTCCTGTTCACCTGCGGCGACCGCATCGCGGCGCTGCCCCGATCGACGAAGGTGACCTGATGTATGTCGCGGTGAAGGGGGGCGAACGGGCGATCCGGAACGCCCATGCCTGGCTGGCCGAGGAACGGCGCGGCGACCCCGCGGTGACCGAGCTGAGCGTCGCGCAGATCCGCGAACAGCTGGCGCTGGCGGTGAACCGGGTGATGGCCGAGGGCTCGCTCCATGATCCCGACCTGGCGGCGCTGGCGATCAAGCAGGCCCGCGGCGACCTGATCGAGGCGATCTTCCTGATCCGCGCCTATCGCACGACCCTGCCCCGCTTCGGCGTGTCGGCCCCGATCCGGACCGCGGCGATGGCCTGCGACCGGCGCATCAGCGCCACCTTCAAGGACCTGCCCGGCGGGCAGGTGCTGGGGCCGACCTTCGACTACACCCACCGGCTTGTGGATTTCAAACTGGCCGCCGAGGGCGACGCGCCCCGGGCCCCGACCGGCGCGGCCGACCCGGGCGATGTGCCCCATGTCATGGACTTCCTGAACCGCGAGGGCCTGATCGAAGAGGCCCGCCCCGATGACACGCCACCGCCGGACCTGACCCGCGAACCGCTGGAACTGCCGGCCTCGCGCGCCCTGCGCCTGCAGGCGCTGGCCCGCGCCGACGAAGGCTTCACCCTTGGGCTGGCCTATTCGACCCAGCGCGGCTATGCGCGCAACCATCCCTTCGTGGGCGAATTGCGCATCGGCGCCGTGGCGGTCGAGATGGAGATCCCCGAACTGGGCTTCGCGATCGAGATCGGCGAGATCACCGTGACCGAATGCGAAACCGTCAACCAGTTCACCGGGTCAAAGACCGAACCGCCGCAATTCACCCGCGGCTATGGCCTGGTCTTCGGCCAGACCGAGCGCAAGGCGATCTCGATGGCGCTGGTTGATCGCGCCCTGCGCTGGAAGGAACTGGGCGAGGAGAACGAAGGCGCCCCGGCCCAGGACGAGGAATTCGTGCTCTCGCATGCCGACAACATCCAGGCCACGGGCTTTCTGGAACATATCAAGCTGCCGCATTACGTCGATTTCCAGTCCGAGCTTGAACTGATCCGCAAGGTCCGGGGCGCGGCACAGGCCGCAGCCCGAAAGGAGGCGGCGAAATGACCCATGTCGTCTTCGATATCGGCAATGTGCTGGTGCGCTGGGATCCGCTTGCAGCCTTTGCCGACATGCCCCGGACCGCTGTCGAAGAGATGTTCGACGCGATCGATTTCCCGGCCTGGAACCTTGCCAATGACGGCGGTCGAAGCCGGACCGACGCCATCGCGGCGATCGCCCGCACCCACCCGCAGCACGCCGCGCGGATGGAGGAATATTTCGACCGGTTCCACCTGACGATCCAAGAGCCGATTCACGGCACATGGCAGATTGCCGACCGGCTCAAGCAAGACGGCAGGCGGCTGTTCGGGCTGACCAATTTCTCGGCCGCGTCTTGGCCTGTCGCGCTGGATCTGCACCGCGGGCTGACGGACCTGTTCGAGGATGTCGTGGTCTCGGGCGTGGAACGCGCGCTCAAGCCCAAGCCGCGCATCTATGCGATCCTGTGCGAACGCAACGGGCTTGCCCCCGGCGACTGCCTTTTCATCGACGACCGCGCGGACAACGTCGCCGGCGCGCGGGCCGTGGGCTGGGATGCGGTGCGGTTCACCACACCCGACGCACTGGAACGGGCGCTGGCCGAAAGGGGGCTTTTGTGAGCGATTACAACTTCGCCTATCTGGATGAACAGACCAAGCGGATGATCCGCCGCGCGCTTCTCAAGGCCGTGGCGGTGCCGGGCTACCAGGTGCCGTTCGCCAGCCGCGAGATGCCCATGCCCTATGGCTGGGGCACCGGCGGGGTGCAGGTCACGGCGGCCTGCCTGACGCCCGAAGATACGCTGAAGGTGATCGACCAGGGGGCCGACGACACCACCAACGCGGTCAGCATCCGCAAGTTCTTTCAGCGCACGGCGGGCGTGGCGGTGACCGAGCGCACGAGCGAGGCCAGCGTGATCCAGACCCGCCACCGCATCCCCGAAACCCCGCTGACCGAGGGCCAGATCCTGGTCTATCAGGTGCCGATCCCCGAACCCCTGCGCTTTCTGGAACCGCGCGAGACCGAGACCCGGCGCATGCACGCGCTGGAGGAATACGGGCTGATGCATGTGAAACTCTACGAAGACATCGCCAAGAATGGCGCGATTGCCACGTCCTATGCCTATCCCGTCAAGGTCGAGGGGCGCTATGTCATGGACCCCTCGCCGATCCCGAAATTCGACAACCCCAAATTGTCGGATTGCCCCGCGATCCAGCTGTTCGGCGCCGGCCGCGAACAGCGCATCTATGCGCTGCCGCCCTATACCCGGGTGGTCAGCCTCGATTTCGAGGATCACCCGTTCGAGCCCAGCAAGGCCGACCATCCCTGTGGCCTTTGCGGGGCCGAGGACAGCTATCTGGACGAGGTCATCGTCGACGATGCGGGCGGGCGGATCTTCGTCTGTTCCGACACCGATCACTGCGAGGGTCGGCAAGCCGCCGGCCACCGGGGAAAGGACGCGGCATGACCCCCCTGCTTTCGGTCCAGGGCGTTACCAGGCATTACGGCGCGCAAATCGGTTGCGCCGATGTGTCTTTCGACCTCTGGCCCGGCGAGGTCATGGGCATCGTGGGGGAATCCGGCTCGGGCAAGTCGACGCTGCTCGCTTGCATGGCCGGGCATCTGGCGCCGGACAGTGGCGCGGTGGTGTTCGACACCCGGGCGGACGGACCGAAGGACACCGTCACCATGTCCGAACCCGAACGCCGGATGCTGTCCCGCACCGACTGGGCATTCGTTCATCAACACGCCCGCGACGGGCTGCGCATGGGCGTCAGCGCCGGCGGCAATGTGGGCGAGCGGCTGATGGCGGTGGGTGCGCGCCATTACGGCGACATCCGCGGCAAGGCGGTGGACTGGCTGGAGCGGGTCGAGATCGCCGCCACCCGCATCGACGACCGGCCGACGACCTTTTCCGGCGGCATGCAGCAGCGGTTGCAGATCGCCCGAAACCTGGTGACCGGGCCGCGGCTGGTGTTCATGGACGAACCGACCGGCGGGCTGGACGTGAGCGTGCAGGCGCGGCTGCTGGACCTGCTGCGCGGCCTGGTGCGCGACATGGGCCTGAGCGCGATCATCGTCACCCATGACCTTGCCGTGGTGCGGCTTCTGGCCGACCGGTTGATGGTGATGAAGGACGGCCGCGTGGTCGAGGCCGGCCTGACCGACCAGGTGCTGGACGACCCGCAGCACGCCTATACCCAGCTGCTTGTCAGCTCCGTTCTGCAGGTATGACGCGATGATCGAGCTTTCGGACGTTTCCAAGACCTTCACCCTGCACAACCAGGGCGGCGCGGTGATCGAGGTGCTGACCGGCGTCGGCCTGAGCGTCGCCCCGGGGGAATGCGTCGCCCTGACCGGCGCCTCGGGGGCGGGAAAATCCACGCTGATGCGGATGATCTACGGCAATTACAAGGCCCGAAGCGGCGCGATCCGCATCGGTGACGTGGACCTTGCCCGGGCCGAACCGCGACAGATCATCCGGATCCGGCGCGAGGTTCTGGGCCATGTCAGCCAGTTCCTGCGGGTGGTGCCGCGGGTGCCGACGCTCGATGTGGTGGCCGAGCCGCTCCGCGCGGTCGGTGTCGGTGAACAGGCGGCCCGGGGGCGGGCCTGCGACCTGCTCGGCCGGCTCAACATCCCCGAACGGCTGTGGACGCTGTCGCCCACCACCTTTTCGGGCGGCGAACAGCAACGGGTGAACATCGCCCGCGGCTTTGCCCATCCCTATCCGGCCCTGCTGCTGGACGAACCGACGGCAAGCCTGGACGCGGCCAATCGCGAGGTCGTGCTGGCGCTGATCGAAGAGGCAAAGGCCCGGGGCGCGGCGATCATCGGCATCTTCCACGACGACGCCGCCCGCGCCCGGCTCTGCGACCGCGAGATCGACGTGAGCCGGTTCACCCCGGCCCGCGCCGCATGAGCCCCGGCCGCCTGATCGCGGTCGTCGGCCCCTCGGGCGTCGGCAAGGACAGCGTCATGGCCGGGCTGCACGCCGCGATGCCGGAACTGCACCTTGTGCGCCGGGTGATCACCCGGGCCCCGGACCTGGGCGGCGAAGACTACCACGCGGTGTCGGTCCCCGAATTCGAGCGGATGGCTGCCGCGGGCGCCTTCGCCGTGCATTGGGGCGCCCACGGGCTGTTCTACGGCATCCCCGCCGATATCCTGGACCTGCTGGAGCGGGGCACCGACTGCCTTGCCAATTTCTCGCGCAAGGCGCTGACCCGGGCCGCCGCGTCCTGCCCCCGCCTTGTCGTCCTGAACGTCACCGCCCGGCCCGAAACCCTGGCCCGGCGCCTGGCCGCCCGCGGCCGCGAGACCGAGGCCGAGATCGCCCGGCGTCTGGCCCAGGCGGACAAGCCCCTGCCCGCCGGGCTGGAGGTTCTGACCCTGTCCAATGACGGCGCCTTGTCCGACACCGTCGCCCGGGCCATGGCCCTGCTTCACCCAGCGAGGGCGTAGCGGTGGATCGTTTCGAAATGCCCGTCCTGCCGTTCCCCGACCAGCGCGACCGCGTCCAGCGTGAACGGGTCCGGCAGATCCGGCAGCCGCGCCTGCAGGACCTGCCGCCAATGGTCGATGCGATCCTCGGGCAGGCGCCCGCTGAGCGTCAGGTGAAAGCGGAACTCGTCCAGCACATAGGGATAGCCCCAGCGGGTCAGAAGCGCCTCTTGCCGCGCCGACAGGCCGGCCTTGCGGCGCCGCGCCAGTTCCTCGGGCGGCGGCGGGGCGCGGAACCGGTCCAGCCCGGTCACGCAGCGGGCCGCGACGCGGGCGATCCCGGCCGCATCCCCGACCGGCGTCAGCGCCAGGAACCCCCCGAGGCAGGACAGGGCCAGCCCCCGGGTCCGCGCCGGCGCACAGCCCTCGGCCAGGGCGGCGACCGCATCGCCCAGATCCTCGGCCGTCATGCGCTCGGCCAGGCGGAACGGCGGCTTGAGGGTTCCGTGAAATCCGTATTTACGCGGCGTCATGGTCACGTCATCAAGACCGGGCAGGTCGGGCGGCGGCGCGCGGCGGCCGCCTTGCACGTCCCAGCCCAGCCAGCGGGCCCCGAAGTCCGCCAGGGCGCCCCGGGGCGGCAGATAATAGATCGCATAACGGGTATATGACATGAATTCTTCCTTTCCCGCCGCCGATCTGGCCGATCGACATGACGATGGCATGTCAGAGCCGGTGCAGCTTGCCAATGCCAACCTGGTGCTGCCGGATCGCGTGCTGACCGGCCGCGTGACGATCGTCGATGGCCGCATCGCCGGGATCGCGGAAGGCGACGACGTGCCGGCCGGGGCGCTGGATTGCCGCGGCGATCTGGTCCTGCCGGGCCTGGTGGAACTGCATACCGACAACCTCGAACGCCATATCGAGCCGCGGCCCGAAGTCGACTGGCCGCATCTTCCGGCCCTTCTGGCCCATGATGCGGAACTCGCCTCGACCGGGATCACGACCGTGTTCGACGCGCTGCGGGTCGGGTCGATCCATACCGGCAAGACGGGCTACGGCGAATATGCGCGCAAACTGGCGGACGAGCTTCTGGCCGCCCGCGCCGCCGGCCATTTCAAGATCAGCCATTTCCTGCACCTGCGGGCGGAAATCTGCTCGGAAACCCTGCTTGCGGAAATGGCCGCCTTCGGGCCCTCCGACCGGGTCGGGATCGTCAGCCTGATGGACCACACGCCCGGGCAGCGCCAGTTCCGCGACCTGACCGCGCTCAAGACCTATGTCGCCAAGAAACGCGGGATGTCGGAGTCCGATTTCATCGAACATGTCGCCCATCTGAAGACCCTGCAGCAGCGCCTGGGCGCGCGTCACGAAGCCGGCGCGGTCGCCGAGGCCCGGCGCTATGGCGCCGTTCTGGCCAGTCACGACGACACCACCGCCGACCAGGTCCGCGTGTCGCATGACAACGGCGTCCGCTTTGCCGAATTCCCGACGACGCAGGAGGCCGCACAGGCCTGCCGGGACAACGGCATCGCGGTCATGATGGGCGCGCCCAACCTGATCCGGGGCGGGTCGCATTCCGGCAATGTCGCCGCCAGCGCCCTCGCCCGGGCCGGCCTGCTGGACATCGTCTCTTCGGACTACGTTCCCAGCGCGCTGCTGCTGTCGGCCTTTCGGCTTGCCGCCCTGTGGGACGACCTGCCCCGTGCCGTCGCCTGCGTCACCGTCAACCCGGCCCGCGCGGCCGGCCTGACCGATCGCGGCGCCCTGACACCCGGTCTGCGCGGCGACGTGATCCGGGTCGCGCGCACCGGCGACATCCCGCTTCTGCGCGGCGTCTGGAGCCAGGGACACCGCGTCGCCTGAGACGATTTCGGGAAAGTGTCATGAAAGCCCTACGGGGCTGACACATGCCGCCGTCATTCATTCGGACGAATGCGCAATGGAGGCTGCAATGACACTCAAACCCATTCTTCTCGGCATCGGGCTGGCCACGGCATCGGCGTTCGGCGCCGCCGCGGAAACCTGGAGGCTCGCCGTCACGGACGTTCAGGGCATGGAACGGCTTCAGCTTGAATGGGGCCCGTTCAAAGAGGCCCTCGAAGCCGCGACCGGCGACACGTTCGAATTCTTTCCGGTCAATTCCCGCACCGCCGCCGCCGAGGCGCTGCGCGGCGAAACCGTCGATTTCGTGATCTCGGGCCCGGCGGAATACGTGGTCATCAACACCCTGACCAACGCCACGCCCCTGATCGGCCTCGGCCGGCCCGACTATCACTGCACCATCGTCGTGCGGGCCGATAGCGGGATCAACACGCCGCAGGACCTGGTCGGCCGCTCGGTCGCCTTCGGCGATATCGGCTCCACCTCGAACATGCTGTGCCCGATGCAGTTGCTGGCCGATTACGGCATCGACCCGGTCAACGACATCGCGGCCACCCATACCTCGCGCAACATCGCGTTCGAGGCGCTCAAGTCGGGCGACATCGACGCGATCGGCATGAACGCCGGCACCTTCATCGGCGTCCGCAACGACGAAACCGAGCTTGCCTACGGCTTTTTCCGGATGATCGCACGGTCGGGCGACCTGCCCAACGACATGATCATGGTCGGCGCCCATGTCCCTCAAGAGGCCGCCTTCGCGGTGCGCGACGCGATCCTGGACAACAAGACCCAGATCATCGCCGGCATCACCGCCCATGAAGAGAACGAGAAATACGTCGGCATGGACCTGGTCGCCATCGAGGACAACGCCTACGATTATGTCCGGTCGATGTATGCCAATGCGGGTTACCCGCAATTCGACAATTTCATCGGTGAGTGATCCGGCCCTCGAAACCCGGCCCGCGATCCCGGCCGCGCCCCCGGCGCGGCCGGACCCGGGCGCGGTTGCCGGCCTGCCGGTCCGCCCGGTCGATATCGAAGCCCGGGGACTGGGCAGGCAGTTCGGCGAGACGCCTGTCTTTTCGGACATCGGGTTCCGGCTGGCGCGCGGCGAATCGGTCGCGCTGGTCGGCGCCAACGGGGCGGGAAAATCGACGCTGCTGCGGTGCCTGATGGGCCTGATCCCGGTGTCATCGGGTCGGGTCAGCCTGCTTGGCACGGACCCGAACACCGCCCGTGGCCCTGACTTGCGCCGGTTGCGGGCCCGGGTCGGGCTGGTGTCGCAGAAACACAACCTGGTGCCGCGCCTGTCGGTTCTGTCCAACGTTTTGCACGGGCTTCTGGGCAAGGCCCCCGGCCCGCGCCACTGGAGCCACGCGCTGGCCCCGCGCGCCTCGCGCGCGGCGGCGATGGCGGCGCTGGACCGCGTCGGGCTTGCCGATTTCGCCCTGCGCCGCGCCGACCGCCTGTCGGGCGGGCAATCGCAGCGCGTCGCGATCGCGCGGGCCATCGTCGGCGACCCGGAGGTTCTGTTCGCCGACGAACCCTGCGCCTCGCTCGACCCGGCGGCGGGCGAGGACGTGATGGACCTGTTCTTTCGGCTGGTCCGGGACAAGGGCGTCACGGTCGTCTTCACCTCGCATAATGTCGACCATGCCCTGCGCTATGGCGACCGGGTTCTGGGGCTTGCCGGCGGGCGCCTGCAACTGGATGCGACCGCGGCCTCGCTCAGCGCCGCCACCTTGAGGGGGCTCTATGACTGAGATCGGCCAATCCTCCGCACGACCCCTCCCGGGCCGCTACGAAACGCCGTCCGCGCTGGCCTTCCTGGGCTATGCGGCGGGCCTCGTGATCATCGTCTGGTGCCTGTCGGGGGCCGGATTCTCGTTCGACAAGGTGGCCGCCGCCCCGCCGCGCTTCGCCGATTTCGCAACCCGCGCCTTTCCCCCCAACCTCGAGCCGCAGGTTCTGGCGCGGCTGGGCGCCAAGATGGTCGAAACGCTGCAGATCGCCATCGCCGGCGCGGTGATCGGCGTGATCCTGTCGCTTCCCGTGGCCCTGCTGGCGGCGCGCGGTCTGGTCGCCGGACCCTGGATCAACCAGGCCACGCGCACGATCCTGGGTTTCATCCGGGCCGTGCCGGACATCGCCTGGGCGCTGATCTTCGTCGTCGCCGTCGGGCTGGGGCCGTTCGCGGGCATGCTGGCCATCGTCGTCGATACGGTCGGGTTCTGCGGCCGCTTCTTCGCCGATGACATGGAAGCCGCCGAAAAGGGTCCGGCCGAAAGCCTGACCGCCACCGGCGCGCGCAAGATCGACGTGGTGGTCTGCGCCACCATTCCCGCCGCCACACCGGCCTTCATTTCCACCTCGCTCTACGGTCTGGAAAAGGCGGTGCGGTCCTCGACCATCCTTGGTCTGGTCGGCGCCGGCGGGATCGGGATCGAACTCAAGGTCGGGTTCGACCTGTTCGACTATCCCACCGCCATGACCGTGATCTTGATGATCGCCGCGGTGGTCATCGGGATCGAACAATTGTCGGGCTGGGCCCGCGCCAGGATCATCGGAGAACAAAGATGAAGACCGATACGGCAGACGCACATTGGAATGCGGAATGGTCCGCCCTGGAGGCGGACAGCAAATGGCTGATCCCCGAAGCGGAGGTCAAGACCTGGGCCGCCGGTCTGGCCCCCGGCGCGCGGATCCTCGATCTGGGCGCGGGGGTCGGGCGGCATGCGCTGTGGCTTGCGGCACAGGGCTTTGCCGTCACCGCGCTGGACGCGGCCCCCGAAGGCCTGGCCGGGATCGACCGCGCCGGCGGCGTCGAAACCGTGTTGGGACGCATGGACGCCCTGCCCTTCGACGACGCCGCCTTCGACCATGTGCTGAGCTGGAACGTGATCTATCACGGCTCCGAGGATGTTCTGTTGCGCACCATCGCAGAGATCCGCCGCGTGCTGACGCCGGGCGGGACCTTTCTGGGCACGATGCTGTCCAGACGCCGGCTGCCGCATGAACGCGCCGCCCATGGCGACGGCCGCGAGATCGGCCGCAACGCCTGGGTGTTCGACGCGCCGGGCACCGACAAGATACACCCGCATTACTTCTGTTCGGCCCCGGAATTGCTGGCGCTTTTCCAGGGTTTCGAGGTCCTGAGCCTGCAGGACCGCGAACATGAAACGCCCGGCTCCTGGCACTGGCACCTGATCCTGGAGCGGCTCTGAATGTACACCGTCCAGGGGGCCCGGGTGTTTTTGCCGGGCGAGATCGCCGAAACCGATGTCACGATCGCCGAGGGCCGGATCGCCGAGATCGGCGGGCCCGCGCAGGGCGCGGTGATCGACGCGCGCGGCCTGTTCCTGGCCCCGGCGCTGGTCGACCTGCACGGGGATGCCTTCGAACGTCAGGTGATGCCGCGCCCGGGCGTCTATTTTCCGACCGAGGCCGCCGTCATCGACACCGACCGGCAGCTGGCCGCCAACGGGATCGCCACGGCCTATCACGCCATCACCCTGGGCTGGGAGCCGGGCCTGCGCGATGTCGACCGCGGCCGGGCGCTGATGCAGGCGATGCGCGACCTTGCCCCGCGCCTGCTGGTCGAGAACCGGGTGCAGCTGCGTTGGGAAACCTTCGCCTTCGAGGCGCAAGAGACGATCGCATGGGCGCTGGCCGGCCCGCTGTTGCCGTCCCTGGCCTTCAATGACCACACCTCGATGACCATGCGCGCCTATGATGTGCCGATCCGGGATCGCGCCTTCGAATTCAGCCCGGATTTCGCCATCGCCGCGCTGGGCGACGACCGGATGAAACAGCGCACCGCGTCGAAGGCGCATCGCGCCGGGCTGGGTGAAGACGCCTATATCGCGCTTCTGGACAAGGTCTGGAACAGGCGCTGCGACGTGCCCGAGGTGATCGCCAAGGTCGCCGCCATGGGCCGCGCCGCCGGCGCCCCGATGCTGAGCCATGACGACACCCGGGCCGAAACCCGGGCCTGGTTCCGTGCCCATGGCGCCGATGTCGCCGAATTCCCGATGGTGATCGAGGCGGCCCGGGCCGCGCGCGACAACGGCGACCTGATCGTCTTCGGCGCGCCGAACGCGGCCCGCGGCGGCAGCCATATCGGCTCTCTCTCGGCCGCCGACATGGTCGAGGACGGGCTGTGCGATGCGCTGGCTTCGGATTATTTCTACCCGGCGATGCTGGCGGCCGTCGCCCGGCTCGACGCCGACAGGCGGGCCGACCGAAGCCGGCTCTGGTCGCTGGTCTCGGCCGGACCGGCGCAGGCGATGAACCTGACCGACCGCGGCGAGATCGCCCCGGGCAGGCGCGCCGACCTGGTGCTGGTGGACTGGCCCGAGGGACATGCCCCCGCCATCCTGACGACCTGGGTCGCCGGCCGTCCCGCCTATCGCGCCTGTCCCGCCGGCTGATCCCGCCTGTCCACGCCGCGGCATCCGATCCGCGCCCCCTGCAAAGGAGATCCCCCATGACCCCGCTCAAGATCGGCGCTTGCCTGAAATCGGCCGAAATCGCGGCCCATCGCGACTGGCTGTTCGCCGCCGAGCGCGACATCGAGATCCAGGATTTCATGTCTCACGCCGCGCTCACGACCGAATTCGCCGACAGGATCGCCGCCGCCCGGACGGCGCTGGACGGGCATAGCGGCCGTGTCGGCATCCATGGCCCGTTCGAAGGACTCGACATCGACAACAAGGACGCCGAATTGCGGCCTCTGATCACCGCCCGGCTGATCCGGGCGCTCGAGGCGGCCGACCGCATCGGCGCGCGGCAGATGGTGCTGCATTCGCCCTATACGGCCTGGTATCAGAACAATGTCTTCTGCGGTCCGGGCTATCAGGAAAGAAAACTTGCCCTGGTCCACGATCTGCTGGGTCCGGTCGTGTCGGCGGCCGAACGCCTGGGCATCGTGCTGGTGATCGAGAACATCGAGGACGTGCGGCCGGAAACCCGCCGGGCGATGGTCGACAGCTTCGACACGCCGGCCATCGCGCTGTCGATCGACACCGGCCATGCGCAGCTGGCAAGGCGGATGTCCGGCGCGCCGCCGGTGGCGGATTTCGTCGCCGATGCCGGCGACCAGCTGGCCCATGTCCATCTGCAGGACGTCGACGGCCATGCCGACCGGCACTGGGCCCCCGGCGAGGGCGAGATCGAATGGACAGCCGTGTTTCGCGCCTTGTCCGCCTGCAAGAGCGCCCCGCACCTGGTGCTGGAACTGAGCGACAAGACCCATATCCCCAAGGGCTTTGCGCATCTTCAGGCGCTGGGGATCGCGGTCTGAGCCGCCCTGCGCAGTCAGGCTGACAGCAAATAGGTCACGGCTCCCGGCATCCATTCCGGGGGGTCGGCCTCCGGATCGAGCCGGGCTCCGATCCGCTCGGCCAGCCGGCACGACCGGGCATTGTCCGGGTCGATCCGCAGGATCATCCGAGCAAACCCGAGCCTGCCGAAGGCATGGCGGGCATAGGCCGCGGCCGCCTCGTAGGCGTAGCCCAGCCCCTCGGCTGCCGGGTCCCAAAGCGTCCAGGTCATCTCGGGCAGGGATTCCGTCTCGAGGTGCAGCGCGCCGACATGGCCGATGGGCGCGCCGCCGTCGCGCCGTGTCATCACATAACGGCCATAGCCGCGCAGGGTCCAGTGGCCGGCCATGGCGGCGAGCTTTTCGAACGCCTTCGCGGCATCGAAGGGGCCGCCGACAAAACGGCTCCGCTCGCTGGCGCAATAGGCCGTGTAGACGGCGAGATGTTCGGCGGAGGGCAGCGCAAGCACGAGGCGTTCGGTTTGCAGGATCAAGGGTGGGTTGCCCGCCATCGCCGTGTGTCCCTGTGCTGCGGATCAGCCTCTGTATTTCTCGATGAAGGCGTCGATGTCCAGCGCGCGGATATCCGGCAAGGCGGCCTTGTAGCGCGCCCGGCTCCAGTCCCAGACGGCGATCTCCTGCAAGGCCTCGGCCTGCGCCGGGGTGAAGCGGCGTTTGATGACGCGCGCCGGCACCCCGCCCACGACCGTATAGGGGGCCACGTCGCGCGTCACCACGGCCCCCGCACCCACCACCGCACCGGTGCCGATGGTGACACCGGCGGTCACGGTCACGCCGTGCCCGATCCAGACATCATGGCCGATCGTCACCCAATCCGCGCGGCGCCAGTCGAAGAAATCGTGATCGTCCTCGCCCAGCCCGTAGGCCTCGGCCCGGTAGACGCTGTGATGCTGCACCGCGCGCCAGGTCGGATGGTTGCCCGGGTTGATCCGGGCACCGTTGGCGATCGAGCACATCTTGCCGATGGTGGTCCAGACCACGTGGCAACCCTGGGTGATATAGGACCAATCGCCCATCGACCCGGACCTGAGCAGGGTGCCGCGGCCGACCTCGGTCCAGGCGCCAAGCTCGAAATCGGTGACCTTTGCCTCGGGATGAATGGTCGGCGCCGCGCCCAAGGCCTGTTTCGAACCGGCGCCGCTCATGCCGGGGCAGGCTCCGCGACGGCCGGATGGTGCAGCCGGATGCGCGGATCGTCGAAAGCGCAAGGCCCATCCTCGGTCAGGTGCAACGGCTCGATCAGCGCCTTCAGCTCGGGCAGATCCAGCCGGGCAAAGCCAAGCCCCATGGAATGAAACCCCGCCGCGCGAAAGCCCGGTTTGGGGTTGAGGCCCGGGTGGATGTCACGCGTCCCCATCTTCAGGTGGTGGGCGATGTCCCATTCCTGGACGCCCGCCTCGGTGCGGGTGACGACCCAGCAATGGCCGTCCTCGCAACGGTCGCCCTTTTCGGCCGGAAAATGGAAGCCGGTCACATAGCCCGCCTCGATCCCGGCGGCGCGCAGGGCGGCGATGAAATAGGTGTTGATGTCGACGCAGGAGCCTTCGGTCAGCCCGCAGCCCAGCGCCGGAACCGCGTCCATCCCGTCGTTGAACCGCGCTTCGGGGTGGCCGTAGGTAAAACGGTCCGCCGTCGCGCAGGCGATGGCGCGCGCGCGCTCGGCCGGCGGCGCGTGGGGTGCGATCTCGGCCGCCTCGGCGCGCAGCGCGTCGGCAAAGCGGGTGAACCGGCTGTCCCGGGGGCGAAAGATCGCCTCGGGATAGGCGTCGCCGCCGGTATCGTCGAAGGTGAAGCGCAGCTCCAGCCTGCCCTCGGCCCCGCCAACGACATGCGCGACTTGCCCGGTATGGGCCTCGGTCAGCTGGTCCAGGACCGGGCCGGCGCTGTCGACCCCCAGGCAGCGGGCCTGCGGCGTGGTCAGGCCGCCCGGCACCAGCGCCCGGGCGCCGTCGGGCAGGTCGGCCTCGTAGGTGATCGAGAACTCGGTCATTTCGCCAGCTCCGTTCCGCCGATCAGGCGCTGGCGGATCATCCCGGACAACCAGTCGATTAGATAGACCATGGCGATGATCAGGAAGATGATCGACCAGGCCTCGTCCCAGCGATAGGCGCTGATCCGGTCCGACAGCAGGAACCCGATGCCGCCGGCGCCGACGATGCCCAGGATCGTGCCCGACCGGACATTGGATTCGAAATTGTAGAGCAGGATCGACAGGATCACCGGATTGACCTGCGGGCCGACCGCATAGCGGATCTGCTGCAGCCGCGAACCGCCCGAGGCCCTGACCCCTTCCACCGGCTTTTCGGAAGTGTTCTCGATCGCTTCGGAGAACAGCTTGGCGAAGGTGCCGATTTCGCTGACCGCGATCGCCAGGATGCCGGGCAGCGGCCCGAGACCGAAGGCCCGGATGAAGATCAGCGCCAGGATCAGCGTCTCGAAGGCGCGGATCACGTCATAGCCGCGGCGGGTGGACAGGCGCAGCCAGTTCAGCCGGTTGATGTTCTTGGCCCCCAGAAACGACAGCGGGAAGGCGAAGATGGCGCCGAGGACGGTGCCGAGAAAAGCGATGGCGAGGGTTTCGCCAAGACCGATCGCGACCGGCTGGAAGTCCTGCCACGAGGTCCAGACATGGGGCGGGAACATGAAGCCCGCGACGGTGCCGAACCGTTCGAACCCGGTCAGGATGCGGCGGATCGGCAGCAGCGGATCGAAGACCCAGATCTCGGCCCGGCGATCGAAGGCGTAGAACGTCTGCCAGGGGGCGAATTCACCGGTCTGCGCGTCGAAAAGCACGATGTGGAAGATGTCGAAATCCACCAGGCACCAGGCGATCAGGCCGATGAAGATTGCCCAGAGCGCGCGTCGCCGCAGCAGCACCGCGGCGGGCGGGCGGAAGGCGTGCGGCACCCGGGCACGGGCGGCGGCGATCCGGTCTTCGGTCACGGACATCAGGGTCGCGCCTCCATTCCGATGATGCGATGGCGAAGTTTCTCGGACGCGTAGTCGATCGCCATGACGGTCACGAAGATGATCACGAACAGCGCCGAAAGGTCGGTATATTCCTGCAGGCTCATCGCCGTGCGGAATTCCTGGCCAAGCCCGCCCGCGCCGACATAGCCGATGATCGAAGAGGCGCGCACGTTGATCTCGAACCGCAGCAGCGTGTAGCTGATCGTGTTCGGCAGCACCTGGGGCACGACGCCGTAGCGGATCTGGTCGAACCAGGTGCCGCCGGCGGCCTTGACCCCCTCCAGCGGCTTCATGTCGATATTCTCGTTCACCTCGGAATACAGCTTGCCGAGGGCGCCGGTGGCATGCAGCCCGATCGCCATCACCCCGGCCATCGGCCCGATGGAAAAGCAGAACACGAAGATCAGCGCCCAGACCAGTTCCGGCACGGTGCGGGCGATCTCCAGGTAGCGGCGGGTGATCCAGAGCACCCATCTGTTCGGCGCCAGGTTGCGCGAGGCCGGAAAGGACAGAAGGAACCCGCCGATCACGCCCAGCACGGTCGCCATGAAGGCGATCAGGATGGTTTCGACCAGCAGCACCAGCCAGGCACGCCAGCGCCAGAACCATTCGGCGAAATCGGCACCAAGGCTGTCCCAGCGCAGGACGGGGAAGGTCTTTTCGATGTAATCGCCCAGTTTCGGCAGGCCGACCGGTATGATCCAGCGCCATTCGCGCGACCCGTCGGGCATGGTGACCTGGGCGACCTTGAAGAAATCGCCAAGCCAGGCGGTGACGGAGAAGACGGCGAAGAAGATCGCGCTGCCGATCAGCCAGCCAAGCCGGGCGCGGCGGCGCCGGTCGGCGAAATCGGCTTCGAACCGGGCGATGCGCGCGGTCGGGGTGGCGCCGTAGCCCTCGGCGGGGTCGATGGGATCGGTGATCGCGGTCATCGCGGCCTGTCCTTGGTGGGGGGGTGGCGGGGCGCGAAAGGTCCGCGCCCCGCCGATCAACGGGTCAGCCGCGGCGCTGTTCGGCCAGCCAGGCGCGCATGTCGATGATCCACTGATAGCGGTCATGGTCGACGCGGACATAGCCCACGGTGGGGTTGTCGTCCTCGGGGTTGCGCGAGGTGTAGAAATCCCAGCCTTCGGGATCGGTGGTCGGGAAGGCTTCGACCGCGGCGGCGACCTCTTCGATCATCTCGGCGGGCAGGTTGTCGCGCGCGGTGAACGGACCCGAGGTGATCTCGGGCGATTTCCAGATCCTGCAGACCTGGCCGGGTTCGATCATGCCCTTCAATTCCATGCGCTGGAACACGCCGTTCAGATCGGTGTCCTGCCAGGTGGCGGCCGCATCGAAGGTGCCGTTGACCACCCCGGTCACGCCGGCCTCATGGCTGCCCGAAAACGGCGTGGCGCCAAAGAACGACGCCGGATCATAGCCCTGGTCGACAAGGTTGAAGAACGGCACGGCGTAGCCGCTGGTCGAATCCGGGTCGGCGAAGGCAAACGTCAAGCCTTCCAGAGAGTCGAGCGTGTCGAGACCGCTGTCGCAGCGGGTGACGATGATCGAGTAATACCCGGTGGAGCCATCCTTGTTCTGCGAGGTCAGCAGCGGGATGATGTTGCCGTCGTTCGCGGTATAGGCGGCGGCATAGGAGGACGAGCCGAAGAAGGCGAATTCGATCTGGTCGGCGGCCATGGCCTGGATCACGCCGTCGTAATTGCCGGCCAGGAAGATCTCGATGTTGACGCCCAGCGTTTCCTCCAGATGCGCCTTGAGCGGGGCGGTGCGGGTCAGGCGGTCCTGTTCGTTCTCGCCGGACAGAAAGCCGATGTTGATGGTCTGGTAATCCTCCTGCCAGCCTTCGGCGAGGGCGGGGGCGGCGATCAGGGCCACGAGGGCCGTGGTGGTCAGAAAACGCATGTCAGGTCTCCAGGTTTGTCGCGTTTGCGGGGCGGTCTTGGCGGGGCCGGGCGGTCAGGCGGTGGCGCGCTTGCGCTGCCCGGTGGATTGGGTCGATGTCACGGCCTCGTTGAATTCGCGCAGGCCTTCGGTGCCGTAGATGTCGCGCACCACGTCGTCGGTCAGCTGTCCGGCGGTGCCGTCGAAGAACACCCGGCCCGCCCGCATGGCGATGATCCGGTCGCAATAGGCGCGGGCGGTGTCGAGCGTGTGCAGGTTGACCAGAACCGTCAGCCCGTCTTCGCGGTTGATGGTCTTCAGCCCGTCCATCACCAGCGTCGCGTTGGCCGGATCGAGGCTGGCGATGGGTTCATCCGCCAGCATGATGCGCGGGTTCTGGACCAAGGCCTTGGCGATGGCGACGCGCTGCTGCTGGCCGCCCGACAGGGTGCCCGCGCGCTGCAGCGCCTGCGGCACCAGGTCGAGCCGGTCCAGCGCCTCGATCGCCATGGTGCGCTCGGCATCGGTGAACCGCATCGCCATCGAGCTGAGAAAGCCGTGCTCGGACAGCCGTCCGATCAGCACGTTGGTCAGCACATCGAGCCGGTCCACCAGGTTGAATTGCTGAAAGATCATCGCGCAGTCGCGGCGCCAGTGGCGCAGGGCCTTGCCCTTCAGCGCCGTGATCTCGGTCCCGTCAAACGAAATCGACCCCGAACTGGGGTCGATGAGGCGGTTGATCAGGCGCAGCAGGGTGGACTTGCCGGCGCCCGAGCGGCCGATCACGCCGACGAACTGGCCCGGCGCGATGTCAAGCGAAACATCGTCGACGGCACGGGTTTCGCCGAATTGGCGCGAGACCGAGGCAAGGGACAGGACAGAGGTCATGGCGATTCATCCGAATGATTCCAAGGCGACCTTCGGACCTGGCCGTAACAGCCACTTAACCCGTCTGTGACAATTCCTTGACGGACGGCGCGGCGCCGGCAGCGCCGAACCGGAGCTGGCCGTTGGAAAACACCAGCGCCCCGGCACACAGGCTGGCCAGAACCCGGTTGCCCGCGGCCACCACCAGGTCGGCGCGTTTGCCGACCTCCAGGGTGCCGCGGTCGACCAGCCCCAGGGCCCGCGCCGGATGCGCCGTCGCCAGGCGCGCGGCACCGGCCAGCCCCAGCGGGTCGCTGTCGGCCAGGATGCGGATCGCCGGCAGGATCGTGGCCGGGTGATAATCCGCGGCCAGAACGTGCAACAGGCCCGCCGCATGGGCGTCCCGCGCCGACAGGTTGCCGGAATAGCTTTCGCCCCGCATCGCGTTGGGCGCCCCCATGGCGATCATCATGCCGCGTTCGGCACAGGTCGCGGCGGCCTCCATCGTGACCGGGAATTCGGCGATCACCGCGCCCAGATCGGCCATCAGCCGGGCCTTGTCGGGCGTGTCGTCGTCATGGCTGGCCAGCGGCACCGCGTTGTCCCGGCACAGGGCCGAGACCGTCCGCATGTTGGCCAACAGCACCTCCTGCGGGCGCATCCGCTCGGCGATGGCGGTCGTGACCATCTGCCGGGCCTCGGTCTCGGACACGCCGTGATGGGCCGCCTTGTTGCGGATATGGATCTCGAGGTTGCGGTATTGCCCCTGGCCCGGGGTGTGATCCATGAGCGACACGAGATCGACCTGACCGTCCCGCAGCAGGTCCGACAACACGCCGACCGCATTGTCGAAGGTGATGTCGAACCGCGCATGGATCCGGTGGTCGATACGGGCCGTCGCGCGGGCCGCCGAGACATCGCGTATCACCTGGCTGGTATGGTCGAAGGACCGGCGTTCGCCGTCACGGACCCCGCGCGAGAACGACACCGCCGCATAGGCCGTGGTCACCCCCGAGGCCGCCAGCCGCATGTCGAGGTGATTGAGCGCGATGTCGATCGGGAAATTCACCCGGGCGCGCGGCTCCAGTTCGACCTCGATCATGTCGCCATGCATGTCGATGAAGCCCGGCAACAGATCCAGCCCCTGCCCGTCGATGCCGCCCCGGACCGGGCGGTCGACGATCTCGGCGATCCGGCCCGCCTCGACGCGGACCGAACCATGGGCGACGACGCGGTCCGGCAGGACCAGGGTGAAATCAGACAACCACATCATGCCGGTCCTCCTGGCTGGGGGCGTCCGGGGTCAGGTCGATCACCCGGTCGATCAGGTGGGCGACATCGTCCGGGTGGTGAAAGACGCCGATCATCGCGGCGCCCCGGGCCTTCAGATCGGCCAGCCGCCGCACCAGGGCCGTGCGCGCCCCGGCATCGAGCGAGGCCGTGGGTTCATCCAGCAACAGCAGTTTGCGCGGACGGATCAGCGCCCGCGCCAGGTTCACCTTCTGCTGCTCGCCGCCCGAGAAGGTGGTCGGATAGGCCGGCCAGAGCGCCGCCTTGACCCCGAAGGTCCGCAGCCAGTGCCGGGCCTCGGTCAGGGCCCGGTCGGGTGCGATGCCGGCCAGGCGCAGGGGTTCGGCCACCAACGCCTCGGCGCTGACCCGCGGCCGCGCGGTCAGGAACTGGGTGACGAAGCCGATCTCGGTCCGGCGCAGATGGGTGATGTCGACATCCGCGGCCCGCGCCAGGTCGATCGGCCCATGGTCGGACCGGAACAGGATCTGCCCCGCCTGCGGCAGGTAGCTGCGATAGAGCGTGCGCAGCAGCGTCGATTTTCCGGCCCCGTTGGCGCCCTTGATCAGAACGAATTCCCCGTCCGCCACCGCGAAGGAGATATCGTCGAACGCCGCCAGGTTCCGGCCCAGATGGTGCAGGACGAAGCCCTTGCTCAGGCCGCGGATATCCAGGACGGGGGTCATAGCTTCGCATGCACCAATTGCTGGGTATAGGCGTGTTGCGGGTCCTGAAAGATCTGGTCGGCCAACCCCGCCTCGACCACCGCGCCGCGGCGCATCACCATCACCCGGTCGGCCAGGGTCCGGATCACCCCAAGGTCGTGGCTGACGATCACCATGGTGATCCGCCGCTCCTGTTGCAGCCGCTTGAGCGTGTCCAGAACCAGCGCCTGCACGCTGACATCAAGCCCGGTCGTCGGTTCGTCCAGCAGCAGCAGCGCCGGTTCCAGCGCGATGGCCTTGGCCAGTTGAACCCGTTGTTGCATGCCGCCCGACAGCTCGATCGGCGGCGCGTCCAGCCGGTCGAGCGGGAATTCCGAGGCCGCCAGCGCAGCGCGCGCCTTGTCGCGCAACACCGCAAAGCGACGCTCTCCGGCGACCAAAAGGCGTTCGGCCACGTTGCCCGAACTGGAATGCGTCATCAGCAGGCCCAGATGCGGGTTCTGGTAGACGATCCCGATCCTTGTCGCGCACAGCATCCGGCGCGCGAACCGGTCCAGATCGAAAAGGTTGCCCGGCGCATCCTCCAGATCCAGCGTATAGGTCCCGCGATCCGGCGCTTCCTCCAGGTTCATCATCCGCAGAAGCGTGGATTTGCCCGACCCGCTTTCGCCGACGATGCCCAGCACCTCGCCCGGATAGGCGGTGGCGTCGACGTCGCGCAAGGCCTGGACCGGCCCGTAGGATTTCGTCACCCCCGCGACCCGCAGCAGCGGCCGGGCGGTGACGATGCGGGGGGCGTCAAGCGTCAGGGTCATGGCGCGCCCCCGCCCGGCACCGGGTCCGGGTCCGCGTCGGTCCGGACACTCCGAGGTCCCGGGTCAGGCCCGGGACGCGGCGCGACAAAGCGGCCGTCCCGGTACCAGGTTTCGCCCATCCTGACCGCCTCGCCGTCGCGGTGGCGGATCGTCTTGACGCCCCATTCGCTGTCCGAAACCTCGTGGGCAGAGCCACCGTCCGATTGCGGGATCTCGTTCATGAAGACCCCCCGGGCCCCCGACCGGGCGCAGGTCAGGCCGCCATGATCCTCGACCCGGTAGGGCACGTCGTCGAAGACCAGCGGTTCGACCCGGGTAAAGGGCGGCACCGCGAAGATGCGCTTTTCGCGGCCGGCCGACAGGATCGTCAGGTGGCGGGCCATGTGCAGCTTGGGCACATCCCAGCGCGGGATCGGCGAGGGCGTCATGACATGGCGGCCATTGACCATGGACGGATAGCTCGCCCCCTGCATCACCCGGCCCGATCGCACGATCTGTTCATATAGCTGCAGCCACATCCGCCCGTAATCGGCATCCGCATGCATCTGCCGGGCGATCGACATGTTCGGCTGGACCGGACGCAGCGGTTCGGGGTTGGGCACCTGCAGGACCAGCACCTGGTCGGAGCGCAGGATTTCCTCGGGCACCCGATGGCGGGACTGGATCAGGTCGGCCTCCAGCGTGTCAAGCGTGACCGGCGCGCCCGATACCCGCGCCAGGAACCGCCGGATCGAGGCGGCGTTGACGCTGTCATCGGCCCCCTGGTCGATCACCTTCACCCGGGTCCGCGGATTGATCAGGGTCAGCGACACCTGCAACCCGCCGGTGCCCCAGCCGCGCGCCATCGGCACCTCGCGGCTGGCATAGGGCATCTGGCAGCCCGGCACGCAGACCGCCTTGATCATCTTGCGGCGCAATTCGCGCTTGGCCGAGGCATCGAGGAAACCATAGCTCATCGCGGCCCAGGGTCGGGCAAGATCGGCAAGGGTCATTCGGCGGGCTCCTGCTGCGGGCTGCGCGCAGAACGGCGCGCCGCGGCATCGCGCATCGCGTCCAGCGACGACTGGAAGGTGACGTAATGCGGCAGCTTGAAATGGATGCAGAAGCCCGACGCCTCGACCCCTTCGGTATGATAGAGGAAGAACTCCTCTTCCGTGGCCGATCCCTTGGGCGCGCCCGCGCTGTTGAGGTCGAGCGTCGCCGCCGCGATGCATTTGACCTCGTTCCAGCCCAGGGTCGCGGCGAAGCCGAGCGTCAGCTTGTCGCCTTTCTTGGACACGACCTCGGCCTGAGACACCTTGACCCGCCCGGCCGAGAATTCAGTGCCGTCGGGATGGGCCACGACGATCTCCGCCTCGGCCAGCCGCAATTCGTTCACCGTCGGATGGGCCTGGCCATAGCCGCGCATCGCCGCATAGCCCAGCGCCAGCACGCCGCCGGTTTCGGCCCGGGCAAGGCTCTGCAGCGTATGGGCGCGCCGCGCAGGGAACAGCAATGGCTCGCGCGTCAGGTCGGGGATCGCCTCGCCGGTCACGCCATCGGGGGCGGGCAGGTCGGCCAGGTCATTGGCCGCCTGCCAGGCGCTGACCGACGGATATTGCGCCGGCGCGGCCCGCGCGGCCGGCGCGACCGGCACCGGATCGACGGCGCCGCCCGACAGGACATCCGTCGCCAGCACCCGGTGCGAATAATCCAGCGTCGGGCCCAGGACCTGGCCGCCGGGAATGTCCTTGAACGCGGCCGAGATCCGGCGATGGGTGAACAGCTGCCCCTGTTCGACCGGGGCCGCGACCGCCAGGCGCGGCTGGGTCGTGCGCCAGGCCCGCAGAACCAGCACCGCCTCGTACAAGTCGCCCCCGGTCTGGGCCATCGCCAATGCGGCGAGGTCTTCGTCATACAGCGACGCTTCGCCCATCACCCGGTCGACCAGGTAGGGCAGCGCCTGCCGGACCTGCGCGACACGGGCCGCGTCGATCCGGCCCAATTCGGCGCGGAAAAGCCGTTCGGATTGCTCGATCGCCCGTTCTCCACCCCGGGTCGCGACATAGGCCATCACATCACCTCGACGGTCGTCGAGCGCGGCAGGCCGATCAGCCCCTCCCCGTCGAGAAACAGGATATCCACGCCCGCCGGGTAGCGGACACAGCGCGCCCGGTCCCGCCAGAACCCCTCCGGCAGGTCGCCGATCCGCAATTTGACGCCGCCATCGACACCCGGCCCGACGAACCGGACACCGGCGCCCTGTCCGAACCGCGCGCGGATCACCAGGGTCGCGCCATCGTCGGGATACAGCGCCGACCCGGCGCGGCACCGCCCCAGCAGGGCCGGATCCGTCAACCGGCCGGCAAAGACGTGATCCGCCGCTTCCGGTTCGACCAGCCGTGCGCCGGCCTGAAGCAGGGGCGGGATCAGCAGCGGATCGGCGGCATGGACGGCACATTCGCGGTCGATCAGCGCCTCGATCACGCCGGCCTCGCCCGAATGCGGCATCCGGCGGGGCATCCCCGGCCGGCTGAAGGCCCACAGGATCGCCTCATAGGTCGCGTTGGCCCGGGTTTCGGCGGCATCGGCGACCGGGGTCGTCAGCATCAGAACGTCTCCATGTCGATGCGGGTCGCCTCGACCCGGCGCAGGGTGTCGCGGTCGCAGGCGGCCTGCCGGGCGGCCTCGTCATCGCAAAAGGCGCGGCAGCGTGCCGCCTCGACCCCGCTTGCCAGGGCCAGGTCGACCAGCGCCATGGCCATCGCCGCCTCCAGGTCGCGGCCCCGGCGCATGCCGTAACCCTCGACACCGTCGCGCCTGACATGGGCCTCGCTCACCAGAACCTCGCCCAGGTGAAAACTGGTGCCGCCGGCGGTATCGCGCATCGGCACCATCACCAGGCCGGTGCGGCTGTGCAGCACCGTGACCCCCGGCAAGGCGGCAAGCAGCGTTTCGGCGAATTCCTTGATCCGCGCCGCCTCGGCGCGCGCCAGGGTCGAAAGCGTGTCGCTGTCCCTAGCCCCGGTCATCGTCGCCGCTCGCGATGCTGAACCGGACCCGCGACGCCGCCCAGACGACTTCGGAACAGGCGATCGGCGTGCCGTCCGGCAAGGCGTCGACGGCGCGGATGATGGTCACCGACAGATCCGGGTGCTGGCACAGCATCCGCGCCTCCTCCGGCCGGGCCTGGCGGGAATGAAAGGTGGTTTCGGCCCGCAGGTAATCCTCGATCCCGTAGGACCGGTAGGTTTCCGTGACCGATCCGAACACCGCGCGCCGGTCGTGAAAGGCCGGGAAACGATCGACGGAATGAAAGATCGACCCGAAGGCGATGGGCCGCCCGTCCGCCGAGGTCAGCCGCCGGGAATGGTAGACCAGCGCGCCGGCCTCCAGGCCCAGGGACCGGCGCACGCGATCAGGCGCCGCGATCACGTTCGCCTCAAGCAGATCCCGCGAGATATCATTGGCCTGGCCCGCCAGGTTGCGGCGCAACCGCGTCCGTTTGCCCAATTCGTAATGCAGCATCAACGGCGCACTGACAAAAGTGCCGCGGCCCTGTTCGACACTCAGCTTGCCTTCCTTGGCCAGGGCCGATATCGCCCGGCGCAGACTGTGCCGCCCGACCCCGTAACGCCTCAGAAGCTCGGGTTCCGTGGGGATCTGGTCGCCGGGCGCGAAACGGCCCTCGTCGATATCCCGAGAGATCGCGTTCTTGACGGATGTCCAGTCTTTCGTGGTCATGGCGGCCCTTATTCATTCGGATGAATCCTGCCTAACGCGCCGAATGCACAGCTTTGTGACAACCGGCGACCTTTCCGGATGGGCGCCACCACGGCCCCGGTGCCGCGTCAGCCGCGGATCAGGATGGCGCGGAAATCGTTGACATTGGTGCCGGTCGGGCCGGGACCGAAGAGGTCGCCGACCGCGTCGAAGGCACCCCAGGCATCATTGGCCAGAAGCGCGGCCTGCGGATCGACGCCGGCCCGGCGCATCCGCGCCGCGCTGGTCGCATCGGCAAAGGCGCCGGCATTGTCCTCGGACCCGTCGATCCCGTCGGTATCGGCAGCCAGCGCAACGATCCCCGCGACGCCGTCGATGGCCCGCGCGAAGGACAGCAGGAACTCGGTGTTGCGCCCGCCGCGGCCGCCGGCGCGCTTCAGGGTCACGGTCGTCTCGCCCCCCGACAGGATCACCACCGGCGCGCCGAAGGGCCGGCCCCGGGCCACGACCTCGCGCGCGATCGCGGCATGGACCAGGCCGACGTCGCGCGCCTCGCCCTCGATCGCGTCGGACAGGATCACCGCCGGCACGCCCGCCGCCCGGGCGCGTTCCGCCGCCGCCTCCAGCGACAGCCGCGCCGAGGCGATCACCCGGACCGCGTGGCCGTGAAACACCGGGTCATCGGGATGCGGTGCGGGATCCGCATGCCGCAGCCAGTCGGTCACCGCCTCGGGCAGGGCCAGGCCGAAATTCCGGATAAGGGCACGGGTGTCGTCCAGCCCGACCGGCGACGGCACCGTCGGCCCCGAGGCGACCTCGGCCGGATCATCGCCGGGCACGTCCGACACCACCAGGCTGACGACCCGGGCCGGATGCGCCGCTTCCGCCAGCCGGCCGCCCTTGATCCGGCTGACATGTTTGCGGATCGCGTTCATCACCCCGATCGGCGCGCCCGAGGCCAGAAGCGCGGCATTCAACGCCTGTTCGTCGGCCAGCGTCAACGCGCCGGGCGGCGCCGGAAGCAGGGCCGACCCGCCGCCGCTGACCAGGGCCACGACCAGGTCATCGGCGCTCAGCCCCGCGACCGCGTCCAGCAGGGCGGCGCTCGCGTCCAGCCCGGCGGCATCGGGCACCGGATGGGCGGCCTCCAGCACCCGGATCGTCCGGGTCGGTGCGCCATAGCCGTAGCGGGTGACCACCACGCCCTCGACCGGCCCGTCCCACAGCGCTTCGAAGGCAGCGGCCAGCTGCGCCGCCCCCTTGCCCGCGCCGACCACAACCGTGCGACCCGCCGGCCGGGCCGGCAGATGCGGCCGCAGCGCCACGCGCGGATCGGCCGCCGCGACGGCCGCGTCGAACAGGCCGGTCAGAAAGGCACGGTCATCCGGGGTCATCGGGCCTCTATATCACGGGGGCACGCCCCGTCAGCCGATTATCGGACCTTGGTGCGGACTATCGCCGCCCCCGGTGCTGCTGCTAGGATCGTGCCGTGATGCCAGGGGGAACGGGTCATGCGCCAGACAGGCAACAGAACACAGATCGACCGGACGGCGCAGGGCGCGGGATCCCGGGCATGACCGCGCCCGCCCGGGATCGGGTGACCGTCCGGTGCGACGGCGCCGCGCTGAGCTTCGATCCCGCCGTCGGCAACCTGCGCCGGCTGGACCTGCGCGACGGCGACAGGATCCTGTCCCCGCTCCATACCGCCCCTTGGGTCGATCGCGACGACGCCGACCTGCCCGACGACCTGGCGCCGGTCGAACGCCAGCTGTCGGGCGATTTCCTGTGCGCCCCCTTCGCGCAAAGCGATGTCGAACCGGCCCCGCCCCATGGCTGGAGCGCGAACAGCCATTGGACCGTCACCGACCAGGGCGCCCGCCACATCCTGGCCCGGCTCGATCGGCCGGTGATGGGCGCCCGCATCGACAAGCGCCTGACCCTGTCGGCGCAGGCGCCGATCCTGATCCAGGAGCACCGGGTCGACGGCGGCCATGGCGGCCTGCCGCTTGCCCATCACCCGATGGTGCGCCTGGGCGGGCCGGCCCGGTTCTGCTGTTCGCCCAAACGCATCGCGCTTGGCCCCGACGCGCCGCTCGATCCGGGGCGCAACCGGCTCGCCACCGGCGCCCGCACGCGCGACCTGACCCGGTTTCCCGGCGCCGAGGGCGGCAGCGTCGACCTGACCCGGCTGCCCATCGCCGAGGCGCACGAGGATTTCGTCACCCTGGTCGAGGCGCAGGGCAATCCGCTGGGCTGGACCGCGCTGCTGCGCGAGGACGCGGACGACATCGTGTTCTTCGTCAAGGACCCGAAGGTCCTGCCGGTCACGATGCTCTGGCATTCGAATGGCGGGCGCGACCATGCGCCCTGGAACGGACAGCACCGCGGCGTGATCGGGATCGAGGATGGCTGCGCCGCCGGTGCGGCCGGGCATCGGGCGGCACTGGGGCCGAACCCGGTCGCCGCCACCGGGGTGCCGACCTGCCTGCCGCTTGGCCCCGGCACCACCCATCGCATCGTCCACCTGACCGGCGCGATCGCCCGGCCCGCCGGTTGGTCGGCGGTGACCGATATCCGGCTGTCGGGCACACGGCTGACCCTGATCGGCGACAGCGGCGGCACCCGCAGCCTGGATGTGCCGGAGGGGCTGTTCGATACGACAGGCTGACGCCGCATTCGCCCGGAAAAGCGGCGCTTCGCCCTTGGGGCGCCGCCGAAACAGCCATTTTCGCGCCCAAGGGCCGGGTGGCAGGAAAAGGCTTGGGGAATTCGGCGCGGTAATTTACCGTATGGTCAAATTTCGACGATGGGTGCGGGGGCATGTTGGACTTGATCGTGAGGCGCGCGCGCCTGCCCGACGGGCGGGGTCCGCTCGATATCGCCTGCAGCCAGGGCCGCATCGCCCGCATCGCCCCCCATATCGACGCGCCCGCACAGCACGAGGTCGCGGCCGATGGCCAGCTGGTCAGCCCGCCCTTCGTCGATCCGCATTTCCATATGGATGCGACCCTGTCGCTGGGCCTGCCGCGGCTGAACCTGTCGGGCACCCTGCTGGAGGGCATCGCCCTGTGGGGAGAGCTCAAGCCCCTGCTGACCCCCGAAGCGGTGATGGCGCGCGCGCTGCGCTATTGCGACCTGGCCGTCGCCCAGGGGCTGCTGTCGATCCGCACCCATGTCGATGTGTCGACCGCGCCCCTGGTCGGCGTCGAGGCCCTGCTGGAGGTCCGCAAACGCGTTGCCCCCTATATCGACCTGCAACTGGTCGCCTTTCCCCAGGACGGGCTCTATCGCGCCGAAAACGCCGAAGAGAACCTGGTCCGGGCGCTCGACATGGGGGTCGACGTCGTCGGCGGCATTCCGCATTTCGAACGCACGATGGAGGACGGCGCGCGCAGCGTGAAACACCTGTGCCGGATCGCGGCCGAGCGTGGCCTGCCGGTCGACCTGCATTGCGACGAAAGCGACGATCCGATGTCGCGCCACGTCGAAACCCTGGCCGCCGAGACGACGCGGCTGGGCCTGGGCGGGCGCGTGGTCGCCAGCCACGTCACCGCGATGCATTCCTATGACAATTACTATGCGTCCAAGCTGATCCCGCTGATCGCGGACTCCGGGATGCATGTGGTGCCCAACCCGCTGATCAACATCACGCTTCAGGGCCGCGCCGACACCTATCCGCGCCGCCGTGGCCTGACCCGCGTGGCCGAGTTGCGCGCGGCCGGCGTCAATGTCGCCTTCGGGCAGGATTGCACCATGGATCCATGGTATCCGCTGGGCTCGGCCGACATGCTGGAGGTCGCCCATATGGGCATCCACGCCGCCCCGATGACCTCGCGCGAGGCGATGGCCTGGGCCTTTGACAGCGTCACGCTGGGCGGGGCCGCCGCCATGGGCCTGCCCGACCCGACCCTGCGCGAAGGCGGGCCGGCCGACATGGTCGTCCTGCAGGCCCGCGACCGGATCGAGGCGGTGCGGCTCAGGGCCACGCGCCTGGCGGTGATCCGCGCCGGCCGGGTGATCGCCCGAACCGACCCCCGGATCGCGACCCTGTCGCTCGACGGGCGCCCGACCCGGGTCGACCCGGCGGCCTACGCCCCGCCGGAAGACGTGTGAATTCATTGACTGACCAACAGGAAAAGGAAGCTGCCATGACCTTCGGACCCAATCGCCGGACCTTGCTGATCGGGGGCGCGGCCACGCTGGCCCTGCCCGCCTATATCCGCCGCGTCAACGCCCAGACCGCCCTGCGCGTCGCCGGCGTCCATGCCAGCCCGGTCGAGAATGCCTGGAACAGCCGCATCCACCTGGCCATGCAGGGCGCCGCCGAGGCCGGGCTGATCGCGTATGAATTCTCGGAAGGCGTCGACGCGACCGATTACCCCCGTGCCATGCGCGAATATGCCGAAAGCGGCGCCGGCCTGGTCTGGGGCGAAAGCTACGCGGTCGAACGCGAGGCGCGCGAAGTGGCCGCCGATTATCCCGACACCGCCTTCCTGATGGGGTCATCCGGCGGGCCGGAGGGCGACAATTTCGGCGTCTTCGGCACCCGCAACCACGAGGCCGCCTACCTGGCCGGCATGCTGGCCGGTGCGATGTCGGAAACCGGCATCTTCGGGTCGGTCGGCGGTTACCCGATCCCCGAGGTCAACCTGCTGATCAATGCCTTCCGCAGGGGCGTGTCCGAGGTGAACCCCGACGCGACCTTCCTCAACGGTTTCATCGGCGCCTGGTTCGATCCGGCCCGGGCCCAGGAAATGGCCATCGCCCAGATCGACCAGGGCGCCGACATCCTGTTCGGCGAACGCATCGGCACCGCCGACGGCGCCCAGGCCCGCGGGGTCAAGGCGATCGGCAGCCTGATCGACTACACCCCGCGCTACCCCGACACGGTCTTTGCCAACGCGATCTGGAACTACGGCCCGACGATCGAGGCGATCGTGGCCGATATCACCGCCGGCACCCCCGTGGGCCGCGACTACACCGAGTATTCCTTCATGAAATACGGCGGCAACGCGCTGATCTATGTCGACAGCATGGTCCCGGCCGAAGCGATCCCGGCGATGGAGGCGCAACAGGCCGCGATCCAGTCCGGCGCATTCGACGTGCCGATCGACGCCGACGAACCGGCCTAGGCCTTGGACGCCACGGCACTTGCCCGGGCCATCGCGGAGGGGCGGACCACCGCCGGCGCCGTGATCGCCGCCGCGCATGACGCCTGCGCGGCCCGGGCCGGGCGCGGCGCCGTGGCGCGTCGTCTTCCGCTTGACAGCCTGGCGGATCCTTTTTGCGGACCGTTCTGCGGGGTGCCGATCCTGGCCAAGGACCTGGGCGCGCATGCCAGGGGGCTGGCCCCGGCCGCGGGGTCGGCGGCGCTGCGCGCGCGGGTGCCGGACCCCGCGGACGACAGCGATTTCTTTGCGGTCCTGCGCCGGGCGGGGGTCGTCCCGATCGGCCTGTCCACCACGCCGGAATTCGGCTTTGCCCTGACCTCCGAACCGCCCGCCGGCCCCATCGCCCGCAATCCCTTCGATCCGGCCCGCAGCCCGGGCGGGTCGTCGGGCGGGGCCGCGGCCGCCGTCGCCGGCGGGCTTGTCGCCATCGCCCATGCCACCGATGCCGGCGGGTCGATCCGCGTGCCGGCCGCCTGTTGCGGGCTTTGGGGCCTCAAGCCCTCGCGCGGGGCCACGCCCATGGGCCCCGATTACGCGAACCACCTGATGGGCATCGTCGGAGAGCTGGTCCTGGCCCGGTCGCTGCGCGATGTCGCCGCCGTGTTCGCCCTGTTCGGCCCGGCCAGCGCCACCTTTCCCGACACGCCGACCATCGCCCTGTCGATCCCCGCGCGCTGCGACGCGGCCCAGGCCAGCGCCACGCGCATTGTCGCCGCCGCGCTGGCCGATATCGGCGCCCGGATCGTCGAAACCCCGGCCCCCGACGCGCTGGGGGCCGAGGCGCATGACCTGGTCGGGCGGATCCTGTCGGTGTCCCTGGCCGACTGGCTGGAGGGGTGCGGCATCGCCGACAACGAGGTGTCGGCCCTGGCCGCCGCCAATGCCGCCCGCGGCCGCGCGATGACCGGCCCGCAGGTCTTTGCCCTGGGCCGCGATGTGCTGCGGTTCTCGGATCGCGCCGCGGCGCTGTTTTCGCAGGCCGACGCGCTTCTGATGCCGATCCTGTCGGGGCCGCCGCCGGCGATCGGTGCCTTTCCGACCGATCATGCCGACCTCGACGCCCATCTCGCGGCGATGGAGGCGACGGCCCCCAATGCCGCGCTCGCCAATGCCGCCGGGCTGCCGGCGCTGGCCATCCCGCTCCCGACGGACGGCCCCTGCCCCACCGCCGTGCAATTGCTCGGCCCGCGCGGCGCCGATGCCATGCTGCTGGCTCTGGCCGCACGGATCGCGAATGCGCTGCCCGCCGTCACCTACCCCGACCCCATCGCCGGGATGCCCGCATGAAAGCCGTGCTCGAATTATCCAACATCACCAAACACTTCGGCGCGCTGACCGCGAATGATGATGTCTCGCTTTCCCTCGCGCAGGGTGAAATCCTGGCCCTGCTGGGCGAAAACGGCGCCGGCAAGACCACGCTGATGAACATCCTCTTCGGCCATTATGCCGCCGATGCGGGCGCGGTGCGCGTCTTTGGCCGGACCCTGCCGCCGGGCCGCCCCCGCGCCGCGATCGAGGCCGGCGTCGGCATGGTCCACCAGCATTTCACCCTGGCCGGCAACCTGACGGTGCTCGAAAACGTCATGCTCGGCTCCGAACCGCTGACCCGCCTGCGCTCGGCCCGGGCGGCGGCGCGGGCGCGGCTGATGCAGATCGCCGACCGGTTCGGCCTGCCGGTGACACCCGAGGCACGGGTCGCCAGCCTGTCGGTCGGCGAACGGCAACGGGTCGAGATCCTCAAGGCGCTCTATCGCGACGCGCGCATCCTGATCCTGGACGAACCCACCGCGGTGCTGGCCCGCCCCGAGGCGCAGCGGCTGTTCGAAACCCTGCGCGGGATGACGCAAAACGGCCTGTCGGTGATCTTCATCAGCCACAAGCTGCACGAGGTCATGACCGCCTCCGACCGCGTCGCGGTGCTGCGCGGCGGGCGCATGGTGGCCGAACGGCGCACCGCGCTGACCTCGGCCGAGGACCTGGCCGAGCTGATGGTGGGCCGCAAGGTGGACCGCCCGGTGCGGCAGGACCACCAGATCGGCGCGCCGGTCCTGGTCGCCGACAATCTGCGCGTGACCGAAGACGGCGCGACCCGGCTCGACGACCTGTCCTTCACCGTCCATGCCGGCGAAATCCTGGGCATCGTCGGCGTGTCGGGCAACGGCCAGGCCGCGCTGGGCGCGCTTCTGTCCGGCCTTGCCCATCCCGCCGCGGGCCGGCTGACGCTGGACGGGCGCGACGTCGGCCATCTTGGCCCGCGCGGGCTGATCCGCGCCGGCGCCGCCCGGGTTCCCGAGGACCGCCACGCCGAGGGCGCCATCGGCGAAATGTCGGTCTGGGAGAACGCCGTGCTGGAACGGTTGCGCAGCCCCGAATTCTCGTCGCGCGGCTTCGTGCGCCGCGCCGCCGCCCGCGCCCATGCGGCCGCGCTGATCACCCGGTTCGACGTGCGCGGCGCCGCGCCCGATACCCGCATCCGGCTGCTGTCGGGGGGCAACATGCAGAAACTGATCCTTGGCCGCTGCCTGGCCACCGGGCCGCGGTTCATCCTGGCCAACCAGCCCACACGGGGCCTCGACGAAGGCGCCATCGCCACCGTCCATGCCGAGTTGCTGGCCGCACGGGCCGAGGGCGCGGCGATCCTGCTGATTTCCGAGGAACTGGACGAGGCGGTGGGCCTGTCGGACCGGATCCAGGCCATCGTCAAGGGCCGCCTGTCGCGCCCGGTGACCGCCGAACAGGCCGATCCGCGGCGGCTGGGCCTGATGATGGCCGGCATCTGGGAGGACGACGATGCGGCTTGAACGACGCGCCGACACGCCGCTGAGGCTGGTGGTCCTGGCGCCGCTGGGCGCGGTGCTGGCCGCGCTGATCCTGGCCGCCGGGCTGATCGGCGCGGCGAAGGTCGACCCGCTGATGGCCTATGGCGAAATGCTGCGCGGCGCGCTGGGATCGCGCCTGTCGGTGACCGAGATGCTGACCCGCGCCACGCCGCTGATCCTGACCGGGCTGGCCGCCGCCGTCGCGTTTCGCGCCCGGCTGTGGAACATCGGCGGCGAGGGGCAGTTCTACCTTGGGGCGCTGACCACGGCCTGGGTGGGCCATTCGCTGGCCCTGCCCGGCGCGCTCGGCATTCCGGTGCTGATGGTCTGCGGCATGGCCGCCGGCGCGCTGCTTCTGGCCGGGCCGGCCGTCCTGCGGTTGCGGTTCGGCGTCGACGAGGTGGTCACCACGCTTCTGCTCAACTTCATCGTGATCCTCTTCGTCGGCCTGATGATCGAAGGCCCGCTCAAGGACCCGCTGGCCTTCGGCTGGCCGCAATCGGTGCCGGTCGCTGGCGATTTCCGCCTGCCCGACCTGATCGCCCGGACCCGGCTGCATATCGGCCTGCTGATCGCGCTGGCGGCGGCGGGCCTGGTCTGGCTGATCCTGGCCCGCACCGTCTTTGGCGTCGAAACCCGCGCCGCCGGCCTCAACCCCCGCGCCGCCACCTTTGCCGGCATCGCGCTGCCGCGCACGATCATGGGCGTCGCGCTGGTGTCCGGCGCCCTGGCAGGCCTGGCCGGCGCGATCGAGGTGATGGGCGTCACCGGCGGCGTCACCACCACCATGTCGCCCGGTTTCGGCTATGCCGGCATCGTGGTGGCGATGCTGGCCGCGCTGCACCCGGCGGGCGTGGTGGCCGCCGCCATCTTCGTCGCCACCGTCTTTGTCGGCGCCGACGCGATGAGCCGCGCCACCGGCGTGCCCTCGTTCATCGCCGACGTGATCGTCGCGCTGTCGCTGCTGACCATGCTCGTGGCGCTGCTTTTCACCAACTACAGGATCCGCCGATGATCGAGGCGCTGGACCTTCTGTTCAACACATCGCTCTGGGCGGCGGTTCTGCGCATCGCGACGCCGCTGATCTTCGGCGTGCTCGGGGCGCTGCTGTGCGAACGGGCCGGGGTGCTGAACCTTGGCATCGAGGGGATCATGACCATGGGCGCGATGGCCGGATGGCTGACCGTCCACCTGGGCGGCGACCTCTGGACCGGGCTGGCGGTGGCCGCTGCCGCAGGCGCGCTGATGGGGCTGCTGCATGCCATGCTCACCGTGCCGCTGGGCCTGTCGCAGCATGTGTCGGGCCTGGGCATCACGCTTTTCGCCTCGGCGCTGGCCTATTACCTGTATCGGCTGATCGTCACCGTCGGCGACAGCCCGCCGACGATCACCCCGTTCCGGCGGCTGGACATCCCCGGCCTGTCCGACATCCCCGTCCTGGGCCCGATCCTGTTTGCCCAGACCGCGCCGACCTACCTGGCGCTGGGCACCGCGCTGGTGCTGGCCTATGTGCTGGCGCGCACGCCGATGGGCCTGGCGATCCGGATGACCGGTGAAAACCCCCATGCGGTCGAGGCCCAGGGCCTGAACCCGATCGCGATCCGCATCGGCGCGGTGGTCGCTGGATCGGCGCTGATGGGCATGGGCGGGGCCTTTCTGACCATGGCGGCGTTCAATTCCTTCTTTCCCGAAATGGTCCAGGGCCGCGGCTGGATCTGCATCGCGCTGGTCGTCTTCGCCTCCTGGCGGCCGGGCAAGGCGCTGGCCGGCGCGCTGCTGTTCGCCTTTTTCGATGCCTACCAATTGCGCCTGCAGACCGTGGTCGAAGGCGTGCCCTACCAGCTGTTCCTGATGGCGCCCTACATCCTGTCGATCGTGGCGCTGATCCTGGTCGCCCGCCGCGCCCGGGTGCCCGAGGCGCTGATGGCCCCCTACCGGCGCGGCGAACGCTAAAGCAAGTCGCGGCGCATGGGATCCGCCGGACATGCTCTGACACGTGGATGTCGCACGTCCGAAAAGCGCAAGACCGGTAGCCGCTTTTGCGCGACATGCGCTAGAGGCTGAGCCCGCGCATCAGGGCGATCATGTCCACGTCGCGCGACACGAAGACCGCGCCGGCCTCGATCGCCGCATCATAAAGCGTGTCATCCAGCGCCAGGATGCCCGGCGGCTTGCCCGCGGCACGGATGCGGCGGATCGCGTCGATCACCGCCCTGCGCACCTCGGGATGGCTTGCATCGCCCGAATAGCCCATGCTGGTCGCCAGATCGGCGGGGCCGACAAAGATCCCGTCCACCCCCGGCGTCGCCGCGATCGCCTCTATATGCGGCAGGCTGGCGGCGGTTTCGACCTGGACCAGCAGGCAGATCTCGTCGCGGGCGCGGGCATGATACTGCGCCACCCGCCCGAACCGCGAGGCCCGCGTCACCCCCGCCACGCCGCGGATCCCGTCGGGCGGATAGGCCACGCTGGCCGCCGCCAGCGCCGCCTCTTGGGGGGTCTGGACATAGGGCACCAGGATGGTCTGCGCACCGCCATCGAGCAGCTTCTTGATCTCGGCCGGGTTCAGGTGACTGGGACGCACGATCGCCGAACCGGGATAGGGCGCCGCGGCCTGGAGCATGGCGATCACCGTGTTCTCGTCCATGAACGCGTGTTCGGTGTCATAAAGCACCCAGTCGAAACCGGCACCGGCCAGCATCTCTCCGACCAGCGGATCGGCGATCGAGCACCAGACACCCCGCTGCAGCTCGAAGCGGGACAGGGCGGCCTTGAAGGCATTGCGGGGCAGATCGGTCACGGCGTGGCTCCTTTCGTGACAGGCGAGGCGGGCCGGAACCGGCCCGGGGATGAACATCCTTCAGGGCACGAGGGCCTGCGCGCGCTCATTGCGCGGCCAGTGCCCGGCGCAAAAGGTCCGGGTCCGGCACGGCCCGTCCGGTGAACAGCGCGAAGGCGTCGATGCCCTGGTGGAAATACAGCGCGTAGCCCGACAGCACCCGCGCACCGGCCGCACTGGCCTGGCGGCAGAACGCCGTGTCGACCGGCGTGTAGACCGCATCGAAAGCCCAGCGGCAGGCCGGAAATGCACCCTCGGGTACCGGCGATCCGCCATAGCCGACCATGCCCAGCGGGGTGGCGTTGACGACGCCGTCGGCCCGGGCCAGATCCTGCAATGTCCCGGCCCGCGCCGTGACCCCGGTCCTGGCCAGGTCTTGGGCCAGGGCCTCGGCCCGGCCCGGCACGGGGTCGACGATGGTCAGCGCCTCGGCCCCCAGCGCGGCCAGCGCAAAACCCACCGCGCGGCCCACGCCCCCGGCGCCGAACATCACCCCCCGCCCGGGGGCGGCGTCGCCGAAACGTCCGGCCCAGGCGGCACGGAACCCGGTGTAATCGGTGTTGAAGCCGCGCGGGCCCTGCGGGTCGAACAGCACCGTGTTGCAGGCGCCGATCCGGGCGATGTCGGGGCTGTCCACCGCAAGACGGGCCATGACCCGTTCCTTGTAGGGCAGCGTCACGTTGACCCCGCGATAGCCCTGCGCGCGGCAGCGGTCGAACAGCGCGTCGAAATCCAGCCCCTGTTCGGCCGGGATCAGCAACTCGTAGCGCAGCGACAGCCCGGCCTGCCGGGCCGCGGCGAGGTGCAGCGCGGGGCTGCGCGACGCGGCGATATTGTCTCCGATCAGGCCCAGGCGGATCGTGGTCATCGGCCCCTGCCCTATCCCTCGTAGCCGAACAGGCGCGGCAGGAACAGCACGATGCCCGGAAACAGGATCATCGCCAGCAAGGACGCCATCAGCACCGCCAGGAAGGGCAGGACCTCGCGGATGATCTCGGTCAGCGGGATGCGCGTCACGGCGTTGATCACGAACAGCAGGATCCCGTAGGGCGGCGTGATCAGGCCGATCATGCAATTGACCACGATCACGACGCCGAAATGCACCAGGTCGATGCCCAGTTCGCGGCAGGCCGGGATGAACAGCGGCACGATCACCAGGATGATCGTCGTCGCATCCAGCAGGCAGCCCAGCACCAGGATCAGCAGGTTCACGCCCAGCAGAAAGACGATGGGCGACAGGTCCATCCGGTCAAGCGCCCGGGCCAGCGCATCGGGGATGTTTTCCGAGGCGACGATGTAGTTCAGGATCAGCGCCGCGCCGATCACGATCCCGACCGCGGCCGAGGACCGCGCGCTTTCGACCAGGATCTCGTAAAGCTTGCGCAGCTTCAGCGCCCGGTAGAACACCACCGACAGGACCAGCGCATAGGCGGCGGCGACGGCGGCGGCCTCGGTCGGCGTGGTGACACCGCCATAGATGCCGTAAAGCAGGATCGCCGGCATCAGCAACGCCGGAAAGGCGCGCGCGGTCACCGCCGGCATCTCGCGCAGCGGGATCGGCGGTTCGGTGGCAAAGCCGCGCCGATGCGACATCCAGACATTCATGCCCATCAGCACCAGGCCCATCAGCAGCCCCGGCAGGATACCGCCCAGGAACAGCGCCCCGATCGAAGCGCCCGAGATCAGCGCATACAGCACCATCGGGATCGACGGCGGGATGATCGGCCCGATCGTGGCCGAGGCCGCGGTGATCGCCGCGGCATAGCCGGCCGGAAACCGCCCGTTCTTGCGCATCATGTCGATGATGATCCTGCCGATCCCGGCCGCATCCGCCACCGCCGAGCCCGACATCCCCGAAAAGATCAGCGATGCCATGATGTTCACATGGCCCAGCCCGCCCTTGAACCGGCCCACCGTGGCGACGCAGAAATTCAGCAGCCGATCCGAAATCGTGCCCGCATTCATGATATTGGCGGCGACGATGAACAACGGCACCGCCAGCAGCAGGAAACTGTCGTAGATCCCGTCGACCAGCCGTTTGCCCACCACCCCGATCGAGGATCCGGCCGCCAGCACATAGACCATCGACGCGACCAGGATCGCATAGGCGACGGGCAGCCCGATCCCGGCCAGGACCAGCAGGGTCCCGATCAGCAGCAGCAATTCGACGCTCATCTCTCGACCTGTTCGACCGGCAGGATGTGGTCCTCGGTCGGGGCGCCGTGGCGCAGCGCCCGGATCGCGCGCCAGCCATAGCGGGCGCCGACCACGGCCAGGAACACGAAATAGACCGAATAGAGCGGGAACATCTTGACCGGCAAGGTGGCCGAGGACTTGATCCGCAGGATCTTCATCCTGTCATGGGTCGGCCCGATCGACGCCCAGAGCGCCACCAGCACCACCACGCCTCCGATCACGGCCAACCATTTGCGCAGCCCCGGCCGCGCGGCGTTGTAGAGGATGTCGAAGGTCACGTGATCACGGTCGCGCACCACGAAGGCGTTGCCCCAGAAGATCGTCCACAGCCACAGGACCAGGATCATCTCGACCGTCCAGCCGAACCGGCGGGCATCGATCAGGTGGCCGAACTGGTCCAGGAACCACTCCGATCCGACGATGTAGCGGACCACGATCTGAAGGATGAAGATGCAGAAGATGGCGGCCATCATCGCGGCCGCCACCCCTTCGGTCAGGCGAGAGACAAACCGGATCGCAGGATGCATGCCCGTCTCCCGCCGGCCCGTGTCAATTGCCCAACGCGTTCACGGCCTCGAGCGTGCCCTCGGGCCAGGACCGGGCGAAATCGCTGTCCAGATAGGCGCCCTGGACACGGTCGCGAAAGGCCGCCACGTCCGGTTCATAGACTTCCAGCCCCTGTTCGCGCAGGAAGTCGACAAGCTCTTCCTCTTTCTGCAGCTGGTTCTCGCGGCCGAAATCGGCGGCGTCCCAGGCGGCGGCGGTGATCGCCTGCTGGTGGTCTTCGGACAGGCCGTCATAGACCTCGGCCGACAGCGCGATGAAGTTCCAGTCGACCAGGTGCGAGGTCAGCACGACCTGGTTGGTGACTTCGTAGAACTTGGCGTCCACAACCGTGGGCAGCGGGTTGTCCTGGCCATCCACGGCGCCCGAGCTGAGCGCGGTATAGACCTCGGTAAAGGCCATCGGCGTCGGGTTGGCGCCCAGGGCGCCGCCCAGGAACAGCCAGGCATCGGTGCCGGGCATCCGCAGGTTCACGCCGTCCAGGTCATCGGGGGTCGACACCGTCAGTTCGTCCTTCGTCTGGCGCAGGTTCACCTGGCGCTGACCCAGATACATCGGCGCCAGCAACACCACGCCCAGCTCCTCCTCGACGCGCTGCTTGAACGGGTCCATCAGCGGGTCGTTGAACACCGCGACCTGGTGCGCGGCACTCTGGAGCACGTAGCCGGCGGTAAAGATCGACCATTCGGGAAAGAAGGTCGCAAGCTCCTGGGCCGAGGTGATCGACATTTCCAGGTCGCCATTGGCGATCGCCTCCAACTCGGTGCCCTGGCCGAACAGGGTGCCGTTCCAATAGGGCTGGAACTCGGCGAAATCGGCCACGGCCGGGGCGAATTTCTCCAGCATCGCGATCGACCGCTGGTCGGTTTCGGATTGCACGGCCGACAGGCGCAGCATCACGCGGTCCTGGGCGGCGGCGCCGGTGGCGGCGATCAGGGCAGCGGTCGCCGCCGCCCCCAGAAAGCCCCGGCGGGCGAGTGTCACGGGCATCAGATGTCCTCCCTTGCAGGTCCCAGCCTCGTCTCCCCGAGGCTCCTTCGCAAGACTGCCATGGCGGTGGCCGAAATCAATCGCAAAACACCGGAATCGTGGAATATTCGAAAATCATCGATTTTCCAGGCCGTTCTGCACATCCTGCCCCGCCGCCGCCGCCCGGAAGGACGTCAGGCAATGCACCACACCGCCTTCGATATGGTCGCGCAGGATGGTTTCGGCGCGGGCGGTGTCGCGCTCCAGCGCGGCCTCCAGCAGGGCGCGGTGCTCGGCCGCCGCGGTTTCGCCGCGATAGGTCAGGAACAGCATCTGGTAGCGCAGGTATTTGTCGAACACGGTCATGTGCAACGCCATCAGTTCGGGCGAACCGCAGGCCGCGACCAGGGCCTTGTGAAACCCGCTATCGGCGCGTTTCCAGGCCTCGCGCGCCGACGCGTCGCCGGCCTTCATCCGCTCTTCCATGCGGTGCAGCTTGTGATGGGCCGACACCGCGCCGGCCTCCCAGTCGGTATCGCCCCGCGCGATCGACTGGCGCAGGGCATGGCCTTCCAGCAACACCCGAAGATCGGCGATTTCGCGCAGGCCCTCCGGCGACATCGGCGCCACCGAAAAGCCGCGCTGCCCCTCGGCCCGGACGAACCCTTCCGAAGCAAGCCGGTTCAGACATTACCGCAAGGTCGAGGTCGAGGCATCGTAGCGGTCCAGAAGGTCCGCCATCTTCAGCTTCCGCCGGGCCGCAAGCCGGCCAAGGATGATGTCGCGGCGCAGCGCCGCGTAGATGTCCTGTCCCAGGGTCCGCATGCACCGCCTCGTCGCGCCTGACGTCGCCGCAGGATAGGCGGCCCGGGCGGCTGGCACAATCATCTTGAAAATCATCGATTATGGTGAAACCAATCCGGGGCCACGACATCGGATCGACCCGCCATGACCCTCGACCGCGCCGGCGCCGGCGCCACGCCGTCCCGCACCGCGCAGCTGCAATCCACCCTGCGCCGGGCGATTCTCGACGGCGCGCTGGCGCCCGGCCAGCGGATCAACCTGGATGATCTGCGCCGGGTTCACGACGTGTCGCTGTCGCCCCTGCGCGAGGCCCTGTCGCGTCTGGTGGCCGAAAACCTGGTGCAGTTCCGCGACCGGCGCGGCTTTTTCGTCGCCCCGATCTCGGCCGCGCACCTGGCCGAAACCACCCGCCTGCGCTCGGACCAGGAGGCCCTGGCCCTGTCCCACGCCATCGCCGCGGGCGATCTGGACTGGGAAAGCGGCGTGCTGGCCGCGCTGCACCGGCTGCGGCGCGCGCCCGATGACGGGTTGTCCGAGGACGACATGGCGTTTCACGCCGCGCTCGCCGCCGGCGCCGGCATGCCGATGCTGCAGGACATCTGCAGCCGGCTGGTCAACCTGCACCTGCGCTATGTCCGCGTCCTCGCCTATCCGGGCAACCGGCGCGACGCCTTCGCCGAACACCGCGCCATCGCCGAAGCCGCGATCGCCCGCGACGCCGAACTCGCCCCGACCCTGCTGAAACGCCATATCGAGCGCACCGGCGCCGATCTGGCCGCGATGCTGCCCGCAGCGGAGCCACCCCGATGAGCACCCGTATCGCCGTCGCCGGCGCCGGCCTGATCGGCCGCCGTCACGCCGAGGCCCTGAGGTCGGCCCGCGATGTCGCGCTGTGCGCCATCGTCGACCCGGACCCGGCCGCCGCCGGTTTCGCCGCAGACCACGGGGTGCCCTGTCTGCCCGACCTCGACGCCCTTCTGGCGCGGACCGATGTCGACGGGGTGATCCTGGCCCTGCCGAATGCGCTTCATGGCCCGGCCGCGCTGGCCTGCATCGCCGCCGGCCTGCCGGTCCTGGTCGAGAAACCGCTGGCCACCAACGTTGCCGAAGGCGCCGCCATGGTCGCGGCCGCAAAGGCCGCCGGGGTGCCGCTGCTGACCGGCCATCACCGGCGCTACAACCCGCTGATCACCCGCGCGATCGAGATCGTCCGGGAAGGCGCGCTCGGGACCCTGACCGCGGTCCAGGCCCAGGCCTGGTTCTTCAAGCCCGACCGGTATTTCGACACCGCCTGGCGGCGCGACCCCGGGGCCGGCCCGGTCTTTCTGAACCTGATCCACGATATCGACCTGCTGCAGGCGCTCTGCGGACCGGTCGCCGCGGTGCAGGCCATGGACAGCAACGCCCTGCGCGGCAACCCGGTCGAGGAAACCGCGGTGGTCCTGCTGCGCTTCGCCTCCGGCCTGCTCGGCACGGTCAATGTCAGCGATGCCGCCGTCGCGCCCTGGAGCTGGGAACTGACCGCCCGCGAAAACCCCGCCTATCCGGCAACCGACCAGAATTGCTACTGGATCGCGGGCACAAGGGGTGCATTGGCGCTGCCCAACCTGGCCTTGTGGACCCATGACGGCCCCGATGGCTGGTGGAGCCCGATCGCGGCCCGCCGCCTGCCCTTCGGCTTCGACGACCCGCTGGTGGTGCAGGCCGCCCATTTCGGCGCCGTGATCCGCGGGCAGGAGACGCCCCGCGCCACGGGGGCCGACGGGCTGTCCGCGCTGACGGTGATCGAGGCGATCAAACGCGCCGCCGCTTCGGGCCGGATCGAAAGGCCCTGACGCCGCCGCCCGCGACGCAAGGCGACGCCGGAACCGCCAATGCGCCTGTTTTTTGTGCGAGTACCGCCCAAAATGAAGGCTGACCTGCTGAGCCTTTGATTTCCCGGTCCGGTTTGCCTATTCTCCGAACCTATGAAAAAGGGCCGCGCGTCAGGGCGCGACGGTGCCCGGGGCAGAGTAGCGAGATGAACGTGCAGCGGCTCGAACAGCGCAGGATTGACCTGTACAAGGCCTCCAAGACGGGCCTTCGGACCCAGTTTGCCGCGCTGTGCTATCGTCTGAGCAATGGCAAACCGGAATTCTGCCTGATCACCTCGCGCACCACGCGACGCTGGATCGTGCCCAAGGGCTGGCCGGTGGACGGCGAGACGCCGACCGGGGCCGCCGCCACCGAAGCCTGGGAGGAAGCCGGCCTGGAAGGCAAGGTGCATCCCCTGCCGGCCGGCCTGTTCAGCTATGTCAAGAAGGACGAGGGCCTGCCCTGCGTCGCCGTCGTCTATCCGCTCAAGGTCAAGAAGGCCCATAATGACTGGCCCGAACGCGACCAGCGCCGCCGCCGCTGGTTCAGCCGGCGCAAGGCCGCAGAGCGCGTGGCCGAACCCGAATTGCGTCAGATCATCCTGACTTTCGATCCCTCCCGCCACTAGGCCACCGACCCGGAAACGCGCAACCGGATGCGTGATGCGGCGCGTTTGACGCGGGCGGGGAGGTTGGTGTCATGTTTCTCGTATCGGGTCGCGATGGCCCCGTGATGCTTGAGTTTCGAGAAGAACCGCTCGATCCGGGTCCGGCGGCGCCAGGCGGCGCGGTCCGGCGGCGACGGCGCGGCTCTGCGCGGGATCGGCCGGATATGGGCCGTCGCGCCGATGCCTGCGCGGTGGTCGCGCCGTCGATTGCTGTCGCAACCGGCGTCGGCCAGCAGGGTCTGGCCCGGTCCGACGCTGCCCGGCATGGCCTCGGCCGAGCGCCGGTCATGGGCCTGCCCGGCAGTCAGCTTCAGCGTGATCGGCAGGCCGCGCGCATCGGTCACGGCGTGGATCTTCGTCGTCAACCCGCCCCGCGAGCGCCCCGTGCAGCGGGCTCGAAGGTCAGCCGGATCGGTGGGGTCGGTGGTTTCCGCACCCCCTTTTTGCGCCCGCTGCCCGATGGGGGCGGGAATGACGGTGCTGTCGATCATTTGACGGGCATCCGGCACGGCCCCGCGTTGGTTCGGGGCATCCATGATGTCCTCCCATGACCCCACGAGCGTCCAGCGCCGGAACGGGCGCCAGCTCGTACTCCAGGGCAAAGGCGTGGACCTGCCTGAGAGCCTTGACCAAGCCGTTGGCGGCCTCGGGTCGGTCGGTCGTCTCGTCCCGCATGTGGCGGACATGGCAGGTCATGCGCCATGCGACGCAATGCGAGCGGCTGCAATGACCGGTTTTCGGGCCGATCCGAAGGGGCAGAGCCCTCGGCGGCTGTTTCGTGGCGTCGGGTCGAAGGAATGGCTTGCTCGCCAATCCTTCGCATCCAATAGATTGCACAACCCGCGATCGGACGCCTGCTTGCAAGCATGCGCAAGTGTGGATGACGGCAAGGCGGACACAGGAGTCAATTGAATGGCCCATATCCTCGGCTTCGGCAGCTTCAACGACATCGACACCCATGTACAGGAACCCTTCTTCAACGCGCTCGACGGGGATCTGAGCAAGGTGCGCCCGATCGACCCGGAACAGGACGATGGCTGCCGGATTGGTGGTATTGGCCGGTACGAAGTCGGGCGCCCGGTCCATCCGGACAACATGCCGACCCGGGTCCGGCGCGAGGGGGCGGGTCTGAAGATCTATCCCAAACAGGACTTTCATCAGCTCAGGGGCACTCCGATCATGTCGACCGCCGCCCGCGACCTGATCGAGGACATGGAGCCCGGCGTGCACCAGTTCTTTCCGATCGAGGTGACCCTCGGAAAGGACGACGCGCCCTATGGCACCTACTACAAGTTCTACACCGGCAGCCGGATCGACACATTGGACCGAAGCCGCAGCGGCCCCTACACTGCGGCCGGCCTGTGCACGGCCATCGGCGACCCCGAGGGCCGGCTCGTGCTGGATAGCGAGCGGATCGGCAACCACCATATCTGGTGCGAAAAATACGTGGCGTTGCCCGGCTGGGTCTGGGCTTCGGACGCCATGGTCGCACGGCTGCAGGCCTCGGGTCTGACGGGTCTGAAGCCGACCCGCCATGTGCCGGAGACGAAGGACCTCTGATCCGGCCTGGGCAAGGAATGGCTGCCCTGCGCTGTCAAGCCTGACCAAGGGTTCCGGCTTTCGGTGCGGGGGAAAGCGACGGCCAGACAAGACCATCAGGCCTGTGCGGCCAGGGGGCAATCACATGACGCGCGACAGAAAGGTCCGCGAAACCCTCGCCAGGCTCGAACGGCAGGTCGCCCGGAATGCGACCCCGGGGGAACGGGCCGCGGCCGGCGCGGCGCGGGACCGGCTTCGGGCCAGGCTGGATGTCGGAGCAGCCGAGGATGCCGAGCCGGAGGTCGAGCTGCAGTCGTCCCTGCCCGACCTCCGGTCTGTGTGCATCTTCGCGGCGCCCTGCCGCACGCACGGGCTGCGAGCCTATCGCTATCCCCGGCAACGACGCACCACGGTCATGGTCCGGGCGCGGCAAGCCAGCTTCGAACGCGCCGTTACCGCGAAGTTCCGCACCCGCAAACGCGAGGTGACGGCCTGTTTCGACGCGACGCTGAACCACCTCATCGCCGATGCCATGCAACCCGATGACGACGACGTCGGGCAGCGGCAGCTTCCGAAATGGCACCCGATCCAATCCGCCCGCCGAGGGCGGCAGCAAAGCGTGTCGCCGGAAGATCCGTCGCGGCGCGACGCGCGTCGACGCTTCCCGCGCGTGGCACCGGCAGCTGCCAACCGACACGACCCTGAAACAGCGGACGTCCCGGTTGCCGATATCGGCGTCAGCGCGGGCGGAATTGCCCTCCCGGTGGCATCCGCGGGGGCGTGGATTTCGAAGGATCAGCGGCCCGGAGAACGTCGGCTGACCCGACCGCCCATCCCAGATCGAGCGGCCTGCCGGAAGGCAGGATATGCCGCAGCGGCGTCCCACGCTCGGCGTCGAGCCCGAACAGCGCGGCAAAGGTCGCGAAATCCTCGAACCAGCGGTGTTCTTGGGAAAAGGACTGCACGATCATCGCGGCGCGGTCCGTCTTGAAACGCGCCGCCTCGAGAACGGCCGCCGCGCCGCGGTGGAGCAACTGGTAGCGGACGTGGTCGATCGGCCCGACCGGCAAGCCCAGCAGGTCGCGGATGAAGGTGATCCGCTTGGTCTTGCCCGCGCTGGCACCGACCAGCCATTCCCCGACCGTCGGCCCGAAGGGTTCGCCCACCTTGGCCTCGACCGCGACGGCGATCGTCTGATCTCCGGCCCGGGCGAGGGCAAAGACATCGCACTGGCTTTCGCGTCGCCCGCCGGGAAGGGCGACCTTGTGTTCCGGGATCGCGAAGAGAAGGTCCGCGTCCGGCCCCAGCAGCGCGGCGATTTCCGGCGGCAGGCCTTGCGCCGTTTCCCAGGACAGGGCCGCCGCCATCGCCGAACAGCCGCGTTTCCACTGCTTCTGCGGATCGGCGAGGAACTGCTGCCAATCGTCGGGGCCGCTGCTGGGTATGAGGATCTTGGTCATGCGGCACATCCTGGCTGGCGGCGGCGACCTCGGTCAACGGAAACATCGTCGACACGGATCGCTTGAATTCGCCTCGGGTCGGCCGCCGTTCGTCCTGTTGCCGGCACGCGCCCCGGGGACGATCCGCCACGATCCCGGCGCGGTGGGCGTGGTCGGGCGCGATCGCCACCCGGCGTGCCCCCCCCGGATCCGCCCAGCTCTGTCCGGTCGCTGTCCGGATCGGCGCAAAGCGCTCTTTTCAACGGGGGCAAAGCCGGTCACTTTGCCCGGCATGAGCGCCGCCGATCCCCGCCTGACCCCGCTTGTGCAGTCGCTGCCCGCGACCGTGCCCTTTACCGGCCCCGAGGCGCTGGAACGCCGCGCGGGCCTGCCGTTCCGCGCCCGCCTGGGGGCCAATGAAAGCGTCTTCGGCCCCTCGCCCCGCGCCATCGCCGCGATGCGCGAGGCCGCCGCCGAGGCCTGGAAATACGGTGACCCCGAAAGCCATGACCTGCGCGCGGCACTTGCCCAGGCCCATGATATCGCACCGGAAAACATCGTCGTCGGGGCCGGGATCGACGGGCTTCTGGACAGTCTGGTGCGCCTGACCGTCGCGCCCGGCACGCCCGTCGTCGCCTCGGCCGGATCCTACCCGACCTTCGCCTATCACGTCGCGGGCTATGGCGGGACGCTGGTCCCCGTGCCCTATACCGCCGATCACGAGGATCCCGACCGGCTGATCGCCCGCGCCGCCGAAACCGGCGCCCGGCTGATCTATCTGTCGAATCCCGACAACCCGATGGGAAGCTGGCACGACGCGGCCACGATCCAGCGCATGATCGAGGCCGTGCCGGACCACGCCCTGCTGGTCCTGGACGAGGCCTATATCGACTTCGCCCCGCCGGGCACCGCCCCGGCGATCGACCCTCTGGACCCGCGGGTGATCCGGATGCGCACCTTTTCCAAGGCCCATGGCCTGGCCGGCGCCCGGGTCGGCTATGCGATCGGCCAGGCCGGCCTGATCGCCGCCTTTCACAAGGTCCGCAACCATTTCGGCATGTCGCGCGCCGCACAGGCCGGCGCCCTGGCCGCGCTGGCCGATCCCGATTGGCTGGCCGATGTCCTTGCCCGGGTCGGTGACGCACGCGACCGGATCACCCGGATCGCCGCGGACAACGCCCTGACCGCCCTGCCCTCGGCCACCAATTTCGTCGCCGTCGATTGCGGCGCCGACGGGCGCTTTGCCCGCAAGGTCCTGGACAACCTGGGCCGGGACGGTGTCTTCGTGCGCATGCCCTTCGTGGCCCCGCAGGATCGCTGCATCCGCATCACCGTCGGCCGGCCCGAGGATCTGGAGCTTCTGTCCGAGGCGCTGCCCCGGGCGCTGGCGGCCGCGCGGCACGACGCCGAGGAACCTTGATAACCCGTTCGTGACTTGCCTTCCAGCCGGGGGAGGCGCGCATCCTCGCCGCGCCTGAAGGAGACATGCCATGCCCCGTCCAAACCTGAAATCCACCGCCCTTGCCGCCCTGATCGGCGCCGCCCTTGTCCTTGCGCTCAACGCCGCGGCGCAGGACGACCATGCCGGTCACGACATGCCAACGATGCGCGACGACATGACCGAGGCGACCCGGGCCTTCATCGCGATCAACGACGCGATGCATGTGGGCATGGCGATCGACTTTACCGGCGACGCCGATGTCGATTTCATCCGCGGCATGATCCCGCATCACCAGGGCGCGGTCGAGATGGCGCGTGTGGTGCTGGACCATGGCAGCGACCCCGAGGTGCGCGCCCTGGCCGAAGCGATCATCGCCGCCCAGGAAAGCGAGATCGCCTGGATGGAGCAATGGCTGGCCGACCGGCCGATGCCCTGATCGGCGGGCTTTCGCCCCGCATGCAGGCGCTCTTGCGGCGGTTTCGCGAAGCGGCGCGCCTGTCGCAGGGACAGACTCGGGGGCGCCAGGCGTCACGCTCCGCCTCGGGTCGCGCATTGCACAATCCCGTTCCCGGTCGGTTCCGGCGCAGGTCGGACTAGGACGCGGCCAGAACCGCGCTGGCCGCATCCAGCGCGCCCGCGCCATGCGGGATGTCCAGCGCCCGCAATCCGGTTTCGATCGCGGCCAGCACCCCCAGCACCATATGGGCGTTCACATGCCCCATATGACCGATCCGGAACCAGGCCGAAGCCGGGTCCCGGCCCAGCCCGATGCCCAGCGTCACGCCCAGCCGCTGTTCGAGGTAGGCGCGCAAGGCATCGCCCTGGCCCGGCGCCATCCCGATCGAGGTGATCGCCCGCGACCGCGCCGCCGGATCGGGCAGGTTCAGCCGCAAGGGCCCGCCCTGCCCCCAGGCGCCGCAGGCCGCCCAGACCGCCCGGGCCAGCCCGTCATGGCGGGCCCAGACCGCCTCCAGCCCTTCCTCGGCGATCATGTCGAGCGCCGCGCGCAGGCCATAGACATGATGCGTGGGCGCGGTGCCGTCGAAATGCATCCAGTATTCGGTCGGATTGGCCCGGGGCCGCCAATCCCAGTAGCGGCTGACGCGGGCCATCGCCCCGCGCACCCTATCCGCCTTTTCGTTGAACCAGACAAAGCCCAGACCGGGGGGCGTCATGAGCCCCTTCTGGCTGGCCGCGACGGTGACATCGGCGCCGCATTCATCCATCGCGTAGCGGTCGCAGCCCAGCGAGGCGATGGTGTCGCACATCAGCAGCGCCGGGTGGCCGGCCCGGTCGATCGCCGCGCGCAGGGCCGCGATATCGTTCCGCACCCCGGTCGAGGTATCCACGTGGACGCTGAGGACCGCCTTGATCCGGTGGGCGGTATCGGCCCGCAGCGCCTCTTCGACGCGGGCCTGGTCGACCGGCGCGGCCTGGCCGAAATCCAGCGTCTCGACCCGGGCGCCCAGGCCCGCGGCCATTTCGCCCCAGCCGATGCAGAACCGGCCCGTGGCCAGCACCAGGACGGTGTCGCCTTCGGCCACCACATTGGCCAGGGCGGCCTCCCAGGTGCCGTGGCCATTGGCGATGTAGATCGCCAGGTCGCCCGTGGTGCCGGCCAGCCGCTTGAGGTCGGGGACCAGCGAGCGCGTGACCTCGTGCAATTCACCCACATAGATGTTGGGCGCGGCGCGGTTCATGGCGCGCAACACCCGGTCGGGCATCACGGACGGACCGGGAATGGCAAGGTAGGAACGGCCATTGGCGAACATCGAAGACCCTTTGCGCTTGACGACCAGCCGACACTAGCCATGCCGGCGCCGGCGTCAATCTTCGGCGGCTTGCCCTGACCGGGTAAAAACCGATACACCGCGCATCTGACCGACCACGATCAAGACGGAGCCCATGCCCGGCCGCCACACCCTCAGCCTCGACCGCCTGCGCGGCGTCAGACGGGCAGCGCGGCCATGAGCGCCGATCCGACCCCGCCCGCGGGGCCGGGCATGATGCGCTGGCTCTGGTCGCGCTACCTGCGCCGGCATTCCTGGCCGCTGCTTCTGGCCTTTGCGATGATGATGATCGAAGGCTCCGCGATCGGGCTGCTCAGCTACATGATGAAGCCGATGTTCGACAACATCTTCGTCGGCGGCCAGACAGAGGCGCTGTGGTGGGTCGGCGGTGCGATCTTCGGGCTGTTCCTGTTGCGTGCCGTGTCCTCGGTCGTGCAGCGCGTGGTGCTGACCCATGTGTCGCAATTATCGGCGGCGCAGATGCGCACCGATCTGCTCGACCATGTGATGACGCTGGATCTGTCGTTTCACCAGACGACCTCGCCCGGGACGCTGATCGAACGGGTTCAGGGCGACGTGCAGGCCCTGGGCGCGGTCTGGACCGGCATCATCACCGGGCTGGGCCGGGATGTCGTCTCTGTCTTCTGGCTGTTCGGCGTGGCGATCTGGGTCGACTGGCGCTGGACCCTGGTGGCCCTGGTCGGCGCGCCGCTCCTGGTGTTGCCGTCGATCCTGGCCCAGGTCTATGTGCGCAAGAAGGCCCGCAAGGCCCGCGAGGTCGCCGCCGCGATGTCGACCCGGCTGGACGAGGTGTTCCACGGCATCGCCCCGATCAAGCTGAACCGCCTCGAACGCTACCAGTCGGATCGCTACGACGCGCTGACCGAGGCGCGGGTGCGGGCCGAGACCCGGGTGGCGTTGGGCCAGGCGGCGATCCCGGGCTTCACCGATCTGATGGCCGGGATCGGGTTTTTCCTGGTGCTGCTCTATGGCGGCGGCGAAATCATCGCGGGCGAGAAATCGGTCGGCGATTTCATGGCCTTCTTCACCGCCATCGGCTTTGCCTTCCAGCCCCTGCGGCGGCTCGGCAACCTGTCGGGGCTGTGGCAGTCGGCGGCGGCGGCGATCGAACGGGTGCAGGCGCTGTTCGAGACCACCCCGACATTGGTATCACCCCCGAAACCCGCGGCCCGGCCCGCCGGCGCCCCCGAGATCGGCTTCGAGGACGTGCGCCTCGCCTACGAGGACCTGCCGGTTCTGAACGGCGTCAGCTTTCGCGCGCCGGCGGGGCGGACCACGGCGCTGGTCGGCGCCTCGGGGGCGGGCAAGTCGACGCTGTTCAACCTGCTGACCCGGCTGCTGGACCCGGCCTCGGGTCGGATCACGCTGAACGGGACCCCGATCACCGACCTGGCCATCGACGACCTGCGCGGCCTGATCTCGACCGTCAGCCAGGATGTCGCGCTGTTCGACGAAACCCTGCGCGACAACATCCTGCTGGGCCGCACCGATATCTCGGAGGCGCATCTGGAAAAGACGCTCCGGGCCGCCCATGTCGCCGATTTCCTGCCGCAACTGGCCAATGGCCTCGATACGCCGGCCGGTCCGCGCGGCTCCAACCTGTCGGGCGGGCAGCGGCAGCGGGTCGCGATTGCCCGGGCGCTGCTGCGCGACACCCCGATCCTGCTGCTGGACGAGGCGACCAGCGCGCTGGACACCAAGTCCGAAACCATCGTGCAGACGGCGCTGGACCGGCTGGCCGAAGGGCGCACGACACTGGTCATCGCGCATCGGCTGTCGACGATCCAGAACGCCGATCAGATCGTGGTGATGGACCGGGGCCGGGTCGCCGATATCGGCACCCATGCCGAACTGCTGGCGCGCGGCGGGCTCTATGCCGACCTCTACAACCTGCAATTCCGGGACGGCAAACAGGTGTCCGAGCCGGGGCGCCCGACCCGGGCCGCGCCGGGGCCGGATGCGCCGCCGCGCAAGCCGGGCTTTCTGTCGCGCCTTTTCGGATCGGGGCGCATGCCCTAGATAAAGGCCATGAGCGACCGCACCCTTCTGTCCCTGACCGGCACCGACCGCACCGATTTCCTGCAAGGCCTGGTCACCAATGACGTGACCCGCCCGGGGCTGAGCTATGCCGCGCTGCTGACGCCGCAGGGCAAATACCTGGTGGATTTCCTGGTGCTGACCGGCGCCGACGAGATCGTGCTCGACGTCGCCTCCAGCCACGCAGCCGGCCTGTTCCAGCGGCTGACGATGTACAAGCTGCGCGCCGATGTGCAGATTGCCGAAAGCGCGCTGCATGTCCGGCGCGGCACCGGCCCGGCCCCGGACGGCGCCCTGCCCGACCCGCGCCACCCGGCCCTTGGCTGGCGGCTGTATGGCCCCGGGCAGGACGATGCGGCGGGCGATGACGGCACCGATTGGAAGGCGCTGCGCGTCGCCCATGTGATCCCCGAAACCGGGATCGAGCTGACGCCCGACACCTATATCCTCGAAGCCGGGTTCGAGCGGCTGAACGGTGTCGATTTCCGCAAGGGCTGTTTCGTCGGGCAAGAGGTGGTCGCCCGGATGAAACACAAGACAGAGCTCAAGAAGGGCCTGGTCCAGGTGGCGATCGAGGGCGAGGCAGCGGCCGGCACAGCGATCACCCTCGAAGACGGGCGCGAGGCCGGCATCCTGTTCACCCGGGCGGGCGACAAGGCGCTGGCCCAGCTGCGGTTCGACCGGGGCGCCGGGCCGCTGAATGCGGGCGCGGCCCGGATCCGCTGGGATGGCGACCGCGGCGCTCAGGCCCGTTCGGAATAATCCATCGTCTCGGTGTTGACGACGATCCGCTCGCCCTGGGCGACGAAGGGCGGCACGGTGATGCGCACGCCATTGTCCAGCACCGCGGGCTTGAAACTGTTGGCCGCGGTCTGGCCCTTGACCACCGGCTCGGTCTCTTCGACGGTGCAGATCACCTTTTGCGGCAGCGTCATGTTCAGCGCTTCGGTGTCGTGATACTCGATCACCACGGTCATCCCGTCCTGCAGGAACGGGCGGCGTTCGCCCAGCAGGTCGGCCGGCAATTCGATCTGTTCGAAGGTCTCGCTGTCCATGAAGACCAGCATCCCGTCGTTTTCATACAGGAATTGCTGATCCTTCTGTTCCAGCCGGACCCGTTCGACCTTGTCGGCCGAGCGGAACCGTTCGTTCAGCTTGGAGCCGTTGCGCAGGTTCTTCATCTCGACCTGGGCAAAGGCGCCGCCCTTGCCGGGCTTCACGTGGTCCACCTTGACCGCCACCCACAGATGGCCGTCATGTTCAAGAACGTTTCCGGGACGGATTTCGTTACCGTTGATCTTGGGCATCAGCAGACCTTGTCGGATTTGTGGCAAAAACTTGATCGTTTGTCGGCAAAGCCTATATATCGCGCATGTATGCCTGGCAAGACGACAATATACGGATGAGGCGGTCGCTCCGCCATGCACCGGGCGCATAGCAGCCATTCGGAAAACGATCCCCCGAATCGCGCCCCAACAGGCATATTGCCCCTCACGCCACGCGCAAGGTCAAAAACAACAAAGGAAGCGACATGCGAGATTTCGTCGACGGAACCGCGTTCAACAACGAACAGGGAAACCGCGCCCGCAAGCTGTTTGCGGCGGTGGTTCTGGCTGCGCTTGATGACGCGATCGCCGATGACAAGAAATACGGCAACGGGCCGGAACAGATCGCCCGCTGGGCGCGCTCGCGCGATGGGCGCGAGGTTCTGTCCTGTGCCGGCATCGACCCCAACGAACGTGTCGTGAAGGGGTTGATGGACTTCGTCGGCAAAGGCGTGCGCACCTCGGTCGCATTGTCGCGCGAGGAAAGCGAGCGGCGCAACGCCGCCGAAGCCGCCGAACAGGCCGCCCGCGCGGCCTGATTTCCCGACGTTCCACATGAAAAACGCGGCCCCCCCGGGGCCGCGTTTTCCGTTTTCCGTTTTCCGTACCCGGGGGGCCGATCCCGGCACCTGCGGTCAGTCGAAATCCTGACTGGCCAGAATGCGGTAGATCTCGCGCCGGACCAGCTTGCGGACATTGCGGGTGATGCGCTCGCCCAGCGGACCCTGCAGCTCTTCTCGGACGATATCGGCGACCAGGGCGCGCAGCGCGGCATCGTCCAGCATCGTCGTCTCTTCGTCGTCCCAATCCTCCAGGTCGTCATCGATCGACGCCAGGTCATCGGCCATCGCTGCGGTGTCCTGCCGCGACCTGTGTTCGGTGTGGCCGGCCGCGTCAGAGACCGGCGAGACCTCGGCCTCGGCCGTATCGGGAGCCGGGTCGTCCTGGTCGGGCATCGCCGCCCTCAGGACCTCGGTGTCGCGGGCCGAGGTCGCGAACGGCCAATCAAAGCCGGGGCGGGTATCCCGGGCTTCGCTGCCGTCGGGTTCGAAATCATCGCCGCCATGGCCGACCGCCGCTTCCAGTTCCGCGATGGTTTCCTCCAGCCGGCTGACCCGGCTGGCCCCGTCGGCGGGGGCCGGATCGGCTTCGGCCCGGTCGGTCGGGCCGGATGGCGCCCCGGTGGCGGAATCCGTGGCGGAATCCGTGGCGGAATCTGTGGCGGGCGCCGCCGCCTCGTCGACATAGTCGACCCATTCTTCGGCATCGTCTTCGGCCGGGGTCGGCTCCTGGTCGGGGGCCCAGGCGGTCTCGGCATCGGCCGCCTCGTCAGCGACGGACTCCGAAACCGGTTCGACGCTGTCGGCCAGGTCGGGCGTATCCTCGGGGATGCGGAAATCGGGGGTCAGGACCAGCCGGTCGGGTTTCGATTCGGTCGCGGGCTGCGGCACGGGCGCCGGGTCCGGCGCCGGGGCGGAATCGCGCACACGCGCCTTTTCCCCTTCGCTTACCAGCTTGCGGATAGAGGACAGGACGTCCTCGATATCGACATTCGTCACCGGGTCGGACATTGTTTTTCCTGCATCGAGCCTCTTCCCGAGGATACCCAACACGGGCACCGCGGACAACCGATTGCGAAAATGCGATCTAATCTCCGATCGCGTCCAGAACCCGGTCCAGTGCCTGGCCCTGTTCCGAATAGGTCGCCGGCGCATCGCGCACCAGGTTGTAATAGGCCGCCGGATCGTAGCGTTGCACCGGAAGGTTCAGGTGATCGGCGGTCAGCAGCCCCATCGCCTGAAGCACCCGGTAGCTGGCGACCACCTCGTCCGCCTGGGCCGAGATCCCGGCGGCGCGGGCATCCAGAAGATCCTGTTCGGCGTTCAGCACGTCCAGCGTGGTGCGCGCGCCCAGCTGGGCCTCTTCGCGCACGCCGCGGAACGCCACCTGGGCGGCACGGACCTGTTCGTCCAGTGCCCCGCGCTGGGCCTGGGCCACGCGCAGCAGCGCATAGGCCGTGCCGACAGTCTGATCCACCTCCTGGGTCACCACCAGAAGGTTGGCCCGGGCGGCATCGCGCCGGGCCATCGCCTGGCGCACCAGGCTTTGCAATTGCCCGCCCTGGTAGATCGGCCCCGACAGCCGAAGCCCGAGGGTTTCCGTGGTGTCGAAATCTTCGTCCAGCGTGATCGAACCGTTCAGGCTCAGGTCCGGCTGCATCGCCGCCTCGGCCCGGGCGATGTTCAGCTCGGCCGCGGCGACGCCATGGCGCGCGGCCAGGATGTCGGGATGGTTGCGCACCGCAAAGGCGCGGGCGCCGTCCAGCCCATGCGGCAAGGGCGCCGGATCGACCACGGCCAGGGCGCCCGGCCGGTCGCCGACGGCGGCGGTGTATTCCTCGATCGCCTGGGCCAGGTTGCCCTCGGCCACGGCCAGGTCGGCACGGGCGGCGGCCAGCGCGGCCTCGGCCAGGCTGACATCGGTGCGCGTGATCTCTCCGACTTCGAAACGGTCGCGGGCGGCGCGCAATTCTTCCTGGATCAGGTTGAGGTTGTTGCGCCGCAGGGCCACGGTTTCGGAATTCGAGCGCACGCTCATATAGGCCGACACGATGCGGAACAGCACCTGCTGTTCGACGCCGATCAATTGCTGGCGGGCCTGCAGAACGCTTTCCTTGGCCGCCTCGGTGGCCAGGTCGCTGGCGCCGAAATCATACAGCAGCAATTGCAGGTCGATCTGGGCCGAGCTGGTCAGTTCGTTGTCGAGCGACCCGGGCTGGATATCGCCGGGCACGTTGCGATAGGTCATGTTCGCCGACCAGCTGATGATCGGCCGCAGCGCCGCCAGGGTCTGGGCCACGTCCTCGTCCGCGGCGCGCAGCAGGGCGCGGTTCTGATCCAGCAGGCCCGAGGCGTTGTAGCCCCGGGTCAGCGCATCGGCGAGGTTTTCCGCCGGGGCGGCACCGGCCAGGCCGAGGCCCAGGGTGACGGCGGCAAACACGGTCCGGAGTTTCATGGCGGCGGTCCTTCCCCGGATGCGGCGGTTTACAGCGTGAAGGCCTGGTGCTTTTCGAAACCCGGCACCACCGGGGCGCCGGCATTGAAGGCGCGGCGCCAGGTCAGCGCGCCGTCGAACTTGTATCCGACCCGGGCTTCGCCCAGCCGGCCATCGGCATGGATCAGACCGATCCGCCCGCCATCCCTGAGCTGGTCGGCCAGCGCCGGCGGAAGGTGTTCGGCCGCGCCCTGCAGCACGATCACGTCATAGGGGCCGGACCGGGCCGCGCCTTCGGCCAGGGGCCCCTCGATCACCGCGGCATTGTCGACGCCCTGGTCGGACAGGATCGCCTGCGCCTCTTCGGCGCGGGCCGGGTCGTCTTCGACGGCGACGACGAATTCGGCCAGCCGCGCCATCAGCGCGGTGGTGTAGCCCAGCCCGCAGCCCAGGTCGAGCACCCCTTCGCCGGGCTGGATGTCCAGCGCCTCGAGCATCTTGGCGATGGTCCGCGGCTCCAGCACGACGCGTCCGCCGCCAAGGTCGATATTGGCGTCGGCATAGGCGGCCTCGCGCTTGTCCGCAGGCAGATAGGCCTCGCGCGGGACGGCGAGCATGGCGTCGATGATCGGAAACGAGGTGACATCCGAAGGGCGCACCTGGGTGTCGACCATCACGGTGCGGCGGGAAGCGTAATCGGCCACGATCCAAACTCTTTCGTTCAGGCGTTTTCGCGTCGGTGATGCCACAAGCGCGCCCGGGCGGCAACGGCTGATCGCCCTTGCGCGGCCCGCGGCCCTGGTATATCCCACGCCTGCTCCGAATAGGATCACCGGCGGCGAGTTGGCGGAGTGGTGACGCAGCGGATTGCAAATCCGTGTACACCGGTTCGATTCCGGTACTCGCCTCCATTTCATTCTAAATCAGTGACTTAGCTTCATGGATATCAAGTGGGACACAATGGTGGAACACATCCATGAAGTTGTCAGCCTACCTAAGCCCTTCCAGACACGGTATATTCTACTTTCGTTGGCCTCTGCCCAACTCCGGGCGGGAAAAGCGAAGCACGGTTAAGGTCTCGTTAAGAACAAGATGCCCACATCAGGCGGCAGACTTGGCACGATACTTAGCTGCACATGGTAGAATAGTGAAGGATAGCAACGCTTTGGAAGGGCTCAGGCAGAGCGAGATACGCGAGAAGGTGCAGACCTACTTCAAGGCGCAACTGGACCAGTACCTAGACTGGCTGGACAGGCGCGGTCTGTCGAAGAACGCACTTACCGATGCCCGCGAAGAAATGCTGGACCACGAAAGCCTGCTAGAGTTGGAAACAACATCCCCGATGTGGTTGCCCATCTCCCGGTTCAAGCGCGTCATGGACGTGTCAGACGAACAATGGGACGCCAGCCAGCCCCGGATCACGTTCCAGCTTCGCCAAGGTCGCCGGGACATGCTCAGGCGCGTTCTGGACGCCGCTGACAACCTTGAGCATTTTTCCTACGAAGATGCCCCGGCTATCGTTCCCGCCCCTGTAGAGGCGCTTCCAGCCGCTCCCAGCGTCACACTAGAAAAAGCTATCGCGGATTACATGGACGAACACGCCCACCGCTGGGACGAAAAATACACCGATCAGATACGAGCCTTCCTGAACATCCTTGTCGAGCATTGCGGGGCAGACCGCCAGCTTGGGTCGATCACCAAGCAGGACGCGCAGGAAATCAAAAAGGTTGTTCGGGCATTGCCGCAGAACTGGCATGTCAAACCTGAACTGAAAAACCTTTCGCTGCGAGAGGTGATACAGGTTGAGGGGCACCCCAAGATTTCGATCACAACCGTCAATAATCACATCTCGAACTTCATCCGCTTCTTCAAGTGGGCGAAGAACAATGACTATACGCCGCATGCACTTTTTGAGGGCATGAAGTTGCCAACGGCCAAGGCCAGCGAGACTGCGAGAAAACCGTTCCGCCCGGCGCAAACCCAGCTAATGTATCGAGAGTTGACCGAGAACACCTCTGGCCTTGTGAGCAAGGAAAGTCAAAAGTGGGGATCGTTGCTTGGGATGTTCAGCGGCGCACGCTTGAACGAGATTTGCCAACTGTTGGTTGCCGACATTCAACAAGACCAAGGCATTCATTTCTTGAACATTGACGACGAAGGCGACGAGCGAAAGCGCGTCAAGTCACGGGCCAGCAAGCGCAAAGTGCCTATACACTCGGAACTGATACGCCTTTGACCTGCCACTGAACTTTCATCCAGCCGCGACCGGAGCCCGGTTTGTATTTACG
>OFET01000199.1_pt1 | contig 67366 bp, 59 predicted proteins | sample 1521211 | NCBI WGS metagenome assembly OFET01 (sample SAMN03766358, study PRJEB24113) | microbial mat metagenome | isolation source: enrichment culture HLUCC-A from microbial mat sample contains cyanobacterium...
GGCGTGCAGCACCAGCGGGCTGGTGAGGCAGCTCTCGGCCCAGACAGCACGCTGGGACACCTCGAACAAAGATGGGCACCTCTACAGCATTGTAAAACGGGTAGAATTCCCCAGGAACGCGAGGCGAGGGCGTTCGCCGAGCCCTCAACGACAGCGGGCAGAAGACCTGCTCGCGACCTGGAAAAAAAAGACACGACGGATGGTCGTGCCGCAGACTGCAAAGGTAGCGATGCTGGAGGAGCTACAGAAAAAATCGGCCGTCACAGGAAGGCAGGCATACACGGCTCTCCGCAACGCGGCTCAGAAGCTCGGCATGCGTTTGACTGACTGACGCCACGGAGATCGCCACTATGACGACCGTCAGCACGGCGCTGTCGGGAAGCACGGCAGTTCGCCGCCGCCCTCGACGCGCTCTTCGCGGACGCGCATCTCGCGCGGGACGTCGTCTACACCGCCGAGGGCGGCGCGCCCGCACTGGTCCGCGCGATCCTCCGGCGGCCGGACGACGTCACCGGCTTCGGCGAGGCTCGACGGCATGGCCGACGCATTCGCCGATCTTCAGACCCGGGACGGGGCCGACGATCTCGGCCACGCCGAATGGCTCGGCCTGCTGGTCGACCGGGAAGCCGCCCATCGCAGCACCAAGCGGTACCAGAGCCGGATGCGCGCCGCGAAGCTGCGCCATGTCGGCGCCGCCATCGAGGACGTGGACTATCGCGCGCCCCGGAAGCTCGATCGCGACCTGTTCCGTCGGCTCGCAGACGGCGAGTGGATCGAGAAACGGCAGAACCTGATCGTCACGGGGCCCTGCGGGGTCGGCAAGACCTGGCTCGCTTGCGCCCTTGGCCAGAAGGCGTGCCGCGATGGCCGGAGCGTTCTCTATCACCGCCTGCCGCGGCTCACGGAAGGCGGCGCTGGCGTCGACAGGCCGTCGCGCGACCAAAAAAAGCGGCGCACGCTTGGTCAGGTGGGCGCCGCTGGCGGGGCGGGGTCAGGCCCGCCCGCCGGGCCTCACTTCAGGCCGGCGTTGAAGAGATAGACCTTCTCGTCGGGGCGGGGCTCCCAGTCGATCCGGTTGCTCACGCCGTAGAAGTCCGGCTGGAAGTAGAGGTGGAGCCACGGGCCGTCCTCGTAGAAGACTTCCAGCATCTCGTTGACGATCTGCCGCGTTTCCTCCTCGCTCGTGGCGTTGGAGATGTCCTCCCAGCGGTCGAACCAGCGCGGGTCGTCCCAGTGGGTGTAGTTCGTCCCGCTGTCGACCCGGGCGAGGTCCGTCATGTCGTAGAGCGGCGACCAGAGCGCCCCGCCCGAGCCGATGAAGTAGAGCGGGCCGGCGTTGCGCTGCCGGATGAGCGGGATGTAGACGCTCGACCACTCCATGATCTGCAGGTCGACGTCGAGGCCGACATCCTCGAGATACTGGGTGATCGCCTGCACGACGCTGACGTCGTTCAGATAGCGGCCCTGGCCCGCCTGGAAGGCGATCGAGAAGCGGACGCCGTCCTCGCCGCGCGGCCAGCCGGCCTCGTCGAGCAGCTCTTCGGCCCGCTCGGGATCGTAGGGGTAGGGCTCCAGATCGGGATGCGCGTTCTGCGGGTTCACGATGCCGGTCATCCGCTCGCATTCGAAGTTCAGCAGCTGGCGGCAGATCGTCGGCACGTCAACGGCATATTGCAGCGCGCGGCGCACGTCGGGGTCCTGGATGGCCTCGCCCCCGGGCTCCTCGGCCATGCTGTCGGACAGGTTGAAGCCGACATACATCCGCCGCGTGCCCTGGATCGGGTTGACCGAGGCGGTGTCGGAGGCGTTGATCACGTCCATCTGGTCGGGCGCGACATTGGTGATGATGTCGACGTTGCCGGCGATCAGCTCGGCGGCGCGGGTGGAGGCCTCGGGGATGATCCGGTAGACGATCCGGTCGAAGGTCAAGTCCTCGTCCACGGCCTCGAGAACGACGCTCGAGCCGCGGTTCCATTCGACGAGGCGGTAGGGGCCCGACCCGATCGGGTTGGTGACCGCCTCCTCGTTGGTCATGGCCTCGTAGCTGTCCTTGCAGTGGATCATGACCTCGGCGATCAGGCCGAAGGCGATCGGGTTCTTGCGCTCGATGTTGACCTGCACGCGGAGCTCGTCGAGCGCCTCGGCGTCCTGGAAACCGATCGAGGAGAAGACGAAGCCGGGCACGTTGCCGGTGAAGGCGTTCTCCGGGTCGGCGGCCCGGTTGAAGGTGTAGGCGACGTCCTCGGCGGTCAGCGGCTCGCCGTCATGGCAGGTCAGCCCCTCGCGCAACGTGTAGATGTAGCCGGTGCCGTCCTCGGTGATCTCGAGATCGGTGGCGAGGTCGTTCTGCACGTTACCGTCGCCGTCGATCGTCTGCAGCGTTCCGAAGATGTGGCGCGCGATGTTCGAGTTGTCGCGCGACGAGATCGTCGCGGGGTCGAAGGTCGCCACGGCGGTGCTCAGCCCGACGGTGATCGTCTCGGCCTGCGCGGCGGTCGCCGCGAGGAGGCCGGCGGCTCCCGTCGAAAGAAGTCTGTTAAGTCGCGGCATCTGAGTTTCCTTTCGCCTGTTGGTGAGTGTCCCGGGTTTCCCGTGTGGTTCTCTCGCCGGTGCGGGACGAGCCCGGCGCGCCTTTCCCGGATTGCGCCGCGGCACCGGCCTCATGGGTCGTCGGGCTGCAGATCGTTCACGAAGCTGGCAGGATCGAACGCGGCCAGCGTGCGCGTATGCTCGGAAATCAGGGCGATCGCGCGGTCGGCGTCCCGTTTTTCGAGCGCCGCGACGATCGGCGGATGGTTGCTGGCGATGTCGTGGAGGTTCTGCTCGTCGCGGTTGCGCAGGGCCATGATCTGGTGGATGCGGAGATAGAGGTTCTGCCACGAGGCCTGCAGCAGGTCGTGGTCGGCGAGCCGGATCAGCGCGTGATGGAAGGCCTTGTCGGCCACGGTCAGCGCGTCGTAATCGTCGGCCTCCGCCGCATCTGCCATCGCGGCGCACTGGGCGTGCAGGGCGTCCAGCGGCGCGCCGGTCTCGAGGATCCGGCGCGCGGCCATCACCTCGAACACCTCGCGCAGCGAATAGGTCTCGGCGACCTCGCGCGCGGTCAGCGGCTTCACCCGCTTGCCCTTGTAGGCGATGGTCTCGACCAGCCCGTCATTCTCGAGGATCTGGATCGCCTCGCGAATGGGCGCGCGGCTGACGTTCATCTGCTCCGCTAGCGCCGTCTCCACGAGTTGCGTGCCGGGCCGGAGCCGACCGCTGAGGATGGCGCTGCGCAGGCTGTTGGCGACCTGGACGCGCAGCGGCACGTTCTCGATCGGGGCGACGAACGCCGGCGGCGCCTTGACCGGCGTCATGGCGCAGGTCCCGCCGCGGGCCCGCCCGGCCCTGTCGCGCCGCGGACGCGGCCGGATCGGTCGCGACCCTGCCGCCGCCGCGTGGCGACGATAGACATGCATGTTGTGGTCTGTCGACAATCCATGGCGTGAACAGTGCGGCCGGCCCGGACGGCTTGTCAAGGTTTCTCCCGCCCCGGCGCCCCCGGCGCGTTCGCCCGGGTCACGTCGTCCGGATGCAGGCGCTCAGGTGCCCCTCGCCGACCTTGCGCAGCTCGGGCACCACCCGGGCGCAGTCGGCTATCGCCATCGGGCAGCGCGTGCGGAAGACGCATCCCGAGGGCGGGTCGATCGGGCTGGGAATGTCGCCCCTGAGCGCGACGCGCGTGCGGCGCCGTCCCGGCTCGGGGATCGGCACCGCCGAGAGCAGCGCCTGGGTGTAGGGGTGATTGGGGCGCGCGTAGAGATCGGCGGCGGACGCGATCTCCATCACCCGGCCCAGATACATCACGACGATCCGGTCGCAGATATGCTCGACCACGCCGAGGTCGTGGGCGATGAACAGCATCGTCAGGTCGAGATCGGTCTTGAGGTCGTCGAGCAGGTTGATGACCTGCGCCTGGATCGAGACGTCGAGCGCCGAGACGGGCTCGTCCGCCACGATGAAGTCCGGCTCGACCGCCAGCGCGCGCGCGATGCCGATGCGCTGGCGCTGGCCGCCGGAGAACTCGTGCGGGAAGCGGTCCAGATGGTCGCGCGACAGCCCGACCTTCTCCAGCAGGGAGATCGCGCGGTCCTCGTGGTCGGCCCGGTTGCCGATGCGGTGCAGGCGCAGCGGGTGGGTCAGCACCTCGCGCACCTTCTCGCGGGGGTTCAGGCTGGCATAGGGATCCTGAAAGATGATCTGCATCTTCCGGCGATAGGCCCGCATCTCGGAGGCGGGCAGCGCCATGATGTTGGTGCCCCGGAAGCGCACCGCGCCGGACGTCGCCTTTTCCAGCCGCAGGATCGTGCGGCCGGCCGTGGTCTTGCCCGAGCCGCTCTCGCCGACGAGGCCCACCACCTCGCCCGCCCCGATCGAGAAGGAGACGTCGTCGACCGCGCGGACATGGTTGACCACGCGCCGCAAGAGCCCCCCGTGGATCGGGAAGTACTTGCACAGGCGGTCGACCTCGAGGAGCGGCGCGGTCAAGAGGCCTGCCCGACATCGAGGGTCAGCTCGCGCCAGCGCGCGCAGCGGATCATGTGGCCGTCTCCGGTCGCCTCCAGCGCCGGCACCGCGGACCGGCAGAGATCGGTGGCGAAGGCGCAGCGCGGATGGAACCGGCAGCCCTCGGGCAGGCTGGTCAGCGCCGGCACCGTGCCGGGGATCGCCTTGAGGCGACGCTTGCGGGCCGACGACGCGCCGAGCCGCGGGATCGAGGCCATCAGCCCCGCGGTGTAGGGCATGCGGGGGGTGCGGAAGATGTCCTCGACCCGCGCGGTCTCGACCACCTGCGCGGCATACATCACCACGACGCGGTCGGCGACCTCCGCCACCACGCCGAGATCATGGGTGATGAAGACGATCGCCATGCCGAGCCGCTTCTGCAGGTCGTCCATCAGTTCCAGCATCTGCGCCTGGATCGTCACGTCGAGCGCCGTCGTCGGCTCGTCGGCGATCAGGATGCGCGGCTCGCAGGACAGCGCCATGGCGATCATCGCGCGCTGGCGCATGCCTCCCGACATCTCGTGCGGGTAGGTGTCGACGCGGCGCCCCGGCTCGGGGATGCCCACGAGGTCGAGCATCTCGATCGCCCGCCGCCGGGCCGCGGCGCGCGACATGCCGGTATGGCGGACGACCATCTCGGCGATCTGCCGGCCGACGGTATGGACCGGGTTGAGGCTGGTCATCGGCTCCTGGAAGATCATGCCGATCTCCCGGCCGCGGATCTCCCGCATCTCGACGTCGCTCAGCGCGCTGATCTCGCGCCCGTCGAGGCGGATGCTGCCGCCGGTGATCCGGCCCGCCTCCTTCGGCAGGAGGCCCATGATCGACAGGCTGGTGACGGACTTGCCCGAACCGCTTTCGCCGACGATGGCAAGGGTCTCGCCCGCCTCGACCGAGAAGCTCACCCCGTCGACGGCCCGCACCGACAGCGTCTTCGACAGATCGAAGGTGGTCTGCAGGTCGCGCACCTCCAGCAGGGGCGGCGCCTCGGTGCCTCGCGTTCGGTCCATGGTGCTCCCGGCGGTTGTCATGCCGTGTCGGCGGGCGCGGCCGGCCCGGCGCGGCGCAGTCCTTGAGCGCGATCGCCCAGCAATTGCCCGTCGCGGTCCGACCGGCACCGCTTTCCGCGCTTTCGCGGCCCCTCTGCTTGACGGCTTGCCGATGACATGGTTCTCTTGTGCAACTGTCGACAATCTAACGCCTACAGTCGGAGAGCATGGATTGATTGTCAAGCAGCCTGGAACCGGGTCGATGCCGCCAGACCGGACGCGGGCAAAAGCCGGGCAGGTCGCCGCGGGCCGGGATGATCCTTTCGGCATGGACGGGGCGCGCCCGGCCGCGATGGCGGACGGGTAGGGGGCGACGGCCATGTGGACCTTCCTCGCGCGTCGCCTTATGCAGAGCATCGTCGTCATCATCGGGGTGACGCTGATCAGCTTCATCTCGCTGCAGATCGGGGGCGATCCGACCTATCTCTTCGTGTCCGAGAACGCCAGCACCGAGGAGATCCAGCGCACGCGCGAGGCGCTCGGCTTCGACCGGCCGCTGCACATCCAGTATCTCGACTATGTCTGGAACGTGCTGCAGGGCGATTTCGGCAATTCGCTCAGCTACGGGCAGCCCGCGATGGGCGTCGTGCTCGAGGCGATGCCGGCGACGATCGAGCTCACGCTGTTCTCGCTCGTCCTCGCCATCGCCCTGTCGATCCCGCTGGGCATCTACGCCGCCCTGAAGCGGGGGCGGCCCGCCGACGGCGGCATCATGACCTTCGCGATGCTGGGCCAGTCGATCCCCAATTTCTGGATGGGGATCATGATGATCATGTTCTTCGGCCTCTACCTGCAGTGGTTCCCGATCTCGGGCCATGTGCCGTTCCTCGAGCCGCTCTTCGCCGGCGAGTTCCGCACCGCCTTCGCCAACCTGCCGCAGTCGATCCATTACATGATCATGCCGGCCCTCGCCGTGGGCACCTACACGCTGGCGCGCAACGCGCGGCTCGTGCGGTCCTCGATGCTGGAGGTGCTGCAGCAGGACTACGTGCGCACGGCGCGGTCCAAGGGCATCTCCGAGCGCCGGGTGATCCTGCACCACGCCATGCGCAACGCCTGGCTGCCGGTCGTGACCATGATCGGCCTCGAATTCGGCTTCCTTCTGGGCGGCGTCGTGGTCGTGGAGACGGTGTTCTCCTATCCCGGCATCGGCCGGCTGGTGTTCAACGCGATCAACCAGCGGGACATCCCGGTGGTGCAGGCCTCGGTGATCCTGCTGGCCGTGATCTTCATCTTCCTCAACCTGATCGTCGATCTCGTCTATGCGCGGCTCGACCCGCGCGTGAAGCTCTAGGGGGCGCGCGTCCATGACAGAGATCTCGTCCGCTCCGCTGGCCGCGCAGGCAGCCTCGCCCGCGCCCGCGCATCGCGGCCGCGCCCTGCGGCGCGCCGTCCGCAGCATGGTCGACAGCCGCTGGGCGCTGGTCGGCATGATCATCCTCGTCATCGTCACCCTCGTGGCGATCTTCGGCCCCGCGCTCGCGCCCTTCGACCCCAATCGCCAGAACATCCTGATGCGCCTGGTCGAGCCGGGCAGCCCGGGGCGCGGCGATTCGGTCTACTGGCTGGGGTCCGACCACCTGGGGCGGGACGTGCTGTCGCGGCTGCTCTACGGCGCGCGCGTGTCGCTGCTGGTCGGCGTCGCGGCGATCGCCGTCGGCGGCACGATCGGCACCATCGCCGGGCTCGTCGCGGGCTATTTCGGCGGCTGGATCGACGACGTCATCATGCGGCTCGGCGACATCCAGCTGGCCTTCCCGTTCATCCTGCTGGCGATCATGTTCCTCGTCGTGCTGGGGCCCGGGCTCGTCAACATGATCCTTGTCCTCGGAATCGGGCAGTGGATCACCTATGCGCGGATCGTGCGGGCGCAGACCCTGTCGCTGAGGGAGAAGGAGTATGTCGAGGCGGCCCGCGCTATGGGCGACCGGACCTTGAGCATCCTGTTCCGCACGATCCTGCCCAACATCATGGCGCCGCTCACGGTCATCGCCTCATTCAACGTGGCGAGCGTCATCCTGTCGGAGGCGGCGCTGTCCTTCCTCGGCCTCGGCGTGCCGCCCGACGTGCCGACCTGGGGCAGCATGCTGTCGGAGAGCCGGGATCACCTGCTGTCGAACAAGTGGTGGCTCGCGGTGTTCCCGGGCCTGGCCATCGTGCTGACCGTCCTCGCCTTCAACATCATCGGCGACTGGCTGCGCGACTTCCTCGATCCACGCCTGACACGGGACAACTGATCCGGGCCCGTTCACGACACCGGCACGAGGCGCCGCGCTCAGGGCAGGGCGGCGGCCGGGTTCTCCCCGTGCCGGCCGGGCAGATCGTCGAAGGAGCCGCGGTTCGCGCGGCAGAGGTCGGCATAGAGCCCGCCGAGCGCGAGCAGCTCCGCGTGGGTGCCCTGCTCGCAGATCTCGCCGGCCCGGAGCACGATGATGCGGTCGGCGTCGCGGATCGTGGCCAGCCGGTGCGCGATCACCAGCCCGGTGCGCCCGGCGAGCAGCCTCCGGAGCGCCTTCTGGATCTGCATCTCGGTATAGCTGTCGACGCTGGCCGTGGCCTCGTCAAGCACGAGGATCCGGGCGTCGGCGATCAGCGCGCGCGCGAAGCTGACGAGCTGGCGCTGGCCCAGCGACAGCGCGCCGCCGCGCTCGCCGATCGTCGTGTCGTAGCCCTGCGGCAGCGCGGCGATGAAGTCGTGCGCGCCCACCGCCCGGGCGGCCGCGATCACGTCGTCCCGGCTGGCGTCGGTCCGGTTGTAGCGGATGTTCTCCAGCAGGGTTCCGCTGAACAGATAGGGCTCCTGCAGCACCACCGCCGTCTCGCGGGCGAGCGAGTCCCGCGTGAGGTGGCGCACGTCGCATCCGCCGACCAGCACCTGCCCGCCCTGGACATCGTAGAAGCGCTTCAGCAGCGACACGGTGCTCGACTTGCCCGATCCGGTCGGCCCGACCAGCGCCACCGTCTCGCCCGGCGCGATCCGGAAGCTGACGCCCCGGAGCACCGGCTGGCCGGGGGCGTAGCCGAACGTCACGTTGTGGAACTCCACCGAGCCGTCCATGTCGGCGGGCAGGTCGCGCGCGTCCCGCGCCTCGGCCACCTCGACGGGGACGTCGAGCACCTCGATCAGCCGCGAGCCCGAGGCCATCGCCCGCTGCATCACCGAATATTGCAGCGTCAGCGAGCGGATCGGGTCGAAGAAGCGCTGGACGTAGAACAGGAAGGTGACCATCACGCCGACCTCGATCCGCCCCGACAGGACCATCGAGCCGCCGAGCACCACGACGACCGCCATCGCCACGCCGGTCAGCCCGTCGACGATCGGCACCATGACCTGCGCGTAGCGCGAGGCGGTGCGATGCGCCTCCAGCGTCGTGCGGGCCTTGTCGCCGTAGAGCGCGAGATTGGTCTCCTGCCGGGCCATCGCCTGCACGGTGCGCACCCCGTGGATGGCCTCGGCCAGCGCGCCGTTGGCGACCGAGTTGGCCTCGTGCGCGGCCATGAACGCGGCCCGCGCCCGCGGCAGCCAGATCAGCCGCACCACGAGCAGCACCGGCAGCACAAGAAGCGTCAGCAGCCCCAGCTGCCAGTCGAGCCAGAGCATGACGACGACGATGCCGATCAGCAGCACGATGTCGCCGACCGACAGCACCGAGGTCTCTAGGAATTCCTGCATCGCGTTCACGTCGCCCTGCAGGCGCGACATCAGGCGGCCGACCTCGGTCTTGTCCATGAAGCCCAGCGACACCTCCTGCAGATGCCCGAACATGGCCGTGCGGATATCGAAGAGGACGTTCTCGGCGGCCTTGCCGACGACGGATTCCTGCACCCAGGAGGCCGCGAAGTTGATCGCGATCGCCAGCGCCAGCAGGGCGAGCGACAGGGTCAGCGCGGCGCGCCCCGCCGCGTCGCCGGTCAGGCCGGTATCGATCGCCCGCCCGATGATCAGCGGGATGGCGAGCTGGGTTCCGGTGAACACGAGCACCGCGCCGACCGAGATCGCGAGCTGGCGGTCGTAGGGCCGCACGAAGGCCCAGATCCGCCGCAGCACGTTGCGGTCGAAGGCGCGGCCGAACATCTCCTCCTGGATGCGGTGCGAGCCGACCGCGGCGCGGGGCGGGCGCGCGCCCGTATCGGCGAGGTCGGCGGGATCGGCACCGCTGCGTCGGGTCATTCCGCGGCTCCCTGCATGTCGATGCGGTTCTGAAGGTCGTGCAGCGCCCGGTAGCGCCCGCCGAGGGACAGCAGCTCGGCATGGCTGCCCTGCTCGACGATCCGCCCGCCCTCGACGAAGAGGATCCGGTCGGCATGCATGAGCGAGCCGAGCCGATGGGCGACGATGACCGTCACGCGGTCCGCGGCCTCCTCCCGGATCATCGCGCAGATGCGCCGCTCGGTGGCCGCATCCAGCGCCGAGGTGCTGTCGTCGAAGACGAGCACCGCGGGCCGGAGCATCAGCGTGCGCGCGATGATCATGCGCTGCCGCTGCCCCCCCGACAGCGAGACGCCGCGCTCTCCGACGACCGTCTCGTAGCCCGCGGGCAGCGACATGACGAAATCGTGCAGCTGCGCCGAGGCCGAGGCGCCGGCGACCCGCGTGCGCTCGGCCCAGGGATCGCCATAGGCGATGTTGTTCTCGAGGCTGGTGGTGAACAGGAAGGCGTCCTGCGGCACGACGACCACCGCGCGGCGCAGCGAGCGCAGCGTGACGTCGCGGATGTCCTGCCCGTCGAGCGTGATCGCGCCCGTGTCGACGTCGTGGAAGCGCGAGAGCAGATGCGCGATGGTCGACTTGCCGCTGCCGGGCGGGCCGATCAGGCCGATGGTCTCGCCGCGCCGCGCGGTGAAGTCGACGCCCTGCAGCGCCGGCGCCGCGGCGCCGGGATAGGTGAACGCCACCCGCTCGAAGCGCAGCACGCCGTCGGTGATCTTCAGGTCCGGGGCGCCGGGCCTGTCGGCGATCGCGGGCTCGAGGTCGAGCAGCGAGAAGAGGCGCTCGCCGCAGGTCGCGGTGCGGGCGAAGGAATTGACCAGCATCCCAAGCTGCCGCACGGGCATCTGCAGGATCGTCATGAAGGTCAGGAACTCCGTCAGCGTCCCGACGGTGATCTCGCCGGAGACGACCTTGGCGCTGCCGGCCCAGAGCACCAGCGCCATCGCCACGAGGAAGGACAGCGTCATCGCGGTGGTGTTGCGCACGCGGATGCCCACCCGCTCATGCGCGAGGTCCAGCGCCCGCTCGGAGGCCGCGCGGTACTTCGCCATCTCGTGGCCCGTCGCGCCGAAGGCGCGCACCACGCGGGTGCCGGCGATGTTCTCCTCCATCACCCGGCTGAGGACGGACAGCCGGTCCTGCAGCGCGAGCCACGTGCCGCGCAGCCTGAGCTGGGCGACGGACGAGCGCCACGCGACGAAGGGGACGAAGCTGAGCGCGAGCAGGCCGAGCGCAAGATCGGTGGACAAGAGCAGGTAGCCGCCGACGCCGATCAGCACCGCCAGCAGCACGAGGCGGACGAGCCCGGTCGAGAAGAACATCCGCACCGCTTCGAGGTCGAGCATGCCCAGCGTGATCAGGTCGCCCGAATGCATCCGGTCGTGGAAGCCGAAGCTCAGGCGCTGGATTTTCTCGTAGTAGGCGAGGCGCAGGCGGTAACCCACCATGTGGCCCACGCATTCGCTGTAGTAGTTCTGCAGCACGGTGAAGATGCCGCGGGCCACGGCGACGGCGAGGACCATCCAGGCGGTCGTCCACAGGGCCGCGCGGGCGGCGTCGGTGGCGCCGGCGGCGAGCACCTGCGTCTGGTCGACGGCGCGCCCCAGCAGGATCGGGATCAGCAGCTGCAGGCCGGCCGCGATCAGCGTCGAGACGAGCGCGACCGTCACCATCAGCGGGCTGCGCCAGGCCAGCCGCGTCACGCGCCAGATGGTGCGCAAACCCGCCCTCCATCCCGAGGTGTCGGCGGGGCGCATGATCTCGTCGGCCGCGGCCATCGAGGCGGGTCCTTTCCCTGTCTGCAGGTGGCGCCGGGCCGCCGCTGGCGGCCGGCGCCGGATCGTCTCAGCAGGCGGCGCGCGGGGTCACGAAGGCGCCGCCGCCCGGACGGCCCGTGACGCTGCCGTCCAGAAACACGGTGTGGCCCCGCAGGATTGTCCGGCGGACCCGGCCGCGCAAGCGGCGGCCGGCGAAGAGATGCGCCACCTCGCGGGCATGGCTGTGCATCGTCTCGGGCGAGAGCGACGTCTCGCCGGCGAGGTCCACGAGGGTGACGTCGGCCGCGCTGCCCGGCAGCAGCGCGCCCTTGAACGGGTAGAGGCCGTAGCGCCGGGCGCCGTTGGCGCAGATCAGGTCATGCGCGCGCTTCAGGCTCAGCCGGCCCGCGGCGACCGCGTCGAGCATCGCCGGCAGGATGAACTCGATCCCCGGCACGCCGGGCGGGGCGGCGGGAAAATCGCCCTCGGCGGCGCGCTTCTCGGCGAGCGCGAAGGGCGCGTGGTCGGTGGTGACGTAATCGATGATCCCGTCCGCGATCGCCTGCCAGAGCGCGTCCTGATCCGCCTGGGTCCGGATCGGCGGGTTCACCTTGGCGTAGACCCCGGCGCGGGCGACGTCGGCCTCGGTGGCGAACAGGTATTGCGGGCAGGTCTCGGCGGTGAAGTCGCTGGTGCCCGCGAAGGCGCGCAGCACGGCCACGGTCTCGGCGCTTGTGACATGGGCGATGTGCAGCTTCGCGCCGGCGGTCATGTTCATCGTCAGCAGCCGCGCGACGGCGACGGCCTCGCAGATCGCCGGGCGCGAGGCGCCGTGCGTCGCGGCGTCCGCCGGGTCGAGCGCGGCGGCGGCCTGCGCGAAATGCGCGAGCAGCGGCGCGCTCTCGGCATGGACGACCACGGGCAGCCCCGTCGCGGCCAGCAATTGCAGCGCCCGCATCTGGTCGGCCTCGTCCGGGAAGGCGAGCCCGTCGAACTCGTCGCCCCGGCCCGGGGGCGGGGCGGTGGTGAAGATCTTCCACGCGATGCAGCCGATCTCCGTCATCGCGTCGCGCGACGTCTCGGTGAGGTCGCCCGGCGCAGCGTAGAGCGCGAAATCGATCACCGCATTCCCGGCGAAGTGGTCGCGGCGCCGCGCGAGCTCGCCGGGCGTCGAGCAGCAGGGTTTCGAGATCGGCATCTCGAACAGCGTCGTCACCCCGCCGGCGGCCGCGGCGCGGGTCTCGGACTGCACCGTGCCCCGCTCGGGATAGGCCGGCGCGCGGACGTGGAAATGGATGTCGACGATGCCGGGCAGGGCGGTCAGGCCCGCCGCGTCGATCCGCTCGGCCGCCTCGGGGGCGGTGCCGGGCGCGTAGAGGCCCGCGACACGCCCCTCGGCGAGGCCCAGATCGACGCGGTGCAGCCCGTCGGGCAGGAGCACCTCGCCGCCGCGGATCAGGAGATCGAGCGCCGTCGTCATTTCAGCCCCAGCTCCGTCAGCGCCTGCGCCACCCCGTCGAGATTGGTCAGCTTCATCGAGGCGTAGTTCGGCGACAGCACCACCCCGTGGCCGCCCGCCCGGTAGGTGGCCATCACCGAGCGATAGGCGATGTCGGGCGTGCACACCGCCTGGTCGGCCCGCACGCGCGGCGCGTCGACGCCGAGCCCCATGTAGACCTTCGCGCGGCCATGCACCCCGCGCAGCGCGTCGGCGCATTGGCGGAAGACGTAGACGTCCGGGTCGAGCCCCTCCTGCACCACGCGGTCATGGGGTGCGCCGCCGATCCCGAGCATCGCGTCCATCACCTGCATCGCGGCGGCGGGCTCGAAATCGCGCAGGATCGCGCGGTGGAAGATGCCGAACTCCTTGTGCCAGATCTCGCCGGCCTGGTGTTGGTAGGTGATCGGCTTGACCCAGTCGGAATAGGTCGTCTGCTCGGCCCAGGGCCACTGGGCCCGGCGGAAGATGTTGAAATGGTTGCGATTCCAGACGTTCAGCCCGAACGGCAGCGACGGCTTGCACCATTTCACGAGGCCGTGGAGCTCGCGGTCGAGATCCTTGTTCCGCTCCAGCCAGAAGCGCTCCCAGATCAGCACTTCCGGGTGGGCGAGCAGGGTGCGCAGGAAGGTGATGAAGGCGCCGTCGTCGAAGCTCTCGCCCGCCAGCGCGGCCTGCATGAACTCGTGCATGGCGATGCAGGCGCGGCGGCAGGCCTCCACGTCGATGCCGCGCCGGATCGCCTCGTCGCGGGCGGGCTCGGAGAAGTCGCCCGGCGCCTGCCCCTGCATCATCTGGTCGAGCGGCGAGTTGCGCTCGTTGCACCACATCAGCCCGTCGATGTCGTGGTTGCGGACCTGGTCCTCGACGATGGCGTGCATCCAGGCCCGGTAGTCGGGATTCGAGGTGCTGGGCTCGTCGCGCCGGCGACCGAAGCAGTCGACCTCCATGCAGGCGGCGAGGTTGGGCACCTCCACGGCGCTGGCCGAGCCGTGACCGGCATACTTGAAGAAGGGCTCCATCAGCTCCGGGAAGACCTTCATGCCCCGCCGGTGCGCCTCGGGGATCACCGTCTTCAGGATGTCGACCCCCGCCATCTCGGGGTCGCGGGCGCGGAAGTCCCTGATCAGCGTCTGCGTGTAGTAGCGCGGATCGGGCTCGAAATAGGCGCCGCCCTTCATCGTGTAGGGCTCGGGCACGCCGTGATCGGGCCAGCCGTCCAGCTCGTGGCTGATGCTGCGCCCGGTCTTGAGCCCGAGCCACGACACGGTGCCGAGCATCAGCACGTTGACGCCGACGCGGGTCTGGAGAGTGTCGAGCACCGTGTCGACGCCCTCGTCGACGAAGCTGATCGGGCTGACCTGGATGCCGACGAACTTCTCGGCCGGGTCCGGGGTCAGGTTCGGGGCGGGGTCGGTCATGCGGCGCCCCCTCTCGGCTGTCCGGCCATCAATGCATCCTCCGGCCGTCGATGAAGGTCATCTCGACGCGCTCCAGCGCGCCGAGCTCCTCGTCCGGCTTGCCGTCCACCACGATCATGTCGGCGAGCTTGCCGGGCTCCAGCGTGCCCAGCCGGTCGCCCATCCCGTTCAGGACGGCCGCGCGCGCCGTGATCGCGCGCAGCGCGTCCATGGCGTCGGGGCAGACGCCGATCTCGACCATGAAGCGCAGCTCCGGCACGATCTTGTCGTGTTCGACCGCCGGGCTGCCCGCATCGGTGCCGAAGACGATGGGCACGCCCGCCTTCGCCGCCCGCAGGAGCCCGTCGAAGCGCGTCCTGTCGGCGATCGCCCGCTTGCGCTCGGCGATCTTCCATTCGGGAATGCCGTAGGCGCGCGCGACCTCCTCGTCGGCCTGGATCACGAGGGCCGAGAACGTGGTGACCACCGGCAGCTTGCGGTCGAGCAGCAGCTGGATCGTCTCGTCGCTCATCGACCCGCCATGCTCGATGCAGTCGATGCCGAACTCGGCCACCCGGCGGATGCAGGCGTCGTAGGTCGCGTGCGCGGTGATCGGCACGCCCATCCGGTGCACCTCGTCGATCACGGCGTGGAGTTCTTCGTCGGTGAACTCCAGCCGGTCGTGGCAGGCCATGATCTTGATGAGGTCGGCGCCGCCCCGGACCTGTTCGCGCACGGCGCGGCGCATCTCGTCGGCGCCCGTGGCCTCGCGGCAGACCCAGTAGGTGTGCCCGCCGGTCTGGATGATCGCGGCGCCCGAGACCATCAGGCGGGGACCGGGAAAGATGCCCTGCGCGACCGCCTGCTTGGCGAAGAGATTGGCGTCGTGCACGCCGAGGTCGCGCACCAGCGTGATCCCCGACTTCAGCGATTTCAGCATGTTGCCCGCGGCCTTGTAGGCGCGGATCTCGGGCGGGTCGTACATCGATTGCTGGCTCAGGTCGTGGATGCCGTCCCATGACAGATGCGCATGGCAGTTCATCAGCCCCGGCATCAGGGTCTTGCCGCCGGTATCGAGCGTCTCCGCGCCCTGCGGCGCCTGCGTCCGCGGGCCGACGGCGGCGATCCTGCCCTCCTTGAGATGCACGAAGCCGTCCTCGATCGCCCCATCCTCCGCGCAGGTCAGCACGCGGCCGAGCACCACCGCGTCGAGCGGTGCGGCGTCGAACATCGGCTTGGTGATCTTCTGGAATTTCCACGCGGCCGGTTCGGGCATGGCTCGTCTCCCTTCAGAGCGCCACGACGCGCGCGTCGATCGGCGTCTCGGCTTGGAACCGGGAGGGGACATGGACCCCGTCCGCGGCAATGATCATCGTGTTGATGGTGCGGTATCCGTCGCGGCCGGGCCGGTAGACGCCCGGCTCGTTCGAGAAGATCATGCCCGGGCGGACCGGCGTGTCGTCGCCGGGCGCGAGCCACGGCGCCTCGTGGCCCTGAAGCCCCATGCCGTGGCCGATGCGGTGCCGGATCGCCTCGCCGAGGCCCGCCTGCCGCAGCGCGCCGAGCGCGGCGTCGTTGACCTCCGCGCAGGTCCGCCCCGCGGCGCAGGCGGCCACGGCGGCATCGTTGCAGGCCTGCATCGCCGTCATGATCGCGCGCTGGTCGGCGTCGATCCCGCCGATGACAAGCGTCACCCCGCTTTCGGCGTGGTAGCCGCCGAGGCTCGCGCCGATGCCCGCGATCAGCGTCTCGCCGGGCCGCGGGACGCGCGGCAGCACGGCGCCGTGGGGCAGGGCGGCGCGCGGGCCGGAATGGACGGAGGCGGTGATGCCCATCGGCGTGCCGGCGAAGGCCTCGCCGTGGCGGGCGAAGAGCGCGCCGCGCGCATGGGCCATCGCGTCGGCCATCAGGTCCGCCTCGGTGCCGCCCTGCGCGACGATGTCGCCCGCCGCCGCGTGCAGCCGTTGCAGGAACAGGTCGGCGAAGGCGGCGGCCTCGGCCGTCAGCGCGCGTTCCTCGGGCTGCTTGAGCGCGCGCTCGGCCATGGCGTGATCGGTGAGAGCCAGCCGCGCCGTCCGCGCGCGGGCCGCGTCGAGCAGCGCCGCGTCGAGGCTGTCGATCGCCAGCGCGCGGGGCCCGATCTCGTCCAGCATCCACAGCACCGGCGGCACCTCGCCGGGGAACTCCCCGTAGAAGCGCGCTTGGGCGATGCCCGCGGCTTCCGAGTTCTCGCGTTCGAGCTCCGGCAGCATCAGCACGGGCTCGCCTGCGACGGGCAGCCACAGCCCCATCGGGCGCTCGTTGGCAGACAGGAACAGGCCCGTGGCATAGGCGAGGTTCGGCGCCCGTAGCAGCAGGAGCCCGTCGAGGCCCGCGGCCTCGGCCCGCGCCCGCAGCCGGTCGCGCGCGGCGGCATGGAAGGCGGTGGAGAGGGGGCGCAGCCCGCTCACAGCCGGTCGCCCGCATACGCCCCGAGCGGGTCGAGCGCCGTCTTCAGCCCCAGCTCCCGCCCGAGCGCCTGCAGGTCGGCCAGCACCGCGTCGTCGAGCGGCACGCCCCTCTCAGATTTCGCGGCGACGCGCCGCGCCTCCTGCTCGCCGGGCACGAGAATCTCGTCGAAGCCCGGGCGCAGCGCGCGCGACCTGCACATCTCGACGAAGGCGCCCATGCGCCGGGCGTAGTCGGCCGGGTCCATGAACCACGAGATGTCGATGGCCTGCAGGACATGCGACACGTCCATGCGCGCCGGTTCGGAATAGGGCGTCAGGCCGAAGCCCCCGCCCGAGAGCACGCCGGTCAGCGCCTCGGTCATGAAGGCGAGGCCGTAGCCCTTGTGCCCGCCGATCCCGAGGAGCGCGCCGGCCATCGCCGCCTCGGGGTCGTCTGTCTCGTGGCCCTCGGGCGTCAGCGCCCAGTCCAGCGGCATCGCCCGCCCCTCGCGCGCGAGCCACTTCATCATGCCCTTGCCCGCCGTGGTCAGCGCGATGTCGAGCACCACCGGGAAGCCCCGGTCGGACGGCGCCGCGATCGCCCACGGGTTGGTGCCGGTCGCCCCCTCGCGCCCGCCCCAGGGCGCCATCTCGGGGCCGGCATTGGTGAAGGCGATGCCGATGCAGCCATGGTCCAGCGCGCGGCAGGCATGGACCGCGCTCGACCCATAATGGGTGGAGTTGCGCACCACGACGGTCCCGATGCCGGCCTCCTTCGCCTTGGCGACGGCGAGGTCCATCGCCTTCGACGCCGCCACGGTCCCGATGCCGTTATGGGCGTCGGCGAGGGCGAGGGCCGCGCTTTCCTTCACGACGGAAAGGGGCGCGCGCGGGTCCACCTCGCCGGCATTGATGCGCGCCTGGTAGCGGCGCAGCCGCGCCACCCCCTGTCCCTGCCCGGGATGGAACCGCAATTCCGAGAAGACCAGCGCGTCGGCGAAGATGCCCGCGTCCTCCCCGCTCAGCCCCAGCGCCTCGAAGCCCTCGGCCACGAAGGACCGCAGCTGCGCGCGATCGACATTGGTCATCGGAATCGGACGGGTCATGCTGTGAGGTCGAGCAGGTCCGCGATGTTGGTGCCGGGGGCCTCGTAGCAGCCAAGCTCGCCGGCCGGCGCGGTCATCACCACGGTCATGCCGGGTCCGTAGCCCGCGCGCGGGCCGTCGGTCTGGCCGACGATGCCGATGCTCATGGCGCCGCGCAGGTAGCCGTGATTGTAGCGGCTGTCGGTGTCGGCGATCGCCACCACGTCGCCGAGCCGCAGCGCGTCGAGCCCGTGCGCCGCCAGTTCCGCGCGGTCGGTCGACTGCATGTGCAGCGAGCCGCCCTCGGAGGTCAGGCCGGCGCCGGCGCCCACCATGTGCGGCGGCACCGTGGCCACGACGCCGATCTTCAGCACGCCGTCCTCCAGCCGCTTCGGAAGGATGTCGAACAGCGACGGAGCGAGCGACTTGACCGACACGCCCGGACAGTCCGGCACGGCGAGGCCGACGCCCTCGGCCCTGACGAGGATGCGGTCGTCGACGGCGATCCTGCGGCGCGTCTCGACGTCGAAATGGATGATCACCTGGTCCGAGAAGCGTCCGGACTTGCCGGTGACCACGCCCTTCGCCCCCTGCGCAGCGCCGCTGACCACGAGCGCCGCGTTGCCGACGCAGGCGAAGACGTTCAGGCCGCGGTTCTTGTTGGCGTCGGGATGGGCGATGCTGATCCCGGGATGCACGCAGTCGCCCGACCAGCCGAAGGCGCTGTCGCCCACGGAGACGTTGTAGACGACGCCGCCGAAGGTGGGCCACAGAAAGGCCCGCCCCTGCGCGTCGAGGCGGTAGGGCTCGGCCGGCAGCCCCGGCAGCGACGGGTTGGCGACATGGCCGAGGACCGAGACGGCGACGATGTCGGCGGCGTTGGTGGCAATCGTCATGGCTCAGGTCCCGAGGTCGAGGAGGGTTGCGATGTTGGCGCCGGGGTCGACGGTGAAGTCGATCCGACCCTCGGCCGCCGTCATCAGGGTCAGGATGCCCGGACCGTGCCCGTTCATGATGCTGTCGCCGTGGATGCACAGGCAGATCGAGACGGCGCCTTCGCGGTAGGACCGGCCCCAGTGATGATCGGCATGGCGGATGCCGATCAGGTCGCCCAGCCGCATCCTGTCGATGCCGAGCTCGGCCATCAGCGCCCGGTCGCCCGACATCAGGTCCTGGTCGACATATTCCGAGTTCAGCTCCGCCCCCGAGCCCATGATCCGGATCGGCAGCTCCATCGCGACCCTGACATGCAGCCGGCCACCCTCCGCGTGCACGCCCATGGCGTGGAAGAGCCGGGGGCTCATCTTCTTCAGGGCGACGCCCGGATGGTCGGGCAGGGTCATGCCCTGTCCCATGGTCATCACCTGCACCCGGTCGCCCGGCGCCATCAACTCCTGCGCCTCCGGTTCGAACTGCACGAGGATGCGGGCGTGCTCGCCCACGACGACGCCCGTCGCGCCCGCTGCCATGCCCGAGGTCACGAGCGCGGCGTTGCCGATGCAGTTGAGATAGTGCAGCGCGTGATGGCGCCCGGACTCGGCGTCGTCGTCGATGCTGACGCCGGGCTCGACATGGTCGCCGGCCCAGCCGAAGGCGCGGTCGCCGCAGCGGACGTTGTAGGTGACGCCGTACATGCCGGGAAGCACCGCGCCGCTGCCGTCGGGACGGGGGATGTACTGGCCCGGCCGCACCGCGGGCGTCGTGACGGTGCCGCAGACGCCCATCTCGACGAGGGTGGACTCGTTGGTCCTGGGGCTTGGCATGCTCTGCGGCTCCTTCGCGCGTGGGGGCGGGCGGTGGGGCGATGTTTTGGTTTGACTTCGCGAGGGCGGCTTGCCATCAGTAGATTGTCGACATTGCCCCTGTCAGAATGGCATACACGAGCACGACAGGCTGTCAAGCGCCCCGCGTCGAATGCTCCGCCGGCCCGGGCCGGGGCGCTCCGGGGCACCGCAGAAGGGATGCGCCACGATGGGATACGACGGGGAAATTGCGGGGGGATACGCGGCACTGCTCGACGTCGCGGGACGCGTGAACGACCTGCTGAACGCGGGCTCGGTGCTGTCATGGGACGCGCGCACGATGATGCCGAAGGGCGGCGCGGGCACGCGCGCCAGGCAGCTTGCGACGCTGGCCGTGGCGGCGCGCGACCTGCTGTGCTCGGACGAGACGAAACGCGCGCTCGACGCCGCCGAGGCCGAGCTCGCGGCCCGGCCGGCCGACGACGCGGAGGTGCGCGCGACGGCGCAGGTCCGCGAGGCGATCGACTATCACGAGCGCATCCCGGCAGAGCTCCTGCACCGCAAGACCGAGCTCGGCGCGGCGGCGCACGGAATCTGGGCCGAGGCGCGCCGGACCGCCGATTTCGCCGCCTTCGCGCCCACGCTGACGGCGATGGTCGGGATCAACCGCGAGATGGCCGAGGCGATCGGCTATGACGGCCACCCCTACGACGCGCTGATGTACCGCTTCGAGCCCGGCACCACCAAGGCCGGTCTCGATGTGCTGTTCGCCCGGCTGCGCGAGGGGATGCTGCCGCTGGTGCGCGCCATCGCCGAGGCCGAACGGCCGCGTTCGGACTTCCTGTTCCGGCATTTCCCGGTCGATGCGCAGATGCAGGTCGCGCTGAGGATGGCGGAGCGGATCGGCTACGACACCGACCGCGGCCGGATCGACCTGACGGTGCATCCCTTCGAGATCTCCTTCACCCGGCAGGACGTGCGGATCACCACGCGGGTCTCGCCCGACTACATGCCGATGTCGCTGTTCGGCGCGCTGCACGAGGCGGGCCACGCGCTCTACGAGCAGAACGTCGATCCGGACTACACGCGCTCGCCGCTGGCCACCGATCTGGTCAGCCTCTACGCGGTCGGCGGCGTCAGCTTCGGCGCCCACGAGTCGCAGTCGCGGCTGTGGGAGAACCATGTCGGCCGCAGCCGCGCCTTCTGGATCAACCATCTCGACGAGGTGCGCGCCGCCTATCCCGGCCTGCTGGACGATGTCGACGCGGAGGAATTCTATCGCGCCGTCAACCGCTCCGAGCCGAGCTTCATCCGGGTCGAGGCGGACGAGCTGACCTACGATTTCCACATCATGCTGCGCTGCGAGCTGGAGGCAGCGCTGATCGACGGCTCGCTCGAGGTGGCCGACCTGCCCGAGGCGTGGAACGCCGCGATGAAGCGGTATCTCGGGGTCGATGTGCCCGACGACGCCAACGGCGTGCTGCAGGACGTTCACTGGTCGTCGGGCCAGATCGGGACGTTCTGCAACTACACGATCGGCAACATCATGGCCGCGCAGCTCTTCGACACCGCGACGCGCGGCGAGCCCGGGATCGCCGCGGCGCTCGAGGGCGGCGACTACGCGCCCCTGCGCGGCTGGCTGACCGAGCATGTCTGTCGGCACGGTCGGCGTTTCTCCCGAGACGAGCTGCTGACCCGCGCGACGGGCCGTCCTCTCGATCCCGAACCCTATATCGCGCATCTTCGCGCGAAATTCTCCGACATCTATGCGCTCGCCTGAGCGTTTCCCGGCGCAGGAGGCCCAACGCATGTCCAAGCTACATCCACGCCTCGCCCGGAGGGTGAAACTCTCCGACGGGGCCCTCGTCACCCGGATGCTCGACATCGCCAACGGGCTCGACGACGTGATCCGCATGGGGCGCGGCGACCCCGATCTCGACACGCCCGCCCATATCGTGAAGGCGGGACAGGACGCGCTGGCCAACGGCGCGACGCATTACACCCATCCGCTGGGCATCCTCCCGCTGCGCGAGGCGATCGCCGAGAACATTCGCGCCAATGGCGGCGCCGACTACGCGGCCGACGAGATCATGGTCACGCCGGGCGGCCAGCAGGGGATGTTCATCATCGCCTTGTCGCTGCTCGATCCCGGCGACGAGATCCTCGTCCCCTGTCCCGGCTACAACCCCTACCAGCAGGCGGCCGAACTGTCGGACGCCGCCATCGTCAAGATCCCGATGTCGATGGAGACGAACTTCACCCTGACCGCCGAGATGGTCGAGGCGCATGTCACGCCGAAGTCGAAGATCCTCGTGCTGATCAACCCGAACAATCCCACCGGCACCGTCACCCCGCCCGAGGAGGTGCGCCGGATCGCCGAGGTCGCGAAGAGGCACGACCTGATCGTCATCTCCGACGAGATCTACGCCCGGCTGACCTACGGCAACAACATGGTGCAGCCGGTCGCCTCGCTGCCAGAGATGAAGGAGCGCACGATCACGCTGTCGGGCTTCTCCAAGGCCTATGCGATGACCGGCTGGCGGATCGGCTATCTGGCCGGCCCCCGCGCGCTGATCGAGCCGATGGGCGAGGTCAACCACGCCCTCGCCATCTCGACCGCCGCCGTGAGCCAGCACGCGGCACTTGCGGCGATGACCGGCCCGCAGGACTGCGTCGAGGAGATGCGGCGCCTCTACGACGAGCGGCGGCGCGCGATCTGCGACGGCCTCGACGGCATGGGCATGCGGTATGCCGAGCCGCAGGGCGCCTTCTACGTCTATGCCGACGTCTCGAGCCTCGGCCTCGGGACCACGGCCGGCGCCTTCTGCGAGCGCCTGTTGGCCGAGGGACAGGTCATGATGTATCCCGGCACGATCTACGGTGACTACACCGACGATTTCGTGCGCATGTCGATGACCCAGCCGGTCGATCGCATCCGCGTCGCGATGGGCCGCATGGCCGGCGTCGTCGAGAGTTTCCGCGCCGAGGCGCGCGCGCCCGCGAACTGAGTTCAGCACAGGACACGCATGATGGACGTCAAATCCGACAATCCGAACATCAAGAGCATCAAGCACATGGCCTTCGCCGTGCAGGACGCCTCGAAGGCGCTGGAGGCCTATGCCAAGTTCCTGCACGTGCCGGCGGAGACCGAGATCACCCATTTCCCCAAGTCGGGCAACAAGGTGGCGCTGTTCTACCTCGGCGGCATCGAGTACCAGCTCTGCCAGTCGACCGACCCGGACGGGCGCTTCGCCTCGTGGATCCGGGAGCGCGGCGCCGAGGGGCTGCACCACATCTGCTACGAGGTCGACGACATCGAGGCCGCGCTGGCCCACGCCAGGAGCCAGGGCGCCGAGCTGAGGATCTGCCAGGCCTGCGGCGTCTACGGCGCGCATGCCCATCCCGAGGGCTATGTCGCCTTCCTCGACAACGACGCGGGCGGCATCGAGATCGAGTTCATGCAGGTCTACACGCCCGAGGAGCTGGCCGAGTGGGAAGCCAGCAAGGCGGAAGCGGTATGAGCACCTCCGGCAGCGACAGCCTCACGGTCGGCACCGCCACCGCGGCGCCCGGCGAGATGGTGCGCGGCGCGATCCCCGCGCTCGACATGGCCGGCGGCGTGAAGGTCGACATCCCCGTGCTCGTCATCAACGGCGCCGGCGCCGGTCCGACCTTCTGGGTCAACGCGGCCATCCACGGCGACGAGCCCGAGGGGCCGCTGGCCTGCGCGCTCGCCGCCCGGCGCATCGACCCCGCCGCGCTGCGCGGCGCCGTCGTGATGGTGCCCTGCGTGAACCCGCTGGCCTTCTCGGCGGCCGAGCGCGGCAACCCGCTCGACACCTTCACCTACGACATGAACCGCATCTATCCGGGGCGGCCGGGCGGCCATTTCACCGACCGCCTCGCGCAGGCGCACTGGGAGGCGATGAAGGACGTCGCCGATCTCGAGATCTCGATCCATTCCGGCGGCGCGCATTCCTTCCTCGACAAGGCGATCTTCGTCGACGAGCGGCCCGAGAGCGTCGAGCTCGCCAAGGCCATGGGCGCGGGCTGGGGCTGCATCATGTCGAACTTCTCGAAGTCCGGCAGCCCGATGGCGGCGCTGAACGCGGCGGGCAAGGTGGGCATCACCGTCGAGCTCGGCGGCCGGTCCCACACCTCGCCCGAGCGGTTCCGCCACGTGGGCGAGGAGCTGGCGAAGTCGATCCTGAACATCTGCTACCATTACGACATGCTCGACGGGCAGGCGAGCTATCCCGCGAACCCCACCAGGGGCGTGCAGGAGGCGCTGCTCGCGCCCGCGTCGGGCATCTTCCTGCCGGAGGAGGACGTGGACTTCCTCACCATGATGCCCCGGGGCAAGATGATCGCCCGGATCGTCGACATCTTCGGCGACGAGGTGGGCGCGATCCACGCGCCGGCCGACGGCATGTTCTTCGGCCTGCGGGCGCTGCCCAACGTGAACCAGGGCGACTGGTGCTGCTTCTTCAACAAGGTGGAGGGCCCGCGTGACTAGTGCCGCGCCGCCGCAAGGCGCGGGCGCCCACCGCCCCCGCGACCTCGAGGGATATGGCGCCAATCCCCCCGACATCCGCTGGCCGGGGGGGCACGGGCTGGCCGTCAACTTCGTGCTCAACATCGAGGAAGGCTCGGAATACGCCATCGGCGAGGGCGACGGCCACTCCGAATCCGCCCTGTCCGAGGTGCGCGCGTCCCGCGTGCCGCAGGGCGCGCGCGATCTCGCCGCCGAGAGCATGTACGAATACGGCAGCCGCGTCGGATTCTGGCGCCTGTTCCGCCTGTTCCGGTCGCGCGGGCTGCCGCTGACGATCTTCGCCAGCGCCGTGGCGCTGGAGCGCAACCCGGCCATCGCCGCCGCCATCGCCGCGACCGACTGGGACGTCTGCGCGCATGGCTGGCGCTGGGTCGAGCATTACCACCTTGCGCCCGAGGTCGAGGCCGAGCACATCGCGCGCGCCCATGAAAGCCTCACCCGGACGCTCGGGCGCGCGCCCCGGGGGTGGTACTGCCGCTATTCCGCCTCGACCGAGACCCGCAACCTGCTGGTGGCGCATGGCGGCTTCGACTACGACAGCGACGCCTACAACGACGAGATCCCCTACTGGACAAATGTGCGCGGCACCCCGCACCTCGTGGTGCCCTACTCGATGGTCACCAACGACGCCAAGTTCCTCTCCGGCGACGTGTTCTGCGCCGACCAGTACGCCCGATTCCTGATCGACAGCTTCGACGTCCTCGCCGAGGAGGGGCGGACCATGCCGCGCATGATGTCGGTCGGCCTGCACTGCCGCGTCGTGGGCCATCCCGGGCGCACCGCGGGGCTGATCCGGTTCCTCGACCATGTCGCGGCGCGGGGCGACGCCTGGGTCTGCCGCCGCGAGGAGATCGTCGACCACTGGCGCGCGCAGGTTCCCGCGCCGTCCCGGGCCGGGCACGCCGCCGCGGCGTCGTCGCAGGCGACGGCGTGACGACGCCGCGATGCGCCTGACCGCCCCCGACGCCGAGAGCTTCCGCCCCTTCGGCAGCTTCGTGACCCCGCCCGACGCGGCGGGCGCGCGCAGCTTCTATTCAGACCATCTGACCGCCCGCGCGCCCGGCACCGCGCCGGTCCTGCACGTGAACCACGTCCCGCAGAGCCGGCTTCCACTGCAGGTCACGCGGGTCGAGCGCCACCCCCACGCGGCGCAATGCTTCGTGCCGCTCGACGTCTCGCGCTACGCGGTGCTCGTCATGCCGTCGGACGCCGACGGTCTGCCCGCTGCCGACCGCGCCCGCGCCTATCTCGTTCCGGGGACCACGGGCGTGATCTACGCGCCCGGCGTCTGGCACATGGGCGCGACCGTGCTGGATCGTACCGGCCATTTCGCCGTGCTGATGTGGCGCGGCGGAGCGGAGTCCGACGACGAGTTCCGCGATATCCTGCCGCTTTCGCTGACCGAAACCTGAAGGGGCCGACGCCGCCGCCATGACGACCGACCGCAAGATCGAACTCTTCGTGCCCGCCATCACGCCCTTCGCGGGCGACCTGTCGCTCGACACCGCCCGTCTCGTCGTCCATGGCCGGGCGCTGCTCGAGGCCGGGGCCCACGGTCTCGCCCCGTTCGGCACCACCTCGGAGGCGAACTCGCTCACCCTTGCCGAGCGCATGGGCGCGCTCGAGGCGCTGATCGAGGGCGGCGTCCCGCCCGACCGGCTGATCCCGGGCACCGGCTGCTGCGCGGCCGGCGACACGATCGCGCTCAGCGACCACGCGGCGCAACTCGGTTGCCGCGGCGTGCTGATGCTGCCGCCCTTCTACTACAAGGGCGTGAGCCAGGACGGCGTCTTCGCCGCCTTCGCGCAGGTGATCGAGGCCGTGGCCGCGCGGCGGGGCGACGGCTTCCGCGTCTATCTCTACCACATCCCGCAGATGTCGGGCGTGCCGATCACCCTGCCGCTGATCGAGCGCCTGATCGCGGCCTATCCGGGCGTGATCGCCGGGCTGAAGGACAGTTCGGGAAGCTGGGAGAGCACCGCCGCCTTCATCGCGGGCTTCCCGCAGATCGACATCTACTCGGCCTCGGAGGCGATGATCCCCGACAACGTCGCCGCCGGCGGCGCGGGGTGCATCAGCGCGAGCTCCAACGTCAACGCGCGCGGCATCCGCGCCCTGATCGACGGGCTGGACGGGCCGGACCACGACGCGCTCCATGCGCAGGTCGCCGCGGTGCGCCGCCTCTTCGAGGGGCTGCCGCTGATCCCCGCGATCAAGGCCGCGGTGGCGGCGCAGCACGGCGACGCGGCCTTCGCCACGGTGCGCCCGCCCTTCGTGCTGACCGGGCCCGACCATGCCGGGGCGATCGCCGAGGCCGTCCGTCTGGCCGGTCCGCAATGGTGAGCCGGGCTTCGGTCCTCGTCACGGGGGCGGGCGGCTTCGTCTGCTCCGAGCTTGCCGTCGCCCTGGCGCGGGCCGGGCATTCCGTGCTGGCCCTCGACCGCGCCTTCGACGCGCCGACGGTCGCGCGGCTCGCCGCAGCGGGGCCGGGCCGGATCGAAAGGGTCGAGGGTGACCTGTCCGAGACCCTCGGCCGGCTGGGGGCGCGGCCGGACAGCGTGATCCACGGCGCCGCGCTCACCACCGACGCGGCCCGGCTCGGGCTGTCGCGCGCGGGCCATCTGCGCCGCAACATGGAGCTTTTGACGACCACGCTCGACGCCGCCCGCGGGGCGGGGGCGGCGCGCTTGCTGTTCCTCAGCTCCATGGGCGTCTTCGCGCCGGGCGACCGCACCGCGCCGGGCGAGGCCGGCCGCCTGAACGAGTCGGCTGCGCCGATCGCCGCCTGCCCCTACGCGGCCGCCAAGCGCGCGGGCGAGATCGTCACGCAGGCTGCCGCGGAGGCGGGGTTCGCGACGCTCGCGCTCCGGCTCGGCAACGTCTTCGGCCCGCACGAGGCGGTGCGCGAGACGCGGCAGGGCCTGAGCCTCGTCGCGCGGATGATCGCCGAGGCGCGCGCGACCGGGCGCGTGACCGTGGCCACGCCGGAGGCGCGCCGCGAATGGGCCTGGCTTCCGGACCTCGCGGGCTGGATCGCGCGCCTCGCGACCGGCCTCGCGGACGGTGCGCCGCCGCTCCTGCACGCGGGCACGCCGCCCGTGATCGGCGATCTCGAGCTCGCCCGCGCCGTGGCCGCGCGCCTGCCCGGCACCGTGGTTCGCGCCGCGCCGCCGCCCCATGCCGCGACGCGCCCCCCGATGGGCACCGCCCATGACGACGCTCTGCCGCAGGCCGACTGGACGCCGATCCCGGACGCGCTCGACCGGCTCGTCGCACGGGTGCCGGCATGACGCCCCTGCGCCTGATCCTCGTCGGCCTCGGCGCACGCTCGCGCGTCTGGCAGCGGGTGATCGCCGACAATCCCGACGCGCAGATCGTGGCCGCCTGCGACCCCGATCCGGCGGCGCGCGCGCGGGCGGCCGAGGCCCGGCCCGACCTTCCGATCGGCGCCGCGATATCCGACATCGTCGGCGTCGCCGCCGACGCCGCGGTGCTCGCCACGCCGCCCGGCGGCCGAGAGCGCCAGATCGAGGCCTGCTGCGCCGCCGGGCTCGCGATCCTCGCTGAGAAGCCGCTGGCCGACGACGTGGCGCTGGCCGCGCGCTATGTCGCCATGGCAGAGACGGCCGGCATTCCCCTGATCGTCGGGCTGAACTTCCGCTATCTCGCCGTGACGCAGGCGCTGCGCGAGCTGCTCCGGAGTGGCGCGATCGGGCGGCCGGAATTCGGGCGCTTCCTCTACGAACGCTGGCGCGACGGCACGCAGGGCTGGCTGAACTCCTACCCGCTCAGCATGGACCACCCGATGCTGTGGGAGCAGTCGATCCACCATTTCGACCTGATGCGCTTCGTCTACGGCACCGACGCCGCGCGCCTGCAGGCCCATACCTTCAACCCGAGCTGGTCGATGTATCGCGGCGACGCCAACGTCTCGGCGCTCATCCACTTCGAGAACGGCATGTGCGTGACCTATCAGGGCACGTGGCAGGCCGGACACGAGCCGATGAACTTCGACTGGCGCACCGACGGCACCGACGGCATCGCCGTCCAGCGCGCGATGTTCGGCGATCTCGGCTGGGCCCCGCGGATGCAGGCCGGGCTGACCGAGGTGCCGCTGCCGCCCCACGAGCCATGGATCACCGACGCGGCCGCGCTGCTGCGGATGTTCGTGGCGACCTGCCGCGGGGCCGACCCGGAATGCACCGGACGCGACCACCTGCAATCCCTCTACATGCTCGCGGCCTGCATCCTGTCGTCCGAGCGCCGCGCCAGCGTGGCGATCCCGGAAATCGCCGAAATGGCAGCGGCGTAGCGCCCGCGAGCGGTGTCGAATACCCCGGCCTCGCGCGGCGAGGCGGGCCTGGAGCGGATCGGAATTAGTAGAGGACGGACCCATGAGATCACGGATGCAGCGGGCGATGACCCTGCTGGCGGCGACCTGCCTTCCGGCGGCGGCGCCGGCACAGGTCGCGCCGGACGAGACCACCCTCGTGGTGGGGCTGAGCGCGGATGCGAGCACCTTCGAGCCGGCCGAGATCCGCTCGATGGACAATTCCAACGTCGCCCGGCACATCTTCACGGCGCTGACCAGCATCGACGACGAGGGCCGGATCGTGCCGCGTCTCGCCACCGGCTGGACGATCAGCGACGACGGCACGCAGATGGTCTTCTCCCTGCCCGAGGGGCATGTCTGCGAGGATGGCGAGCCGCTGACGGCGGAGGACGTGGCCTATTCCTGGAACCGCGCGGCCGACCCGGCCAACGCCTTCGCCGGCAACACGCCGGGCTTCGTCTATACCTCGATGGAGTTCGCCGGCGCGGAGGTGATCGACGAGACGACGGTCGCGATCAACACCCGCTCCGACACGGGGATGGGGCTCGGCTTCACCTCGCAGGTGTTCATCCATTGCAAGGACAGCTACGAGGCGATGACGGCCGAGGAGATCGCCCGGTCGCCCGTTTCCTCCGGCGAATACCGGCTGGCGGCGTGGGACGTGAACCGGCAGCTGGTGCTGGAGAAGTGGCAGGGCGAGGGCAATTTCGACCGGATCGTCTACCGCATCATCCCCGAGGATTCCACGCGCATCGCCGAGCTTCTGGTCGGCAATGTCGACATCATCACCAATGTCGCGCCCGACCAGGTCGAGGTGATCGAGCAGAGCGGGACCGCCGAGGTGCAGATCATGCAGGGTCTGCGCCGCATGTATATCGGGTTCAACCAGGACCCGGAATTCGACGGCATCGCCGGCGAGGCCGTGCGCGACGAGAACGTGCGGCGCGCGCTGCAATACGCGGTGGACGTGCCCTCGATCTGCCGGCAGCTGCTGAACTTCGAATGCGAGCGGGCCACCGGGCTCGTGAACCCGCCGAACGGGCATCCGGACCTGGAGCCCTACCCCTACGATCCTCAGACGGCGGAGCGGCTGCTGGACGAGGCGGGCTATCCGCGGGGCGAGGACGGCGTGCGCTTCGAGATCACGCTGCAATCGCCGAACGGGCGCTACGTCAACGACGCCAGCGTCGCGCTCGCCGTGGGCGCGTATCTGACCGATGTAGGCGTCGAGACCAACGTGGACCTGCTGGAATGGTCGTCCGTCTACGTGCCGCTGATCCGCGCGCACAAGGCCGGCCCGATCTTCCTTCTGGGGTCGGGCGGCGCGCTGTGGAGCACGATCTACGACATGGCGCTGCTGCGCGAGGTCGAGAGCGGGCCGAACTACACCAACTGGGCCGACCCGCGCTGGTTCGACCGGTGGGACGATCTCGCCGCCGCCGCCTCGCCGGAAGAGGAGCAGCGGATCATCAACGAGATGCTGCAGGTCTTCTACGATCACGGGCCCTGGCTGCTGATGTATTTCCAGCCCGACTTCTATGGCGTCAGCGACCGGATCGAGTGGAGCGCGCGCCGCGACGAGCACGTGAACCTCTGGGACGCGCGCGTCGCCGACTGACCCACCCCTGCGCCGGCCCGCCTGCGCGGGCCGGCACGACCCAACGAGGAGACATCATGCTGACTGTCGGGATCATCGGGGCGAGCTTCGCCCGCGACGCCTATCTTCCGGCCCTCGCCCATGTCGAGGGCGCCACGGTCGGGGCGCTGGCGTCCGGCCGGCTGGAGAGCGCGCGGGCCGCCGCCGAGCCGCACGGGATCGAGGCCGTCTACGACGACTGGGAACGGATGCTCGCCGAGCACGCCTTCGACCTCGTCTGCATCGCCACGCCCACGGTGATGCACAGGCCCATGGTGCTCGCGGCGCTCGCGCGCGGGGCGCATGTACTGTGCGAGAAGCCCACCGCGATGAATGCGGGCGAGGCGCGAGACATGCTGGACGCGGCGCGCGCGGCCGGGCGGCTGCACATGATCGACCACGAGCTGCGCTTCAACCCCAACCGCGTCCGCATCGCCGAGCTGATCCATGCCGGCGAGCTGGGCGAGATACGCCATGTCAACATCGCCAATATCGGTTCCTCCTGGGCCGATCCCGCCGGCCGTCCCAAGGGCGACTGGTGGTCGGACGCCGCGATGGGGGGCGGCCGGCTGGGGGCCAACGGCTCGCACCAGGTCGACCTGCTGCGTTGGTGGCTGGGCGAGCCGGCGGCGGTCGTCGGGCAGGCGCTCACCATGATTCCCGACCGGGTCGACAAGGCGACCGGCGAGCCCTGGACGGCGACCGCCGACGACCTGTCCCATTTCACGATGGAGATGCGGTCGGGCGCCTTGGCGCAGGTCTTCATGTCCGGCGTCGCGGCGGCGAACATCGGCAACGAGACGCAGATCTTCGGCACGAAGGGGACGATCCGGCTGAGCAATTCCGACGAGCGGCTGCACTTCGCGAAGGCGGGGCAGGGCTTCGAGGACATCACCGTCGACGACCCCAACGCGCGGCTTGCGGGCCTGAACAAGGGCATCTGGAACGTCTCGGTGGTCGGCGTGCTGCGGGAGCTGACGGCCGCCATCGCGGAGGCGCGCGAGTTGCGGCGCGGGGCGACCTTCGTGGACGGGCTGCGCAACCAGATGGTGCTCGACGCCGTGGTCGCCTCGACCGCGAGCCGCGGCTGGGAGCCGCTCGACATGGACGGCGCCGCGTGATCCCGCCGCTCGGCGATCAGCGCGTGCTCGTCACCGGCGCGGCCCACGGCCTCGGCGCGGCGCTCGCGCGCGGCTTCGCGGCCGCCGGCGCCGATCTCGTGCTGCTGGACGCCGACGCGGCCGGCCTCGACGCGGTCCGGGAGGCGACCGGCGGGCGCGCGCTCTGCTGGGTAGTCGATCTGGCCGATGCGACCGCGACCGCCGCGGCCCTCGCCGACCTGCCCGGCCCGGTCGACACGCTGATCCACAACGCCGCGATCCTGCAGCCCGAGCCGCTGGAGACGCTCGACCTCGGGCGGTTCTCGGCGACGCTCAATGTCGGCATCCAGGCCGGCTTCCAGCTGTCCCGCGCCGTCTGGGCGGGGATGAAGGCGCGCGGCGGCGGCGCGCTGATCTTCGTCTCGTCGCAATCGGGCATCCGCGGCTTCGCCGACGAAAGCGCCTACTGCGCCGCCAAGCACGCGCTCGAGGGCTTCTCGAAATGCCTCGCCATCGAGGGCGCGCCGCATGGCATCCTGTCCTGCACCGTCACGCCCGGGATGGCGATGCATACGCCGATGTCCGAGCGCAACTACCCGCCTCAACTCAAGGCGCGCTGGGTCGAGCCCGACCGGCTCGCCCCCGCCTTCCTGCGCATCGCCGCGACGCGCGATCCCGCCTTCTCGGGCGCGCGCCTCGACGCATGGGCGCTGTCGCAGGCGGAGACGGCATGAGGGGGGACCGCCCCGGCCGCGCCACGGCAGCGATCCGGGCGACCGCGTCACGCGCGGGCGCATCGGCGCCGTCGCCGCCATGTCCGCACCGCGCGCATCGCACCGCGCCGCCCGGTCGTCGCGGCCCCCTCCTGCCCGGCGCGTCGCGTCGGGCGGACGCTCTCCAGCCGACCACTCCCCGAAAGGACATCGCATGACCGTCGAGATCGCGTTCGACACCTACCACGGCTATGACGCCATGACGGCGCATCTGCACGCGCTGGCCGAAGCCTATCCGCGGCTCTGCACGCTGACCTCGATCGCCAAGACCTTCCGCGGCCGCGACGTCTGGTTCCTGACGATCACCAATCCCGACACCGGCCCCGCCGCGGAGAAACCCGGCTTCTACATCGACGCGCAGATCCATGCCGAGGAGCACGCCACGAGCGCCACCGCGCTCTACGCCTGCTGGTACCTGCTGACGAGATACGGCGAGGACGAGGAGGTGACGCGGCTGCTGGACCGGCAGGTCTTCTACGTCATTCCGCGCATCAATCCCGACGGCGCCGAATACGCCCTCACCGCGCCCTACTACCCGTGGTGCGGCAACGGGCGCTGCCTGCCCGGCGAGGACCGGACCGACGGGCTGATCCCGCAGGACCTGAACGGCGACGGCTACATCGTGCAGATGCGCGTGCCCGATCCCAAGGGCGAGTGGAAGAAGGACCCGGAGGATCCCCGCATCCTCGTGCAGCGCGAGCCGGGCGAGGAGGGGGGCGACTACTACCGCCTCTATCCCGAGGGGATGATCGAGAACTACGACGGCGTCCACGTCCAGATCCATCCGCAGCAGGACGGGAACATGAACCGCAACTTCCCGATCAACTGGAGCCCGCGGGAATACGGCGCCGGCGCCTACCCCTTCAGCGAGCCCGAGGCCTTCGGCATGGGGCAGGTGATCCTGAACCATCCCAACATCGCCGGCATGTGCGCCTATCACACCCATGGCGGCATCATCCTGCGCCCCTCGATGATGAAGACGGACGCCGAGATGAGCCCGCGCGACCTCGCGCTCTACAAGGACCTCGGCGCGGTGGGCGAACGGCTCACGGGATATCCCACGATCTCGACCTACGAGGAGTTCACGCCCGACAAGTCGAAGGCCCGGCATGGCAGCCTCAAGGACTGGGTCTACGAGGAAATGGGGATCATCTGCTTCTCGACCGAGCTGTGGGATCTCGAGCGCACGGCCGGCGTGCCGAAGGTCGGCTACTACAACCTCTACCCGCGCGACGACGAGACGACGCGCAAGGTGTTCCGCTGGGTGGTCGAGAATGTCGGCGAGCACGGCTTCCGAGACTGGGAAGCCTTCGACCACCCGCAGCTCGGCCCCGTCGAGATCGGCGGCATGGTCTACATCTGGTCCTACCGCAACCCGCCCGGGCACATGCTGGAGGCGATCTGCCATGCCAACGTGATGTTCAATCTCAGGCACGCCGCCGCCGCGCCGCGCGTGCGCATCGACACGGTGACGGTCGAGCCGCTGGGGGCCGACCTGCACAGGGTGACGGCGATCGTGTCCAACCACGGCTACCTGCCCACGAACCTGTCGGACGTGGCGGTGCAGAACGGCGTGGCGAAGCCCGTCACGGTGAGCTTGGGCTGCGAGGGGGCGGAGGTGGCGATGAACCCCGCCGTGGTGGATCTCGGCAACCTCGCCGGGCGCAACGAGCGCAAATACGCCTATTCCAACTGGGGCCAGCAATGGTCGCCCGTGTCGCGCAAGGTCGAATGGCTGGTCAGGGCGCAGGGCGCGGGCGCGTCCGTCACCGTGACGGCCGCGTCGGAGAAGGGCGGCACGCATCGGGCGACGGCGCCGCTCTGAGGACCGGTCGCGGGGCAGGCCCCCCGAGAAACGCCGCGGCGCGGGCCGAGGGCTTCGGGTGGCTCGCGGACTGAAACGGGGCGGTCGCGCGATGCGCGCCCGGTACCCTTCATCTTGCTGAAAATATCCCCGCCGGAGGCATGCGCCGGCCCGCCGGCCGGGACGGGGAGGGCGGGCGGACGCCCGACGAGTCACTCCCGTCGAGCGCTGGACTCAGACGCGGATGCGCGGCATCGCCTCGCGCATCCGGTCGAGCGCCTCGCGGATGCGCTCCTCGGTCTGCAGCAGCGAAAAGCGCACGTAGCGGTCGTCGGGGTCGGCGAAGAGCATGCCCGGCTGCACCATGACGCGCGCCTCCTCGAGCAGGCGCTCGCAGAAGCGCGTCGCCGGCATCCCCCAGGACGAGACGTTGACATAGACGTAGAACGCCCCCGCCGGCGTGCCGTAGGTGAACCCGAGCGCGTCGAGCCCCGCGAGCAGCACCTTCCGCCGGGCGACATAGGTGTCGAGGATCTCGTCCACAGCCGATTGCGGCCCGGTCGCGGCGGCGAGGGCGGCGTGCTGCGACGGGGTCGAGGCGCTGATCGAGAGGGTGTGGCGCGGCTCGATGAGCCGGGCGATCACCTGCGCGGGCGCGGCGACGTAGCCGATCCGCCAGCCGGTCATCGCGTGGCTCTTGGAGAAGCCGTTGATCGTGATGGTGCGGTCGCGCATTCCCGGCAGCGTCGCCATCGACAGGTGCTCGGCCCCGTCGAACAGCAGCGCGGCGTAGATCTCGTCGGAGATCGCCACGATGTCGTGGCGCCGGCAGATCTCGGCGATGGCGCGGATCGCGTCGGGCGGCGTCACGGCGCCGGTGGGGTTGTTCGGCGTGACCACGACCACGGCCTTGGTGCGGTCGGTGATCGCCGCCTCCACCGCGTCGGGCCGCAGGGCGAAGCCGTCCTCCTCGCGCGTCTGCACCGGCACGAGCACGCCGTCCAGCATCCGGATCGCGGTGTCGTAGGAGGTGAAGCGCGGCGCGGGCAGGATGATCTCGTCGCCCGGATCGACCAGCGCGAGCATGCACAGCATCACCGCCTCCTGCGTCCCGGCGGTCACGATCACCTCCGAGGCGGCGTAGTCCAGCCCGTAGACCCGGGCGAGATAGTCGGCGATCGCCTGCCGGAGCGGGGGCATCCCGGCGGGATGCGTGTATTTCACGCGGCCTTCCGAGATGGCCGCGGCCACCGCCTCGACCACGTGCCGCGGGGTCGGCGCGTCGGGGTCGCCGAGGCCCATCATGATCACGTCGTCGAGCTGCGCGGCGCGTTCGACGAGCTTCTGGCGGTAGGACGCGTCGCTCGGGCGCACGCGGTTCGAGAGGGCCTGCATCAGGCGGGGCGATTGGGCGTCCATTCGGTCTCCGGCAATGTCGTGTAGGTGCAGCCCCGTCGGTTGTATACAGGCTAACAAGCGGAATCAACGCATCGCATCGCGCATGGTCCGCGGCGGCGCCTTCGCGCCGCTTCGAGGGCCGCGGGCGGCACATGTCCGGCTGCATCCGCCCGGTGACGGCCCGCGAGGGAGGCTGCCCTTGTCGCGCTGCCGACTTTTGCCGCACTTCGGCGCGATAGGCGGCGATACTGGCCGCGGGCGGCGGCAGACCGCGCGGATCGGTCCCCGCATGCGTTGACGCCATTGTATTCTTGTCTAACAATTACCGGACCACCGCGCGGGGGCGCTCGCATGACCTTCATCGCCAGACGGATCCTCGGACTCGTGCCGATCCTCGTCCTCACATGGACGGCCGTGTTCATCGTCTTCGAACTCATCCCCGGAGATCCGGTCAACCTGATGCTGGCCGGCGTGCCCGCCTCAGAGGAGGTGATCGCCAACGAGCGCGCCCGTCTCGGCCTCGACCGCCCGCCGCTCGAGCGATACTTCACCTTCCTCGCCCGCGCCGCGACCGGAGACCTGGGAGAGAGCTTCCGGACCCGGCAGCCGGTGACGAAGATGATTCTCGACCAGCTCGGGCCGACGCTTCAGCTCGCGGCGGCGGGTCTCGTCGTCGGGCTGACGGTCGGGCTCTTCCTCGGGGTGCTGGCGGGACTGCGGCCGGGCAGCTGGCTCGACACCACCTGCACCTTCACCGCGCTCGCGGGCAGCTCGCTGCCGAGCTTCTGGACCGGCATGCTGCTGATCTACGTCTTCGGCTCGATGCTGGGCTGGGTGCCGATCGTCGGCAGCGGCTTCGACGCGCTGATCCTTCCTGCCATCGTCACGGGGCTGTTCATCGCGGGCGACTTCGCGCGCCTCGTGCGCACCTCGATCATCGACGCCAGCCGGCAGGACTACATCCGGACCGCGCGCGCCAAGGGCCTCTCCCCGGTCAAGATCGTCGGCAAGCATGCGCTTAGGAACGCGCTGATCCCGCCGGTGACGATGCTTGGCATCCAGCTGTCGAACCTGATCGGCGGCGCGGTGGTGACGGAGAACGTCTTCGCACGGCCGGGCCTCGGCACGCTGCTGGTCGACGCGGTGCTGAACAAGGACCTGCCGCTCGTGCAGGCGCTCGTGGTCTACACGACCGCGGCCTACCTGGTGATCAACCTGATCATCGACATCCTCTACGGACTGATCGATCCGCGGATCCGGCATTCGCGGCGGGTGCCGACATGACCGGCGCCGTCACCATCTCCGCCCCCGTCGCGCAGGGCCGCCGCAGCGCCCGCGAGACCTTCCAGCTGCTGCTGCGCAAGCCGATCGCCGCCGTCGCCGTGGCCGTGCTGGCGATCCTGATCGCCTTCGCCCTTTTCGCGCCGTGGATCGCGCCCTTCGATCCCTCGCGTGCCGATGTCGGGCCGCGGCTGAGCCCGCCGGGCGCGACGCATCTGCTGGGCACCGACCTGCATGGCCGCGACGTGTTCTCGCGGGTGGTCTGGGGGGCGCGTTACTCCCTGCCCGTGGGCGTCGCGACGCTGCTGCTCGGCCTCGTCGCCGGGGGCACGCTGGGGGTGATCCTCGGCTATATCGGCGGCCGGCTGGACGCCATCGGCGCGCGCGTCGTGGACGTGCTGCTGGGCTTCCCGGCGATCGTCATGGCGATCATGGTCGTTTCCGTGACCGGCGTCGGCCTCGTCAACGTGGTCATCGCCGTCGCGATCGCAGATCTTCCGAAGTTCGCCCGGGTGATCCGCGGCGCGACCCTCGTGGCGCGGGAGAACCTCTACGTGGAAAGCGCGCTGGCGATGGGCGCGCACCCGGTCCGCGTCATGGCGCTGCACGTCCTGCCGGCGATCATGCCGACGGTGATCCTGCTGGGCACGCTCAATCTCGGCAGCGCCATCCTGTCGACGGCGACGCTGTCGTTCCTTGGCCTCGGCACCCAGCCGCCGGCGCCCGAATGGGGCACGATGCTGAACGACGGGCGCGACTACATCCGCTACGCGCCGTGGATGATGATCGCGCCGGGCCTCGCGCTGTTCCTCGCCATCATCTCGGTCAACCTGATCGGCGACCGGCTGAACGAGATCATGGACCCGCGCACGCAGGGGCGGGCATGAGCGCCGGCGCGCTGAAGGCCGAGGCGCAGGAAGCGGCGCCGGTCGTCACGGTCGAGGGGCTGTCGGTCAGCTTCGCGGGCGTGCCGGCGGTGCGCGGCATCGACCTCGCCGTCGCGCCGGGACGGACGCTTGCCGTCGTCGGCGAATCCGGGTCGGGCAAGTCGGTGACGGCCACGGCCATCATGGGCCTGCTGCCCTTCGCCGGCGGGCGCATCGATGCCGGCCGGATCGACCTGCGCCTGCGGTCGGGCGCGACGGTCGATCTCGCGACGCTGCCCGAGGACAGGATGCGCCGCATCCGGGGCGAGGAGGTGGCGATCATCTTCCAGGAGCCGATGACCGCGCTGAACCCTGTCTTCACCATCGGCGACCAGATCATGGAGACGATCCTCGAGCACCGCCCCGTGGGGCGCCGCGCGGCCCGCGCCGAGGCCCGTCGCCTGCTTGAGCGGGTCCGCCTGCCGGATGCCGAGTCGATGCTCGGCCGCTACCCGCACCAGCTGTCGGGGGGCATGCGCCAGCGCGTGGTGATCGCCATGGCGCTGTCCTGCCAGCCCGCGCTGCTGATCGCCGACGAGCCGACCACGGCGCTCGACGTCACCGTGCAGGCGCAGATCATGAACCTGATCCGCGACCTGCAGGAGGAAACCGGCGCGGCGGTGATCTTCATCACCCACGACATGGGCGTCGTGGCCGAGATGGCCGACGACGTGCTGGTCCTGCATGACGGGCGCATGGTGGAGACGGGGCCGGTCGGGCGCATCTTCGCCGCGCCGGGACATCCCTACACGAAGATGCTGCTCTCGGCGGTGCCGCGGCTCGGCAGCTTCCAGGACGATCCGCTGCCGCAGCGGCGTCCCGTCTCGATCATGGAGGGCGGACGGGTGCGCGAGGTCGGCGAGGCGGGCAGCCAGGACACCGTGCAGGCCGACCGCACGCTGCTGCGCCTCGACGGGCTCTGCGCCCGCTTCGACGTGGCGCACAACCTGCTGGGCCGGCCGACGCATCGCGTCCACGCCGTCGAGGGCGTCAGCTTCGACATCCATCCCGGCGAGACGCTGGCGCTGGTGGGCGAGTCGGGCAGCGGCAAGTCGACCGTGGGCAAGGCGATCCAGCAGATCCTGCGGCCGAGCGAGGGCACGATCACCTTCGAGGGGCGCGCCTATGCCGGCATGACCGAGCGCGAGCGGCGCCAGCTCAAGCGCGAGGTGCACACGATCTTCCAGGAGCCGCTGGCCTCGCTGAACCCGCGCCGCACCGTGGGCGCGAGCATCTCCGAACCCATCCGCATCCATGGGCTGATGTCGGGCGAGGACGCCATCGGCGAGCGCGTCGGGTCGCTGCTGGAGAAGGTCGGGCTGAAGCGGAGCCACGCGAACCTCTACCCGCACCAGTTCTCGGGCGGGCAGCGGCAGCGCATCTGCATCGCCCGCGCGCTGGCCTCGCAGGCGCGGCTGGTCGTGGCCGACGAGGCCGTCTCGGCGCTCGACGTCTCGATCCAGGCGCAGATCGTGCAGCTCCTGATGGCGCTGCAGGCCGAGCACGGGCTGAGCTTTCTCTTCATCAGCCACGACATGGCGGTGGTCGAGGAGATGGCCCACCGCGTGGCCGTCATGTATCTCGGCCAGATCGTCGAGATCGGGCCGCGCCAGTCGGTGATCGGCAATCCGCAGCACGCGTATACGAGGAAGCTCCTCGCCTCGGCGCCGGTGCCCGAGCCGGGCCGCCATATCGACCGCCGGCTGAACGCGGAGGACGTGCCGAGCCCGATGCGGCCGGTCGGCGATCCGCCCCGGCGCGTCGCGCTGCGGGAGGTCGCGCCCGGCCACTTCGTCGCCGATGGCTGACAGGGCGGCGGTGCCGCCGGTCAGAGCCGGCGTCGGCCCGCCTGCCGCGCGCGGACCTGCGCGAGGGATCGCGCGTCGAACAGCGGCCCGGGATCGGGCGGGCCCGACATCGCCAACTCCCGCAGCAGCGGCTGCACCGCTGCCGAGCCGTAATAGGCGTCCGTCAGCGCCCCCAGCGCGGCGCGGAAGGCTGGCGGATGCCTCGCCTCGAAGGCGCGCACCGCTTCCCACGCCCCGGCGCCCGGACGGGAGGCGACCCGCCCGGCCAGCGCCGCCAGCCCCGGCTGCGCGAAGGCGCGCAGGATGGCCGCGCGCGGCACCGCCCGCGACGCGGCCGGCCAGCGCCCGTCGCCCGGCAGCAGCAGGTCGGCGAGGATGTCGAGCGGATCGGTCATCTCGGCGGTCCCGATGGCGGCGTCGCCCGGTGCGGTGGCGGCCGGGCATGCGGGGATACTGCGCGGCGCGGAGGGACGGGGCAAGTCCCCGGCCGCGCTCTTCGCGCACGCGCGGCGCCGGCGCGGCGCGCCCGGTCGCGGCGGGCGGGGTGGCATGACCGACCTCGCGGCCGACGTGGCGGTGATCGGGTCCGGCCCCTCGGGCGCGACGCTCGCCTGCCGGCTCGCCGAGGCGGGCATCGACGTGCTCGTGCTGGAGCGGGGCGGCTGGATCGACCACGACGCGCTGGCGCGCGACGCGCCCGACTGGGAGCTGCGCCGCCGCGGCCCGCTCAACGCCAATCCCAACATCCGGCGCGCCCCCGCGGACGATCCCGTGGACGATGCCGACAGCCCGATCAAGCCGATGATCGGCAACGCGGTGGGCGGCGGCTCGGTCTGGTGGTCGGCGCATGTTCCGCGCTTCCGGCCCGAGGATTTCCGGGTGGGCAGCCTCGACGGCGTCGGCGCGGACTGGCCGCTGGACCATGGCGACCTCGCCCCGCACTACGCCGAGGTCGAAGCGATGTGGGGCGTGGCCCGGGTCCCCGGCGACCCGTCCGCCGGGCCCGGGCAGACCGGCCCGCATGCGCCGATGCCGACGATCGGCGCGCATGGCAGGCGCGTCGCCGCCGCCTTCGACCGGCTGGGCTGGCACTGGTGGCCGGTCGACCTCGTCGTCGGCCGTAGTGGCGGCGCGGCGGGAGAAGCCCGCTGCACCCATATCGGGCCCTGCGATCTGGGCTGCCCCGCGCGCATCCGCTCCGGCGCCGACACCGGCATCCTCGGCCGCGCGCTGGCGGCCGGCGCACGGCTCGAGACCGGGATCCGCGTCCTGCGGCTGGAGAGCGCCGGCGACCGCGTTACCGCCGCGCTCTGCCGGCGCGGCGCGGAGCAGGAGGTGCGCGTCGAGGCGAAGACCTACGTGCTGGCCGCGAACGGGCTCGGCACGCCGCGGCTGCTGCTGCTGTCGGCCTCGCCGGACTGGCCCGACGGTCTCGCCAACGGCTCGGGCCTCGTCGGCCGCGGCCTGATGCTGCACCCCTACGGACGGGCCGACGGGCTGTTCGACGCGCCGCTCGGCGGCTGGGCGCCGGGGGAGAGCGCCGGCATCGTCTCCTTCGAGTTCCTGCCCACCTGGCCCGGGCGCGGCTTCGTCCGCGGGCTGAAGCTGCAGCTGACGCCCGGCCCGCCGCCGGCGGCGCTCGCCCGCGGCGCGGTCACCGGGCGGCCGCTGCCCTGGGGACCGGGGCATCACGCCGCCTTCGAGCGGGTCTTCGACCGGATGCTCGGGATGACCGTCTGTGCCGAGGACCTCGCCGAGGACCACAACCGGGTGACGCTCTCCGCCCGGCTGCGCGACCGCGACGGCCTGCCCGCGGCGCGCATGGTCTACCGCCTCTCCGACAACAGCCGCCGCGCGCTCGACTTCGGGCTCGACCGCGCCGCGGAGGTCCTGCGCGAAGCCGGCGCGACGGCCTGCTTCCGGACGCCGCTGCGCGACCAGGCCGGCTTTCACCTGATGGGGACGGCCCGGATGGGCACCGACCCGGCGCGATCGGTCGTCGATTCGCACGGCCGCTGCCACGAGGTCGCGAATCTGGTCGTCGCGGATGCGAGCGCCTTCGTGACGGCCTCCTGCGTAAACCCGACGGCCACGGCGCAGGCACTCGCCCTGAGGGCTGCCGATCGTCTGATCTCCGCACGAAAAACGGGGCCGGCCGGTGATTGCCGATTGTATTACAAATAGTCAATGCTACGCTGGTGCGGTCGGGTTGGACCGGGGGATCTGGATGCGACTGAAGGGCAAGGTGGCCGTCATCACCGGAGGTGCGGGCGGGATGGGACGCGCGACCGCGTGCCTGTTCGCGCGCGAGGGTGCGCGCGTCGTCGTCGGCGACGTCGACGAGGCCGCGGGCGCGGGCCTTGCCGACGAGCCGGGCGAGATCCTGTTCCAGCGCTGCGACGTCAGCCGCGAGGGCGATATTGCGGCGCTGATCGCCACCGCCGAGGACAGCTTCGGCAGGCTCGACACGATCTTCAACAACGCCGGGATCGAGCAGCCCGTCACGCCAACGCAGGACGTCTCCGAGGCGTTGTTCGACCGCGTGACCGGCATCAACCTGAAGGGCACCTTCTTCGGGATGAAGCACGCGCTGCCGGCGCTGCTGCGCGCGGGTGGCGGCACCATCGTCAACAACTCCTCGGTCAGCGCCTTCGCCAATGTGGGCGGCAACGTCTCCTACGCCGCCTCCAAGGGGGCGGTGATGTCGATGACCCGCGTGGTGGCAATCGAGTACGCCCGCCGCAACATCCGCTGCAACGCGATCAATCCCGGCGTGATCGACACGCCGATGAACCAGCGCAACAAGGCCATCGCCGAGGACCCCGAGGCGGTCGAGGCGCGCTGGAGCGAGATCACGCCCATGGGGCGCATGGGCACCGGCGACGAGATCGCCGAGGCGGTCCTGTTCCTCGCCTCCGGGGCGTCGTCCTTCGTCACCGGCGTCGGTCTGCTGGTCGATGGCGGGAGGGTGGCGACATGACCGGGCGCCTCGCGGACCGGGTCTGCGTCGTGACCGGCGCGGCGCGGGGCATCGGCCGGGCCGTGGCGCGCGCCTACGCGGCGGAGGGCGCGGAGGTGCATGCCCTCGACCTGCGCGCGGACGAGATCGAGAGCGGCGGCGGGGTGGCGGCGCACGCGCTCGACCTCGCCGATGCCGCGGCGGTGGCGGAGGTCTTTTTCCGGATCGAGCGCGACGCAGGCCGGATCGACGTGCTGGTGAACAATGCCGGCATCATCTTCTTCAAGCCGATCGAGGAGACGAGCGTCGCGGACTGGGACAGGCTGATGGCCGTCAACCTGCGCGGCGCCTTCCTGTGCGCGCGCGCGGTCGCGCCGGGCATGAAGGCGCGGCGCCGCGGCGCGATCCTCAACCTCTCCTCGAACGCGGGCGTGAAGGGCGGCGACAACGAAAGCGCCTACTGCGCGTCGAAATTCGGCATCGAGGGGCTCTCGCGCGCGCTCGCCGTGGAATTCCGGTCCTATAACGTCTCCGTCAACTCGGTCACGCCGGGCCACCCCGTGCATACCGCGATGAGCGAGACGACCTACGGCGCCGAACAGCGCCGTGTCTGGAAGGACCCGTCGGAACTCGCGCCGGCCTTCGTCCATCTCGCGCTGCAGGACGCGCAGGGGATCAACGACCGGTACGTGCGCGCCTGGGATCTCGCCTGCGAGCTCCGGGAGGGGGCGGAATGAAGGTGATCGCGGCCGACCTCGTGCTCGATGGAACGGGCGGCGCGCTGGAGAAGGGCGCGGTCATCCTCGACGGCGCTCGGATCGCGGGCGTGGGGCGGCAGGCGGATATCGGCCGGCCCGAGGGGGCCGAGGTGATCGAGACGCCCCCCGGCGCGACTCTCCTGCCCGGGCTGATCGACGCCCATGTCCATCTCGCCTATTCGGGCGTGCCGAACCGGCGCCGGATGATCGCCGAGGCGATGGACCAGTCCTACCCGCAGGTGGCGCTGCGCGCCGCGCGGCGGGCGCGCGACAGCCTCCTGCACGGGATGACGGCGCTGCGCGACATGGCGGCCCCCGGCGGCATCGCCATCGACCTCGCCGCCGCGGTGGCGCAGGGCGACGTGGTCGGCCCGCGCATCCTGGCCTGCGGGCGCGGCCTGACCGTCACCGGCGGGCACATGGACAACGCGCCCTTCCCCGATCACACGCAGGCGCGTGGCATGCATCACCCCTGCGACGGCGCCGACGGCTTCCGCAAGGGCGTCCGCGTCGAGGCCAGGCGCGGGGCGGGATTCATCAAGATCAACTCCTGCGTGGGTCTGCACAACCGCCCCGGAACCTGGTGGCGCCCGGAGATGACGGTGGCCGAGATGGAGGCCGCGGCCGAGGAGGCGCATGCGCAGGGGCTCACGGTCGCCGCCCACACCTCGGGCGGGCCGCCGCTGACCGATACCGTGCGCGCCGGCATCGACTGCGTCGAGCACGCCCACTGGATCGACGACGACTGCATCGAGGAGATGGTCGCGCGCGGCACCTTCCTCGTGCCCACGCTGCTGGTGAACGAGCGCAGCTTCGAGGTGCCGCTCGCCGAGCAGGGGCTTGCGCGCGTCTCGCGCTGGTCGGAGGCGGCGCGCGAGGCGAAATGGGTCTCGCTCGCCCGCGCGCGCGCGGCGGGGATTCGGGTCGGCGCGGGCACCGATGCGGGCTTCATGCTGCCCCATGCCACGATGTTCTGGCGCGAACTGGCGCTGCTCGTGGAGGGCGGGTTCACGCCCGGCGAGGCGATCGTCGCCGGGACCTCGGTCAATGCCGACATCCTCGGGATCGAGGCCGGTCGTCTCGCGCCGGGCCGGCTCGCCGACCTGCTGGTCGTCGAGGGCAATCCGCTGGAGGATATCGGGCTGCTGGGACAGGCCGCGCGGCTGCAGGTGTGGAAGGACGGCGCGCAGGTCGCGGCGGGCGGACGGCTGACCACGACCTGGCCGCAGGGGCGGGCGGCATGAAGCTGTTCCGCGCGGACCGGCTGATCGACGGGTGCGGTGGCCCGCCCGTGGAGGGGGCCGCGGTGCTGGTCGAGGGCGACCGGGTCGTCGACGCGGGCCGCGCGGCCGATATCGGCGTGCCGCAGGGCGCCGAGGTGATCGACGCCCCACCCGGCGGCACGCTGATGCCGGGGCTCGTCGACGTGCATGTGCATCTCGCCTATTCCGGCCAGGTCGCCCCGGACGCCTTCCGGGCCGAGGCCGCGACGATCCCCTATCCCGCCATCGCGCTGCGCGCCGCGCGCTTCGCCCGCGAGACGCTCGCGCACGGCTACACCTCGGTGCGCGACATGCACGCGCCGGGCGGCACCATCATCGACCTGCGCGACGCGGTGGCCGAGGGGCTGGTCGAGGGCCCGCGCATCCGCGCCTGCGGGCTCGGGCTGACCGTCACCGGCGGCCACATGGACCAGCCGGGCTTCGCCGACCACATGAGCTTTCGCGACATGAACGGGGTCTGCGAGGGCCCGGTGGGCTTCCGCGCCGGCGTCCGGGCGCAGATCAAGCGGGGCGCGGATTTCATCAAGCTCAATCCCTGCGTGTCGAGCCGCGTCGACGAGCGGCTCTGGCGCTTCGAGATGACGGTGGACGAGATCCGCGCCGCCTGCGACGAGGCGCATGAATGCGGGCTGATGGTGGGCGCGCATACCTCGGGCGGGCCGCCGCTGACGGCCGCCATCGAGGCCGGCTGCGACACCGTCGAGCACGCCCACTGGATCGACGACGCCACGCTGGAACTGATGGTCGAGCGGGGCACCTGGCTGGTGCCGACGCTCGCCGTGAACGAGGCGTCCTCGGCCTACGTGCTGGGGCAACCCGACGCGCCGGCGCTGACGCGCCGCTGGGCCGAACGCTCGGAGAGCGACAAGTGGGAGCGGCTCGAGCGCGCGCGCAAGGCGGGCGTGAAGGTCGCCGCGGGCTCCGACGCGGGCTTCTTCCTGACCCATGGGGCGGCGAACGGGCGCGAGATCGAGCTCTTCGTGCAGGGCGGCTACTCCGAGCTCGAGGCGATCTCGATCGCCACCGCCGCGGGCGCCGACCTGCTGCGGATCGACGCCGGGCGGCTGGTCGCGGGCAAGCTCGCCGACCTGCTGATCGTCGACGGCAATCCGCTCGAAGATGTCCGGATCCTCCGGGATCCCGGACGGCTGCGGGTGTTCAAGGGGGCCGAAGAATGCCCCCGGCGCCCCGGATGAAGGTCGTGGAGGACGACCGTCACCTCAACACAGGGAAAGGACGAACGACATGAAACGACTGCTTTGCTCTGCGGCCCTGCTCGCGGCGCTCGCGACCTCGCCGCTCCATGCGCAGGACGGGCTGACCGTGATCTGGGGAGAGGACGACGCGACGCCCGCGCTGTTCGACCCGCGCATCACCCAGTCCCGCAACGAGATGCAGGTGATCTGGCAGGTCTTCGACACGCTGATCGCGGCCGACGGCAACGGAGACCTCCACCCGGGCCTCGCGACGGAGTGGGACGTGTCCGAGGACTTCGCCTCGATCCGCATGACGCTACGGGAAGGCGTGACCTTCCATGACGGCACGCCGTTCAACGCTGAGGCGGTCAAGTTCACCTTCGACACCATCTCCGACCCGGCCACCGGCTCGCAGGGCGCGATCGACTATCTCGGCCCCTACGACCGGACCGAGGTGATCTCCGACACCGAACTCGTGGTGCACTGGGAGCGGCCCTACCCGCCGATGCTCACCGCGCTCTCGGAGGCCTATCTCGCCCCGGTGAGCCCGACGGCGGTGCAGGAGATGGGCAATTCCGGCTTCGCCCAGATGCCCGTCGGCACCGGGCCGTTCCGTTTCGTGGAGTGGGAAATGGGCGAGCAGGTGATCCTCGAGCGCTTTGAGGACTACGACTGGGCGCCCGAGTTCTACGACAACGAGGGCCCGAGCCGGGTCGAGCGGATCGTGCACCGCTTCATCGAGAATGCCGGCACGCGGGTCGCGGCGCTGGAATCGGGCGAGGTGAACATCATCGAGCGCACGCCTCCGCTCGACATGCGCAGGCTGAGCGGCGACGACGCGTTCGAGACCGTTTCAGCGACTGTCTCCGGCCTTCCGTTCTCGATGATGTTCAACACGTCGCAATGGCCGCTCGACGACGTCAACGTCCGCAAGGCGGTGATCCAGTCGGTGGACCGCGCGCGGCTGACCGAGAACCTGTTCTTCGGCTTCGCCGACCCGGCCTTCGGCGTGCTCTCCAAAGTCACGCCGAACTACTGGGAAGGCGTCGAGGACTACTACCCCTACGACCCCGAGGCCGCGGCGGAACTCCTGCGGAGCTCCGGCTGGGAGATGGGCGACGACGGCGTCTGGGAGAAGGACGGCGAGGATCTGTCGATCCACTACCTCTCGATGCTGGAGCCCGAAACCGGCGTCGCGCTGCAGGCGGCGCTGCGCGACAAGGGCATCCTCCTCGAGGTCGATAACGTCACCAAGGCGCGGCAGGACGAGCTCGTCATGGCCAACGAGTTCGACATGGGGGCGATCCAGTGGGTGTCGAACGACCCGTCGGTCCTCTACATCCCGTTCCACTCCTCGAACATCCCCGGCCCCGGCCAGTTCAAGTTCAACTGGATGCACGTGGATTCCGAGAAGCTCGACGGGCTGCTGGAGGAAGTGACCGCGGCCACCTCTCCCGACGAGCGCGACGCGATCTACGGGGAGATCCAGAAGTTCATCATGGACGAGGCGCTGTTCTGGGCCATCCGCGACCAGATCCAGACGATCGCCCATTCCAGCGAGCTCGACGGACTGTCCTTCGCGCCCGGTCGCTGGCAGGTCCGCTTCTACGACGTGCGGCCCGCCGGGGAGTGACGATGGCTGCGGCCCGGTCCCTTCGCGGGCCGGGCCGCTACCCCTCGACGGCAGGCGCGTCCGCGGCCGCTGCCGGGCGCTTCGCGCGCGACACCTGCAGCAGGTGGGCCTTCAGCGCGGCGGAGATCTCGTCCTCGCCGTGCTCCTGCGCGATCGCGCGCTCGATGTAGTCACGGAACGACTGGTGCTGCGCCACGATCGCGTTCAGGTCATCGTCGCGGTATTCCTCGCGGGCGAAGATGATCATCACATGCCGCGCGATGGCTTCCCACAGCGTCGCGGCGATGTCGTTGCCGGCGGCGCGGGCGATGGCGCGGTGGAATTCCAGATCGGCCGAGAGCGAGGCGAGGCGGTTCTCGATCTTCGCGGCGATCTTCATGCCGCCGATGGCCTCGTCCAGCCCCGACAGGTCGGGCCCGTCGGCGCGCCATCTCGCGATGGCGTCGCGCAAGAGGATCGTCTCCAGCATCAGCCGGACCTCGATCACCTGCCGCACCGTCGTGTCGTCGAAGGTCGCGATACGGTAGCCGCGATGGCTGCCGCCGGAGAGGATGCCCTGGGCATGGAGCACCTTGAGCGCCTCGCGGACCGGAACGCGGCTGACCTTCATCTGCTCGGCAAGGGCCAGCTCGACGACCCGTTCGCCGGGCTTCAGGTGCCCCGTCGCGATCGCCTCGGCGACGGCGCTGGCGATCGAGGAGGCCAGCGAATTGCGCGTCGGCTGTCGAAGGCTCGGGCCCTCTTCCGATTGAATGGACGTGGGAATTGGGTATGCCACGGACGTCTCCCGTAAAACCATGCTCCGGTCCTGACGTGACCGCTCCTATGCGCGGTGCCGTGACTTACAGGCTATCGTGCCTCCTGTATACTGTGCAGCCCCGCACGGCCGGCGCCTCGGGACGGGGCGCGCAGCCGCAGCGCCCGCTCCACCATGTCTGCGCCGTAATCCCGCTCGGCGGTGGCGCGCGTGACCTTGCCCTCGGCGAGATCGCGCGCGAGCGCGGCTGGGTCCCGCTCGCCCGGGTCGCCATACCCCCCGCCCCCGAGCGTCTCGACGCGGATCACCTCGCCCGCGGCCAGCACGAGGCCAGACGCCTTGGAATGCAGCTCTTCCTCGGCATCGGTGCCGGGGTTGCGCCGGATGCGCGTCACGCTGGAGGGCCGGCCCCCGAAGAGACCGGGCGCCGGCACGACATGGGCGTCGGACCGGGCCGAGAAGGTGGTCCCGTCGGCCATGATCCGGATCTGCCGCGCCATGCCGAGCCCGCCGCGGAACCGCCCGGCGCCTCCGGAGTCGGGCACCAGCGCGTATTCCTCCAGCATCAGCGGGTATTCCAGCTCCAGCGCCTCGGCGGGAAGGTTGGTGGAATTCACCGTGTGGACATGGACGGCGTCCATCCCGTCGCGATCGGCGAAGGCGCCCGCGCCGCCGCCCATGCTTTCGGGATAGACATAGGTCGCGCCCCGCGCCGGATGCCAGCCCGAGATCGACACCGCCGAGGTCGAGTCGTTGCACGACGCCATGGCCTCCTCGGGCGGCAGAGCCTGGTAGAGGGCGCCGAACACCGCGCCGCAGAGGCGGTTCGAGGTCACCGCGCGACCCGCCACCGCGGCGGGCGGGCGCGGGTTGACGATCGAACCCTCGGACGCCCGGATGGTGATCGGGTCGATGCTGCCCTGGTTCGGCATCAGGCCGGGATCGAGCACCGCCTTCACGCAGTAGTAGACCGACGCCTTCAGCGCGCTGTCGGGCAGGTTGATCGCGCCGCGCGCCTGCGGGCCCGAGCCCTCGAAATCGAGCGTCAGGCTCTGCCCCTCGACGATGGCCGTGCAGACGATCGGCACCGGCTCGCCCGGGAAGCCGTCATCGTCCATCGCGCGCTCGAAGCGGTAGCGGCCGTCGGCGAGCGCGCCGATGCGGTTCGCCAGGCGGCGCGCGGTGTAGGTCAGGATGTCCTCGATCGCCTGCTCCACGGCCGCCCAGCCCATCCGGTCGACGAGCGCGACCAGCATCTCGCCGCCGCGCATGTTGCAGCCAATCTGGGTGCGCAGATCCAGCAGGCGCTCCTCGGGATCGCGGGTGTTGACCGCGATCAGGGTCAGCAGGTCCTCGTCGATCGCGCCGCCGCGCGCGATGCGGATGACGGGCAGGCGGATGCCTTCCTCGAAGATCGAGCGCGAGGTGCCCGAGGTCGAGCCGGGCGTCTTGCCGCCCACGTCGGCGTGGTGCGCGATGTTGCCGGCGAAGAAGCGGATCTCGCCCTCGTGGAAGACCGGTGTGATGATCGAGATGTCCGGCAGGTGGCTGCCGCCGGCGAGATAGGGGTCGTTCGCGATGAAGGCGTCGCCCTCGGCGATCTCGGAGAAGGGATAGCGGGCGAGGATCGCCTCGACCGCGCCGATCATCGCGCCGAGATGGATCGGGATGTGATCGGCTTGGGTGACGAGGCGCCCCTTCGCGTCGAACAGCGCCGTCGAGCAGTCGCGCCGCTCCTTGATGTTCGACGAGAAGGACGAGCGGATCAGGATCTGCCCGATATCCTCGGCGATCGCGAGCAGCCGGTTGGAGAAGACCTCCATCTGGATCGGATCGGCGAGGCGGCGGTCCGGATCGGGCGCGGTCGCGGCGGCGGGGCTTGCTTGGGTCATGCGCTCTCCATGATCAGGTTGCCCCAGCGGTCGGCGCGGGCGTGCTGGCCCGGCAGTATCAGCGTCGTGGAGCTCATCTCGTTGACGAGCGCGGGCCCGGCGAGGGGGATGTCGAGCGGCAGCAGGGTCCGGTCGTAGATCGTGGCGCTGCGCCATCCGGAGGCGTCGTCGACATAGACCGGCCGGCTGCCGGTGATGGCGTCCTCGACGCTGGCACCGCCGGCGATCTCGGGCGGGTCCGCGCGCGCGATCCGGCCTATGGCCTTGAGCCGGGCCGAGACGAACTGCACCGCGCGGTCGCGGATGTCGTAGCCATGCTCCTTGCGATGGGCGTCGTGGAAGCGCCGCACGACATCCGCAAGGTCGTCCGGGCCGAGCCCCTCGACATCGACCGAGACCTCGAAATTCTGGCCCAGGTAGCGCGCGTCGAGGAGCCGCCGGAAGGCGCGCCGGCCGACCGGCACCGCCTCGCCGTCGAGGAACGCCGCACCTTCCTCCTCCATCTCGGCGAAGAGCCCGAGGATCTCGGCCCAGGAGCCGGGCATGGCGTCGCACATCCGGGTGCGCACGAAGTCGAGGCTGATGTCGGACAAGAGCATCCCCTGCGCGCAGAGCGTGCCGGGCTCGCGCGGAATCAGGATGCGCGCGAAGCCGCATTCGCGGGCCACCTCGGCGGCGTGCAGCGGGCCGGCGCCGCCGAAGGCGCAGAGCGCCAGGTCGGCCATGTCGTGCCCCTTGTCGATCGAGACCGAGCGGATCGCGCGGCCCATGTTGGCCACCGCGATCCGGATCACCCCGAGCGCCGCGCGCTCGACCGTCAGGCCGAGCGGCTCCGCGATCCGCTCGGCCAGGACCCGCCGCGCCGCGTCGGGATCGACCGTCATCCGCCCGCCGAGGAAGCAGTCGGGATCGAGCCGGCCGAGCACGAGATTGGCGTCGGTGATCGTGGGCTCGGTGCCGCCCCGGCCATAGGCCACCGGGCCGGGATCGGCGCCGGCGCTGTCGGGGCCGACCTTGAGCGCGCCGGCGTCGTCCAGCCGCGCGATCGAGCCGCCGCCGGCCCCGATCACCTGGATGTCGACCATGGGCGTCTTGACCGGGTAGCCCGCGACGAGCCGCTGGTTGGTGAACAGCGGCTCGGCCGCCTCGATCAGCGACACGTCGGTCGAGGTGCCGCCCACGTCGAAGGTGACGAGGTTCGGAAATCCGGCGACCCGGCCGATCTCGGCGGCGCCGACGACGCCGGCCGCCGGGCCCGAGACGCAGGTGCGCACCGGCGCGGCGCGCACCGTCTCGATCGGCATCAGCCCGCCATTGGAATGGATCGTGTAGGGCGTCACCGGCACGCCGATCCCGGCGACGCGGGAGCGGAAGCGGTCGAGATAGCCCTCCATCCGCGGCCCGAGCGTGGCGTTGATCGCGGTGGTCGAGACGCGCTCGAACTCGCGGAACTCGGGCAGGATCTCGCAGGACAGCGTCACGAAGGCCTCGGGCAGGGCGGCGCGCACCGCCGCGCCCGCCCGGCGCTCGTGCTCGGGGCGCAGATGACTGTGCAGGAAGCAGATCGCCACCGCCTCCACGCCCGCCGCCGTCAACTCGTCCACCGCGGCGGCGAGGCTGTCCTCGTCCAGCGGCCGCCAGATCTCGCCCGTCGCCGTCACCCGCTCGTCGATCTCGAAGCGGCGGTCGCGCGGGATCAGAACCGGCGGCTTGGCCACGCGGTAGTCGTAGATCGATGGCCGCGCCTGCCGGCCCAGTTCGAGCACGTCGCGGAAGCCGCGCGTCGTCAGCAGCGCGGTGCGCGCGCCCTTGCGCTGGATCACGATGTTCGTGGCGACCGTGGTGCCGTGGGCGAGGAAGCGCACCGCGTCCGGGGCGTAGCCGAAGGCGTCGACCATCTGCGCCAGCCCCGTCTCGATCGCCTCGGACGGGTCCGCGGGCGTCGAGGGCACCTTGAAGAAGGAGGGCGTGCCCCCGCTCCCCGAGCTGTCCTCGGCGAGCAGGGTGAAATCCGTGAAGGTTCCGCCGACGTCGATTCCGATCCGGTACATGGGCGCTCCGGCCACTCCGTGTCGTTAGTTTGTTATACAATCTATAGGGCGCCGGAGAACGGGCCGCAAGCGCGGTCAGCCCGACGTTCCGTCGCGCGCCGGCGCGCCCTGCGCCAGGATCGGCAGAAGCTCCGGCGTCTCGCCCGCGCGCCAGCAGGCGACGGCGTGATCGGGGCCGAAGCGCTCGAGCGGCGGGCGCTCGGCATGGCAGCGCGGGATGGCGACGGGGCAGCGCCCGGCGAAGGGGCAGCCGCTCGGGGGATCGATCGGGCTCGGCGGATCGCCTTTGAGGATGATACGCCGCCGAAGGCGCTCCAGCCGCGGATCGGGGATCGGCGCGGCGCTGATCAGCGCGCGGGTATAGGCGTGCCGCGCCTCGCGGAACAGCGTGCGGCCGGCGCCGCGCTCGACGATCTGGCCGAGATACATCACCGCGATCTCGTCGGAGACCTGGCGCACCACGCCGAGCTCGTGCCCGATGAAGAGGTAGGCGACGCCCAGCTCGTCCTGCAGCCGCTTCAGCAGGCGCATGATCTGGGCCTGGATCGAGACGTCGAGCGCCGAGACCGGCTCGTCGCAGACCACGAGCTCGGGTTCGCAGGCCAGCGCCCGGGCGATGCCGATGCGCTGCCGCTGGCCGCCGGAGAACTCGTGCGGGTAGCGGTCGCGCGCGCCCTCGGGCAGATCGACGAGGCCGAGCAGCTCGCGCACCCGCGCCGCCACGCCCGGCCCCTCGCGCAGCCCGTGCAGGCGGATCGGCTCGGCGAGGGTCTGGCCCACGGTCATCCGCGGATTGAGGCTCGAGAAGGGGTCCTGGAAGATCATCTGCATGCGGCGGCGGTCGGCGTCGCGCTCGGCCCGGGAGCGCGCGGCGAGGTTCCGGCCACCCAGGGTGACGCTGCCCGATGTCGGCGTCTCCAGACCCACGACGGCGCGGCCGAGCGTTGATTTCCCGCAGCCCGACTCGCCCACGAGCCCCAGTGTGCGGCCGGCCTCCAGCCGGAAGTCGACCCCGTCCACCGCCTTGACGGTGCCGCGCCGACCGAAGGCGAACCCGCCCCCGAGCGGGAAATGCAGGCGCAGATCGGCGACCTCCAGAAGCGGCGGCGCGGTCATGTCCTCTCCCTCTCCTCGCCGACGAGGATGCAGGCGGCCTCGTGGGGCGGCGGCCCCGCGGGGCGCAGCGCGGGCGGGGGCGAGGCGGCGCAGGCGGCCCGCGCCTCGGCGCAGCGCGGGCGGAAGGCGCAGCCGGAGGGGCGGGCGAGGGGGTCGGGCGGGGTGCCGGGGATCGAGCGCGGCATGTCCGCGTCGAGATCGTAGCGCGGCACCGAGGCCAGAAGCCCGCTCGTATAGGGCATCCGCGGTGCGTCGAAGACGGCGTCGATCGGCCCGATCTCGACGATGCGGCCGGCATACATCACCGCGATCCGGTCGGCGACGCCCGCGACGACCCCCAGATCGTGGCTGATCATGATCACGCCCATGCCGAGCTCCTCCTGGATCCGGGCGATCAGGTCGAGGATCTGCGCCTGGATTGTCACGTCGAGCGCGGTCGTGGGCTCGTCGGCGATCAGCAGCTTCGGACGGCAGGCGACGGCGATGGCGATCATCGCGCGCTGCCGCATTCCGCCCGAGAGCTGGTGCGGATAGGTCGCCATCCTTTCCTTCGGCGAGGGCATGCCCACCAGCGAGAGCGTCTCGACCGCGGCGGCACGGGCGGCGCCGCGCGACAGGCCCTGGTGCAGCTCGAACATCTCGGTCAGCTGCCGCCCGACGGTCAGAACCGGGTTGAGCGAGGTCATCGGGTCCTGGAACACGATGCCGATCTCGCGCCCGCGAAGGCCGCGCAGCCGCGCCTCGTCCAGCGCGGTGATGTCCTGCCCGTCGAAGACGACCTGCCGCGCCCGCGCGGCGCCGGCCGGCAGGAGCCCGAGCAGCGAGAGCATCGTCACCGACTTGCCCGAGCCCGACTCGCCCACGATGGCCAGCGTCTCGCCGGGTGCCACGTCGAGCGAGACGCCCTGCACGGCGGGCAGCGGCCCGGCCTCGGTCGCGAAGGTGACCTCGAGGTCGCGGATCGACAGCAGCGCGCTCATGCCGGCCGCGTCCTGGGATCGACGGCGTCGCGCAGCCCGTCGCCCACCAGGTTGAAGGCGACGACGACGCTCAGTATGGCGAGGCCGGGAAAGGTCGAGATCCACCAGGCCCGGGCCAGCACGTCGCGCCCCTCGGCCGACATCAGCCCCCATTCGGCGGTGGGCGGCTGCGCGCCGAGGCCGAGGAAGGACAGCCCCGCGCCCACGAGGATGGCGTTGCCCACCTGCAGCGTGGCGAAGACGATCAGCGGGCCGTTGGCGTTGGGAAAGATGTGCCGGCCCATGATCCGTGCCGGGTCGTTGCCCACCAGCCACGCCGCCTCGACATAGGGCTGCGTCCGCGCCGCCAGCACCTGCCCGCGCATCAGGCGTGCGTATTCCGGCACCGAGGCGACGCCGACCGCGATCATGACGTTCAGGATGCCGGGCCCGAGCGTGGCGATGATGATCAGCGCGAGGATGATCGACGGGAAGGCGAGCATGGCGTCGATCAGCCGCGAGATCACCGCGTCCACCCGCCCGCCGGCATAGCCCGCCACGAGGCCGAGCGTGGCGCCGGGGACGAGGCCGAAGATCACGCTGACGAAGCCGAGCACGAGCGAGATGCGGGCGCCGTGGATGACCCGGCTGAGCAGGTCGCGCCCGAGGTGATCGGTGCCGAGCCAGTGATCGGCCGAGGGCGCCTGCCGGGCGCGCGAGACCAGCTCGTTCGGTTCGTAGGGCGCGATCCAGGGCGCGAAGACCGCCAGCACCACCCAGGCGGTCAGCAGGACCAGCCCGACCTGCGCGCTGCGATGCCGCAGGAAGCGGCGCAGGGCGATCCGTCCGGGGCTGCGGCGCGCGACGGCCGGCCCCGCGGGCAGCTCGGCGGTCTCAGTCGCCATAGCGGATCCGCGGGTCGAGCCAGGCATAGGCGATGTCGACGAGCAGGTTGGCGGTGACGTAGATGATCGACAGGAACAGCACCGCCCCCTGGATCAGCGGATAGTCCTTGGCCAGGATCGCGGTGACGATCATCCGCCCGATGCCTGGCCGGCTGAACACGGTCTCGGTGACCACGGTGCCCGCCAGCATGTTGCCGAATTGCAGCCCGAGGATCGTGACCACCGGGATCAGGGCGTTCTTGATGCCGTGGCGGCGGAGCAGGAGCCCCGGCGGCACGCCCTTGGCGCGGCCGGTGCGCATGTAGTCCTCGCCCAGCACCTCGAGCATGGAGGAGCGCATCAGCCGCGCGATCAGCCCGGCATTGATGAGCCCGAGCGTCACCCCGGGCAGGACCAGCGAGCGCCAGCCCGTTCCGCCGGCCGAGGGAAAGAGCCCCATGCCGAAGGCGAAGACGTAGATCAGGATCAGCCCGAGGAAGAAGACGGGCATCGAGGCGCCGAGATAGGAGAAGGTCATGGTGAAGGCGTCGATCCAGCCGCCGCGGCGCATGGCGGCGATCATTCCGAGCGGCACGCCGACGAGGACCGAGATCACCAGCCCCGCGAGCGCGAGTTCGATCGTCGAGCCGAGCCGGTCGAGGACCATGTCGAGCACCGGCTCGCGGAAGCGGACGGATTCGCCCAGATCGCCGGTCAGCGCCCCGGTGAGGAAGGTCCAGTACTGCACCACCACCGGGTCGTTCAGGCCCATGCGCTCCCGCAGCGCCTCGAGACGCTCGGGCGTCGTCACGCCGCCCTCCGCCCCCTGCAGCATCAGCAGCGCGGGATCGCCCGGAAGGACCCGCATGATCCCGAAGACGATGAGCGAGACGAGGAGGAGGACCGGAATCATCTGGAGAATCCGGCCGAGGATGTAGCGTCCCATGGGCGCTCCCGAATGGGGCCGGGGCGACGCGTGCCGCCCCGGCCGGGTCCCGCGTCAGGTCACTCGACGAAGCGCACGTCGTGCAGGAAGAAATGCGTGCCCTGGGCGCCCAGCTTGAAGCCCTCCACCTTGTTCGAGACGGCGAAGTAGCTCGGCTGCGACAGCGTGGGGACCATCAATGCCTCTTCCATGATGATCTTCTGCGCGTCCTTGGCCGCCTGGCAGCGCGTGTCCCAGTCGGGGTTCTGGGCCACGACCTCGAGCAGCGCGGTCAGCTCGGGGTTGTCGTAGCCCGTCCAGGCCCAGCCGCCCGGCTGATCGTAGGCGGGGTTCCACATGTCGTCGAGGATCTTCGGGTCGGCGCTGCGCAGCCGCTCGAACATGATGTCGAAGTCGCGCGCGTTCACCCGTTCGAGCTGGATCGGGCCCGGCACCTGCTCGACGCTGATCCCGATGCCGATCTCCAGCAGCTGCGCCTGCACGACCTCGCCGATCTCGGCATGGTGCAGGACCGACCAGCCGAGTTCCAGCCGGGTGCCGTCCTCGACGCCTTCGACGCCCTGCGCGACACGGAGCGCGCCCGGCCCCTCGACCCAGCCGGCTTCCTCCAGCAGAGCCACCGCCTTGTCGAGATCCTGCTGGTACATCTCGCTCGCACCCTCCCAGAAGCAGGGATGGATGTTGTTGAGCGGTCCGTCGGCCTCGCCGTAGAGGCCGTTGTAGAGGATCTGGTTGGCCAGATCCATGTTCCGGGAATACAGGATCGCCTGGCGCAGCCGCTTGTCGCTGAGCGGCGGGTTGCGGACGTTGAAGATCATCTGCAGTCCCACCCCGGCCTGCCCGATCGACAGGAGCTCGGCGTCGTCGGACTCGAGGTACTGCTCCACGGCCAGCGCCGGCAGCTGGTAGGCGATGTCGGATTCGCCGGACGCCACGACCGAGCCGAGCACCGCGTCCTCGGCGATGAACTGCAGCCGCACGCCGTCGACCTGCGCCGGGCCTCCGGTCTCGGAGACCGAGTTCCAGCCGCCATAGCCGTCCCATGTCTCCATCAGGATGTAGTCGTTCTGCACCCATTCCACGAGCTTGAAGGGCCCGGTGCCGATCAGCTCCTTGTCGAAGTCCTGCGGCGTCGACGCGTTGAACGCGGTGGGGGACCACATCGGCGCCTTGGACGCCATGTCGAGGAACGTGACCCAGGCCTCGTCATAGACGAACTTGACCGTAAGATCGTCCACGGCTTCCATGGAGGCGAGCGGGCCGACTTCCTGCGCGAGCAGCGCCGAGCCCGTCTCGGGCGCGAGGATGCGCTCGAAATTGGCGAGGACCGCCTCGGCGTTGAAGGGCGTTCCGTCCTGGAAGGTCACGCCCTCCTTCAGCGCCATGGTGACTTCGGTGGCGTCGTCCGAGATCTCCCAGCTCGCAGCCAGACCCGGCACGAAGGAGCCGTCAGGCGCGCGCACCACGAGCGGGTCGGTCATGAACGAGTTCATCAGCATCGTCGGCGTGTACGGATCGACGTGGTAGTCGAGGTTCGCCGGCTCGCTGCTGGCCGGGAAGGCGACGCGCAGTTCCTGGGCCAGGGCGGATGACGCCAGCCCCAGCGCCAGCGCGCTCACCGTGGTCAGGGCGGCGCCGCGGCGCCAAGCGAGGATCTTGTTCTGCATCAGTCGTTACTCCCTGTCTTTCCTCATCGTCGGCTGTCGTTCGGCCGCGGTGCTCGCCGCGACTCCGGAACACCGGTTTCCCTGGTGATGTATCACTGTATTACAATCTCACTCTTGCCTGCCTGGCAATCCAATCCTGCCTCCGCGCCGCCCTTGAAGGCGCGAAGCTTTTCAGACTGCCCAAGAATCGACAGGTCGGCGAGGGGATCGCCCGCAACGAGGACGAGATCGGCAAGCCGGCCGGGCACGAGCCGGCCGGCCTCGATGCCGAGCAGGTCGGCGCCGTTCGCGGTGGCGGCCGTAATCGCCTCCATCGGCGTGTAGCCGCCCCGCACCAGCAGGATGAGTTCGTGGGCGTTCCAGAGCCCGTGCTCGATCTGGAAGCCGGCATCGGTTCCGGTGCAGACGCGGATGCCCGCGGCGCGGACCCTTTCCAGCGTCTCCCACTTGTCCTCCGACGAGCGGCGATGCCAGCGCTTGTACTTCTCGGGCAGGTCGGGGTCCTGCAGCGCGTGCCGGGCATGGACCTCGTTCACCGTCAGCGTCGGCACGAAGGTCGTTCCGCGCTCGGCCATCAGCTCCACCGTCGGGGCGTCGATCCAGTGCCCGTGCTCGATCGTGTCGACGCCATTGCGGACCGAGGCCGCGACTCCCTCGGGGCCGTAGACATGCGCGGCGACATGGACCCCATGCGCGTGCGCCTCGTCGCAGGCGGCGGCGATCTCGGCATCGGTCATCTCGCGTCGCCAGAAGCGGTCGGGGCTGTCGTGGAAGGAGACCCAGGTGTTGAGCTTGATGAAGTCGGCGCCGCGGCGGAGCTGTGCGCGGACGCCTTCGCGGAAGCCGTCGGCGCCGAGGCAGGGCGCGGCAAGGCCGTCGACCCGGACGTGGTCGGAGAAGAGCGGCCTGTCCATGTGCCCGCCGGTGACCGTCAGCCCCTGCCCGCACGCCTTGATGCGCGGGCCGTCCACGTAGCCGGTCTCGATCGCGTTGCGCAAATCGATCACGACGCCGCCCGGTGCCGCGCAGTCGCGCACCGCCGTGAAGCCGGCGCGCAGCGTGTCGCGCGCGTGTTTCGAGGCGCGCAGCGCCGTCTCGGCGTAGGAGATCCGCGCGAGGTCGACCGCCTCGGCCAGGCCTTCGCCCGGCCTTCCGGGCGCGCGCAGATGCACGTGGACGTCGATCATGCCCGGCATCGCCGTGCCCGAATGGTCGATCACCCGCGCCCCGTCCGGCGTGCCGATGTCGGCGGCGCGGCCGACGGCGCGGATGCGCTCGCCCTCGACGAGGAGCGCGGCCTCCTCGATCCGCCCGCCGGTGCCGTCGAGCATCTGGCGCGCCCGGATCAGGAGGGGCCTCGCCGCGGCGGTCACTGCGCGCGTCCGAACGTCTGGCCTGCCATGCGCGAGGTTCCTTTGCGGAGAGGACTGTCAGCTGTATACCGTTAGCCATTGTCGCGAGCATCGGTCAAGCGTCCTGCGCGCCGGATCGGCGCGCGCCGGCGGTGCCGCAGGCGTCGGCACCCGTGCCGCTTCGGCGATTGTCGCAGGTTTGGGCAGGGCGCGCCCCGGGGCGACCCCGGGCGACACGCCGCTTGACACAAGAAAGGGCACCGTATTGCCTAACAATATACCAAGACGCTGCGGGAGCGCACCGCTTCCCCGGTCGTTACCCGCAAGGAGAGACGGACATGGTGCACGACCCCTACTGGGACCTGGTCGCCGAGCCGGAAGAGCCCGCGGTAGACCCCGCGCGCACGGCCCTGCTGATCGTCGACATGCACAAGGGATGCGCCCATCCCGAGGGCTGGATGGGGCGGCTCGCCCGCGACCAGGGCCGGCCCGATCACCTCAAGGAGCGGTTCGACTTCATCGACGAGGTCACGCCGCGCATGCGCCGGCTGCTGCTGCATTGCCGGACCCACGGAATCGAGCCCTTCCACATCCGCGTGAACTTCCGCAAGAAGACCACCAGGGACGGCGGTGCCGACCTCGCCGCGCGGCGCAGCGGCGACACGCCGCTCATGCCCCTCGACGCCGACTTCCTCGATGCCGTGGCGCCCGAGGGCGACGAGATCGTCATCGACAAGACCAGCGTCAGCACCTTCAATTCCACCCCGATCGACCAGATCCTGCGCAACATGGGCCGCGACCGGCTCTGGGTCTGCGGCGTCGTCACCGAGGGCTGCGTCGAGCTCACCGCGCGCGATGCGCGCGACCGCAGCTACCACGTCACCCTCGTGACCGACGCCTGCGCCTCGTCGCGCCGGCCCGCGCATGACGACGCGGTGCAGCGGATGACCGACGGCGGCGTCATCCGGGGGCGCACCGTCGACGAGCTGATCGCCATGACGCCGCAGATCGCCGGCGAGGCAGCTGAGTAATGCGGAAGTCAAGCGGCCTTTCTGTGTGGATCGAAGGTTTCCCGGCGTTGGAGCATTGTCCAAAGGACGGTGACGCGGCGGCGCGCGAGGGCGATGAGGGCCTCGGTGTGGTGTTTTCCCGCGCCGCGCTTGCGGGTGTAGATCGGAATCGACCGGCCCGATGTCGCCTTCGTCAGCTGTCTCACGCTCCGGGGGCAGCCACATCCTGTCGAAGGACCATGCCGAGGAGGTCGGGCCCGGGGGGCTCGCCTCTGCGACCCTGGGCTCGGGCGCGTTCTGCCTCGAGCGCCGGGACACGGGGCAGGTGGCGGTGCTGACGCCCAATCCCGGCGAGTGGGATCCCGAGCGGCCTGACGTCGACCGGGTGGAGATGCGCATCGTGCAGGACGACAACGCCCGCGTGCCGCAGCTGCGCACCGGCGAGATCGAGGTGGCGCTCCGGATTCCGTTCGGCCGGGCCGCGTCGCTGGAGAACGCGCGAGGCGTCGATGGCGAGATGGTCACGATCTGCCGCACTGCCGCTATCGGTCCCAACATGCGCAAGGTGCCGGAGCTGGCCGACATGCAGATGCGGCAGGCGATCTCCCACGCGGTCGACCGCGAGGCGATGATCGACGCGATCCTGCGGGGCAACGGCGAGCCCGCCCGGTCGCCCTTCTACCGCCCCGGCATCCTGTTCCACACCGACGCGTTCGCCGCCGGCCACGACCTCGAGAAGGCGCGGGCGCTGATGGCCGGAAGCGCCGCCCCGGACGGCTTCGAGGTCGATCTGCTGATCGCCGCGGGCGACGGGCTGGCCCAGCAGACGGCCGTCATCCTGACCGACCAGCTTGCCGATATCGGCATCACGGTGAACGTGGTTCCGGTCGAGGCCGGCACCTGGTGGCAGATGTGGTCGGGCGCGAGTTCGAGATGGTCTGCAAGCTCGGCACCGACGACGTGATCGACCCGGCGATGAACATCCCCTTCGACTTCCGGCCGAGGGACATCGGCGGATCGGACCCGGACTTCTCGGGCCATGTCGACGAGCGGATCATCGACGTCAGCGTGCAGGCCGAGGGGGCGCAGGGTCCGACGCTGCGCGAGGACCTCCAGACCGAGTTGCAGAAGATCGCGATCGAGGAGGTGCCCCATCTCTACCTCCTCCACCCCACGATCATCTACGGCACGCGGGACAACGTGCAAGACTTCGCGGTCTTCCCGACCCGGCTCGACCGCTTCCGGGAAGCCTGGACGACCGGGTGAGGCCCGGCCGTGGCGCTGCTCGCGTTCCTGCGGCGGAGGCTCCGCCAGCTCCTGCCGGTGCTGTTCGGCATCCTGCTGGCGGTGTTCACGGTCGTCCGGCTTGTGCCGGGCGACCCCGCACGCATGATGCTGGGCGTCTGCGCAACCGACGAGCGCCCGGCCGCGCCGCGCCCAGCTCGGGCTCGACCAGCCGCTCCGGGTGCAGGTCCTGACCTTCCTGCGCGACGTGGCGCGGGGCGATCGGGGCGTCTCGCTCGTCTGTCGCCGGCCGGTGGTCGAGGTGATCGGCGGGCGCCTGCTGCCCACGGTCTCGCCGACCGCCTACGCGGTGGTCCTGTCCGTGCGCGTCTGCGAGCCGCTGGCGACGCTCGCGGCCGCGCGCCGCGGCCGGCGCAGCGACCAGGCGATCCGCGCCGGCGCCACGCTGACGCTCGCCATGCCGGGCTTCTGGCCGGGTCTGACTCTGCTGATCGTCTTCGCCGTGCTCTTGCCCGTCTTTCCGGTCGCGGGCTTCGTCGAGGCGCCGGTGACGCTCGAGATCCGCGAGGGGCGGGGAGTCCCGATCGCGGGCGTCCTCGACGCGGCGCTGATCCGTTCCGAACTGGACAGCGCCGGTGACGACGGCGCCTTCCGCGCCGGGCCCATGGGCTGGGGCGTCGACCGCCGGGCGCGCTGGACGCAGGCCGTCACGCAGACGCCCGACGCGGGCGGCGGCGGCGCCGACAGCAAGAGCGCTTGCGGCGTGATCCAGATTCAGCTCGGCAGCAACGACGACATCGCCTTCGGCGGCCGGAACCGCAGCCGCGCCCCTCCGGGCCTGTGCCGGCGCGGCGCGACACTGCACATCGACGACGACGCGATCGTCAGCGAGGGCGCCTTCGTGCCCGAGGCGCTGCGCCAGGTCGCGGGCGTCGAGCCGGCGCTCGACGAGGCCCGCTCATCGAGCGTCTGCCAGCCCTCGCCGCCTTCCGACCGGGCGACATCGGTCCCCCGGCCGATCGGTATCGCCAGGGGCCGGGCGGAGAGGCAGACCGGTGAGCGGGATCGAGCCCCGGCATCACAGCGCGGCCCGAACCGCGTGCGCCACCTCGTCGATCTGGTCGAGCTCCAGGTGCGGCCCGAGGGGCAGCCCCAGGAGCCGCGCGCAGGACCGTTCGGCGACGGGAAAGCTGCCCGGCCCGAAGCCGAGAGCCGCGTGGACCGGCTGCAGGTGCATCGGCGGCGCGTAGGGCGTGTTCGTGGGGATGCCGGCCTCCGCCAGCCGCGTTCGCAGGCCGTCCCGGTCGTCGCATTCGATCACGTAGTTGCGCCAGGCATGGCGGACCGGCCCGACCTCGCGCGGCAGGTCGAGCCCGGTCTCCGCGAGGCCCGCTGCGTAGCGCTCCGCCTGCGTCCGACGCCGGGCGAGCGTCGCGTCGAGATCCGCGAGCTTGACCCGCAGGATCGCCGCCTGCAGCTCGTCCAGCCGCTCGTTCAGCCCGTCGGTCTCGTGGTTCAGCATGCTGCCATTGCCGCCGAAGGTGCTCAGGTGATGCTCGCGCGACTGCCCATAGGCCGCGATCCGGCGCATGCGCCCGGCAAGCGCGGCGTCGCCGGTGGTGCAGGCCCCGCCCGAGCCGTAAGCGCCCAGGTGCTTCGTCGGCGCGAAGCTGAAGCAGGTCACGTCGGCGATGCTGCCGATGCGCCGTCCCTCGAACTCGGCCCCGAGCGCGAGGCAGGCGTCCTCGACCAGCGCGATGCCGTGGCGGTCGGCGAGCGCGCGCAGGGCCCCCAGATCGGCCGGCTGGCCGTAGAGGTCGACGGCGAGGATGGCGCGCGTGCGGGGCGTGACGGCGGCCGCGGCGGCCTCGGGGCACATGCAGCGCGAGGCCGGGTCGATATCCGCCCAGACCACGGAGGCACCGGTGAAGCGGATCGCCGAGCTGCAGGCGATATCGGTGTTCGGCACCGTTATCACCTCGTCGCCCGGCCCGATCCCGAGGCCGAGCAGCGCGACCTTCAGCGCCGCGGTCCCGGAGCCGCAGGTCACGACCTGCGGCGCGCCGACCCACGCCCCGAACTCCGCCTCGAAGGCGGGCACCTCCGGCCCCCAGTCGAGCCGCCCGGAGGTCAGCACCCGCGCGATGGCCCCGTCGATGCGGTCCTTCGCGGCAAGGTAGAGGCCGGCGTGATCGTAGAAGGGAACGCTCACGGGCGCGCCCGGGGAAGGTAGGCGATCACCTCGACCTCGACGCGCACCTCGGGCGAGCCGAGACCGGCGATGATCATGCCCGAATGCGGCGGGCGATGGTCGCCGAAGAAGTCGAGCCGCGCCGCCGTCACCGCGTCGCGGTCGGCCCTGTCCACCATCATCGTGGTGATCTTCACCACGTCCTGCGGCGTCGCCCCCACATGCGCGAGGATGCGTCCGATGTTGCGGTAGACCTGCGCGGCCTGCGCCCCGGCATCGCCGAGCCCGACCCATGCGCCGTTCTCGTCCCGCGCGACCTGCCCGGCAACGAAGACGAAGTCGCCGCAGCGCGCGGCGTGCTCGTAGCTCGATGCCGGAGCCACGCCGTCGGGGCTCGTCAGAACGATCTCGTTTGCGCTCATCCCTGTCCCGTCGCCCCTCTGCTCCTGTCACTCCGTCGCGCGGAGCCCGCGGTGAGAATAGCAGGCGTAACCCGGAGCGCGAGGGGGGTCGCAGCCCGGCGACGCGGAGGATCGCCCACAGCAGGATGCCGCAAGGTCGGCATCAGGAGGCCCGGGGCGTCCCGGCGATGAAGGTCCCGTTTGGCCGCTCGATCCGCCTGTCGGGAGCACGCCGCGCCTCCCGTCCCCGGCATCCCGGGGACATCGACGGTGACGTGCCGGTTCAAGATCTCGTCCACACGCGCCTTGCCGCCTCCGCGGCCGCCGGACGGGCGCGGGTGCGGCGACGACCGGGCACCCCTGAACGCTGCCGCGGAGGGCAGGGGGCTGGCAGACGCTCGACGCCCGTTTCTCGTGGGGCGCGGGGCCACCAATCAAAGCGGCCCGGTGCGCGCCCCGGCCATGGCGGCGCCAGGCATCCGCCGACGGCCTGCGTCCCCGCTGGCTCTCGGGGCGCCGGGGCCCTCAGGCGAGCCTCTCCGGAGAGGGCGCCCATCGCGCTGTCCGCACCTGACACCTGTTGCCAATGACGTCATTCGGCGTCGTTGGCTGTCCGGAGGTCTCGGTGACCGTTCACCCGTCCCGCTCCACCCCTGTCGCACACCACGTCTCGACGGCGCCGAGCGCGCGGCACCGTCTCGTGACGACGTTCCGCGCGCGGCACGGCGCGGATCCGGGATCCAGAGGATCTCGCCGCCGCCACCGGGAGCAGGGCAGCGCGCGCCGCGCTGTCGCGCCTCGCCGGCTCGCTCGGGCACTTGGCGGCCGATCGCCGGGACCGCGCCGAGACGCTCAAGACGCTGGCGATCTCCTGCTCGCGTCGGATATCGCGCAGACGGGCCGCACGTCGCGCATCCGCGACACCGACCTCGACGCGCCGGTCCTGTGATACGCGGCGCGGCTCCACGATCTCGCGACGCTCGTCCGACAGGTGTGAGCAGACCCGGTCCCTGGTTCGCGCGAAGCCCGCGGTCCCGGACACCATCTTCCTGCGCCGCGGTCTCGATCTCGCACTCCCGGAGCCCGATCGAGCCCGTCTCGCCCTGGCAGCGCTCGCGGAGACGCCGAGCGGGGCCGAGGCGGCCCTCGGCCCGCTTCTCTCCGACACCAACCCGGTCACGCGGTATGCGGCGGCCGTCCAGCTCGCGCTCGCGGCAAGTCGCGCGGATGCGCTGAGCGCGCCAGCCGGAGCGCGCGCCCGGGAGGTCTTTGCAGGGATCGACTCCCTGCCCTTTCCGCGGAGCGACGCGCTCTTCTTCGAGGCCCTTTGGCATCTCGATGCCGGCGATCCGGACGCTGCGATGTCGGCGGCGCGCGAGGCCGGCGCGCTCGAGCCGCGCTTCTTCAACGCCCATGCGCTGGTGCTGCGCATCCGGATGCGCGCGGGCGCCGCGGTGCCGGGATACGGCGCTGATCGCGCCACCTGCCAAACGGAATTCGCCCGCCTTATCGAAGCTCTCGCTGCAATCGCTGATCTCGAGCCCTGCCCGCGCATCGCCGCGCATCTGGAGCAGTTTCTCGCGCGACAGTTGCGTGCCCCAGGAGAGGCGCCCGGTTTTGCGGCGGCCCAAGTTTACCTTGCCGTCCTTGGCCGCCAGCCGGACCTTGCCCGGCGCGCGCTGGACCGCGTCGCCGGACAGGGCAGCCTGTCCTGTCGCAACGACATCCTGCCCCAGCTCGAGTCCTTTCTCGCGATCGGAAGGTCGCGGCCATGACGGCTCGGGCTGCGCGCATCGCGGGGTGGACCTGTCTGGGGCTGTCTTTGGGGGCGGGGGCCGGTGCGGCAGGCTTGGGCTTGTTTGCCGCCGGGCTCTGGACCACGACGATCGCCCTCGCCCTGTCGCTCCTCGGCCTCCTCTGGCCGACGCTCCTGGCGACGGCCCTGGCTGCGGCGGGACTTGGGCTGGCGGTGACCACGGCGATTTTCTCCCTTGCGCCCGTTGCCATCCCCGCAGCGGCTCTGACGCCACTGGCAAGTCTCGCTGCGGCCGGTATCGCGCTTGGTCTGGTGACCCCGACCGGGATCGGCCCGGGACGGATTGTCGGGCTCGTGCTTCTTGCAGGGCTGGCTCACCTCGTGGCGATGCACGCCCTCGCCGTGGCACTCCATGGCCCCGGCGCCTCCTACTTCTCGTCCCGCCCTGCCCTCGCACTGGCTGTTCCTGGAGCCTGGATGGTTGCCGGAGGGGCCATCGCGGCGCGCTGTGTCCGAAACAGAAAGACCGGCGTGAGCGAGAGGGACCCGAGCGAGAAGAGCGGGAGCGGGTAAGACCAGGGCGGGCAGGCCCGGATGAAGCGGTCACGCGGCACGGTGCTTCCGCAGGCGATCCGTTTACCCGATCTTTCCTCAGAGTCACCGATAACACGGCGCGCCCGACCCCGACGAGCCGGGCTGTTGCCAGAAGGTGACCTCATGCCCCGTCCCAGTCCGTCCCGCGTACTGCGCGCCCTGCGTCGCCTCGCCGCCGGCGCAGTATTTCCTGCAACCCTTGCCTTCCCGGTCCTCGCGGTCGCCCAGAGCGGAATGCTGGCCAATCACGGGCAGCTCGTCTGTGGGGCCACTTAAGTCGGCGATCGTCAGGTCCTCACGGCGGCACATTGCCTTTTCGACCAGGAAACGGGCGCGCGCCTGGTCCTCTCGGGGCTCGCGGTCGTTCTGCCGGAGAGTGAGGGACGACAGGCCTTCGAGGTGGTGGCGGCCAGCATTGCGCCCGACTTCAGGATGCGCACGCGCCTGCCTCGCGCGGCCATCGCCCGGGATCGCGCGATTCTGCGTCTTGCTCGTGTGCCGGATCTCCCGGCCGCAGACATACGGCCGCCAGAACGGCTCCGCAGGCCGCTCTTTTTGCGCATCGGCGGCCCGGGGGGCCCGGCCTGTCCCGTTGACGTCGACCACGGCGACATAGTTGCCCTTGATTGCCCCCTTCAACGCGGCGCCTCCGGATCCGGGGTGTTTCTGGTCGAGGACGGATCCGCGCGCCTCGTGGCGGTCATCAGCGCGGCGATAGCGGGCGGACAGAAGACCGCGGCCGCTACCCTGCGACCGCTCCCCGAGGAAGATGCGCGCCGTCTCTGGCGCGCTGGTGGACCGGGATGAGCGCGCGCGTTCAATTTTCCCGCCGCCAGCGCCAGGGTTTGTCGAATTCGTAGGCCCAGATCCCGTTGCCGCGTGTGCGGGCCGCACGTTCATGCGGGATGTAGGCATCCGAGTAGCGCTGATAGGCGAGCGCGTGCCCCTCGAGCACCATCCACGCGTTCAGATCTTCTCCGTCCTGTGCGCAGACGGCCACGGACCGGCCGTACCGATCGACATCGACCACCTCGCAGATGACGGGGCGGCTGCCGACGCGGTCGGCGAGCGCGAAGGCCGCATCCCGGCCGCATCGAACACTGGCTCCGGACCCGGTGCGGCAGGTCTGCCCGCTTTCCGGGGCATCGATTCCGTGCAGGCGAATTCTCTGCCCGGCGATCTCGATTGTATCGCCGTCGATCACGCTGGCCCGACCCGCGATCTCGCCCGCCGAAACGGGCACGCCCCATGATAAGCCCGCAGTATTCACCGAATACGTCTGAGCGGCGGGCTTTGGGGGTCGTGGGCCGGTCGTGAGGACCGGTTGAGGGTTGTGCAGGCCCTCACGAGCGGCGCGACGCCCGTTGAGGGTGGGCGTGGGCCCGTC
>OFET01000200.1_pt1 | contig 67107 bp, 63 predicted proteins | sample 1521211 | NCBI WGS metagenome assembly OFET01 (sample SAMN03766358, study PRJEB24113) | microbial mat metagenome | isolation source: enrichment culture HLUCC-A from microbial mat sample contains cyanobacterium...
GGCACGCGCATCGTGTCGAGGAAGATGCCGCGGGTGACGAGCTGCACCATCGCGCCCACGGTGGCCACGTCGGCGCCGTAGCGGCCGGCCTTCTCGACGTCGACCGAGATCTCCCAGTCGATGCCGGGCAGAGGGCGCGTGTCCTCCATGTCGACGAGGCCCGGCGTCTCGTCGAACCGGGCCCGGACGGTTTCCACGGCGCCCTGCAGCGCCGGCAGGTCATCGCCCTTGATGCGCAGGTGCACCGGCTTGCCGGAGGCGGGGCCCTGGGCGAGCTCTGTCACCTCGGTGTAGATGCCGGGGATCGTGTCGAGCCGGGCCTGCAGATCGGCCATGATCGCGGTGCCCGAGAACGCGGGATCGACGGTGGCGCGATCCAGCACGGGAATGCCGAAGAGCTCGACGGGGTCGCTGATGCGCGGCCGGTCCTCCCATCGCGTCATCTCGATCTGGACCTGCCCGATCGCGTCGCGCGGCCCCGAGGCGCCGCCGGTGTTGGAGTTCAGCCCGCCCTCGCCGGCGAAGGCGAAGGCCGTCTCGATGCCCGGCGTGCCCAGCACCTCGCGCTCGACCTGCGCCACCAGCGCGTCCTTTTCGGCGAGCGAGAGGTTGCCGCGGGCGCGGACATGGACGATCGCCTGCTCCGGCTCGGTCTCGACGAAGAACTCGACGCCCCGGTTGTTATCGCCATAGGTGGCGAATGTCGTCATGACGAAGGCGACCACGCCCGCGATCACGACCAGCGGCATCACCGGGTTGCCCGTGATGAACTGGATCAGCCAGCCGAAGGGCGTGCGGTGGTGACCGGCGCGGATCCTGCGCGTCCCCCACTGGATCGCCGCGGCGTGCAGGGTGATCGAGACGAGGATCGCCGCCGCCACGAACAGCACGCCGCCCATGGCGCTGGCCGCGAGCGGCGGCAGGCCCTCGGGCAACAGGTAGGTCGGGTTGAGCACCTGCATCGCCGCGGCGAAGGCGAGCCAGAGAGCGCCGAGCGCCAGCGCGGCGCGCACGACCCAGGGCAGCGTCGCCTTGAGCAGATCAGCCATGTGGCCGAAGACGCGGCTAAGCCGGCCCGTGACGCCGCCCATCACCGGCAGGAAGACGAGTGCCGAGACGAACGAGGCCGAGAGCACGAAGATGAGCGTGACGGGGAGCATCCCCATGAACTCGCCCGGCACGCCGGGCCAGAACAGCATCGGCAGGAAGGCGCAGAGCGTCGTCGCCGTCGACGACACGATGGGCCAGAACATGCGCTGCGCCGCCTCGACATAGGCGCGCATCGGGCCCGAGCCGTCGCGGATGCGCTTGTCGGCGTATTCGACGACCACGACCGCGCCGTCGACCAGCATGCCCACGGCGAGGATCAGGCCGAACATGACGATGTTCGAGATCGGCACCCCGATCACGGCGAGCAGCGCGAAGCACAGCATGAACGATGTGGGGATGGCGAAGCCCACGAGCAGCGCGGGGCGCGGCCCCAGCGCGGCCAGCACCACGATCATCACCAGCGCGATGGCGGTCAGCACCGAGCCCTCGAGCTGCTGGACCATCGCGCGCACCTGGTCCGACTGGTCGTTCGAGGCGCCGACGATCACCGCCTGCCGCAGCTCGGGCGGCCAGGTCTGCTGCGCCTCTGCCACGGTCTCGCGCACCAGCGCCACCGTGTCGATCAGGTTGAAGCCCTTTCGCTTGACCACCTGCAGCGCGACCGTCGGCTCGCCGTTGAAGCGCGCCGTGCCGGTGCGGTCCTCGAAGGTGAGGTTGATCTCGGCGAGATCGCCCAGCGTCACCACGCGGTCGCCGTTCACCTTGACCGGCAGCTCGTAGATGTCGCGCGTCTCGTCGAACGACGAGGGGATCTTGACGGAGAACGCACCTGACGCCGTCTCGACCTCGCCCGCGGCGATCAGCTGGTTGTTCTGGGTGACCGCATTGATCAGTTCGCCCGCGGTGACGTTGTAGGATTCGAGCCGGAGCGGGTCGATCACCACCTCGACCATCTCGTCGCGGTGGCCGGCGAGCGCGGCCTCCAGCACCGGCTCCAGCCCCTCGAGCTCGGTCTGCAGGTCGGTCGCCAGGTTCAGCAACGTCCGCTCGGGGAGGGGACCCGACAGGGTGACGATGACGACGGGAAACTCGGAGAAATTGAACTCGTCGACCGTCCAGCTTTCGGCGCCGTCGGGGAAGTTGGCCTCGGCCTTGTCCATCGCGGCGCGGATGTCGGCCAGCGTCTGCGACTTGTTCCAGCCGAACTCGAACTCGAGCACCACGTTGGCGTAGCCCTCGGTCGCGGTGCCGGTCATCGTGTCGAGTCCGTCGAGATCGCTCATCTCGGTCTCGATCGGCTTGACGATCAGCTTCTCGGCGTCCTCGGCCGAGATGCCGGGGAAGGGGACCGAGATGAAGACCGCCGGGATCTCGATGTCGGGCTCGCCTTCCTTGGGCAGGCCGACATAGGCCGCGCCGCCAATGACGAGCGACAGCACGATGAAGGCCATGACCATGCGCGCATGGTCGGCGGCCCATTGAACGATGCCGATCATTGCGTGACCCCCTCGGCGCCGCTCACGGTGGCCGAGGCGGGCGCGGGTGCATCGGGCGCACCGGGCGCGGTGTCGCGCAGGGTGACCTCGATGGGCACCCCGTCGGTCACGTAGTCCTGCCCCACCACGATCACGCGCACCTCGTCGTCCAGCCCCGTGACCAGTACGCCACCCGGCGTGTCGCGGATCACCTCGACCGGCACGAAGGCGGCGACGTCGCCGCCCTCTGCGGCGCGTGCGGTGCGCACGCCGAGCCGCCCCGAATCGTCGAGCGTCAGTGCCGAGGCGGGCAGCAGGTGCGCCTCGGCCCCGTCTGCCGCGATGGCGATCTCGGCGGTCTGGCCGTCGCGGATCGCGAGGTCGGGGTTCTCGGCGGTGATCTCGACCCGGAAGGTGCGCGTCTGCGGATCGGCCGAGCGGGCGACGAAGGTCACATCGCCCGTCACGCGCTGGCCCGAGACGAGCTCGGCCCCGGCTTGCGCGCCGAGCCTCACGCGCGCCACCTGCGCCTCGGGCACGAAACCCAAGAGGCGGATCGGGTCGAGCTGGATCACCGTCGCACAGGCCTGGCCGGGCTGCATCAGCGCGCCCAGCTCGGCCGTGTCGCTCTCGAGGAGACCGCCGAAGGGCGCCGCGATCGCCAGCCGCTCGATCTCTGTCTCGGCGGCGGCGACGGCGGCCTCGGCGCCCTGCACGGCCGCCCGCGCGCTCTCGAGCCCGGTGCGGGCCGTCTCGACCTGCGCACGCGCCGACGACACGGCGGCGGCGGCCGAGGCCACCCGCGTCTCGGCGGCGAACCCCGATTGTGACAGCGACTGCGCCGCGCGGTCGTTGATCTGCGCCTCGGTCAGCCGGGCCTCTGACTCCTCGACCCGGGCGGCAGACTCGGGGATGCGGGCGCGGGCCTCGCGCAGGCGGGCGCGCGCCTCGGCCAGTGCCACCTCGCGCGTGCCGGGGGCGATCTGGCAGAGCACCTCGCCCGCCTCGACCAGCGCGCCCTTGCGCAGTGGCGCGTTGACGATGCGCCCCGACGTCTCGGACCGCACCTCGACCTGGCGCGCGGCCTCGGTGCGGCCGCGGAGCAGCACGGCGGTGTCGATCTCGCGCGCCTGCGAGGGCATGGCGACGACGCGAATCCGCTTGGGCGCCTCCTCGACGACCGAGGCGCCCGTCTCGGCCGCGGCGAGCGCCTCGTCCCCGCCCGGTGCGCCGCCAGACCCGTCGGCCGCGCCTTCCGTCGCGGTGTCGGGCGCGTCGCGCCCGGCGAAGTCGAGCAGCGCCTCGCGCTGGATCACCACCATGTAGATGGCGAAGGCGACGAGCAGCGCCGCGAGACCGTAGACCAAGCGCATGGGCGCCCTCTCCTCGAAACCGGGCCGCAACGACCCGTCGTTGACCTAACATGTTTTTCTGAACCGACCAGTTCAGATTAAGCGGACGATCGCACTTTTCCAAGGGTGCGTTGACGCAGGGGGCCGCGCGCTTTGGCGCACGCGGGTCGGGTGCCGGCGCGGCCGCCATGTCGCGTCGTGGCCCGGATGACGCGGGCATCGCCCGGGCGGGGCTGGCATCGCCCTGGCGGGGCTGGCATCGTGCCGGGCGATGGGATAGGAAGCGGATCGGAACGGGGCCGGGCGCAAAATGAGCGAGACCGACAGCTTCATCGACGAGGTGACCGAGGAGGTCCGCCGCGAGCGGCTCTACCGATACCTGCGCCGCTATGCGTGGATCGGCGTCGTCGCGGTGGTTCTCATCGTCGCCGGGGCGGCGTTCAACGAATGGCGCAAGGCCCGGGCCCAGGCCGAGGCGCAGGGGCTGGGCGATACGCTGCTGGCCGCGCTCGAGACCGAGGATGCCGCCGCGCGTCAGGCGGCGCTGGCGGGCCTCGCCGTTGACGGGGAGGCGGATCATGTCGTGGCGCTGCTCGTCGCCTCCGAGCGGCTGTCGGCCGAGCAACCCGGCGCGGCGGCCGAGGCGCTGCGCCCGCTCGCGCAGGATGCGGGTGCGCCCGCGGTCTATTCCGATCTCGCCGCGCTGAAGCTCGTGATGCTGGGCGAGGCGGGCGGCGTCGATGCCACGACCCGCGCGCAGCTGATCGAGCGTCTCACCGAGGCGGGCGGGCCCTATCGTCTGCTCGCGCTCGAGCAGCAGGCCTACGGGCACCTCGCCGAGGGGCGGCGCGACGCGGCGGTTCAGGCGGCGCGCGACCTGCTGCTGGAGCAGAGCGTGACGCCCGGCATGCGCCAGCGCCTCGCGCAGCTGATCGTGGCGCTCGGGGGCGAGCTGCCGCAGGCCGGTGCCGGCTGAGGCGGGAGAAGGTGCGCTTGAGTGAGGGTCGCGTGACGGGGGACAGGGACGACATGCGCAACGGGATCAGCGCGGCGCGCAAGCGTTGCGGCCCGCGCGGCCGGGCCGGCATCGCCCTCGGTCTCGCCGTGCTGCTCGCGGCGTGCGGGCAGGAGCCGATCCTGCAGGGCGAGCGCGTCGACGTGCGCACCCCGCTCGAGGCGAGCCTGCCGGACGAGGACGGCACGATCGACGCCGCCGCTGCCGCCACCGCGCAGATCAACCGGGCGGAGCCGATCACCCTCCCCGCCACTGTCGACCACTCCGAGTGGACGCACCGCAACGGCACGCCCGCCCACCGCATCCGCCACCCGGCCCTCGGCGGAAGCCTCCAGCCGGTCTGGACGGCGAACATCGGCGCGGGCGACGGGCGGCGCGCCTCGATCACCGCCGACCCGGTCGTGGCCGAGGGGCGCGTCTACACGCTCGACTCGGCGGCCCGGGCGATGGCGCATTCCACCTCCGGCCAGCCCCTGTGGTCGCGCGACCTCGTGCCGCCTGCCGACAACCCGGGCGACGCGACGGGCGGCGGCCTCGCCTATGGCGGCGGGCGCCTCTTCGTGACCACCGGTTTCGGCGCGCTGCACGCGCTCGACCCGGCAACGGGCGCGGTGATCTGGACACAGGATTTCGACGCGCCGGTCGACGGCGCGCCGACCGTGTCGGACGGTCTGGTCTACGTCGCCTCGCGCGATGCCCGCGCCTTCGCCGTGCGGGCCGACAACGGGCGGCTCGAATGGCAGCTTCCGGGCGCGCCCTCGCCCTCCTCCACCATCGGCGGAGCGGGGCCGACAGTGACCGACCGGCTCGCCATCTTCCCCTTCGGCTCGGCCGAGCTGGTGGCGACGCTCAAGCGCGGCGGCGTGCGGGTGTGGTCGGCGACGATTGCCGGCCAGCGGCGGGGCCGGGCCTATGCGGGCTTTTCCGACATCACGGGCGATCCGGTGGTCGACGGCGGCGTGGTCTATGCCGGCTCGCCCGCGGGCCGCATCGCCGCGCTCGACGCCCGCTCGGGCGAGCGCATCTGGACGGCGACCGAGGGCGCGATGAGCCCGGTCTGGCCGGTCGGCGGCTCGGTCTTCTCGGTGACCGACCAGGGCCAGCTCGTGCGGCTCGACGGCGACGACGGCAGCGTGATCTGGGCGGTCGACCTGCCCCACTTCCGGAGCGACCGCTTCCGTCGTCGGCAGGGCGTCTTCGCCCATTACGGCCCGGTTCTCGCGGGCGGTCGCCTGCTGGTGGCCGGCAGCGACGGGGTGATCCGCGGCTTCGATCCGCGCGACGGCAGCCTCGTGGACAGCACGCCGATCCGGGGGGGCGCGACGACGAACCCGGTGGTGGTCGGCGGCACGCTCTACCTCGTCAGCGCCGACGGTCGCCTGCACGCCTACCGCTGAGCGGGTGCGCCGGCTCGCCGTGCCGACAGGCGCGCCATCGGTCCCGCGCCGGTCCGTGGCAGACCGGGGGCGTTTCCTCCGAGGCGTTCGGGCGGGCATGTGCCGCCCCCGGACCGCGCCCGCGCGCAGGGCGGCCCGGCCCCCTTGCCCCCGGCCCCTTTACCCCCGGCCCCTTTACCCCCGGCCCCTTTACCCCCCGGCCCCTTTACCCCCGGCCCCTTTACCCCCGGCACCGGCGGCACTATACCCCGAAACATGAGACTTCGGGTGGCGATCCTCGCGATTATCCGCCCGGCGCCCTGAGGGCATCGAGCCCCGCGCGGGCGTCGGGCCAAGGCGCCTGCGCGAGGCGCGCCGCATCCTTCCGCCCCCTGTCTTCCCGTTCCGAAGGACCGCCCCATGTGCGCCGACACGACCGCCCCGACCGGGCCAGACGCCCCCGACGCCGACGCCCCCGACTACAAGGACACCCTGTTCCTGCCGCGCACCGACTTTCCGATGCGCGCCGGACTGCCCGCGCGCGAGCCCGGCTGGCTCGAGCGGTGGGAGCGGATCGGCATCTACGACCGGCTGCGCGAGCGCGCCGAGGGGCGGCAGCCCTTCACGCTGCATGACGGGCCGCCCTACGCCAACGGCCACCTCCATATCGGGCACGCGCTGAACAAGGTGCTCAAGGACATGGTGGTGCGCTCGCAGCAGATGATGGGGCGCGACGCCCGCTACATCCCCGGATGGGACTGTCACGGCCTGCCCATCGAGTGGAAGATCGAGGAGCAGTACCGCGCCAAGGGGCAGGACAAGGACGAGGTCGACGTCGTCGCCTTCCGCCAGGAATGCCGCCGCTTCGCCGAGGGCTGGATCGACATCCAGCGCGAGGAGTTCAAGCGCCTCGGCGTCACCGGCTGCTGGGATCGCCCCTACCTGACGATGGATTACCACGCCGAGGCGGTGATCGCGTCGGAGTTCATGACCTTCCTGATGAACGGCACGCTCTACCAGGGCTCGAAGCCGGTCATGTGGTCGGTCGTGGAAAAGACCGCGCTGGCCGAGGCGGAGGTGGAATACCACGAGCACCAGTCGCACACGGTGTGGGTGAAATTCCCTGTTTCATGGTATGTGGCCATGGACTGGACTCCCCCTTCAAGAGGGGACGAGCCGGTGGAGTCGCCCGACAAAGAGCCCTACGAAGAGCTTCGCGGTGCCGATGTCGTGATCTGGACGACGACGCCCTGGACGATCCCGCAGAACCGCGCCGTCGCCTTCAACCCCGACCTTTCCTATGGCCTCTACGAGGTCACGGCCACGCCCGACGAGTGCTGGGCCAGGGTGGGCGACCGTTACCTCCTGGCCGACGCGCTGGCCGAGGAGACGATGGTCAGGGCCCGGCTCGACGATGGCCAGTGGCGGCGCCTGCGCGACGTGACGGCCCATGAACTCGCCGGCCTCGCCATGGCCCACCCCCTGCGCGGCGTCGAAGGCGGGAAGGGCGAGTGGGACTACGACGTGCCGATGCTGCCGGGCGAGCACGTGACCGACGAGGCGGGCACGGGCTTCGTGCACACCGCGCCCTCCCACGGGGCCGACGACTACGCGCTCGGCCAGCGCCACGGCCTGAAGATGACGCACAACGTGCTGGAGGACGGCTCGTTCCGCGCCGACCTGCCGCTCTTCGGCGGGGCGAAGATCTTCGACCACAAGGGCAGGGAGGGCGACGCCAACAGGCGCGTCATCGAGGCGCTCGTGGCCGCGGGCGCGCTGATCGCGCGGGGGCGGCTCAAGCACTCCTATCCGCATTCGTGGCGCTCCAAGGCGCCGCTGATCTTCCGCAACACGCCGCAATGGTTCGCCGCCATCGACCACAAGCTCGACGACGGGATGGGCACCTACGGCGACACGATCCGCGCCCGTGCCCTGCGCTCGATCGACGAGCTGGTGACGTGGACACCGCCCTCGGGCCGCAACCGCCTCTATTCGATGATCGAGAACCGCCCCGACTGGGTGCTCTCGCGCCAGCGCGCCTGGGGCGTGCCGCTCACCTGTTTCGTGAAGAAGGGGGCGAGGCCCGACGACCCCGACTTCCTCTTGCGCGACCCGGCGGTGAACGCCCGCGTCGTCGCGGCCTTCGAGGCGGAAGGGGCAGATGCATGGTATGCGCCGGGCGCCAAGGCGCGCTTCCTCGGTGACGACCACGACCCCGACGCCTACGACCAGGTCTTCGACATCCTCGACGTGTGGTTCGATTCCGGCTCCACCCACGCATTCGTGCTGCGCGACCGCGAGGACGGCACGGAGGACGGCATCGCCGACCTCTACCTCGAGGGGACCGACCAGCACCGCGGCTGGTTCCATTCGTCGATGCTGCAGGCCTGCGGCACCAAGGGTCGCGCCCCCTACCGCGGCGTGCTGACCCACGGCTTCACGCTCGACGAGAAGGGCGAGAAGATGTCGAAGTCCAAGGGCAACACGGTGGCGCCCGAGGACGTGCAGAAGCAGTACGGCGCCGACATCCTGCGGCTCTGGGTGGCGCAGTCGGACTACACGGGCGACCTGCGCATCGGCAAGGAGATCCTGAAGGGGGTGGCCGACAGCTATCGCCGCCTCCGCAACACGATGCGGTTCATCCTCGGCGGGCTCGCGCACTGGGACGAGGGGCTGCGGGTCGAGCCGGCCGAGATGCCCGAGCTCGAGCGGGCGATCCTGCACCGGCTCGAGGCGCTGGACCGCGAGGTGCGGGCGCGCTATGCGGCCTACGATTTCCAGGAGGTGTGGACGCGCGTCTTCACCTTCGCCACCGTCGATCTCTCGGCCTACTACTTCGACATCCGCAAGGACGCGCTCTACTGCGACCCGGCCGACAGCTTGCGCCGGCGGGCCTGCCTGACGGTGCTCGACGCGCTGTTCCACAGGCTCGTGACGTGGCTCGCGCCGATGCTGGTATTCACCATGGAAGAGGTCTGGCTGGAGCGCTTCCCCGGCGAGGACTCGTCGGTCCACCTGCAGGACATGCCGAAGACGCCCGCGTTGTGGCGCGACGAGGCACTGGCCGCGCGGATGGAACGGGTGCGGCAGGTGCGGCGCGTGGTGACTGGCGCGCTCGAGATCGAGCGGCAGGCGGGGCGGATCGGCGCCTCGCTCGAGGCCGCGCCGCATGTCTACGTGAGCGAGGAAGTGGCGGGACTGCTCGAGCGCGAGACCTTCGCCGACCTCTGCATCACGTCCGACATGCGCATCTCGACCGAGCCCGCTCCCGACGAGGCGGTCACCCTGCCGGACGTGCCCGGTGTGGCGGTGGTGGCGGCGCGTGCCGAAGGGGCGAAGTGCCAGCGCTGCTGGAAGGTGCTGCCCGATGTCGGCCATCACGCCCGTCCGGGCGTCTGTGCCAGGTGCGACGCGGCGCTCGGTTGAGCGGTTTCGCCCGATCCTGCGGATCGGGCGACCCGGGCGGCGCCTGCGGCGCCGCAAGGCGCGTAGCGTGACGGGGCGCGCGCATGCCTGACAAGGCCTGCATGAGGGCCGTCCTGACCGATCTCGCCCTGCGGCGGGGGCCGGGAAAGACCTTCTGCCCCTCCGAGGCCGCGCGTGCACTCGCCGCCGACTGGCGCCCCCTCATGCCCGAGATCCGACGGGTCGCGGCCGAGATGCAGAGGCAGGGCCGCCTTCGGGCCACCCGCAAGGGCGCGCGGGTCGATCCGGACGCCTCGGGCGGCGCGATCCGCCTCGGTCTGCCCGAGCGGTGAGTCGCCGCGCTCAGGCGGCCGCGCGCGCCTCGGTCAGCTGCTGGGCGATGCCGGCAAGCAGGAGGTAGACGCTGGTCGCCACCAGACCCCAGATCGCCCAGCTCTGCGGGTCGAACTCCACCCAGGCCGCCCAGAAGGCGAAGAACGTCCATGCGAAGGCCATGGGCAGGGAGACGGCGCGCCAGCGCTCCGTCCGGACGGGGTGGACGAACTTGAGCTCGGTGAACATCGCGCTCGCCAGCACGATCACCAGCGCCAGCGAAACGAGGGGCGGCGGAGAGACGGCGAACAGCACGAGCACCAGCATGTTCCAGCAGCCGGGGAAGCCCGCGAAGGAATTGTCCTTCGTCTTCATCCGGGTGTCGGCGAAGTAGATCGCCGAGGTGAAGACGATGGCGAGCAGCGCGAGCCATCCCGGCCAGCCGGGAAGCAGGCCCGACTGGAACAGCGCGTAGGCGGGGATGAAGACGTAGGTGAGGTAGTCGATGATGAGGTCCATCAGCACGCCGTCGACCTGCGGGGCATGTTGCTGCACGCCGAACCTGCGCGCCAGCGGCCCGTCGATGCCGTCGACCGCGAAGGCGACCACAAGCCAGAGAAACATCATCGGCCAGTCGCCACGGCTCGCCTCGAGCATCGCCAGCATGGCGAAGATCGCGCCGGTGGCGGTCAGCAGGTGGACGGAATAGGCGCGCAGATGCGGGGTCATCGGCTTCTCTTGCCGCATCGCGGGCGGCGGTGCAAACTTCCCCGGCCCCGCCCGGCGCAAATTCCTTGACGAAGGAATTTGCAAATCCCTTGCGAAGGGATTTGCGCGCGCCCCCGATGTCGCGCGGGCGGCTCACGCCTTGGGGTGCGCGCCTGCGTAGACCTCCATCAGGCGGGCGGTGTCGACGGCGGTGTAGCCCTCGGTCGTGGCCAGCGAGGCGTGGCCGAGCAGGTCCTGGATCGCGCGCAGGTCGCCGCCCGCGTCGAGCAGGTGGGTGGCGAAGCTGTGGCGGAGCGCGTGGGGCGTGGCGGAGGCGGGCAGGCCGAGCTGCATCCGTGCCCGCTCCATCGTGCGGGCAACGAGGCGGGGGTTGAGCGGCCCGCCGCGCTGGCCTCGGAAGAGCGCGGTGCCGGGCGTCAGCGGATGAGGGCACGCCGCGGCGTAGGCCGCGACGGCGTCGCGGGCCGGGGCGATCACGGGCACCACCCTCTCCTTGCTGCCCTTGCCGCGGATCCGCAGCGAATCGCCCAGCGGCAGCAGGCCGGCGTCGAGCCCCAGCGCCTCGGAGATGCGCAGCCCGCAGCCGTAGAGAAGCGTGAGAACGGCGGCGTCGCGCGCGACGATCCATCGCTCGGTCGCCTGCGCCGGCGCGGTGTCGAGCATGGCGCGGGCGGCGGTCTCGGCCAGCGGGCGGGGCAGCTTGCGCTTCACCCGCGGCGCGCGCATGGCGAGGATCGCCGTCGCCTCGACCCCGTCGTGATCGGCGAGCCACCGGGCAAAGGACTTCACCGACGACAGCGCACGCGCCAGCGAGCGGGCCGAAAGGCCGCGGGCGCGCTCGCGCGCCATCCAAGCCCGCATGTCAGCCTGCGCGATGCGGGCCAGCGCAGCGGGGCCGGGGGCGCCGCCGAGATGCTCGGTCAGGAAGGCGAGAAAACCGCGCAGGTCGGCGGTGTAGGCGGCGACCGTCGCGGCGGCGCGGCCCTCGATGCCGCGCAGGTGGTCGGCCCAGCGCTCCGAGGCGTCGCGCAGGGCCGGGGAGATATGCAGGCTCAGCTCAGCCAGCGCCGCATCTGCCGCTCGAAGACCCCGCCGAAGAAGGTGAGCAGGTCGGTGCCCTGCGACGGCTTGAACTGGTGCGGGTCCTCGGCGCCCATCGCGATCATGCCGGCCTGCCGGCCGGGCCCGAAATCGAGGCGGACGAGCGCCTCCGACGCTACCCACTGGGCCTGCTCGCCATAGGGGTTGTCCTCTCCGGGCACGGCCTGCCGCAGGGTCACGGTGCGCCAGGGCAGGCCCTCGCGCCCACCGTCGATATAGGCGTCGATCCAGCCCTCGGGCCGGATCGAGAGGATGTCGGCGAGCCGCGCCTCGAGCGCGTCGCCCGCTTCCGGCTCGGGGCTCTCGAGCACCAGCCGGATCGAGTCGACCCGCAGGATCGCGGCGACGTCGGTGGCGAGGTTGTGCAGGAATTCCTCGAAATCGACCGGGTCTAGCATGCGCAGGATGGCGCGGTGCACCTGGTTGGTCCCCGCGAGGTTCTCGTAGGCGGCCGCGATGACCGAGCGGTGCGTATCCTCGAGCCGGTCGAGCCGGGCCTCGAGCCGCTCCATCGCGATGCCGCGCAGGTCGACGATCTTGCCGCCCGCCGTGCCCCGCTCCGCGCCGACGAGGGCGCGCATGACCTCGCGGTCCTCGAGGATCCGATCGGGTGCGGCGAGAATCCACTCGCGCAGGTCATCCCGCTCCATCGCCGCCTCGCTCATGCCCCGTCTCCCATGCGCCCCTCCTTGACACGACCATCGACACGCACATCAACTCTGCCGCCCTTCCCCTTGCGACGTCAGAGAATTTTCTGCCCCGTCTTTTCCCAGTCCTTGAGGAAGGCGTCCAGACCCTTGTCGGTCAGGGGGTGGGCCGCGAGCTTCTTGATGACCTCGGGTGGCATCGTGGCCACATCCGCGCCGATCTTGGCGGCCTCGCTCACGTGGTTCACGGTGCGGATCGAGGCGGCGAGGATCTGGGTCTCGAAGCCGTAATTGTCGTAGATCTGGCGAATGTCCGAGATCAGCTCCATCCCGTCGAGGTTGACGTCGTCGAGCCGGCCGACGAAGGGCGAGATGAAGGTCGCGCCCGCCTTGGCGGCGAGCAGCGCCTGGTTGGCCGAGAAGCAGAGCGTGACGTTGACCATCCGTCCCTCGCCCGTGAGCGTCTTGCACGCCTTCAGCCCGTCGAGCGTGAGCGGCACCTTGATCGCCACGTTGTCGCCAAGCTTCGCCAGTTCGCGCCCCTCGGCGATCATGGTCTCGGCGTCGAGGGCGACCGTCTCGGCCGAGACGGGGCCCTCGACCATGGCGCAGATGTCCCGCACGACCTCCTTGAAGTCGCGGCCCGACTTCATCACGAGCGAGGGATTGGTCGTCACGCCGTCGAGCAGGCCGGTCTCGGCCAGCTCCCGGATGGCGGCGGTGTCGGCGGTGTCGGCGAAGAATTTCATGGCGGCGCTCCTGCTCGGTATGGGGCCGGTCGGGGCGGGTCCCGTCGGCCCAGGCTTGCTCGTGCGGGGGAATAGCGCAGAGACGGGGGCCGGGAAAGGCCCGGACGGGCGGGCGCAGCATGGATGATCTGTTCACGACAGGGCGGGCGGGGCCGGCGCCCGACTACCCGGAGGGCGCGGCGGTGGCGGTGCTGACGGTCGAGCCGCTCGACCGCCTGCTCGACTACACCGCGCCCCCGGGGGGCTGCGGGGCGGGCGATTTCGTCGAGGTGCCGCTCGGGCCGCGCCGGGTGCTCGGCGTCGTCTGGGGCGCGGGCACGGGGAGCTACGACCGGGCGAAGCTGCGCCCCGTGACGCGGGTGCTCGACGCGCCGCCGATGGCCGCCGAGATGCGCGATTTCCTCGGCCGGGCCGCCGACTACACCCTGACGCCGATGCCCGCGATGCTGCGGCTGGCGACCCGTGCGCCGGGCCTCGGCGCGGCGCCCGGCACGCGGCGCGTCTATCGCCGGGGCGCGGGCGAGCCCGCGCGGATGACCGGGCCGCGCGCCCGCGTGCTCGAGGTGCTCGAGGAGGAGCCGGGCGCGCTCTTCGCCCTCGCCGAGCTCGCCGCGCGGGCGGATGTGACGACCGGCGTCGTGAAGGGGCTGGCGAAAGGCGGCTGGGTCGAGGAGATCGAGGCCCCGCGCGACACGCCCTTTCCCCGGCTCGACCCCGACCGCCCCGGCGTGACCCTGTCGGCGGACCAGGCGGAGGCGGCCGGGGCGCTGCGGGCGGGCGTGGCCGAGGGGGGCTATGGCACCACGCTCCTGCGCGGCGTCACCGGCTCGGGCAAGACCGAGGTCTATCTCGAGGCGGTGGCGGCCTGCCTTGAGCGGGGCAGGCAGGCGCTGGTGCTGCTGCCCGAGATCGCGCTGACGGGCGAGTTCCTTGCCCGCGTCGAGGCCCGCTTCGGCGCGCGGCCGGCCGAGTGGCATTCGGGCGTCACCCATACCGAGCGGCGGCGGGCGTGGCGGATGCTGGCCGAGGGAGAGGCGCAGCTGGTCGTCGGCGCCCGCTCGGCGCTGTTCCTGCCGTTCCGCGACCTTGGGCTGATCGTCGTCGACGAGGAGCACGACCCCTCCTACAAGCAGGAGGACGGGGTGCTCTACAATGCCCGCGACATGGCGGTGCTGCGCGCCTCGATCGCCGGGGCGCGGGTGGTGCTCGCCTCGGCCACGCCATCGCTGGAAAGCTGGGCCAACGCCGAGGCGGGCAAGTATGCGCGGCTCGACCTCGCCGCGCGCCACGGCGCCGCCGACCTGCCCGTGATGGCCGCGATCGACATGCGCGGCGAGGACGTGCCGCAGGGCCGCTGGATCTCGCCCGCGCTCGCGGGCGAGATGCGCGCCGTCCTCGAGCGGGGCGAGCAGGGGCTCTTGTTCCTCAACCGGCGCGGCTACGCCCCCGTCACGCTGTGCCGGGCCTGCGGGCATCAGGTGGGCTGCGCGCAGTGCGACGCGCGGATGGTGGAGCACCGGTTCCTCAGGCGCCTCGTCTGCCACCAGTGCGGCGAGACGACGCCGATCCCCACCGCCTGCCCGGCCTGCGGCGTCGAGGGCAGGCTCGCGGCGCTGGGGCCGGGGGTCGAGCGGCTGGCCGAGGAGGTGGCCGACGTGTTCCCCGAGGCGCGGGTGGCGCTGCTGTCGTCCGACCTCTTCGGGTCGGCCCGCGCGCTCAAGGCGCGCGTGGCGGAGATCGCGCAGGGCGGCGCGGACCTGATCATCGGCACCCAGATCGTGGCCAAGGGGCACAACTTTCCGCTCCTGTCGCTCGTGGGCGTGATCGACGCCGATCTCGGGCTGCAAGGCTCCGACCTGCGCGCGGCGGAACGGACGTTCCAGCTGATGCGGCAGGTCTCGGGCCGCGCGGGCCGCACGGCGGGACGGCGGGGACGGGCGCTGATGCAGACCTGGCAGCCGGCGCATCCGGTGATCGGGGCGATCCTGTCGGGCGAGGAGGAGGCGTTCTGGCGGGCCGAGGCCGCCGAGCGCGAGGCGGCCGGCATGCCGCCCTACGGCCGGCTCGCCGGGATCGTGCTGTCGGGGCCCGACCTCGCGCCGGTCTTCGACCTCGGCACCGCGCTCGCCCGCGCCACCGCGCCGCTCGACCGGATCGGCGCCCAGGTCTTCGGGCCGGCGCCCGCGCCGGTCGCCCGCATCCGCGGCCGCCACCGGGTGCGACTGCTGGTCAAGGCCGGCAAGGGCGCGGCGCTGCAGGCGGCGCTGGCGGCGTGGCTCGGGCAGGTGAAGGTGCCGAACCAGATCCGCGTGGCCGTCGACATCGACCCGCAGAGCTTTTTCTGAGCGTCGGTATCCCGGCGGAGCGCCTGCGGCGCATGTCCTTCATTGCGCGCCCGTTCCGGGCGCGGGCCTCCGGCGGGGATACTTGCAGCAAGAAGAAGGGGCGTGGGCCGCGCTTCGGCTCGGACCGCGACAGCTCGGACCGCGACGGCTCAGACCGCGACGGCTCAGACCGCGACGGGGGCGCCGCGCGCGCCGCGCTGGTCGAGCAGGCGGTCGGTGACGACGGCGCCCACCCACATCGCCGTCAGCGCCGCCCAGGCGGTGCCCACGAAGATCGAGCCCCCCGTCACGCCCGCGCCGATCGCGCAGCCGCCCGCGAGCATGCCGCCGAAGCCCATCGCCGCCGCGCCGATCCCCGAGCGCGTCATCGTGCCGGGGTCGTGAAAGCCCTGGGCCTTCAGGTCGCCCGCCGCCCAGGCCGCGAGGAAGGCGCCGACGAACACGCCCGGCACCAGCCCGATATCGAAGGTCAGCACCCGCTCGGGCGCGAGGAAGAACATCAGCGTCGAGGCCGACGGCCCGGTGAAGGTGACGCTCTCGATCTGGACGGGATCGAAGGCGACCCGGGAGAGGCCGAAGGTGACGGCCCAGCCCACCGCCACGGCGAAGCCCACGCCCGAGGCGAAGACGAGGGTGGCGAGGCGCAGCCCGTTGCGGAAGGAGAGCCACAGGGCGATGCCGGCCAGCGCGAGGCCGAGGGCGAGGCCCGACGCCTCGGGCAGGTGCAGGGCGGCCATCAGATCGAGGTTTCGCCCGCCGGCGGTGATCCACAGGCCCGCGATCTCGGCGCGCGCCGGGGCGAGGATGCCGTAGAGGCTCATCTGCGCGACGACGGCGAAGACGAGTCCCGACACCACCGCGCGCAGGTTGCCGGTACCGGCGAGCACCAGAAGCCGCCCCGAGCAGCCGCGCGCCAGCACCATGCCGACGCCGAACAGGAGCCCGCCGACGATGGCCCCCGACCACGAGCCGGGCACCGCCATCATGCGCGCGTCCTGCGCGCGCATCAGCCCTGCGAGGTCGGCTGCCTGCACCCAGACGAGCGCGGTCGAGAAGCACAGCAGCCAGATCGCCATGCGGGGGCCGAGGGAGCCGCGGGCGAACTCCACCGTCGCCGCGCGCAGGCAGAACTGCGAGCGCTGGGCGGCGACGCCGAAGATCACGCCAGTCATGACGCCGAACAGGGCGGCGGCCGGTGCCTCGCCGATGCGCTCCACGATGCCGAGGATATCCATGCCGCCTCCCTCCACCGTCCGCGATCACGTATTCGCGTGGCGGAATGGGTGCCTTGATCTGGATCAGGGCGGAGCCTGCCGCAGCGCAAGCCGCCGGGCTGCGCGGCCCTGTTGCGGCGCCGGCGACTCTCCGGCGGGTCGGCACGCGCCAAGCGGGCCGAAGAAAAACGACTCGCTCGCGTCGCCCGTGGGCGATCCTCGGCCGGCGATCCCGTGCGACACGGGCGACGAGGACGCACCGCCGCGAGGGAGACACGGCCATGACGCCCGACCCGACCCTGACCGCCTTTGATCTGGCCAGTCCCGCGCCCGGTGGCGTCGACTGGGAGGGGGCCGAGGGCGGCGGCGCGCTGATCGCCCCCGAGGCGCTCGACGACGCCGCCGGTGCGCCGGCCAACCTGCCTGTCGCGCCCGGCGCGGGCTTTGCAATCATCGCCGAGGCAGTGCCGCTGGAGGGGGGCGACGACCCCGCCTTCGGCACCGTGCGCTGGCGGACGCTGCTCTGTGCCGACCGCACGCCCTCCTCCGGCGTCGTGCTGGGGGTGGCGGAGTTCGGCCCCGGCGACACCCTGCTGCCGCATCGGCATGGCCCCGCCGAGGTCTATTTCGGGCTCGCGGGCGGTGGCACGGTCACCATCGAGGGCGTGGCCCACGAGATCGCCGCGGGCGTGGCCGTCTTCATCCCCGCCGAGGCCGAGCACGACGTGGTTGCGGGGCCGGCGGGCCTGCGCTTCGCCTACACCTTTCCCACGGGGCGGTTTGCCGAGGTCGACTACCGCTTCACGTCGCGCTGAGGCTGTCGCGCCCCGGGGGCTGCTGGTGCCTGACGTGCCGTGGTCGGGCATCTGGCGGGCCGCGCGGCGGCGGCGCCCTGCGACAGCCCGCCCCGGCGGCGTGGGACGCCGCTCGTGGCAGGACTATATCCAGCCCTGACACGAGACGGAGGGACCCATGTTCGGATTTCTGAGACAGACCGCGGCCAGGATCGCGGCCGACGAGACGCTGCCCGGGCGCGACGCGCCCCTTCCCACGGCGGAGGCGCATTTCGTCACCGGCCGGCCGCTGTCCCTCGAGGTGCCCGAAGGGATGGAGGTGGCGCTCTTCGGGATGGGCTGCTTCTGGGGCGTGGAGCGGATGTTCTGGCAACGCGACGGCGTGTGGCTGACCATGGTGGGCTATGCGGGCGGCGAGACGCCCAACCCGACCTACCGCGAGGTCTGCTCAGGGCGCACCAACCACAACGAGGTGGTGCGGGTGGTCCACGATCCGGCCGTGATCCCGTACGAGGAGCTTCTGCGCGTGTTCTGGGAGGGGCACGACCCCACACAGGGCATGCGCCAGGGCAACGACGTGGGCACACAGTACCGCTCGGGCATCTACTGGACGACCGAGGCGCAGCGGCAGGCGGCCGAGTCGAGCCGCGAGACCTACGCCGCCCGGCTCGTCGAGGCGGGCCATGGCCCCGTGACGACCGAGATCGTCAAGGCGCCGCCCTTCTACGTCGCCGAGGACTATCACCAGCAGTATCTCGCGAAGAACCCGGGCGGCTATTGCGGCGTCGGCGGCACGGGCGTGTCCTGCCCGATCGGCACGGGCGTGGGGGCGGGCGAGGGTGCCGGCGTCGGCGCGGGGCAGGGCGCCTGACAGGGGCGCCCGGTCCGCCGGCGTGCGTGACGAGGGAAAGGGAGTGCATGGGGGCAGCACAGAAACCCGGGACTGGCGAGACCGAACCGCGCGAGGAGCGCATGGAGGCGGAGCGGTGAGTGCTGATGGCCCCGCCTGGTCGGCACGGGAGCACGGCTCGGCGGCGCCGCCCATTCCCTGTGCAGAGGGTGCCGGGCGTTGCCACCGCGTCCACGTGTTCGGTGCCTCCGGGACGGGCACCTCGACGCTGGGGCGGCTGCTGGCCATATCTCTCGGCTCGCAGCATTTCGACGCCGACGATTTCTACTGGCGCCCGACCGACCCGCCCTTTCGCCGCAAGCGCCCGCCCGGGGAAAGGCGGGCTCTCGCGCGCCAGCTCTTCCTGCCGCGGTCGGACTGGGTGCTGTCGGGCGCGATGGAGAACTGGGCCGCCGACATTCCACGCCGCTTCACGCTGGCGGTGTTCCTGACCCTGCCGCAGCCGGTGCGCCGGGCGCGGCTCGAGGCGCGCGAGCGATTGCGCCACGGGAAAGCCGCCGATCCCGGCGGAGCGGCGCACGAAGAGGTGCGCGCCTTCCTGGTCTGGGCCGACGGCTACGAGCACGGGCGCCGTCCCGGCCGCTCGCTCGCCCGCCACGAGGCGTGGATCGCCACGCTTCCCTGCCCGGTGCTGCGGCTCGACGCGACGCCGCCGCCGGAACGCCTCGCCCGCGCAGTGCTCGACGCGGCGGCCCGCACCCCCGCCCTGGTCTGAGCGGGGCGCAAGAGCCTTCCGGAAGGCTCTTGCCAAATTCCTTCTTCAAGGAATTTGCCCCGCCCAGGTCGGGCCGGGGCGCGCGGCGTCTCGGTCAGAGCGCCGCCACCGCGTCCTCGGCCGGCGCGTGGTTGAGGTTCTGCGCCTCGGCCACGGGCTCGCAGGTGATCCGTCCGGCGGCAACGTTGAGCCCCGCGCGCAGGTGCGCGTCACGCGTCAGCGCCTCCTTGACGCCGAGATCGGCGAGCTTGAGCAGGTGGGGCAGGGTGGCGTTGTTCAGCGCGTAGGTCGAGGTGCGCGCAACCCCGCCCGGCATGTTGGCAACGCAGTAATGCACGATCCCGTCGACGGTGTAGAGCGGCGCGGCATGGGTCGTGGGCCGCGACGTCTCGAAGCAGCCGCCCTGGTCGATCGCGACGTCGACCAGCACCGCGCCGGGCCGCATGAGCGACAGGTCCTCGCGGCGCACCAGCTTCGGCGCCGCCGCGCCCGGCACCAGCACGGCGCCGATCACGAGGTCGGCCTCGGCGATCAGCTCCAGCAGGCGCGCGCGCGTCGAATAGGCGGTCTTGGCCGAGGCGCCGAAATGCGTCGCCCGCGCCTCGAGCACCTCCGCGTCGCGGTCGAGGAGGGTGACGTCGGCGCCGAGGCCCACCGCCATCTGCGCGGCGTTGAAGCCCACCACGCCGCCGCCGATCACCACGACCTTCGCCGGCGCCACGCCCGGCACGCCGCCGAGCAGCACGCCGCGCCCCCCCTGCGCCTTCTCGAGCGCATGCGCGCCCGCCTGAATCGACATCCGTCCCGCGACCTGGCTCATGGGCTTGAGCAGCGGCAGGCCACCCTGCGCACCTGTCACCGTCTCGTAGGCGATGCAGGTGGCGCCCGAGGCGATCAGGTCGGCCGTCTGCGCCACGTCGGGCGCGAGGTGGAGGTAGGTGTAGAGCGTCTGGCCCGGCCGCAGTCGCGTGCGCTCATCGGCCTGCGGCTCCTTCACCTTCACGACGATGTCGGAGGTGGCGAACACCTCGTCCACGTCGACCACGCGCGCGCCGGCTGCCTCGTAGGCGGCATCGGTCGCATCGATCCCGGCGCCGGCACCGGTTTCGATGACCACCTCGTGGCCGTGCGCCACCAGTTCGGCCGCGCTCTCGGGCGTGAGCCCGACGCGGTATTCCTGGGGCTTGATCTCCCTTGGGCACCCGATGCGCATGTCGTCTCCTCCGGCTTGGCGTCCTGCCGGATTGTATCCCGTTGCATGCAGGAGTTTTCGGCAACGTACTGGCGTTTTGCCCCATGTAATGGAATATTTCCGATCAACAGACGTCTTTGCGGGAAGAAGGGATGGATGAACTCGACCGCAGGATCCTGACCCGTCTGCAGGTCGATTCGGGCCGGCCCGTCGCCGCTCTCGCCGACGAGGTGGGGCTGTCGACCTCGGCCTGCCACCGGCGGGTGCGCCTGCTCGAAGAGAAGGGGCTCGTCGCGGGCTATGCCGCGCGGCTGAATCCGGAGGCGCTGGGGCTGACGATCGAGGTCTTCGTCGACATCTCCCTGTCGGGTCAGGACGAGAAGACGCTGGCCGTCTTCGAGAAGGCTGTGGAGCGCCAGCCGGAGATCCTCGAATGCTGGCTGACCGCGGGGCGGGCCGACTACCACCTGCACATCATGGCCCGCGACATGGGCGATTACGACCGCATCCACCGTCACGTGCTCTCGCGCCTGCCCGGCGTCGCCTCGATGCACACTCGCTTCGCGCTTCGCCGGATCAAGCCGTTCCGCGGCTACCCGGTGGCCTGAGCCGCGATCGCCGCGCGCAGCGACGCCTCGATCTGCCCGCCGCACCACGCCTCGCCCCAGGCCTCGACGCTGCGCGCATGCAGGGCGGCCTGCTCTGGCAGGGCGCCCACACGGTCCGACAGGGCGGCGAGCGCGGGCGCGGTGCGCTCGAACAGGGGGCGGAGCGCGGGCAGCGTGTCAGTCATCGTGCCCCAGAGGACATGGGTCACGAGGTCGGCGAGCCCGTGCGCCTCGGTGCCGAGCAGGGTGCCGCCGCCCTCTGTCAGCCCGTGGCGCCTCCCCGTCTCGTCGAAGATCCCCATCCAGCGCGAGAGGCGCGGGACGTAGTCGGCCCACGCCTCGGTCGTCCACATCTGTGCGCCGTTGTGGCGGGTCATCTCCATCAGCACGTCGTTGGCGTCGGCCACGACCTTGCGGGTCAGCGCGTCGCGCGCGGGGTCGCCCGGCATCAGCCCGTGGACATGGGCGAGGTAGTCGAGGATCGCGGGCATCTGCGCCAGCATCACGCCTGCCTGGCGGTCGGTCAGCACGGGCGGGCCCATGAAGGGCACCGGCTGGTCTTGCGGGTCTTCGGACATCGCTTGTGCGACCGCGTCGATGTCGGCCTCGTCCCAGGCTGCGCCGGCATGGGCGAGGGTGGCGCGGACGAACTGGCCGCGGAACATGACGGGCCAGTAATGGAGGGCGTAGCGGGGAGTTGGATCACCTTGCATGAGCTGTCCGAACGCCTCGCGGGCGCTGCCGGTTCCGTGCGACGGCGGGACTCGCTCTGACGGGGCACACCGGGTCGGCCGGCCGGGAGCGCGACGCTGGTGGACGGCGCGGGGGTGTGCTGACCGGGGAGTCCTCGCTCTTGCCCGAGGGCGGAAAGCGGGGCGCCTCGACATGTGCCCGCCCGGGGTGCGGCCGGGCCAGCCACCGGGCCAGCCATCGGGCCGGTCGCCGGGCCGGTCGCCCGGCCTGCCGATCGGTGGCCGCCATCGCGCCCGGCCGCGTGTGTCGGCCTCTGGCTGGGGCGGGGCTCAGGCCGCCGCCACGCCGGTCGCGCCGGGGCGCCGACGCGGCGCTCGGGGTGTCGCGGCGGCGTCACCGGCGCAGCATACCCGGTCGCGGCCGGCGCTCTTGGCCCGGTAGAGCGCCCGGTCGGCCCGCTCGATCAGGGCGTCGACATCGGCCGGGCTGCCACCGGGCGGCAGGGGATCGATGCAGGCGAGCCCGATCGACACGGTCGGCGCGACCGAGCCGCCGCCCGGCAGGGGCACGGGCAGCGCGCCCACCGCGCTGCGCAGCCGCTCGGCCACCTCGCGCGCCCCGTCGCGGCCGGTGTCGGGCAGGACGACGAGGAACTCCTCCCCCCCGACACGTGCGAGCAGATCGACGGCGCGCAGACCGCGCTGCAGCCGGCCGGTCACCGCGCGCAGCACCGCGTCGCCGGCGGCGTGTCCGTGCGCGTCGTTCACCTCCTTGAAGCGGTCGAGGTCGAGCACCAGCGCGGCGAAGCCGCTGCCGCGGCGCGCCGCCCGCTCGGCCACGCGCGAAAGGTGCGACAGGGCGTAGCGGCGGTTGGGCAGGCCGGTGAGCGGGTCGGTTACGGCCATCTGCAGCCCCTCGCGCAGGCGCCGGCGCATCGCGTCGGCCGCCCGCGCCCGGCGCAGCTGCGTGGCCACGCGCAGCGCCATCTCCTCGGGCTCGACCGGCTGCTCCAGCAGGTCGGACGCGCCGAGGTCGAGTGCCATCGGCCCGAGCTGCGGCGCCCCCGGCCGCAGCACGACGAGGATCGCCGCGTGGCGCGTCGCGGGGCTCGCCCGCAGCTCCGACAGCAGCATCAGCCCGTCGCCGGGCGAGGCGAGGTCGGCCGCGAGCACGAACACCTCCGGCACGTCGTCGCCCGGATCGCGCGCGCCGTCGGAAGCGCCCGAGCGGGCCAGCCGCAGCGCCTCTGCCCGGCCGATCGCGTCGAAGCGATGCGGCAGGCGGGGGGCGAGAGCGCGCTGCCAGCTGCGTGTCGTCAGGCGGTCGGGGCCGACGAGGGCGACGCGCGCGGGGGCCGCCGCGGCCTCGGCCCCGCCCCATGCGATCCGCGCCTGCGCCTCGCCGAAGCCAAGGGCGCGCCACGTGCCCTCGCGCAGCGCCAGCTCGTCGGCCAGCATCCGCGTGCGCAGCAGGGAGCGGACGCGGGCCGACAGCACCGCGTCGTCGACCGGCTTGGTCAGGTAGTCCTCCGCCCCGGCCCGCAGGGCGGCGAGGCGCGAGCGCGTGTCGGCATGGGCGGTCACGACGACGACGGGGATCGCCGCGGTCTCGGCCTCGGCCTTGAGCGCCGCGATTACCTCCAGCCCGTTCATCCCCGGCATGGCAAGGTCGAGCAGGATGAGATCGGGCCGCGCGCTGCGCGCGAGCTCGAGCGCACGCCCGCCGTCGGAGGCCTGGATCACCTCGTAACAGGCCATCGACAGCTTCGCCCGGAGCAGGATGCGGTTCGTCGCCACGTCGTCGACCACGAGTATTCTGCCGCCCATGCCTAATGCCTCTCGTCGCGTTTCCGGTCGGACGCCCGCCGCACGGCCTGCGCCAACGGGGGTCCTTGCCCAGCGTCACTTTTCTTGTCAGTTGGTTAACAAATCCTTAGTCGTTGACCTTGGGGTAGTGAGATGCAGCAGGATCTTGCCGAGACGGTCGCCCTGCGCGCGCTCGCCTGGCTCGTGGCCGACGACGAGTTGCTGCCGGTCTTTCTCGGCTCCACCGGGGCGTCGGAGGCTGACCTGAGGGACCGCGCCGGCGACCCGGACTTTCTTGGCGCAACGCTCGACTTCCTGCTGCTCGACGACGCCTGGCTCGGTCGCTTCGCCGCCGAGGCGGGGGTCGCGCCCGAGGACGTCGCCCGCGCCCGCGGTGCGCTGCCCGGCGGCGAAGCGCCGCACTGGACATGAGCGTGTCGGCGGCGAGCGGGAGCGGCGCCAGGGCGCGTCGCCTGCGCGGCCTCCTGTTCGACAAGGACGGCACGCTCTTCGGCTTCCAGGCGACGTGGGGAGGCTGGGCGGCCGACCTTCTGGAGCGGCTGGCGGAGGGCGAGAGCGGGGTGCGGGACGATCTCGCCGCGCGCATCCGGCTCGATCTCGACGCCCGCCTTTTCGACCCCGGCAGCCCCATCGTGGCCGGCACCGTCGACGAGGCGGTGGCGCTGATGCTGCCCGCCCTGCCGGGCTGGGAGTTCGGCGCCCTGCGCGCCCGCGTCATCGACGAAAGCCGCGCCATCGTGCCAGTCGAGGCGGTGCCGCTCGCGCCGCTCCTCTCCCGGCTCGGGCAGGCGGGCTATGCCCTCGGCGTCGCCACGAACGACGCCGAGGAGGCCGCGCGCGCCCAGCTCGCCGGGCTGGGGCTGGGCGAGACCTTTCCCTTCCTCGCCGGGGCCGACAGCGGCCACGGGGCCAAGCCGGGGCCGGGCCAGTGCCTCGCCTTCGCCGCCGAGGCGGCGCTCGCACCGGACGAGGTGGCGATGATCGGCGACAGCACGCACGACCTGCATGCGGGGCGCGCGGCGGGCATGGTCTGCGTCGCGGTGCTGACCGGCACCGCCACGGCCGACGACCTCGCCCCCCATGCCGATGCGGTGCTGCCCGATATCGGCCACCTGCCCGACTGGCTGGGCCTCTGAGCGGGCACCGGCACTGGTGGCGGGGCCGTCGGCGTCGCCCGACTGTCCCGAAACCGACATCCCGCGTCGGAAAGCGGCATCCGCCCGGCCCTGCTGCTGCCAAGGTGACCCGAGTTTGCCACCTTCCGGAAGGCCCGACATGTCAGACGCGCCCCTCCCCGCCGGCCGCTCCCGCCCGAACGACGAGGCCGAGGGGGCGCGGGGCGGGCGCCGCCGCCGGTCGGGCGGGCGCGCGGGCAACGCGCGCCGCATGTCCGCAGGCGCCATCGCGCAGCGCCCCTGGCAACTGGTCGAGGCGAGCGACCCCTGGGTGGAGCCGCTGACGCGGGAGGGGGTGCAGGCGATCCACGACGGCGCCATGCGCATCCTCGAGGAGATCGGCATCGAGTTCCTCAACGACGAGGCGCTCGCGATCTTCCGCCAGGCGGGCGCCACGGTCGAGGAGCGCAACGTGCGGATGGGCCGCGACTGGGTGATGGAGATGGTCGCCCGCGCGCCCGACACGTTCACCATCACCCCCCGCAACCCCGACCGCGCGCTGCGCATCGGCGGCCGCACCCTGCTCTTCGGCAACGTCTCCTCCCCGCCGAACTACTGGGACAGGCAGACCGGCAAGATGCCCGGCACGCGTTCGCAGTGCCGCGACCTGCTCAGGCTCACCCAGGCGTTCAACTGCATCCACTTCGCCGGCGGCTACCCCGTCGAGCCGGTCGACCTGCACCCCTCGACCCGCCATCTCGATGTCCTGTTCGACAAGCTGACGCTTTCCGACAAGGTGATGCACGCCTACTCGCTCGGGGCCGAGCGGGTGGACGACGTGATGGAGATGGTCCGCATCGCGGGCGGCCTGAGCCACGAGGAGTTCGCGGCGACGCCGCGGATGTATACCAACATCAACTCCACCTCGCCGCTCAAGCACGACCAGCCGATGATCGACGGCTGCCTGCGCCTGATCCGGCGGGGGCAGGCAGTGATGGTGACGCCGTTCACGCTCGCGGGCGCCATGGCGCCCGTGACGATGGCCGGCGCGGTGACGCAGTCGATCGCCGAAAGCCTCGCCGCCATCGCCCTGTTCCAGTGGGTGCGGCCCGGCTGCCCCTGCGTGATCGGCACCTTCACCTCGAACGTCGACATGAAGTCGGGCGCCCCCGCCTTCGGCACGCCCGAATACATGCGCGCCACCCAGATGACCGGGCAGATGGCGCGCTTCTACGGCCTGCCGATGCGGGCGAGCGGCAGTTGCGCGGCCAACGTCCCCGACGGGCAGGCGATGTGGGAGACGAGCCAGGCGCTCTGGTCGGCGGTGCAGTCGGGCGCGCACGTGATCTACCACGCCGCCGGCTGGCTCGAGGGCGGGCTCGTGGCCAGCCCCGCCAAGTTCGTCATGGATTGCGAGGTGATCCAGCAGATCCAGCGCTATTTCGACCCAGCCCTGACCGCGACCGAGGAGGGCGACATCGCCCTCGAGGCCATCGCCGAGGTCGGCGCGCACGGCCACTTCTTCGGCACCGCGCACACCCAGGCCCGCTACGAGAGCGCCTTCTACCAGCCGTTTCTCTCGGACTGGCGCAACTACGAGGCCTGGGAGGCGGGCGGCGCGCAGTGGACCGACGAGCGCGCCGACCGGATGTGGCGCGAGATCGTCGCGTCCTTCGAGCCGCCGCCGATGGACGACGGCACGCGCGAGGAGTTGTCGGACTTCGTCGAGCGCCGCCGCGCCGAGGGGGGCGCGCCCACCGATTTCTGAGGCGTTCGGCCTTTGTTAAGCCCTCTGTCCTAGCGTCTTGCCTCGAACGGCAGGGGCCTGAGACGAATGCACGGACTGATCAACCGGTCGATCCAGCTCTTCATGCGCGATACCTATGGTGATGAGCGGTGGCGCTCGGTCGCCCGCGCCGCGGGCATCGGGCCCGAGGGGTTCGAGCCCATGCTCGAGTATGACGACTCGGTGACCGACACGTTGCTGGCGATGGTCGCCACCCATCTCGACAAGCCCGAGGCGGCGGTGCTCGAGGATCTCGGCACCTACCTCGTCAGCCACGAGACGACGCGCGGCGTGCGCCGCCTGTTGCGCTTCTCGGGCGAGAGCTTCGCCGATTTCCTCCACTCGCTCGACGACCTGCCCAGCCGGGCGCGGCTGGCCATGCCAGACCTGCAGCTGCCCGAGCTGGAACTGCGGGAAGAGCCCGGGGGCCGGTTCCGCCTTTTCGTGCTCTCCACCCAGCGCGGCTGGGGTTACGTGATGCTGGGCCTTCTGCGCGCCATGGCCGACGATTACGGCGCGCTGGTGATGATGGACATGGCGCCGGGCGCGAGCTCGGTCGCGGTGATCGAGATCGCGCTGCTCGACGGCGCCTATGCCGAGGGCCGTGCCTTTTCGCTGGCCGAGGGCGTGTCGCCGCAGGGCGCCGGACCGGCGGGCACGGCGGCCGCACGAGCCCCCGAAGAGGGGGGCGCGCTTTGACCCTGCACACGCCCTCGCCCCTGCGCGCGCCCGGGGCGCGCTGCGCCGCGTCGGAGTGCCGGGGTGGCTGCGCCGCCGCGCTCGGCATCGACCGGGCCGCGCTCGACCGGCTGATGCCGCTGCACCTTATGGTCACGATGGAGGGCACGATCCTCCATGCCGGGCCGACCCTGCACAAGCTGCGGCCCGAGATCGGGCTGGTCGGCGCGCCCTTCCAGGCCCATTTCGACGTGCGCCGCCCGCGCGAGGCCGACAGCGTCGCCGATCTCGCGCGCCTGACGGAAAGCCCCCTGCGGCTGCACCTGCGCGACCGCGATCGCACGGCCCTCAAGGGGCAGGCGGTGCCGCTCTCCTGCGGTCGGGCGATGCTGATCGATCTGTCCTTCGGGATCTCGGTGGTCGAGGCGGTGCGCCGGTTCAGGCTTACCTCGGCCGATTTCGGCGCGACCGACCTGACGGTCGAGATGCTGTTCCTCGTCGAGGCGCAGCGCGCCGCGCTCGAGGAGTCGAAGAAGCTGAACGGCCGCCTGCAATCGGCCCGCCTTGCCGCAGAGCAGGAGGCCGCGACCGACAAGCTGACCGGCGCCAAGAACCGCCGCGCGATGGATCACATGCTGATCCGGCTCCTGGGTCAGGGCACGCCCTTTGGGCTGATCCATGTCGATCTCGACGATTTCAAGGCGATCAACGATACTCGCGGTCACCCGGCAGGCGACGCCGTGCTGCGCGAGGTCGCCCGCGTGCTGAAGGACGCGACGCGCGCGCGTGACATGGTGGCGCGGATCGGCGGGGACGAATTCATGATCGTTCTCCATGGCATGACCCATACCGCCCGTCTGTCGGACCTCGCCGAGCGGATCCTCGCGCGCTTCGACATGCCGATCCGCCATGACGGGGCCGAGATCCCCGTCTCGGTCAGCCTCGGCATCGCGGCGAGCGCGCTCTACGACAGACCCGATGCCGAGACATTGCTGGCCGACGCCGACCGGGCGCTGTACGCCTCCAAGCGCGACGGGCGCGGTCGCTACAGCATCGCACCCGGCAATCCGGGCTGACGCGGCGGCGATCCGCCGCCCCCGCGCGCGGGCCCCGTGACCGGCGATCGGATCGCCCGGTAGGCCGGCCCGCACGCCGTGCTGTTCACATCTGGCGTTCTTCACACGACCGTCGCTTGCCCGAGCCGCGCGCCTCGCCCATATCGAGGTCATGCTGAAGCTCACGCCGCTCTTGATGATGCTCGCCTACGGGTTGGTGATGTACCGCTTCTCCGTCTGGCGGACAAAGCGCGAACTCGACGCGCGCTCGACCGAGCTGGCCGATGCCAGCCTGCGGCGGCTGACCCATCGGATGGCCGAGGCGCTGGGGCTGGAGCGTATTCGCGTGCACATCTACGAGGTGGCGCCGGTCAACGGGCTCGCCGCGCCCGACGGTCGGATCTTCATAACGCGCGGCTTCTACGACCGCTACAGGTCGGGCGATGTGTCGGCAGAGGAACTGGCGAGCGTGATCGCGCACGAGCTGGGCCACGTCGCGCTCGGCCATGCCCGGCGGCGGATGATCGACTTCTCGGGGCAGAATGCGATCCGTGTCGTGCTCGCCACCGTTCTCAACCGCTTCCTGCCCGGGCTCGGGGCCTGGGTCGCGGCCGCACTCGCTTCCCTCCTGGCCGCGCGCCTCTCGCGGCAGGACGAATACGAGGCCGATGCCTACGCCTCGGCGCTTCTGGTAAAGGCCGGCATCGGCACGGCACCGCAGAAGAGCCTCTTCGCCAAGCTCGAGTCGCTGGCCGGCGGCGGCCGAGGCGCCATGCCGGCCTGGCTGATGAGCCACCCGAAAACCGCCGACCGGATCCAGGCGATCGAGGCGCTCGAGGCTCGGTGGCAGGTTCCGCGCCTGCCGACCTGAGCGATGCCGCTTGCCGCGTCCTCGCCCCCGGCTCAGGTGACCCCGGCCGGAGGCGCGCGCATCGTCAGTGCGCCGCGCCTCTGTCCGGGACCGGCTTGAGCCCGCTGTGGGCGGACAGTTTCAGAGGGCCGGCATCCGCGGCCGAGGGGACGCCGTCAGAATTCCTCCCAGCCGTCGTCGAGCCCAGGCCCTTCGGGTGAAGCCTCGGCGAGTGCGGTGGATGCGGCCGTCGCCCTGGCCGTGCCGCCGCTGCGCACCCCGGAGGGAGGTGCGGTCTCTGCAGAAGCGCGCATTGTGGCAGGGGCATTGCCCTTTGCCGGGGCCGCAACCGCCGGGGGTCGAGGCGCGTGCGGCGCGGCAGACGCGGCCCCGGTCGAGAAGCGCGCGACGGTACCGTTGAGGCTTTCGGCAAGCTGGGTGAGTGCATGGCTCGCGGCGGTCGTCTCCTCGAACATCGCGGCGTTCTGCTGGGTGGACTGGTCGAGCTGGTTCACGGCCGTATTGATCTCGGAGACGCCGGTCGATTGCTCGCGCGACGACGACGCGATGCCCGCCACGAGGTCGGAGATCTCGGTGACCGAGCTGACGATCTGCTCAAGCGCCGTGCCAGCCCGGTTCACCAGTTCCACCCCGCGCTGGACCTGCGTGCCACTCGAGGTGATCAGTTCGTTGATCTCGCGCGCGGCGTCCGACGAGCGCTGGGCGAGCGCGCGAACCTCCGAGGCCACGACGGCGAAGCCGCGCCCGGCTTCGCCGGCCCGCGCGGCCTCGACGCCGGCGTTCAGCGCGAGCAGGTTGGTCTGGAACGCGATGTCCTCGATGACGTCGATGATCTTTGCGATCTTGCCGGCAGAATCCTCGATGGCCGACATCGCCGCGACCGCCTCGCGCACCACTTCGCCGCTCTGCACGGCGTGACCGCGCGCGTCCGACACCACGTCGTTGGCGCGCTGGGCACCCTCGGCGGCGGAACTGACGGAGGAGGTCAGCTGTTCGAGCGCGGCGGCGGTCTCTTCCAGCGTGGCGGCGGTGCGCTCGGTGCGCTGCGAGAGCGAATCGGCCGACGACGATATCTCGGCGGCCTCCTTGCGCAAGTTCGCCGCCATCTCGGAGACCGAGCCCACGAGGCTGCACAGGCTGTCGATCGCCGAGTTGAAATCGGCGCGCAGGCCCTCGTGATCGGCGGCGAAGGCGGTCTCGATACGGGCGGTCAGGTCGCCATCGCTGACCTTGCGAAGTGCGACGGACAGGCTGTCGACAACGCGGCTCTGGCGCTGCTCGAGTGCCTCGCGCTGGGCCGTCGCCTCCTCGCGGGCGCGCTCGACCTCTGTCACGTCCTGGCCCATCGCGTAGACGCCCATGAGCCGGCGCTTGCGATCCATGATCGGCGCAAAGCTGCCGTCGACGATCGCGGCGCTGCCATCGGCGCGGTGCAGCCCGACCCGGGCGAAAACGGACCGGCCGCCGCGCAGCTCGTCCAATGCGCTCGCCGGCAGGTCGAAGAGCTTGTCGAGCCGGCCCTCGCCCACAGGCGGCTCGGCGCCGTAGGCGGCGCGGAAATGCGCGTTGGCCGCCAGCAGCAGGCCATCGGGGTCGAACTCGGCCTTGATCTGGTTGTTCTCGATCGCGTCGTTCAGCGCGTAGGTCTTGCGGCGCTGGGTCACGTCGGTCCACTCGACGACGCTACCGATGTGGGCGCCCGTCTCGTCGGCGACCGAGCTGACCTTCAGCGCGATCCGCTTGTTGCCGAGGGCGATATCCTCCTCGAAGGGCAGGCGCGACGGGTCGTTGAGGATGGCCTCGATATGGGCCGAGCCCTTGTGGAAGGCCGAGATGTGCCGTCCGACGACGTCGTCGGGGTCGAACCCCTCGATGATCCGGGCGAAGCCCTCGGCATGCTCGGTGAAGAGCTTGCCGACCTGGGCGTTGACGTAGCGGATGGTCAGGTCTTCGTCGATCATCATCATCGCCGCCGACGACGCCTCGAACGCGGCAGAGCGGAAGGCGTTGTCGCGCTTCTGTTGCTCGGCGGCGGCCAGTCCCTCGCGGAATTCGGCGAGGCGCGAGGCGATCGCCCCGATTTCGTCTCTCCGCCGCTGAGCCGGCAGGTCGCCATCGTAGTCGCCGCCCGCCACGCGCTCCATCGCGCCCGCGAGCGCCACGAGCGGGCGCGAGACGTGGCGGCGCAGGAAGAGCATCGCGGCGAGCGTGGCCAGTATGGTGACGGCGCCCGCCGCCGTGAGCTGCGCCAGCATCTGGCCGCGCGCCGCCGCGAGCGGTGCGGCGGTCGACCATTCCATGGCCACGGCGCCTGCGACCGAGTCATTCTGCCCGAAGAGCGCGGGGACGGCGACCGACAGCCGGTCGTCCGAAAACGCCACCTCGCCCGCCTCGGCCGCGGTTCGGGCCAGCTCGCGCAGGGCGGGCGACACTGCGCCGCTCTCGGCGGCGGGGCCGTTCGCGAGAGAGTGGCCGAGGCCCGCGAGCGCCTGGCCGTCTGAGGCGGCGATGGAACTGGCGAGCACATCCGCCAGCGCCTCCGGCTTGTCGAACTGCAGCGCGCCGCCGCTCTGGGTGGCGATGAGGCGCGTGACTTCGTGCGCCCGGGTCTCGACCATCTCGATCACGGAGGCGCGCTTGGCGGCGCCCGACATGACCGTGAGCGTGGCGCCGACCGCGAGAATGCAGGCGACGACGACCGCGGCGCTGACGAGGAAGACGGACCGGCGCAGCCGGGGCGTGGACGGGGCGGACATCTCGACACCTTTCGGGACGGGAACGGAACGGTCGGGGCGCGCGCACGCGCGATCAACGGCGATGCGCGTGCCCCGAGAGCGGGCCGGGCATGCCCGGCCGGGGCCGGATTACATCAGCGCCTCGGCATTGACCCCGACGGTCATCGCGCCGATCGCGTCGCCCGTCGCGGGGTCGGTGATCGTCAGCGAGATCTGGCCCTGGAAGGTCTGCGTGCTCTCGTCGAACTCCACCTCGCTGAAATGCACGGCGTCGGCGCCGACGGGATAGGTCTCGGAGTATTTCTCCTCGTCGCCCTGCCAGTAGTCGGATGTCACGCCCGAGGCGGCGACGTTGAGGCCGCGCGCGTCGAAGGCGAAGACCTCGGTGATCATTCCGCCCGATTCGGACACGCGGGCGCGCAGGAAGTCGGCCGCCGCGTTCTGCATCACCGGGTCTATCGTGGGGGTGGCGCCGCTGCCCACCTCGGACTGCCACGCCTGGTCGAGCGCATCGATCTCGGACTGCGCGAGCCCGCCCGTGCGGGCGTTCTGCGCGGCGATTGCCGAGACGAGCACCGGGTCCTGGGCCCAGGAGCGCACCTGGGCGTCGAGGAAGGCCTGCATGGCCGGGGCGTAGTCGTTGGCCTGCGCTGCACCGGCGAGAAACGCGGCGGTGGCGGCGGCGAGGGCGAGCGGTTTCATGGCACCTCCTGAGACGGCGTTGACGGCCGGCCGCGCGACACTCCCCGCGGCCGGACTGGACGGCCCCGTTCTAGTTGCCGTCTCCGAATCATCCGTTAAGGCGGGTCCGCCGCCTCGCGCGCTGCACGGCATGTCCCCAGAGGAGGTGGCGGCGCGCTGCGCACTTTTTCCCGGCGGGGGCGCTTTGCTTCCCCGTTGCCAGCCCATAGACACGGGGTGGGCAGGGGCCGCCGCCAGGCCCAGGCACAATGGGGATTGCACAGCCCTTGTCGCAGACCGACCCGACCCTCGCCCTGATCGCGGCGCTGCCCTTCATCGGCGCGCTGTTCCCGGGGCTGATGATCCGTGCCGGCCGCACCGCCTGCGCCGCCTCGGCCGGCGCGGCGACGCTCGCGGCGCTCATCCTGCTGCTCACGCGGGCGCCGGCGGTCATGGGCGGCACGATGATCGAGGCGCGGATCGGCTGGATGCCGCAGATCGGGCTCGAGGCGGCGCTCAGGCTCGACGGGCTGGGCCTGATGTTCGGGATCATGATCCTCGGCATCGGCCTGCTCATCCAGCTCTACGCGCGCTGGTATCTCTCGCGCGCAGACCAGGTGGGGCAGTTCTACACCTATCTGATGCTGTTCCAGGGCGCGATGCTGGGCATCGTGCTGTCGGAGAACGTGCTGCTGCTGCTCGTGTTCTGGGAGCTCACGTCGCTCACGTCGTTCCTGCTGATCGGCTACTGGCGGCACCTGCCCGAGGGGCGGCAGGGCGCGCGCATGGCTCTCACCGTCACCGGCATGGGCGGTCTGGCGCTGATCGGGGGTATGCTCCTGCTCGCGCAGGCCGCCGGCAGCACCGAACTGACCGAGATCCTGGCGCGGGGGGATCAGGTGAGGGAGTCGCCGCTCTACGCGCCGGCGCTGCTGCTGATCCTCGTGGGATGCTTCACCAAGTCGGCGCAGTTCCCCTTCCACTTCTGGCTGCCGCACGCGATGGCCGCGCCCACGCCCGTGTCGGCCTACCTGCACTCGGCGACGATGGTGAAGGCGGGCATCTTCCTGATGGCGCGGCTCTGGCCGGTGCTCGCGGGCACCGAGATCTGGTTCTACCTCGTGGCCACGACGGGCCTTGTGACGATGGTGATCGGGGCCGCCATCGCGCTGTTCAAGGACGATCTCAAGGCGCTGCTCGCCTTTTCCACCGTCTCGCATCTCGGGCTCATCACGATGCTGCTCGGCTTCGGCACGGCCGATGCTGCCGGCGTGGCGATCCTGCACATCCTGATGCACGTCACGTTCAAGGCGGCGCTGTTCATGACCGCGGGCATCGTCGACCACGAGGCGCATACCCGCGACATCAAGCGGCTCGGGGGCCTTCTGTCGCTGATGCCCATCACCGCGGCCATCGCCATCGTCACGGCGCTGTCGATGGCGGGGATGATTCCGTTCAACGGCTTCATCTCGAAGGAGCTGATGCTCGAGGAGACCACGCATTTCGCCTGGGCGGGATCGGATCTCGCGCTGCCAGTCGCGGCGACGGTCGGCGCGCTGCTCTCGTTCGCATATTCGCTGCGCTTCATCGCGCATGTCTTTCTCGGGCCGGTGCGCGACGACTACCCCCACACGCCGCACGACCCGCCCTTCGGCATGTATGCCGCGCCGCTCCTGCTGGCGGTCGCCGTGATCGTGACCGGCCTGTTCTCGAACGCCACGCTCGGCGCGCTCCAGACCGCGGCGGCCGACGCGACGACGAACGGCGCCTTCGAGTACCACACGCTCAAGCTCTGGCACGGGGTGACGCCCGCGCTGATGATGTCGGGCATTGCCGCGCTGGGCGGGCTGACCCTCTTGATCTTCCACGCGCCGCTGGCGCGGGGCTGGGCCGCGCGCGGGCCGTTCTACGCCAAGGACGCCTTCGACCGGGGGATGGAGACGGCGGCGGCCGCCGCGCGCGCGGCGACGGACAGGGCGCATGACGGCGCGATCACCCGCTACCTCGCCATCTTCGCCATTGCCACGCTCGCGGCCGGAGCGGTTGCATTCACGATCGGCGAGTACGGCCCGGGGAGCCGCCCGCCCGTGCCCGTCACCACGGTCGACGCGGTGGGCTGGTCGCTCTTGGTCGCGGCGACGCTCTCGATGCTCGTGCTCTACCGCCAGCGGCTGCTGGTGCTGGTGTTGCTGGGCATCGTCGGGCTGATCGTGTCGCTCGCCTTCGTCCACCTCTCGGCGCCCGACCTCGCCATGACTCAGGTCTCGGTCGAGGTGGTCTCGATCATCCTGCTGCTGCTCGCGCTCAACTTCCTGCCCCAGAGCGACCCCGCCCCCGACCCGGTGCCGCGCCGGCTGCGCGATGGCGCCATCGCCTCGGCCGTGGGCCTCGGCGTGGGGGTGCTGTCGTGGATGCTGATGACCCGCGACTTCGAGACGATCTCGGGCTACTACCTCGACAATTCCAAGCCCGGCGGCGGCGGCACGAACGTCGTCAACGTGATCCTCGTCGATTTCCGCGGCTTCGACACGTTCGGCGAGATCATCGTGCTCGGCATCGCGGCGCTGGCGATCTTCGCGCTTGTCGAGGCGCTGCTCGACGGGCGCGCCTCTGTCCGGCTGGCCAACTGGCGGCCCGCGGCGCCCAAGGCGGCCGACCGGCACCCGATGATGATGGTCGTGGCGACGCGCCTGATGATGCCGATCTCGCTGACGGTGGGGGGCTACATCTTCCTGCGCGGCCACAACGAGCCGGGCGGCGGCTTCATCGCCGGCCTCGTCGTCGCCATCGCGCTGCTGATGCAGTACATGGCCAGTGGATTCGCCTGGGCGCAGGAGCGGGTGCGCATCCCCTACCACACCTTCATCGGCATGGGCGTGCTGATCGCGGGGCTGACCGGCATCGGCGCGTGGTTCGCGGGCTACCCCTTCCTCACCTCGTGGTACGGCTACTTCCACTTCCCCCCGATCGAGGAGTTCGAGCTGGCTTCGGCCATCGCCTTCGACCTCGGCGTGTTCCTCACGGTCGTCGGCGCTGTCATGCTCGCGCTCTACTCGCTGAGCCGGATCGCGCGGCGCACCGGCGAGCGGGTCGATCCCGACGCGATGGACTACGACCCCTCGCTCGAGGCGCCCACGGGGCGGCGCGACTGATGGAGGCGCTCGTGGCCTCCGCCATCGGTGTGCTGACGGGCGCAGGGATCTACCTGATCCTGCGCGTGCGCAGCTTTCCCGTGGTCGTGGGCACCACGATGCTCTCCTACGCGGTCAACCTGTTCCTGTTCGCCTCGGGGCGCCTTGCGCTCGACCTGCCCCCGATCCTGAACCCCGATCAGGCGGGCTATAGCGACCCGCTGCCGCAGGCGCTGGTGCTGACGGCCATCGTCATCTCGCTCGGCATGACCGCGATCACCGTGATGATCGCCCTCGGCGCCTATCTCGAGAGCGGCAGCGACCGCTTCGACATCGACGATACGCCCGGGCCAGGGGACGCAGAAGAGCCGGCAGACATGAGAACCCCGGCCGATTACGAGCCGGCGCCGAGGCGGGAGGGCGTGCGCGACCCGGACGCGCCTGACCCGGCGCCGGAGGGCGGGCGATGAGCCACCTGATCGTCCTGCCCGTTGTGCTGCCGGCGCTGCTCGCGCCGATCATGGCGATGGCGATGCGCCACGACCGCGTGCTGCAGCGCACTTTCGGCCTTGCCGGGCAGGTCGCGCTGCTGGCGCTGGCGGTAGCGCTCGCCACACAAGCCTTCTCGACCGGCGAGATCGCCATCTACGAGCTCGGCGCCTGGCCCGCGCCGTTCGGCATCGTGCTGGTGCTCGACCGCCTGTCGGCGACGATGCTCATGCTCTCGGCGGCCCTGGGCGTGATGGTGACGCTCTATGCCATCGGATCGGGCTGGGACAGGCGGGGCTGGCATTTCCATGCGCTGTTCGCCTTCCAGATGATGGGGGTGAACGGCGCGTTCCTGACCGGCGACGCCTTCAACCTGTTCGTCTTCTTCGAGGTGCTGCTCATCGCCTCCTACGGGCTGGTGATCCATTCGGGCGGGGCGTTCCGGCTGCGGGCGGGCCTGCAATACGTGGTGATGAACCTTGCCGGCAGCACCCTCTTCCTCTTCGCGCTCGGCACGCTCTACGCGGTGCTCGGAACGCTCAACATGGCCGACATGGCGGTGAAGGCGTCTCAGGTGGCGCCCGAGGAAACCGCGCTCCTTGCGGTCGGCGCGGTGCTGCTGCTCCTCGTCTTCGCGGTCAAGGCCGCGGCCTTCCCGGTGCAGTTCTGGCTGCCGGCGACCTATTCGGCCGCGCCCGCGCCCGTGGCGGCGCTCTTCGCCATCATGACCAAGGTCGGCGCCTACGCGATCATCCGCGTCTACACGCTGATCTTCGGCGCTGGCACGCCGGAGCTGTCGGCGCTCGTCTCCGCCATGCTGCTGCCGGCGGCTCTGGTGACGCTGGTCGTGGGTGCGGTGGGGGTGCTCGGCTCCGCGCGGCTCGAGCGCGCGATCGCCTTTTCGGTGCTCGCCTCGATGGGCACGCTGCTGACCGCCATCGCGTTGTTCACGCCGGCGGGTCTGACGGCGGCACTCTACTACATGGTGCACTCCACCTTCGCGGGCGCCGCGCTGTTCCTCGTGGCCGATCTCGTGCGGCGGGGGCAGGAGGGGGGGATGCGTCCGCACGGGATCACGGTGGCCTTCTACTTCGTTGCCGCCATCGCCATCGCCGGCATGCCGCCGCTCACGGGGTTTCTCGGCAAGGTCTTCGTGCTGCAGGCGGCGGCCCCGGCAGAGGGGGCGCCGGTGATCTGGGGGGTGATCCTCGTCACCTCGCTGTTGCTCATCGTGGGCTTCACCCGCCTCGGCTCGGCGCTCTTCTGGAAGAGGGCGCCCGTGCCGGATGGCGATCCGCTCGACGCCGGCGGCGACCTCGCCCTGCCGGGCGGGCTCGCGGCCACGGCTGCAGGGCTGCCAGTGGCCGCCTTGGCGCTGATGACACTCGCGTCCGGCCCCGTGGCCGAGGCGATGGACCGGACGGCGGCGCAGCTCATCGACCGGCCGACCTATATCCGGGCGGTGCTCGACCCGGCCGAACCCGCCCCCGAGGCCCTCCGTCGCGGCGGTGGCGCCCAAGATCACGGCGAGGGCGATCATGGCGCAGAGGGCGGCGGCGGCGCGCCTGCCGAAAGCGGCGCCGCGCCCGGTGAGGAGGCCGAGTGATGCTGCGCCGGATCTTCCCCCATCCCCAGCTGACACTGATGCTGACGGTCGTGTGGCTCCTGCTCGTCAACACCGTCTCGCCGGGCAACCTGCTCCTCGGCCTCGTGTTCGGCGTCGCGATACCGGTCATCACCCAGCCCTTCTGGCAGAAGCGACCCGTGATCAAGCGCCCCCTCAGGGTCGTGGAATACATGGCCCTCGTGATCTGGGACATCGTTATGGCCAACGTCGTGGTGGCCTACACCATCCTGTTCAAGTCGAACGCGCGCACGCGCTCGGCCTGGGTGCGGGTTCCACTCGACCTGACATCGCCCGAGGCGATCACCCTTCTGGCCGGGACGATCACCATGACGCCCGGCACCGTCGCGTCGGCGCTGTCGGCCGACGCCTCGTCGATCCTCGTGCACTGCCTCGATACCGACGACCCCGAGGCGGTGCGCGACGAGATCAAGCACCGCTACGAACGCCGGCTCAAGGAGATCTTCGAATGATCGAGACCGCCCTGACCTTCGCCGTCACCTGTTTCGCGCTCGCGCTGGTGTTCAACCTCTGGCATCTCGCCCGCGCGCCCGGCGTGGTCGACCGCATCCTCGCGCTCGACACCATGGTGATCAACGCCATCGCGCTGCTGAACCTCTACGGCATCAGCCAGGGCACGCCGGTCTATTTCGAGGTGTCGATGCTGATCGCCATGGTCGGCTTCGTCTCGACCGTCGCCTATTGCCGCTTCATCCTGCGCGGCAACATCATCGAGTGAGGAGGGGCCCATGATCGAGGATGCCACCCTGATCGCCGAGGTCGTCGTCTCGTTCCTGCTGGTGGTGGCGGGTCTGTTCGGCCTCGTCGGATCGCTGGGGCTGGTCAAGCTCGACGACACGATGCGGCGGCTGCACGCGCCGACCAAGGCGACGACGCTGGGAATCGGCGGGGTGCTGATCGCCTCGATGATCTACTCGGCCGTGTTCCTCGACCGGCTGTCGTTCCACGAGCTGCTGATCACGATATTCCTCCTCCTGACCGCGCCGATCACGGCGAACTTCATCGCCAAGTCCTACATGCACCGCCATGTCGACGAGGCCGACCTGCCGCCCACCGAGGGCCCCTACGGCTGGGCCGTCTACGACGCGGTGCCCGAGGATGAGCGGCCGATCGACACGAAGTGACCGTCAGCGCGCCGGAAAGGTCAGGACCGGGGGACCAGCCCCCCGGACCCCCCGGGATATTTCGGGCAAGAAGAAGCAGCGGCCAGGGCGACCGGGCGCAGGGCAGCGTGTCGGGCGGCGCGCGCAGGCGAGGGATGCGCCGGGCGGGCGGGCCGTCGTTCGAAGAACGCGGTCCGCGCCGCCCGGATTGTGGAGGGCGGCGTCAGGCGGCGGCGCGGTGTCCGAGGACGCGCGCCATCGTCTCGCCCATGACCGAGGGGTTGGGGGCCACCGTGATGCCGGCGTCCTCCAGGATCACGACCTTTTCCTGAGCGCTCTCGCCGAAGGCCGAGACGATTGCGCCGGCATGGCCCATCTGCCGGCCCTTGGGGGCCGAGAGGCCGGCGACGAAGGCGACGACGGGCTTGGTCATCCACTCCTTGACATAGGCCGCGGCCTCGGCCTCCTGCGGCCCTCCGATCTCGCCGATCATGAAGACAGCGTCGGTCTCGGGGTCGGCCTCGAACAGTTCGAGGATGTCGCGGAAGGACGAGCCGTTGATCGGGTCGCCGCCGATGCCCACCGAGGTCGACACCCCGAGACCCAGCGCCTGCATCTGGCTGGCCGCCTCGTAGCCCAGCGTGCCCGAGCGGCCGACGATGCCGACGCGCCCCTCCTTGTAGATGTGGGGCGGCATGATGCCCATGAAGCCGCGTCCGGGCGAGATCACGCCCGCGCAGTTCGGTCCGATCAGGCGCATCTTGCGCGCGCGGGGGTAGCGGCGGAGGAAGCGCTTGACGCGCATCATGTCCTGCGCAGGGATGCCGTCGGTCACGCAGACGGCGGTCGTTATCCCGGCGTCGGCCGCCTCCATCATGGCGTCGGCGGCGAAGGGCGGCGGCACGAAGAGGAGCGACGCCTCGGCCCCCGTCTCCTCGACCGCCTGGCGCACCGTGTCGAACACGGGGCGGCCGAGCACCTCGGTGCCGCCCTTGCCGGGCGTGACGCCGCCCACGACCTGGGTGCCGTAGTCGACCATTTCCTGCGCATGGAACCGGCCGATGCGGCCCGACATGCCCTGCACGATGACGGGGGTTGTCTCGTCGATGATGATGGCCATTGCTCTCTCTCTTCCCTCAGGCGGCGACCGGCTCGCGCGCCGCGACGGCGCGGTCGGCGGCCTCGGCCAGCGTGTCGGCGGTGATCAGCGGCAGCCCGCTTTCGCGGATGATGCGCCGCCCCTCCTCGACGTTGGTGCCCGACAGGCGCACCACGACGGGGACCTTCAGGTCGAGCGTGCGATAGGCCTGCACCACGCCCTCGGCGACCCAGTCGCAGCGGTTGATGCCGGCGAAGATGTTGACGAGGATCACCCTGACCTTCGGATCGGTCAGCACGGTGCGGAACGCCTGGCAGACCCGCTCCGGCGAGGCGCCGCCGCCGATGTCGAGGAAGTTGGCAGGCGCGCCGCCGGCGATCTTGATCATGTCCATCGTCGCCATGGCGAGCCCGGCGCCGTTGATGATGCAGCCGATGTCTCCGTCGAGGCCGACATAGGCCAGCCCGTGGTCGTAGGCGTAGCTCTCGCGCGGGTCCTCCTGGGCGCGGTCGCGCAGGGCGGCGACCTCGCGGCGGCGGAACAGGGCGTTGGTGTCGAAGCTCATCTTGGCGTCGAGCGCGATCAGGTCGCCCTCGCCGGTGACGACGAGCGGGTTGATCTCGACCATCGTGGCGTCGAGATCGCGGTAGGCGCGGTAGCAGGCGCGCACGACCTGGACCATCTGCGCCACCTGGGGCCCCTTGAGGCCGAGCGCGAAGGCGAGTTCGCGCGCCTGGTAATCGACCAGACCGGAAGCGGGGTCGATCACCATGCGCACGAGGCTGTCCGGGTCGGTCTCGGCCAGTTCCTCGATCTCCATGCCGCCGTGGCGGGAAGCGACGATCATGATTCGCTCCGACTTCCGGTCGAGCACGAAGCCCAGATACATCTCCTGCGCGATGTCGGTCGCGGCCTCGACCCAGAGCCGATGCACGGACCGGCCCCGGTCGCCGGACTGGCGCGTCACCAGGGTGCGGCCGAGCAGGGTGGCGGCGAAGTCTCGTGCCTCGTCAGGGCTCTTGCAGACCTTGACGCCGCCGGCCTCGCCGCGGCCGCCCGAGTGAATCTGCGCCTTGACCACGCAGGGGCCGCCGCCGAGCTCGCGGGCGCGGTACTCGGACTGCTCCGGGCTCCAGGCGAGCGCGCCGGGCGGGACGGGCACGCCGAAACGGGCGAGGATTTCCTTGGCCTGGTGTTCGTGAATGTCCATGTGGGTCCTCCTTCGGATGCGGGTGCCAGCGATCGGGCAGCGCCGGCCTGCTCCCCGTCGCCATGAGCGCGACGCGGGGTCGGCGCGGGGAAAGGCGTTTCGAAACGCCTTCCCGCGCGGCCCCGGCGGCGGGGCGAGCGGTGCGCGGCGCGCGGAACGGCGCCGTGGGCGCCCCGACGCCCGGCCATTGCGGGTGGCGCGGCGTGGGCGGGGCGGTTCGGGCGGGCCCGGGCCGGGGCGCGCGCCCCGGCCCCCCGCCCGGCGTCACTCGGCGGCGACCTGCAGCGGCGTCGTCACCCGCGCGGCGTTCAGGTACCATTCCTGCGCCGCGGCCACGCCGGAGCCGAGCGGTATCCGAGCGCCGGCGCGCAACAGCGAAAGCTCGGCCACCGACAGGGCAGTCAGGCACATCCCCTCGTTCAGGTCGCCGAGATGGCCGATACGGAATGCCTTGCCGGCGAGCCTGGCGAGGCCCGAGCCGAAGGAGGTTCCGTAATCCTCGTAGGCCACCCGCAACACCTCGCGAGCGTCGACACTCTCGGGCACGCGGATCGCGCTGACCGTGTCGGAGTGGAGCGTGCGGTGCTCGGCCACGAGGTCGAGCCCCCAGGCCGCGATGCCCCGACGCACGCCCTCGGCGAGGCGGTGGTGGCGGGCGATCACCGCGTCGAGCCCCTCCTGTCGCAAAATGCGGTCGAGCGAGACCTTCAGCCCGTGGAAGAGCTGCGTCGGCGGCGTGTACGGGAAGTAGCCGTCTGCATTCATCCGCGCCTGGTCGGCGAACTCGAAATAGGCGCGGCGCATGGTGGCGGTCTTCGAGGCGTCCATCGCCTTCCGGCTGACGGCCAGCACGCCGAGGCCCGCGGGCAGCATCAGGCCCTTCTGGCTGCCGGTCACCGCGAGGTCGACGCCCCACTCGTCCATCCGGAAGTCGATCGAGGCGATCGACGACACGCCATCGACGAACAAGAGAGCGTCGTGGAAGCACGCATCGAGCGCCTGCCGCACGCCAGCCACGTCGGAGGTGACGCCCGTCGCCGTCTCGTTGTGGGTGGCGAAAACCGCCTTGATCTCGCCGTGGCGATCGGCTGCAAGGCGACGCTCGTATTCCTTCACCGGCACGCCCGCGCCCCAGGCCACGTCGATCACCTCGACGTCGAGGCCGAGACGCTCGGCCATCTCGACCCAGAGCGTCGAGAACTGGCCGAAGCGGCTCATCAGCACCTTGTCGCCGGGGTTGAGCGTGTTGGTGATCGCGGCTTCCCACGCGGCGGTGCCGGACCCCGGAAAGAGGAAGATCTCGGCATCGCGCGAGCGCACGACCTCGCGCAGGTCGGTGAAGAGCGAGAGGGTCAGCTCGCCGAAATCGGGGGCGCGCATGTCCTGCATGGGCACGTTCAAGGCCTGCCGCACGGCTTCGGGCACGTTGGTCGGGCCGGGGATGAAAAGATGGGTAATGCCGTTGCGCATGGGGCCGCTCCGCTGGGCGATGTCTCGTGACGCTCGGGTTGTGCGCCGTGGCCCCCCTTTGCTGCAAATGAAAGCGCGTCCTGCTGTGAAAGCGAGATTTTACAAACCGCGAAAAGTGTGAAACTGTAAATATCACAGGTTTGCATACGCGTGCGTACAACCGGGGCGGAGGGGGCCGTGCACAAGACCTTCATCGGGCCGCATCTGCGGCGGCTCAGGCAGGAGCAGGGCAAGACACAGGCCGAGATCGCACGCGCCCTCGGCATCTCGACATCCTACGTCAACCTCCTGGAAAACAACGAGCGCAGCGTGTCGGTGCCGGTTCTTCTGAAGCTCTTCGAAGTGTTCGGCGTCGACTGGCGCGACATCGCCGAAGACGACGACCCGACCCTGCTGGCCGACCTGCGCGCGGCGGTGCAGGACCCGCTGTTCGAGGGCGAGCGGCCCGACCTTGCGCAGCTGCGCGCCGCGCTCGTCCATGCCCCCGGACTCGCCGCGTGTTTTCTGCGCCTGCACAAGGCGTGGCAATCGGCGACCGAGCAGATGATCTCTGTCGCGGGCACGGTCGGGTCCGCCGGCGGAGGGGGCGAGGCTGCGCCGGTGCTGGCCGAGAGCGCGGAATCGGCCGTCCACGCCTTCTTCCGCCGCAACCGCAACCATTTCCGCGCGCTCGAGAGCGCCGCGGCCTCCTTCTGGGACGGGGCGCGCGTGCCCACGGACGAGATCTATACCCGCGTCAAGGAGCGGCTGCAGGGCAAGCTGGGGCTGACGGTGCGCGTGCTGCCGGTCGAGGCGATGCCCAACACGCTGCGCACCCATGACGAGGGCTTGCGCGAGGTGTGCCTGTCGGAGGCGCTCGACCACCCCAATCGCGTGTTCCAGCTCGTCCACGTCGCGGGGCTGATCGAGCAGTCGCGCCTGCTCGACTCGCTGCTCGAGGGTTCGGGCATCACCGAGCCCTGGGGCCTTTCGCGCTGCCGGGTGGAGCTGGCCAACTACTTTGCCGCCGCGGTGCTGATGCCTTACGGGGCTTTCCTCGATGAGGCGCGCGCCTCGAAATACGATTTCGACCATCTGGCCACGCGCTTCGGGGTGTCGTTCGAGCAGGCCTGCCACCGGGCGACGACGCTGCAGCGCGAGGGGGCGCAGGGCGTGCCCTTCTTCTTCCTGCGCGTCGACAAGGCGGGCAACGTCACCAAGCGGTTCAACTCCACCGGCTTTCCCCTGGCCGAGCACGGCGGCGCCTGCCCGCGCCTCGACGTGCACACCTCGTTCCGCACGCCGGGCCGGATCGTGCCGCAATTCGTCGAGATGCCCGACGCCTCGCGCTTCTTCGTCTTCTCGCGCACCGTCGACCGCCCCACCTTCACCCGCCACCGGCAGGACGTGCGGCTGGCCGTGGCGATGGGCTGCGCCATCGAGCATGTCGGCGAGATCGGCTATGCCGAGAGCGTGACGCCCACCGCCGAGACGGTCGTGCCCATCGGCATCAACTGCCGCGTCTGCCCGCGCTCGAACTGCGACCAGCGGGCCCACCAGGCGCTGATCCTCTCGCAGCCCTTCGACGAGCGCCGCCGCGGCGCCACGCGTTACGAGGCATGACCGTGCGCCGTCCCGAGGGCGCGAGGGGACGCGGCGTCGGGCCGTGCGTATTTGGAACAGAAAGAAGCAGGGGCGCGCGCCGCGGCGGAAGCGGCGTGCCCGGTGGCGTGCCCGGTGGCGTGCCCGGTGGCGTGCCCGGTGGCGTGCCCGGTGGCATGTCTGGTGGCATGTCTGGTGGCGCGCTGTCGTCTGGGTGGGGCGAGGTCGGGGGCGCCGAGGCGGTCGGACGGTCAACAGAACCGGGCAACCGGGAGAACTGAACCGGGGAACGGAACCGCATGACACGACCGGGCGACGGTCGGGGCAACCGGTCGGGGCGGCGGGTCACGCCAGCAGGCGCATGCCCCGGTCGATCCCGTCCAGGGTGAGCGGCACCATGCGCTCGTCGAAGACCTGGCGGATCAGGCCCACCGACCGGGTGTAGCCCCAGTGCGGCTCGGGCAGGGGGTTGAGCCAGAGCGTGCGCGGCCAGGCCTCGCGCGCGCGCCGCAGCCAGACCTCGCCCGCCTCCGGGTTCCAGTGCTCGTTGGCTCCGCCGGGGTAGAGCACCTCGTAGGGGCTCATCGCGGCGTCGCCCACGAAGATGCACACCCAGTCGGGTCCGTAGGTATGCAGCACCTCCCATGTCGGCACCTGCGCGTCCCGGCGGCGGCGATTGTCGCGCCAGACGCCCTCGTAGAGGCAGTTGTGGAAGTAGTAGTGCTCGAGATGCTTGAACTCGGCGCGCGCGGCCGAGAACAGCTCCTCGACGACGCGCACATGGTCGTCCATCGACCCGCCCACGTCGAGAAAGAGCAGTACCTTGACCGCGTTGCGCCGCTCGGGGCGCGTCTGCACGTCGAGATAGCCGTGATCGGCCGTGGCGCGGATCGTGCCCTCGAGGTCGAGTTCTTCCGCCGCGCCGTCGCGCGCCCAGCGGCGCAGGCGCTTGAGCGCGACCTTGATGTTGCGGGTGCCGAGTTCCACCGTGTCGTCGAAGTCGCGGAACTCGCGCCTGTCCCATACCTTGACGGCGCGACGGTGGCGGCTCTCGTGCTGCCCGATCCGCACCCCCTCGGGGTTGTAGCCATGCGCGCCGAAGGGCGACGTGCCGGCCGTGCCGATCCATTTCGAGCCGCCCTCGTGGCGCCCCTCCTGCTCGGCCAGCCGCTGGCGCAGCGTCTCCATCAGCGCGTCGAAGCCCCCCAACGCCTCGATCCCGGCGCGCTCCTCCTCCGTCAGGTGCTTCTCGGCCTCGCGTCGCAGCCAGTCCTCGGGCAGATCGAGCGCCTCGAGCACCGCTGCAAGCGGGATCGCCTCGAGGCCCCGGAACGCCTCGGCGAAGGCGCGGTCGAACCGGTCGAGGTGACGCTCGTCCTTCACCATGGCGGCGCGGGCGAGGTAGTAGAAGCCCTCGACGTCGTAGGTCACGAGGCCCGCCGCCATCCCGTCGAGAAAGCCGAGGTATTCGCGCAGCGAGACCGGCACGCCGCCTCGCCGAAGGGCCTGGAAGAAGGGCAGGAACATGCCGGTCACCTCCGTGTGCCGAGGGTAGGGCAGGGGCGCGACCGCGCCAAGGGGAATGCCCCCTTGGCGCCCGGCCCAACGCCCGAAGGGAGGCGCGGCACGCGCCGATCGAGGGGGCGGGAGCGCCCCCGGACCGTCGGGGGGCGGCGCTCAGAACAGGGTATCCACGGCGATCGTGACGAAGAGGCCGAGGAGCGCGAAGGCGATGGCGTGGGCGGCGGCGTATTGCGCCATGTCGGCCCGGCCGCCGCCGCGCAGCTTCGCCCGGCGCGCCCCGAGCGCCGCTCCTGCAAGCCCTGCCGCAAGCACGATCATTCGCCTCTCCCCGCTCCGTCCCGCGCCCGGGCCGCGGGGCCGCGCTTACCGGTCTGCCCGCGTGCGGGCAAGGGTGGCGATTTCGGACGCCCGCGCCCGCACCACGTCGTCGCGACCGAAGCCGTAGCGCGCCCAGCCGAGCGCGTCCTCGCGCACCGACGCCGCCTCGCGCCCGCGGCCCGCCGTCTCGAGCGCCTCGGCCCTGATCAGCAGCAGTGTGGCGAGCAGCGCCGCGTTCTCGGCCGCGCTCACCGCCGGCAGGCTCTCGTCGACCAGCGCCAGCGTCCCCTCGACCTGCCCCGCCGACAGCGAGAAGGCGGCGAGCTGCATGTTGACATGGGCAGCCTGGATCCGGGTTTCGGGGTGCGCGCGGTAGATCGCGGCCGCCTCGAGGAACGAGGCGAGCGCGAGCTCGGGCTCGGAGCCGAGCGACAGCCGCCCCAGCGCGTAGAGCGAGAAGGCGCGCCGCGTGTCGCGCCAGCCGCGCGCCTCGGCGAGGCGCACCGCGCGGCGTGCCGCCTCCTGCCGCTCGGCGGGCGTGGCGCGGGGGCCGAGCGCCGTCTCGATGGCGCGGGTCCATTCGGGCGGCGTGGGGTCGGCCGCGCGGCCCGCTCGCCCCTGGCCGGCGGGGTTGAGGCGGGCGAGCACGCCGGGCAGGCGGCTCGCCACCTCGGCGCGCGACAGCCCCGACGACAGCGCGTCGTCATAGAAGACCCGCAGCATCAGCATGTCGAAGCCGGTCAGCACGGTGTGGAAATTGTCGTCGTTGAAGACGCTGTCGGGCAGGCGGTAGAGGTCGTTGAGCGGCCCCAGCGCCTGCGCGACCTCCTCGTGCAGGCAGTCGCGCGTCTCCTGCGGGCTGACGTCGCCGGGCAGGAACACGGCGGCGCGGGTGCGGGTGCGCACCGTCGTCCAGTCGACGGCCGCGGTGCGGCGGGCGCGGCGGAACTCCTCCCAGCTCGTGACGCGCGGCACCACGAAACAGGCGGCCTGCGGCACCAGCCGCTGCAGCTCGCGCCGCGAGAGCACCTCGACCACGAGGTTGGCGTCGTCGCCCGGGCCGGCGCGGCGGATATCGATGCCCGCCTCGGTGCGCAGGCGGGCGAGCAGGGCCTCGAGGTCGCGCTCGAGGCTCGGCGGGGCGTTGCCCCGCACGCCCACGCGCACCGGCCCCTCGAAGCGCGCGAGCGCCGGCAGGCGCCGTCCGCTCTCCATCTGGAAGGAGAGATCGAGGAAGTCCTGCGCGATCTCGCGGTTTGATCGGATCGGGGGCGCGGTGGGCGCCCCGGCGAAGCTCTTCATCGGCGGGAGCGGCCCCTCGAATGCCACGCGCCGCTCGGCGATCTCGGGCGCGGGCGGAGCCGGGGCGCAGGCGGCGAGCGCCGCGGCGAGCGCGCCGACGAGGATCGCGCGCGCGGCAGGTGCCCGGTGCGGGGCGGGGCCGGCCGGAGCCGTGGGATCGGTGATGTGCGGCATCGCGCGCGCCTCATGAAGATTGCGGCCGTGCTCGCCGCCAATCCGCACCCTACCGGTCAATTGGGCCACAGAAAGAAACAATTACGCCGGCAAGTTGACCCGCTGCCCGAACGTTGCAGCGCTGCCTCGGCGGTCCGGCGCGCGCGGGCGGCCGGGGCGCGACGGGACGGGCAGCGCGCGCGCCCTAGGTGGAAGGAGCGACGCGAAGAGGCAAGGGAGACATGCACATGGCCACGCAAGCCGCCGTCGCCGCCAACGACCGCCCCGTGATGCGCATCCGAGACCGGGCGGAGTTCCGCTCCAAGCCGCGCCCGTTGACAATGCGCGCCGAGACCACGGTCGCCGAGGCGGTGGCCGAGATGAGCCGGCGCGACTACGGCTCGGTGGTGGTGACAGACGCCGAGGAGCGGGTGCAGGGTATCGTCACCGAGCGCGACGTGATGAAGAAGATGGTCCACGAGGGGCGCGACGCCGCTGCCACGCCGCTGTCCGAGATCATGACCGCCGAGCCGCGCGTGGCCTCGGCCGACGACGACGTGCTCGACTGGCTTCGCATCATGTCGAACGAGCGGTTCCGCCGCCTGCCGGTGGTCGATTCCGACGGGCGGGTGACGGCGGTGTTCACGCAGGGCGATTTCGTCAGCTACACTTGGCCCGACCTGATGGGGCAGGCGCGCGAACTCGCCAAGGCGACCGTGTTCCGCAACTGGCACTTCTTCCTGATCGGGGGCGGCCTGATGGTCTACACCATCGTCATGGCGATCGTGCTCGGCACTGTCTGAGACACGGCCCGACCGGCGGGCGGGGCCGGATTTGACGCCGCCGGGGCCCGGCATAGCTCGGTTGCACAAAGCGGGGGAGTGCGGAATGGCCGACGGCATCGAACACGACATGACGGGCGGGATCACCCGGCGCATCGCGCTGCTTGGGGTGGCCACCGCGCTCGGCCTTGCCGCGACGGGCGTGCCGAGGCCCCTCCGCGCGGCTGCGCCCTTCACCTTCGCCTCGATCGACGGCGGCACGCTCTCGCTCGCCGATTGGGCGGGGCAGCCGGTGCTGGTGGTCAACACCGCCTCGCTGTGCGCCTTCACGCCCCAGTACGAAGAGCTCCAGACGCTGTGGGAGCGCTACCGCGACCGGGGGTTGGTCGCGCTCGCCGTGCCGTCGAACGATTTCCGGCAGGAGCTCGGCAACGAGGAAGAGGTCCGGGACTTCTGCGAGATCACATTCGGCCTCGACCTGCCGATGACCGAGATCACCCATGTCCGCGGCCCCTCGGCGCACCCGTTCTACCGCTGGCTCGCCGACGAGCACGGCTTTCGCCCGCGCTGGAACTTCAACAAGGTGCTGATCGGTCCGGGCGGCGCGCCGGTGCGCAGCTGGGGCTCGGGCGCCTCGCCGCTGTCGGCCGCGGTCGTGGGCGAGATCGAGGCGCTTCTTGACGCGTGAGTCGCTGCCCCGACCCGTCATGCTCGGCCACGAGATCTACCGCGGCTCGAGCTATGGCCGCTGGCATCCGCTGCACATCCCCCGCGTCTCGACCGTGATGGACCTGTCGCGCGCCCTTGGCTGGCTGCCGCGCGCGCGCTTTCGCACCTCGCCGCGCGCCAAGCCGGCCGCCGTGACCGCATGGCACACGCCGGATTACGTCGCCGCGCTCCAGCGGGCCGAGGCCGAGGGCGCGGCGCGCGCCGGCGACCCCGAGACCTATGGCCTCGGCACCCATGCCAACCCGGTTTTTCCCGAGGTGTGGCGGCGGCCGGCCACCTCGGCCGGCGGCTCGTTCCTGGCGGGCGAGTTGCTGGCTGAGGGCGGCGTCGTGCACCACCCGGCGGGCGGCACGCACCACGCCATGCCGGGGCGGGCAAACGGCTTTTGCTATCTCAACGACCCGGTGCTGGCGATGCTGGCGCTGCGGCGCGCGGGCGCCGCGCGCATCGCCTATGTCGATATCGACGCGCACCATTGCGACGGGGTCGAGGCTGCCTTCGCGGGCGACCCCGAGACGCTGATGATCTCGGTGCATGAAGAGCGGCGCTGGCCCTTCACCGGCGAGCTTGACGACACGGCGCACGGCTCGGCCGTCAACCTGCCGGTGCCGCGCGGGTTCAACGACACCGAGATGGCCTTCGTGCGCGAGGCGCTGATCGTTCCGCTGGTGGAGCGCTTCGCCCCCGACGCGGTCGTGCTGCAATGCGGGGCCGACGCGGTGGAGGAGGATCCGCTCTCGCGCCTGTCGCTGTCGAACAACGCGCACTGGGCCGTGGTGGCGGCGCTGCGGCCGCTCTCGCCCCGCTTCCTCGTGCTGGGGGGCGGCGGCTACAACCCGTGGTCGGTCGGCCGTCTCTGGACGGGGGTGTGGGGCGTGCTGGCGGGCGAGGAGATCCCCGACCGGCTGCCGGTCGAGGCCGAGGCGGTGCTGCGCGGGCTGACATGGCAGAACCGGCGGGGACGCACCCCTCCAGACCATTGGTTCACCACCCTGCGCGACGCCCCGCGCGAGGGCCCGCTGCGCTCCGAAGTCCGCGAGCGCGCGGCGCGGGCGCGCGCGCTGCGCGAGGCCGGGGCAGGGCGCCCGCGCGCCACGGCGTGAGCAGAGCGACCACGCCCGGTGCACGTCGCGGGCACGTCACGTGGGCACGTCACGTGGGCACGTCACGGGGCACGTCACGGGGCACGTCGCGGGGCGGGGCGCGATGGCACGCGCCGGCGCCGGAGCGCGTGGGCTTCGGGCGCCGGTCAGCCGGTCGAGCCGAGGCCGAGCCGATCCACGAGCGCGTCGGCCAGCGGCCCGATATCCTGCGCGGCGAGGGTTTCGCGGGCGCGGGCGCCGAGCCGCTCCTGTTCGCCGGCGTCGAGCATGGCAAGCGCGTCGGCCAGCCCACCGGCATCCGAGACCGGCACCGCCGCCCCGGCCGCGTCGAGCGCGGCATAGGCGTCGTCCGCGTTCTCGACATGCGGCCCGTGCAGGATGGCGCAGGCGAAGCCCGCCGGCTCGTAGGGCGTGTGCCCGCCCTTCGCCACCAGCGAGCCGCCGACGAAGCAGAGGCCGGCGGCGGCATACCACAGCGCCATCTCGCCCAGCGTGTCGGCGAGGTAGACCGGCGCGTCGCCCGGCACCGCGCCGGCCGAGCGGATCGCATGGCCAAGGCCGCGCGCGGCGATCAGGCGGGCGATCTCCGGCCCCCGCTCGGGGTGGCGCGGCGCGAGGATCAGGCGCAGCGCCGGGCGGCGGGTGCGGGCGGCGGCGAAGGCGTCGAGCACCGGCCCCTCCTCGCCAGCATGGGTCGAGGCGGCGAGCACCGTCTCGGCGCGGCGATAGCCCAGCGCGGCGAGCGCCGCCGGGGCGGGGGGGGCGAGCGCCACCACGGATTTCAGCGGCGCGGCCGGGCCGAGTGCGGCGCGGGGCAGGCCGAGCCCCAGCAGCCGCTCGGCCGACGCCGCATCATGCGGGGCGGCCAGCGCGACCGGTGCGAGGAGCCGCCGCAAAACCGCCGAGGCCCGCGCCCAGCGCGCCGCGCTGCGCGAGGAGAGGCGCGCGGCGACGAGCGCCACCGGCATCCCGCGCGCATGGGCGAGCGACAGGCGGTTGGGCCACAGCTCGTTCTCGACGACGACCAGCGCGGCGGGGCGCAGCCGCCGCAGGAACGCCGCCACGGCCCAGCGGTAGTCGAGCGGCGCGAGGCGCGCCTCGATGCCCGCCAGCCCCCAGTCTCGCGCCGCGCGGCGCCCCGTGACGGTGTTGCAGGTGACGACCGCCCTCAGGCCGGGCACCCGGGCGCACAGCGCCTCGACCAGCGGGCGCGCGGCGGCGACCTCGCCCACCGAGGCGGCGTGGAGCCAGAGCGCGCCCGTCCCGGCCGGCCCGCCGCGCCCGAGACGCTCGCGCAGGTCGGCCCACGTCTCCCGCCCGCGCCCGAGGCGCACGAGCCAGATCGCCAGCAGGACGGGCGCGGCGAGGCCCAGGGCGAGCCGGTAGGCGACGATCATCGCACGGCCCCCGCAGACCGGGCGCAGCCCCCGCGCCGCCTCAGCCCGCGAGGCCCTCTGTCGAGGCGAAGAACATCGCCTGACTCACCGCGCTGCGCACCTGCTCCTCGGTGTAGGGCTTGGAGATCAGGAAGGCGGGCTCGGGCCGGTCGCCGGTCAGCAGCCGCTCGGGGAAGGCGGTGATGAAAATCACCGGTGTCTCGGGGAACGACTGCAACAACTCGTTCACCGCATCGATCCCCGAACTGTCGTCGGCAAGCTGGATATCGGCGAGGATCAGGTCGGGCCGGTCGTTGTTGCCGAGTTCCACCGCGCGGGCGCGGGTGCGGGCGATGCCGGTCACCGCGTGCCCCATCGAGGTGACGATTCCCTCGATGTCCATCGCGATGATCGCCTCGTCCTCGATGATCAGAATGCGGCCCGTGACGCTCTCCTCCATTTCGGCGCGGGCACGGTCGAGCAGGTCGCGCGCCTCGGGCTCCGACACCTGCATGATGACGGCGATCTCGCCCAGCCGAAACTCCTCGATCGTGTGCAGGAGCAACGCCTCGCGGCTGTTGGGCGTGAGCCGCGCCATGTGGCCCTGCGCCTGGCGCGACATGGCGTCGTCGCCGTCCGAGACGGGCGAGCCCGCACTCGACCAGATCAGGTGGAAGGCGCGGAAGAGGGCCGCCTTGGACGACACGCCGTCGTCGAAGATCGAGGGGTCCTCGATCAGCGCCTCGAGCGTGGCCGAGGCGTAGGTGTCGCCGGTTTCCTGGCTGCCGGTCAGCGCTCTCGCGTAGCGGCGCAGGAAGGGGAGGTTCTCGCCCACGACGTCGGCGAGTTGAGACGGGTTGGGCACGGGCGATCCCTGTGATGTCTGCAAGTCTTTTCCCATTCTTCGGGAACCGGCGGGCCGCGTCAACGTTGAGAGACACCACTGGAAATGGCGAGACCGATCGCGCATGTATGCCGAGATGACGCAGGAAGACCGGAAGAAGCGGCTGGACCAGCAGATCGACGAGAATCTGCGCAAGGTCTACCAGCGGACCCTCGAGGAAGAGGTGCCGGACCGCTTCCACGACCTCCTGCGCAAGCTGCGCGAACAGGGGCGGCCCGAATGAGGCCTCCCCGCATGAGACCGATGCGAGGATCGCCCGGATGACGACGCCCCCGACGGGCCCCTGCGACGCGACCGCCCGGCGGCCCCGACCCTGATGGCCGGAGGCAGGGGGGACGGGACGCCCGCGCGCCGCGCGGGCCCGAGCCATGCGGGCCAGGACCATCCGGGCTCTGCCGCGGGCGGGTCGGTGCACGGGGATCCGCGCGACGAGATTCCCGAACACCTCGCCGCAATGCGCGCCTTCGCCATGTCGCTCACCCGCGACCCCTCGTCGGCCGACGATCTCGTGCAGGACACGGTGGTCAAGGCCTGGACCAATATCGGCAGCTACACCGCCGGAACCAACATGCGGGCGTGGCTGTTCACCATCCTGCGCAACCACTTCTACACCCAGCGTCGCCGGCTGCGGCGCGAGACGGCCGACAGCGAGGGGGCCTTCGCCGCGCGGCTGGCCGAAAAGCCTGCCCATGACGGCCGCCTCGCGCTGCGCGACTTCGCCGTGGCCTTCGCGCAACTGCCCGACGAGCAGCGCGAGGCGCTGGTGCTCGTGGGCGCGTCGGGCTTTTCCTACGACGAGGCCGCGCGCATGACCTGCGTGCCCGCCGGCACGGTCAAGAGCCGCGCCAACCGCGCGCGGCGCAAGCTTGCCGAACTGCTCGGCCTCGAGGCGCACGAGGAGATGGAGATGACCGACCGCGCCACCCGCGCCGTGATGAGCGGGCAGGGGCGACAGGGGCTCTGACATGGCAGGCCCTCGCAGCGGATCGGCGCGCGCCCGCCTCGCGGTGCTCCTGACGCTCGCCTTCCTGCCGATCGGCGCGATCGCGCTGGTCCAGGCGCACCGGATGGCCGAGCAGGCGCGCGAGATGTCCGAGCGGGCGCTGCTCGGCGAGACCCTGCGTGCGGCGGCTGCCCAGCGCGAGGTGATCCGCACCGCGCAGGGGCAGGCGAGGGCACTGGTGCCGCTGGTGCGCGACGTGGCGGCCGCGCCCGACCGCTGCGCCGAACTGATGGCGCGCGTGGTGGAGGGGGCGGCGGCCCTGCGCTTCGCGGGCTTTGTGGGCGCCGACGGGCGGCTCGACTGCGCCTCCGACGGCGCGCGTCGCGACCTGTCGGGCACGGCCCTGTTCGCGGCGCTGGGCGGCGAGCCGCGGGTCGAGTCCGGCATCACCGGCCCGACGGGAGGGCTCTTGCCGGTGGCCGAGGCTCTGCTGGTGATGCAACCCGTCTGGGGGCGAGTGCGCCCCGTGCCCGGCGGCGCGCCCGAGGAGGTGCCGCTCGGCACCATCCTGCTCGCCCTGCCGCGGGGCGCGCTGATCTCGGGCGAGCTCATTCCCGGCGAGACCGACGCGCCGCTCGAACTCCTCACCTTCGACCGTCACGGAGAGGTGCTGTGGTCCTCGCCGCTGCCACCCGGCGCCACGGTCGGCCCGGCGGACGAGGCGCGGGCGGCGCGACTGCCCGAGGGGGGCGATCTGGGCGCCTTCATCGGCCAGCCGGCGCACGCGATGACCCTGCGCTCGGGCGAGGGCGACCGTCGCGCCTACGCCGTGGTGCCGGTGATCGAGGGCGAACTCATGACGCTCGGCGCCTGGCTGCCCGGCACGCTCTTCGCCGGACCGGGCGTGGGGCCGATCGCGCTCGGTGCCCTTCTGCCCGCGCTGATGTGGGCGCTGTCACTGCTCGTCGCCTTCGTCGCGGTCAACCGGATGATCCTGTCTCCGCTGGGCGCGCTGCGCGGGCGCATGCAATCCTTCACCGCCGGCGCCCGTGCGCTGCCGCCCTTCCGGCTGTCGCGGGCGCCGGACGAGCTGCGCGAGCTCGCCGACAGTTTCGACGCGATGACGGCGCGGATCGTGTCCGACGAGACGCGGCTGGAGAAGGCGGTGCACGACCAGCAGGTGCTGCTGAAGGAGGTGCATCACCGGGTGAAGAACAACCTCCAGCTCATCGCATCGATTCTCAACATGCAGATTCGCCAGCACCACGATTCGGATGCGCGCGCGGTGCTGCGGCGGGTGCAGGACCGGGTGATGAGCCTCGCCACCGTCCACCAGCATCTCTACCAGACCCCCTCGCTGTCGGCGCTGCGGGCCGACCTGCTGCTGTCGGAGATCGTCAACCGCAAGCTCGCCGAGGCCGGCGCGGTGACCGAGGACGTCGCGGTGGAGGTGCGGCTCGAGCCGGTGCGCCTCTACCCAGATCAGGCGGTGCCGCTGGCGCTGTTCGTCGGCGAGGCGGTGACGAACGTGCTGCACCATGTGGGCCGGCCACCCGACGGCGCGCGGCCCTGGCTGCGGATCGGTCTCGCGCGGGAAAAGGACGGTGCGGTGACGCTCGAGGTGGCCAATTCGGGCGGGACGCGTCTGCGCGAGGAGCAGCGCGAGCACCGGGCGGGGCTGGGTACGCGGCTGATGGCCGCCTTCGCGAGCCAGCTCGAGGGTGATCTCGACCGGACGGAGGGAGACGCCTCGGGCGCGCCCTGGCGCATCGCGCTCGCCTTCCGCCCCGAGGGATTCGCCCCGCAGGCCGCTGCGCCGGCGGACGCTGCGCCGGGTGCGGCGGGCGAGACTGCGGCCGAGGAGCGCGACACGGAGATCGCCGACCGGGGCGCTTCCGGACGGTCCGCGTCAGAGCCCGCCGCGCCGCGCCGCGCCGAGGCGGGGGGACGGCCCTTCGAAGGGCCGTGACGCGCCTTGCAAGGCGCGTGCCCGCGCTCCGAAGGGCCGTTCCGCCCGCGCCCGGGGGGGTGTGATGCGGGGGGGCCTCGCCTGCGCGCGCTCGGGGGACGGTGACCGCCGATGGGGCGGGGGAAGGCCTTTCGAAAGGCCTTCCGCCCGGCCCTCGACGGCGACGGCGCATGTCAGGCCGCGGCGGTCTCGCCGAGGCGGGTCGCGGCGCGGTCGAGCCGGGCGACGGCCTCGGCCAGGTCCTCCTCGGAGATCGTGAGCGGGGGCAGAAGGCGCACGACGTTGTCCGCCGCCGGCACCGTCAGCACCTCCTCGGCATGGCCCGCCTGCACCATGTCGGCCGGCGCGACCTTGCATTTCAGCCCCAGCATCAGGCCCGCGCCCCGCACTTTCTCGAACACGTCCGGATGCGCCGCGACGAGTCCCTCGAGTGCCTGCCGGAAGCCGCCCGCCTTGCGCCGCACCTCGGCCAGGAAGCCCTCCTCGCCGATGATCTCGAGCACGCGGAGCCCTACCGCGCAGCCGAGCGGGTTACCGCCGTAGGTCGAGCCGTGGGAGCCGGCCGTCATCGGCGCGGCGGCCGCTTCCGTCGCCAGCACCGCGCCCAGGGGAAAGCCGCCGCCGATGCCCTTGGCCACGAGCATGATGTCGGGGGCAACGCCCGCCCATTCGTGGGCGAAGAGGCGGCCGGTGCGCCCCATCCCGCACTGCACCTCGTCGAGGATCATCAGCGCACCGGTCTCGTCGCAGAGGTCGCGCAGGCCCTTCAGGCAGGCATCGGGCAGGGGGCGGATGCCGCCCTCGCCCTGCACCGGCTCGACGATCACGGCGCCGAGCTCGGGGTCGGCCATCGCCGCGCGCAGCGCGTCGTGGTCGCCGAAGGGCAGGTGGACGAAGCCGGGCAGGAGCGGGCCGAACCCTTCGGTCAGCTTGGCCGAGCCCGCGGCCGAGATCGCCGCGATCGACCGGCCGTGAAAGCTGCCCTCGAAGGCGGCGATCTTCACCCGGTCGGGCCGCCCCCGGGCGTGCCAGTAGCGACGCGCCATCTTGACGGCGAGTTCCATCGCCTCCGTCCCCGAATTGCCGAAGAAGACCGTGTCGGCGAAGGTCGCCCCGGTCAGCGCCTCGGCGAGCGCCTGCTGCTGGGGCACCTGATAGAGATTCGAGGTATGCCAGAGCCGGCCCGCCTGCTCTGTCAGCGCCGCGACGAGCGCGGGGTGAGCGTGGCCGAGTGCGTTGACCGCGATGCCGGCGGCGAGATCGAGAAAGCGTCGCCCGTCGCGCTCCACCAGCCAGGCGCCCTCGCCCCGCTCGAAGGCGAGAGGGGCTCGATTGTAGGTGGGCAGGAGGGAGGGGATCATCTTTCTGTCCTTGCGCAAGGGCCGGGAACCGGGGGGACATGGCACAGTAGACCGCGCGCCCCGCGAGGGGGCGTCCGGGCGCGTCAGGCGCGGCGTCGGAGCGTCGGTCCGGTCATGCCGCCCGCTCTAGGCATGCGGGACAAGCATGTAAAGACGCCGGTGAGCCGTGCGCCATTCTGCCGGCGCGCCTCGGGAGAGGTCGCAAGGGGGGGCCAGCCCCCGTCGGCGCCGGGGCGCCGACTCCCCCGGGATACTTGGGGCAAGAAGAAGTCGGGTGTGGGCCTGGCCGGCCCGCGCGGCGCATCCCGCGCGGTGTCGGCCGGTGCCGCAAGCCGGCGCCGAAAGGGGGTCAGGCCTCGTAGTAGGCGTACATCTGCTCCAGCGCCGCGAGGGCGCGATCGTCGGCCGGGCGATCGTCGGCCGGGCGCGGAGCGGGCGCCTCGTAGGCATAGTAGGCGGCCAGCCAGCCCTCGACGGGGCGGGCGGCGACTGCGCGGGCGGCGACTGCGCGGGCGTGATCGGCCGGGCGGGCGAGGGCAGGGTCTTGGCGGCTCATGGGGTGTCTCCTGCTGAGTTCCTGTAGGAAGGTAGAGCCTTGCCGCACCGCAGAACACCGGGGCGGTCCGCATCCTCGGCATGCCTCGAACGCATGGCGAACGTGGCGTCACGGCCCTTGAATCGAAACCGTTTTCGGGCGCGGACGGCGCCGTCAGCGCGGTGCCCGGCAGACGTTGGGCGGGCGGCCCTTGGCCGTCTTCTCGGTCGCGCCGCAGACATGGCAGCGCCAGTAGCTCAGGCCCTCGGTGTCGACCGTGCGATCCTCGCGCCAGCGGCAGGCGGCGGTGCCACTGGTGTTGAGCAGGGCGAGCACGATGAAGACGACGATGACGGTGACGATCAGCAGCATGGGTCAGAGGCTAGGGCACCGGCCGCCGCCGGCCAGTTCGACCTGCGTCGCCGGCGCCGCTCCGCCACGGGTCTGGCGCGGGTGCTGGAGGCGAGGCAGCAGGCGAGACTGGCGCGGGGCGGGAGGCGAGATTGGTGCGGGGCAGGGCGCGGGGCGCCGCGCTGCCGTGTCGGCGGCGAACGGCGTAGGGGCGGGCGCGCCGGTCGGGGAGCGGGCTGCGTGCGCCCTGTATGGAACCGGGGCGGGCGCCCGTTGCGCGCCCGGGCGCGGCTGCCCTTCAGGTGTGGAGCGGCACGGTCGACGCGGCAAAGGCGGCGGGGCGTCAAAGGCGGCGGGGCGGTACGGGCGGCGGAATGCCGGCGCCTGGGGCCGCCCCCCGTTCCGCCCCCTCAGCGCAGGCGCGCCACGGTCTCGCCGTCGAAGAACAGGGCGCGGGCCAGGTCGCAATCGACGACGACGGCGCTGCCCTCGGGGATCGTCTCATCGCCACGCGTCTCGACGATCACCCTGGCCCCGCCCGGCATCTCCAGGTGGTCGTAGGCCACGCCCCCCAGCCGCTCGCGTATATCGAGGCGCACGGGGCTCTCGCCCCCTTCGACGCTCAGGTGCTGCGGCCGGATGCCCATCAGCACCCGCCGTCCCTCGCCTGGCAGGGCGACCTTGGCCGGCACCAGACGGTCGCCCAGCGCGTGGATGCGCACCGCCCCGCGCTCGGCCACGCCTTCGAGGAAGTTCATCGAGGGCGAGCCGATGAAATCCGCGACGAAGCGGTTGTCGGGGTCGCGGTAGAGGTCGAGCGGCCTGCCTGCCTGCTCGATCCACCCCGCGGCACCACGATCTTGTCGGCCAGCGTCATCGCCTCGATCTGGTCGTGGGTGACGTAGATCATCGTCGCCCCGATCTCCTTGTGGAGACGCGCGATCTCGACCCGCATGTCGACGCGCAGCGCGGCGTCGAGATTCGACAGCGGCTCGTCGAACAGGAACACGTCCGGCCCCCGCACGATTTCCCGCCCGATCGCCACCCGCTGCCGCTGACCGCCCGACAGCGCCTTGGGCTTGCGGGCCAGAAGTGGCTCGAGCTTGAGGATGCGGGCGGCCTCAGCGACCTTGGCGCGGATCTCGTCCTTCGGTTGGCCGGTCATCCGCAGGCCGAAGCCCATGTTCTGCTCGACCGTCATGTGCGGGTAGAGCGCATAGGTCTGAAAGACCATCGCCACCCCCCGCTCGGCCGGGTCGAGCCGCGTGACGTCGCGCGGGCCGATGCCGATCCGGCCGTCGGTGGTCTCCTCCAGCCCCGCGATCATCCGCAGAAGCGTGGACTTGCCGCAGCCCGAGGGGCCGACCAAGACGCAGAACTCGCCGTCCTCGACCGTCAGGTCGACCGCGTGGATCACCTGTGCCTCGCCGTAGCGCTTCACGGCCCTTTCGAGGGTCACGCCGGTCATGTCGGTGGTCTCTCCTCCCTGCAGGCCCTGGCGGCCCGGTGTCGTTCGCGTATCCGTCGGCGGTCTGGCCCGCCCCCTCAGCCCGGAAACTGCCAGACCTCGACGGCCCGGGCGATCTCGGCGGCGGTGCGGGTCAGCGCCGGGCGATGCCGCGCCAGCGCGTCGAGCGAGCCCGACCGCGTCGAGGCGGTGATCGACAGCCCCCCCATCACGCGGCCCGTCGACGACAGCACCGGCACCGCGATGCAGACGATGCCGGGCTCGTGCTCCTCGCCGTCGAAGGCGACGCCCTCGGCGCGGATGCGGTCGAGCTCGGCCCGCAGCCTGTCGGGCGTGTCGAGGGTGTGCGCGGTGTGCCGGTAGAAGCTTTGGCGCGCGATGGCGTCCTCGCGCTCGGCCTCGGGCAGGTGCGCCAGCATCGCCTTGCCGACGCCGGTGCAGTAGCCGGGGCCGACCTTGCCGGCGTCGGAGAACATCTCGACCGGCCGCCGCGCGTTGCGCTTGTCGACGTAGAGCACCTGGCCCTCCGAAAGCTGCGCGAGGTGGATCGTCTCGCCCGTCTCTTCCGACAGCGCGTCGACGAAGGGGCGCGCGACGGGGCCGAGCGAGCTCTGCGCCCAGGCGGCGTGCGCGAGGCGGACAAGGCGCATTCCCGGCGCGTAGGTCTGCCGCTCGGGGTCGTAGGCGAGCATGCCCTGGCTCGCGAGGGTGCGCAGCAGGCGGTGCAGCGTGGCCTTGGGGTGGCCCGAGCGTGCGAGCAGGTCGGTGAAGCGCAAGGGGCGGCCGGCGGCGGCGACCATGTCGAGCAGGTCGAGCGCCTTGCCGACGGTGCCGGCAGGGGCCGCGCCTTCGGGCGTGTCGTCCGCGCGGCGGGCGCGGGCCTGCGTCTCCATCCGGTCCCCCCGCGGGCCTTCCAAGCCATGCCTCGGGGCCCGATCCGGCCCGCTCCTCGCCCGCTCTGGCCGGGCTCTCACGCGGCTGTTGACAGCGCTAGGGGCTCGGGCGCATGGTTTCATTAAATGAGACTAGTTTCCGCTATTCGGAACTTCTCGTCAACAACCTGGGCCGGAGAGCCCCGGACGACAGACAAGGGAGCCAAGAGGGAGGAGCCCCCGATGACCACCACCCGCAGACCGGGCTCGTGCTGTTCCACATCGCGTTCCAGGCCGGGTTCTGCACGCTGTTCATGCGCAACTTCATCCGCGCGCTGCCCTTCGAGCTGATCGAGGCCGCGCGGGTGGAGGGGGTGGCCGAGTGGCGCATCTTCTGGTTCGTGGTGCTGCCGCTGATGAAGCCCGCCATCGCGGCGCTGTCGGTGCTGATCTTCACCTTCATCTGGAACGACTACTTCTGGGCGATCGTTCTAACCCAGGGCGTTGACACCCAGCCCGTCACCGCCGGGATCACCTCGTTCAATGCGCAGTATCGCGCGGCCTACCACCTGATGAGCGCGGGCAGCATCGTCGCCGCGCTGCCGCCCGTGGCGATGTTCTTCCTGATGCAGCGCCACTTCATCGCCGGCCTCACCCTAGGAGCCGTGAAATGACCGCCCACCACGCCCCCCGCACCGACCAGGGGACCGCCCGCCGGCCCGCCTCCCGGCCTGCCCCCCGGCCCACCCGCCGGAGCGCCCCCCGCATCGCAGTCATCGGCGCGGGCTCCACGATCTTCATGAAGAACATCGTGGGCGACGTGCTGACCATGCCCGTCTTCGAGGGCGCCACCTTCGCCCTGATGGACATCGACGAGACCCGCCTCGAAGAATCGGCCCTCGTCGCGCGCAAGCCGGTGGTGGGGTCGGGCCGCGCCGCCCGCGTCGAGGCGACGACCGACCGCAGGCGAGCGCTCGCCGGCGCCGATTTCGTCGTCACCGCCGTCCAGGTGGGCGGCGATCGGCCCTCGACGGTGATCGACTTCGAGGTCCCCGGGGCGCACGGTCGGCGCCAGACCATCGGCGACACGCTGGGCGTGGGCGGCATCATGCGGGCCCTGCGCACCGTGCCCCATCTCTGGGCCACCGCGCAGGACATGGCCGAGCTCTGCCGCGAGGCGACGCTCCTGCAATACGTCAACCCGATGGCGATCAACACCTGGGCGCTGGCCGAGCGCTTCCCGCGGCTCAGGCAGGTCGGCCTCTGCCACTCGGTGCAGAACACCGTCGCCGAGATCGCCCACGACCTCGACTTGCCCGCCCACGAGATCCGCCACCGCGTGGCCGGCGTCAATCACGTCGCCTTCTTCCTCGAGCTCTCCCACGCGGGGCGAGACCTCTACCCGAGCCTGCGCGAGGGCTGGCGCGCGGGGCGCCTGCCGAAACCGCCCCTGCTGATGCCCCGCCGCCAGAACCGGGTGCGCTACGAGGTGATGGACCATCTCGGCTGGTTCTGCACCGAGAGCTCCGAGCACCTCGCCGAATACGTGTCCTGGTTCATCAAGCAGGGCCGCCCCGACCTGACCGAGCACTTCGCCATCCCGCTCGACGAGTACCCCGCGCGCTGCGAGGAGCAGCTGGCCGAGTGGTCGGCCCGCGCCGCCGCGCTGCGCGGCGCCGACCACATCGCCCACGAGGAGTCCCACGAAGTCGCCGCCGAGATCATGCACGCCATCCTGACCGACACGCCCCGGCGCGCCTACGGCAACCTGCCGAACCGGGCGCAGGTGCCCCAGCCGCCCATGGCGCGGCGGTCGAGACGCCCTGCCTCGTCGACGCGACCGGCATCCAGCCGACGACGGTCACCGACATCCCGCCCCAGCTCGTCGCGCTCATGCGCACCCAGATCAACGTGCAGGAGCTCGTCGTGCGCGCGATGGTCGACGAGGAGCCCGAGCATATCCACCACGCCGCCATGCTCGACCCGCACACCGCCTCCGAGCTCGACCTCCGCCAGATCCGCGCGCTGGTGGGCGAACTGCTCGCCGCCCACGGCGACACGATCCCTGCCTGGGCCCGACCCCGCCGCGCCGCCTGAGCCCACCACCGACCACCGGCCGACCTCACGCCGCCCGAACTGCCACCCCGCCGACCGACCGGGCAGACACCTCCCTGCCAAGCCCCTCGCCCCCATCATCCTGGTCGAAATACTCCGGGGGGTGCGGGGGGCCGGCCCCCCCGCTTCCGCCCATGTCGGCGGCGTCGACGCCGGGGCCGGTGGCGGGCGCCCGCCGCACGCAGCCGAAAGGAGACGACATGCAGACCACCGCCACCCATCCCGACCTCGACGGCGCCTCCGTCCTGATCACCGGCGGCGGCTCCGGCATCGGCGCCGCGCTGACCGAGGGCTTCCTGCGGCAGGGCGCGCGGGTGGCCTTCCTCGGCCGCTCCGACGCCAGCGCCTTCGTCGGCGAGATGGAGGAGGCCACCGGCAACCGCCCGCTCTTCCTGCAGGCCGACATCACCGACATCCCCGCGCTCGAGCGCGCCGTCGCGCAGGCGGCCGAGGCGCACGGGCCGGTCCGCGTTCTGGTCAACAATGCCGCCAACGACCAGCGCCACGCCACGCTCGAGACCGACGAGAGCTTCTGGGACTGGTCGCAGGCGATCAACCTCAAGGCCCAGTTCTTCGCCGCGAAGGCGGTGATCCCCGGCATGCAGGCGCCGGGGGGCGGGTCGATCGTGCAGGTCACCTCGATCAGCTACATGATGGGCAACGCCGGCTACCCGGTCTACACCACCGCCAATTCGGGGCTGAACGGCATGGTCCGCTCGCTCGCGCGCGAGTTCGGACCCTACGGCATCCGCGTCAACGCGCTCGCGCCCGGCTGGGTGCTCACGGAAAAGCAGCTCGAGATGTGGGCCGATGAGGCGAGCCTGAAGGCGCACATGGACAGGCAGTGCCTCAAGGAGCATCTGAAGCCCGCCGACATGGTCGGCCCCTGCCTCTTCCTCGCCTCCGATGCGAGCCGGATGATGACGGGCCAGGCGCTGGTGGTCGACGGCGGCGTCGTGGTGACCGGCTGATGGCGCACGGCAACGGGCACGACGGCAGCGCGAAAGGCGGCAGCGCGACAGGCGGTGGCGGGAACGGCGGCGGCAGCAAGGGCGGAGCGGCGCAGGGCGCAGCCGCGCCGGGCGTTTCCGAGGGCTGGCCGGGCCTCGACTGGCCGGGCCTCGACTGGATCGGCGTCGACTGGGGCACCTCGCACCTGCGCGCCTGGGCGATCGACGGCGAGGGCCGGGTGCTCTCCCGGCGCGACTCCGCGGCCGGCATGGGCACGCTGGCGCCGGAGGGCTTCGAGGGCGCCCTTCTCGACCTGATCGGAGATGCGTTGCCCGCCTCGGCCCGTGTCCCCGTGCTCTGCTGCGGCATGGCCGGCTCGCGGCAGGGCTGGGCCGAGGCGCCCTACATGGCCGTGCCCTGCGCCCCTCCCTCGGCCGCGCAGGCCGCGCGCGCGCCCGCCCGCGACCCGAGGCTCGACGTGCGCCTCCTGCCAGGGCTGAAGCAGGCCCGCCCGCCCGACGTGATGCGCGGCGAGGAGACGCAGATCGCCGGCGCGCTCGCCGCCGAGCCGCGCTTCGACGGGGTGATCTGCCTGCCCGGCACCCACACCAAGTGGGCACAGGTGAGCGCGGGCGAGGTCGTCAGCTTCCGCACCTTCCTGACGGGCGAACTGTTCGCCCTGCTCGCGGGCCGGTCGGTGCTGCGCCACACCGTCGCCGCCGAGGGGTGGGACGGCGCGGCCTTCGCCGAGGCGCTGGCCGAGGGAATGGCCCACCCCGCCCGCCTCGGCGCCGACCTCTTCGGCCTGCGCGCGGCGGCGCTGCTCGAAGGGCTCGATCCGGTCGTGGCCCGCGCGCGCCTGTCGGGGCTGCTCGTGGGCATGGAACTCGCCGCCGCGCGCCCCTACTGGCTGGGGCAGGACGTGGCGATCGTGGGCAGGGGCGGCGGCGCCCGCGCCTATGCGCAGGCGCTGCAGGCGCAGGGCGCGGCACCCCGTACCCTCGATGCCGAGGCGGTCACGCTCGCGGGGCTCGCCGCCGCCCGCCTCGGCGCACGCGCGGGCGCGCCGTGACCGCGTGCCGCCGCGCCTCCCGGACCGGGCCCGCCGGCAGGCCCGGTCCGGCGCCCTGCCCGCAGACCAGGGCCTGCGCCTGGCACCGGGCCGGGAGATCGGCCGCGCCCGTCCCATCCGCGCCCGTCCCATCCGCGCCCGGCTCCCGGCTTCTTTCTGTTCCAAATACGCAAGACCCGCTCTCCGCCCGCGCGTGCTTTCGTCAGTCCCGGGCCGCCCGCCCCGCTGTGCGCGGGCCGATCCGGGCGGGCGGCCAGACGACCGCAGGGGCAAGACCATGACCCGCACTCTCATCGCCATCCTCCGCGGCCTGACCCCCGACGAGGCCGAGCCCGTGGCCCACGCCCTGATCGCGGCCGGCATCGCCCGCATCGAGGTGCCGCTCAACTCGCCCGACCCCTTCACCTCGATCGCCCGCATGGTTGCCGCCGCCGGCGACCGGGCGCTCGTGGGCGCGGGGACGGTGCTCGACACCGGTCAGGTCGCCCGGCTCGAGGAGATCGGCGCCCGCCTCGTCGTCTCGCCCGATTGCAATCCGGCCGTGATCGGGGCGACAAAGGCGGCGGGCATGCTCTCCTACCCCGGCGTGTTCACGGCGACCGAATGCTTCGCCGCCCTGCGCGCCGGCGCCGACGGGCTGAAGCTGTTTCCCGCCTCGCTGATCGGGGCGGACGGGCTGAAGGCACTGAAGGCCGTGCTGCCGCCCGAGGTGCCGGTCTACGCCGTGGGGGGCGTCGGCGCTGCCGATTTCGCCGCGTGGCGGGCGGCGGGCGCGGCGGGCTTCGGCATCGGCTCGGCCCTCTACGCGCCGGGGCGGGCAGCCGACGAGGTGGGCCGCCGGGCCGCCGAGCTCGTCGCGGCCTGGGACGCGAGCGAGGGGGGTGGCACGTGATGGCGGTCGGCGCCGTCGGCGGCGGACGCGCGCCCGGTGCGGGACCGGTCTGCCGGGCAGGAGCGGCGTGGGCGCGCCCGGCATCGCCGCGCGGCATGGGCCGGGCAGATCGGATGCGTCGGGCACGTCGTTCGCGGCGGGCTTCGGCATCGGCTCGGCCCTTCCCGCGCCGGGGCGGTCGGTCGAGACCGGGGCGACGGCCGGGCCCTGCCCGTGGCGGCGCGGGACGTGAGCGACGGGGGCGACGCATGACGGCAGAGGTCTTCAGCGAGACGATCTGCGAGCTGGGCGAGGGGCCGCTCTGGCACCCCGAGCGGGGGCAGCTCTTCTGGTTCGATATCCTCGGCCGGCGGCTCCTGACCCGCGAAGGCGGGGACGAGCGCCAGTGGTCCTTCGACGCGCCCGTGTCGGCCGCAGGCTGGATCGACCGCGACCGCCTGCTCGTGGCCTCCGCCCGCGGGCTGCTGGTCTTCGACCTGTCCACCGGCAGGGCCGAGCAGCTGTGTCCGCTCGAGGCCGACGACCCCGTGACGCGCTCCAACGACGGCCGCGCCGACCCCTGGGGCGGCTTCTGGATCGGCACGATGGGGCGCAAGGCCGAGGCGGGCGCGGGCGCGATCTACCGCTGGCACGGGGGCGAGCTGCGCCGGCTCGTCTCGGGCATCACCATCTCGAACGCGATCTGCTTCGCCCCCGACGGCTCGTGCGCCTACTGGGCCGATACGCCCACCCGCCGCATCCTGCGCCAGCCGCTGAGGGCGCAGGGCTGGCCCGAGGGCGCGCCGGAGGTCTTTCTCGACGCGACCGGCGCCGACTGGGGCCCCGACGGCGCGGTGACCGACGCCGAGGGGGCACTGTGGAACGCGCAATGGGGGGCCGGGCACGTGGCGCGCTACTCGCCCCGCGGAGAGCTGCTCTCGACCTGGCGGGTGCCGACGCCGCAGACGAGCTGCCCCGCCTTCGGCGGCCCCGACATGACCACTCTTTTCGTGACCACCGCCGCGGAGGGGGGCAAGCCCCCGCCCGCCGGCCGCACCTTCGCCATCCAGACCGGCATCGCCGGACGCCCCGAGCCGCGGGTGCGGCTGTGAGCGCCGGGGGATCGGCGCGCCGCAAGGCTCTTGCAAGAGCCTTGGCAACGCGCTTGCAAGCGCGTTCTTGGCGCCGTTGCACGGGCGGTTTCCCCATGTCCGGCTGGTCAGGGGCGGGCATGACATGAAACGCACGCTCGGCTGTTGCTATTACCGCGAGCACTGGCCCGAGAAGATCTGGGCCGAGGACGCCCGCCGCATGGTCGAGGCGGGGCTGACCTGGGTCAGGATCGGCGAGTTCGCGTGGTCGCGGCTGGAGCCCGAGCCCGGGCGCCTCGACTGGGGCTGGCTCGACCGCGCGATCGACGTGCTTGGCGCCGCGGGCCTGCGCGTCGTGCTCGGCACGCCCACCGCCACACCGCCCTGATGGGTGCTGACCAGTCCCCCCGACATGCTGGCCGTCGACGCCGAGGGCCGGCCGCGTCGCTTCGGCTCGCGCCGGCACTACTGCTTCAGTCATCCCGGCTATCTCGAGGAATGCCGGCGGATCGTCACGACGCTCACCGACCGCTACGGCCGCCACCCCACCTCGCCGCCTGGCAGACCGACAACGAATACGGCTGCCACGACACCGTCATCAGCTACTCCGAACCCGCGCGGCGCGCCTTCCGCGACTGGCTGCGGGCGCGCTACCGGGGCAGCCGCAACGACGGCGACATCGCCGCCCTCAACGCCGCGTGGGGCCACGTCTTCTGGTCGATGGAGTATGGCGACGTCAATGAGATCGACCTGCCGAACCTGACCGTGACCGAGCCCAACCCGGCCCATGCGCTCGCCTTCTGCCGCTTCGCCTCCGATTAGGTGGCGGCGTTCAACCGCGCGCAAGTCGAGATCATCCGCGCCCGCTCGGACGCGCCCGTCGCGCACAATTACATGGGCCGCGAGACCGCGTTCGACCATTTCGCCGTGGGTGCCGACCTCGACATCGCGTCGTGGGATTCCTACCCCTTGGGCGTTCTCGAGGACTCCGCGGGCGCGGCCCCCGAGCGGCAGCGGCGCTACATGCGGCAGGGCGCCCCCGACTTCCAGGCCTTCCACGACGATCTCTACCGCGCGGTGGGGCGGGGCCGCTGGTGGGTGATGGAGCAGCAGCCCGGGCCGGTGAACTGGGCGCCCTG
>OFET01000201.1_pt1 | contig 65440 bp, 59 predicted proteins | sample 1521211 | NCBI WGS metagenome assembly OFET01 (sample SAMN03766358, study PRJEB24113) | microbial mat metagenome | isolation source: enrichment culture HLUCC-A from microbial mat sample contains cyanobacterium...
ATTAAGCGCCCTGAGTTATTTAATAAACGAGCAATTAATCACGCGGGACCCGACAGTTAATGACTGCCAAATTTAGTTGCTGCGCAATGATCGATGCCTGCTGACGTATGTCGCTTAACTGCCCTTTCACCACATCGATGTCGGCTGATGAACACGCAACATTCCCCTGCGTCTTGGCGTTTCCTGATAGCTCGGTGAGGGCTATGCAGTGCCACCTCTGCCCATCATACCCTTGATAGGCAGTGCCCTGGACTTGTCGACACGCATAGGCCTTACCATGAAGCATAAGAACTTCAACGCCTTCAGTTCCCGCCTGCTGAAACGACTCATTGAGTGATAGCTGAGGTACACTGGAGGCTACGACTCGGCCATCTTTATCTAATAAGGCGAGCTCGTATTCGCTGCCAGCCACCTCTTCGAAAATGCTGTGCATTTCTTCATCAAGGTTAAAGCTCAGAGCAAGATACCCCAGGCACGTAGACTGCGCTGCTGGGTCTTGATAAATGGGTGAAATAAACAATAGCGCCCGATGCCGCTGAGGAACTAAAGGGGTTGCGGCAAAGTATTCAAGGTAGCCAGCATGACCTTGAGAAAGGGATTGAGACAACGCCTGATACAGCGCTTCATCGCGAGGAATATCACCGTCAGGAAATTTTAGGCTGGTACGCAGTTTTCCCTCTGCATCGAGTAGCAGGACATCGTCATAAACTGAATATTTAGCGACATAGCGCTTTAAATGCCGCTGAATATTTAACGAGCAGGCTGCTCCGTCACTATCCATGTAGGCGCGAATAGTACGGTCGGTCGAGAGGAAGCCGATATCGGCAGATCGTTCAAATAGATTACGCACCAGCATATCGACCGCAATCGTCGCTCTTCCGCCCAATACCATTTCATATTCGCGGGCATACTCCTCGGTCAATGCGGTAGCAAGCTGAACACGTAACAGGCGAAAACGATCTTGAACTTCCGAAACGCGATCCAACACCCCATTTCCCCCGCTTCGACTTGCCACCTTTCCCACTAAGGCAATGATAGCTAACCAGTTATCCAAATGTGACAACTGGCCGTCGTAGCGCTTGATGTAAGCGGGAGGCTCCAACGAGCGTGGAGAGTGAACTCTGGTAGTGAGCGTGGTAGAGGAAGAAGGACGAGCGCTCACTCGGTTGGACAAGCCTGTCGATAAAGAAAGGGTAGTCATAGTGCCACCTTGCTATCAATGCATCTGCCAAGACGTTAATCAGGCTTAATGACCTACCATAACCTTTCGTCCCTGAATTCAAGCATTAAGTCTTATTAAAAGAGTATTGGTATAGCAGCTTTATCACAACTTTCGTAGAATTATTCGTTGGTGCTGCCACACCAGTATAGCTATAGGCACCAGCGCGATAGGAATCAACACGAGGTTAAGCGTCGCCCAGCCCAATCCACTGACCAAGGGCCCGGCAAGCAAGGCGGTCGTGGCGGCGGTGCCAAACACTAAAAACTCGTTGGCGGCCTGGGTGCGCGCCTTGTCCACTGGACGGTAGCTCTCGGTGAGCAGCCCGGTGGCGGACAGAAAGGTAAAGTTCCATCCCAGACCCAGCAGAATCAGCGCCACGTTGAAACCGGCTAACCCGATACCCCACTGGGCGACCAGAGCGCTTGCCACCAGCAGCAGGCAGCCTGCCACAATGACCTGCTTGGCGCCGAAGCGGGTGGCCAAATGGCCAGTAAAGAACGAGGGTAAAAACATCGCCACCACGTGCCACTGAATGGTCATTGATACGTGGTTAAAGTGATGCCCGGCCCCCGCCATGGCAAGCGGCGTGGCGGTCATGGCCAGGTTCATCACGCCATAACCGACCATCGCCGCGCTTACCGCCACAATAAATCCAGGCTGGCGGAGTATCTTGCCCAGCGGCAGTGCGATGCCTTCGCCATGGGTGCGGGAAGCGGGCGGTAAGCGCGTCAGCATCAGCACCACTAGCGCCAGTGCGTAGATCGCGGCTAACCCCATAAAGCTGCCCAGAAATGGCACCTCGCCCAGCTCACGACTCACCCTGGACAACCACGGCCCGGCAAACGCGGCCAGTACGCCACCGCCCATCACCAAGCCAATCGCCCGGTCGCGCAGGTGCGCGGGCGCGGCCTCCACGGCGGCAAAGCGATACAGCTGACCAAAGCCAATGCCGATACCGATCAGCCAGGTGGCTAACAGGAACAACCCAAAGCGTTCACTCATCAGCGCCTGAACGGCCACCAGTGCGCCCACCAACCCCACTATATTGCCCAGAATAAAACCGCGTTTGCGGCCCAGCCTGGCCATGATCAGCGAGGCGGGAATCGTCGCGCACATCAGCCCCAGCCACTGGGTGGCGACCGGCGCGGTGGACAATGACGCGCTGGGCGCCAGAGACGCCCCGATTAACGGTGAAACAGCAATCAGCAGGACATTACCGGTGATCAGCAGCGCCTGACAGAGCGATAACAGGGTGACGGTTAAAGGCATGAGTGACTCTCCAGGTCGGAACGCGCATGGGAAGACGCAAAGCGTTGGCGATAGACCGAGGGCGATACCCCGTAGTAGCGCTGGAACTGGCGGCGCAGCTGCTCGGCACCGCCCAGCCGCCAGCGCTGGGCAAGCCGCTCAAGGGATAGCGGCCCATGCTCGTTGAGTAGCACCAGACGAGCCTGCTCAAGCCGCAGTTGCGTGAGGTAAGCGCCCGGCGTGGTGTTCAGATGTTGCTTGAACAGCCGTGACAGATGACGCGGCGTCACGGCCATGAAGTCTGCCATCCCGGTCACAGAATGCTCGGCGGCGGGGTCTGCGTGCAGGCGGTCGAGCAGGCGGCGCAACGGGCCGGCCGCTTGCTGACCACGCAGTATCTCACTGAACTGGGACTGCCCGCCGGGGCGATGCAGGAAGACCACCAGCTCGCGGGCCACTCGCCCGGCAAGCTCAGCACCGTGGTCGGCTTCCACCAGTGAGAGCGCCAGGTCGATCCCCGCCGTCACGCCCGCGCTTGTGAAGCGTCCGCCGCTTTCAACGTACAGCGCATCCGGTGTCACCTTGAGAGACGGGTAGGCACTGGCCAGCGCATCGGCGTGTCGCCAATGGGTGGTCACGCGCAGGCCATCCAGCAGCCCCGCCGCCGCCAGCAAAAACGCGCCGCTGCAGATGGACCCCAGGCGGCGCACCTGTGGGGCGAGCGCACGCAGCGTTGCAAGCATTTCGGGCATCTCGCATTGACGGGCCACGCCACTGCCGCCCGCCACCAGCAAAGTGTCCAACGGCTGTAAGGCTGCCAACTGGTCGAGGGAATGACTGGCATCAAGCGCCAAGCCGCCATTGGTCATCAGCTTGCCGGGCGTATTGGCAGCAAGCGTCAGCTGATAGCGCGGACGTTGGCTCAATTCATTGGCGGTGGCAAATACCTGCCAGGGGCCGCTCACATCGAGCAGTTGGCAGTCGGGATAGGCGAGTAGCGCAATATGGCGGGACACGATGGTTCTCCCTTCAGCAGATAAAGAGAGTGTCACCGCTTGACGTGATGTCGGCAAGGACCATTACCCCACCGATTAAGACATTAGCCGTTCAGCCCGTTTGGCTGATGGGCGCGCCTTCCATCCGGCGCACGCTGGACACAAAATCGCTGAAACGCTCGCCCTGGATCAGTACGTGGTCGCTCAGCGCCTGCTGGGCACGCGCCGCATCACCGCGCTCGATGGCATCGAAGATGGCCTGGTGTTCGCTAAGCGAATTGTGCATGCGCTGGCGAACCTGCAGCTGCAATCGCCGGTAAGGCTTCAGGCGCTGCTTGAGCTGACGCGCCTCGCTGGATAAAAAGCTATTGTGACTCGCCGTGTAGATACAGTCGTGAAACCCTTCATTCTCGTAATAATACTCGTCGGTATCACCTGCCTGGGCGGCAGCTTCACAGCGCTGATGGGCATCGCGCAGTGCTGCAAGTTCCTGCTCGGTAATGCGTCGAGCGGCGAGCCGCCCACACATGCCTTCCAACTCAGCCATCACTTCAAACATTTCAATCAGTTGGTCAATGCCCACCTTGGCAACAAAGGTGCCCCTTTTCGGCGACACCGTGACCAGGCCGCTGGCCACCAACTGCTGGATCGCCTCGCGCACCGGCGTGCGCGAAACGTTGAACTGCTGGCCTAGTGTTTCAGGGTCAAGCCGCTCGCCGGGCGCACGGCGACCATTAATGATGTCATTTTCCAATGAATCCTTGAGCCGCTGGGCGTTGGAGCGCTTTGAGTCTGGCATGCGTCACCTCCTTTTTAGCAGCGCAATATTTTACACAAAGCATATGTCATAAAGTTGACATTAGCATACGTAGCGCCTATTGATGTATATATCAGCTCGGCTGATAAACATATTAAGCTAATCCAAGCACACAAAAACAACCGTTGGAGACGCCACATGCAACGTAAATATTTACTCACCGCCGCCGCCCTAGGTCTGGCGATTGCCGCTTCACACGCCTCAGCGAACACCGTGCTACGCGCTTCTCACCAGTTTCCCGGCGGCAAAGGAGACGTGCGCGACGAGATGGTACAACTGATGGCCAAGCACGTGGCCGATGCAGACGTCGGCCTGGAGATCGAGGTTCACCCCGGCCAGTCGCTGTTCAAGGCCAAGGAGCAGTGGGGTGCCTTAACCCGCGGGCGCTTGGACATCACCGCCCTGCCGCTGGATTACGCCAGCGGCCGTCACCCCGAGTTCTCTGCCACCCTGATGCCGGGCCTGGTGCGTAACCACGAGCATGCCCAGCGCCTCAACGACTCCGAGTTCATGGACATGATCAAGGAGGTCATCGACGAGGGTGGTGCCAAAGTGCTGTCCGACGCCTGGCTGGCCGGCGGCTTCGCCTCTAGCGAGCGCTGCATCACCTCGCCGGACACCGTGGAAGGCCAGAGCCTGCGCGCCGCTGGCCCGGCCTTCGATGAGATGCTCGAGACCGCCGGTGCCTCCATCGCCTCCATGCCGTCCTCCGAGATCTACACCGGCATGCAGACCGGCGTGCTCGACGGTGCCAACACCTCCTCGGGCTCCTTCGTCTCCTACCGCCTCTACGAGCAGGTCGAGTGCCTGACCGAGCCGGGCGACAACGCCCTGTGGTTCATGTACGAGCCGATCCTGATCTCTAACCAGAGCTGGGAGAAACTCAATGAGGAGCAGCAGCAGGCGCTGATCGAGGCCGGCGAAGCCGCCGAGGAATACTTCGCCGGTGAGGCCGCGGGGCTCGATGATAAAATGGTAGAGGTCTTCGAGGAAGAGGGCGTCGAGGTAGTCAGCATGTCCCAGGATGACTACGACGCCTGGCTGGAAGTCGCCAAGGAGAGCTCCTACAAGACCTTCGCCGAGAACGTCGAGAACGGCCAGGCGCTGATCGACGCCGCCCTCGCGGTGGAGTAACGCCAGACCGATCCTTTATTCGGTCACGATGGGCCGCCCCTGCGGGGGCGGACATCCCGATTTCTCCGGAGCACATCATGTCCCACTCTTCTTCTACCACGGCCGCCGCACCCGACGGGCCGGTCGCTGGCTATATCCGATTGATGGACCGGGTATCACGGGGGATGGCCTTCCTCGCCGCCCTGTTGTTCATCGCCGGCGTGGTGGTGGTCTGCCAGATGGTCTTCATCCGCTACGCGCTGGGCATGAGCAGCAGCTGGCAAACCGAGTTCACCGTCTTCTCGATCACAGGTGCCATGTTGCTGGGCAGCCCCTACGTGCTGCAGACCGGCGGCCATGTCGCCGTCACCGTGCTGCCCGACGCCCTTCCCCCCACGCCCAGGCGCATCATGAAACTGGTCGCCTCCCTGGCCGGCCTGGCGTTCTGCCTCGCCCTGGCCTATGCCGCCTGGATCTACGTGTTCGAGGCCTGGCACGGCGGCTGGACTACCGGCACGGTGTGGAACCCGCTCCTCTGGCCGGCGGTGCTGCCCATGGCCGTGGGTGCCACCCAGTTGTCGCTGCAGTACGTCGCCGAAATCTTACGTGGGGAGGACTGACCATGGATCCTGTTACCGCCGGCATTTTTGTCGCCATCGGCCTGATCGTGCTGATGGCCATCGGCACGCCCATCGCCTTCGCCCTGGGCGGCGTCTCGCTGATCGCCCTGGTCGCCAGCCGCGGAGTCTCGGAGCTGACCTACTTCGGCGAAACCTTCTTCGATCGCATCGCGGAATTCGGCTTCGTCGCCATTCCCATGTTTATCCTGATGGGTGCCGCCGTGGCCTCGTCGCCTACCGGGCGCGACCTCTACCGCTCGCTGGACCTGTGGCTGGGCAAGCTGCCCGGCGGCCTGGCGATCTCTAATATCGGTGCCTGCACCATTTTCTCCGCCCTTTCCGGCTCCTCGCCCGCCACCTGTGCGGCCATCGGCAAGATGGGCATCCCCGAGATGCGCAGCCGTGGCTATCCCGACGGCGTGGCCGCCGGCTGCATCGCTGCGGGCGGCACCCTGGGCATCCTGATCCCGCCCTCGGTGACCATGATTATCTATGGCATCTCCACCGAGACCTCCATCGGGCGGCTGTTCATCGCTGGTGTGGTGCCGGGCTTCATGCTCGCCGGGCTGTTCATGATCTGGACGCTGATCGCTTGCAAGCTGGCCGGCGGTTACCAGAACCCCATGGCCATCAACACCGAAGCCATCAAGCAGACGATGCGCCAGAACGTCGACGCCAACCTCAAGGCCCTGGTGCGGGTGCTGCCCTTCCTGGTGGTAGTGGTGGGCATCCTCTTCGCCCTCTACGGCGGGGTAGCCACGCCCTCCGAGGCGGCCGGCGTCGGTGCTTTCCTGTGCCTGGCACTTGCCATCATCATCTACCGTATGTGGCAGGCCAAGCCGCTCAAGCTAATCATGCGCGACTCCCTGCGCGAGAGTGTGATGATCATGCTGATCATCGCCGCGGCCGAGGTATTCGCCTACGCGCTGTCGTCGCTGTTCATCACCCAGACCGTGGCAGGTGCCATCTCCGAGCTGGAAGTCAATCGCTGGGTGCTGATGGGGATCATCAACCTCTTCCTGCTGGTGGCGGGCTTCTTCCTGCCACCGGTGGCGGTGATCGTGATGACAGCTCCCATCCTGCTGCCGATCATCCTGGCCGCGAATTTTGATCCTTACTGGTTCGCGGTGATCCTGACGATCAACCTGGAGATCGGTCTGATCACCCCACCGGTGGGTCTGAACCTGTTCATCATCAAGAGCATTGCGCCGGATATCTCGCTGCGCAACGTGCTGATGGGCAGTCTCCCGTATGCGCTATGCATGGTGCTGGGTATCTTGTTGCTGTGCCTGTTCCCAGGCATTGCCCTGTGGCTGCCCAACCTGATCATGGGCTAAAAGGAGAATGACCATGAACATGACGTTTCTGCAGGAGCTGTTCAACAACATCACCCAGCGCGATGCACTGCTACGGCGGCGCCAGTCTGTCGCCTCAGCGGTAGACCACATCCACCTGGTAAAGGCCTGCCAGGCGCTATTGGAAAGCGATGGTGAAGCGTCAAGCATCGCCCTGGCCAGCCGCGCCCTGGCGATCTACCGGCGCCTCTCCGAAGAAGAAAAGCAGCGTTTCTTCAAACGACTCGCCGAAGACTTCGCCGCCGAGCCCGCGCATATCGACAGCGCCTACGCGGCCTACCGCGAGGCGCGGGACAACCGCTCGCTGCAGCAGCTATTTGAGGCCTGCGAACCGCTTCGCCAGGAGCTTTTCCGGCGGCTCAACTTTGCAAGCGATGGCACCTACGAGCTGGTCAATATGCGCCAGGACTTGCTTGGCCTGCTGCGTGAGCAGCCCGACCTGGCGCCGATCGATGACGACTTCGCCCACCTGTTCGGCTCCTGGTTCAACCGCGGTTTTTTGATGCTCAAGCGTATCGACTGGAACACCCCGGCGTCGATCCTCGAGAAGATCATCCGCTACGAGGCGGTGCATGAAATTCAGGACTGGGACGACCTACGCCGCCGTCTGGATGCCCGCGACCGGCGCTGCTTCGCGTTTTTCCACCCGGCGATTGGCGATGAGCCGCTGATTTTCGTCGAGGTCGCGTTGCACAAGGGCCTGCCCAGCCACATTCAGCCGATCCTGTCCGGCTCGGAAGGCGGCATTGACGACCCCGAAGATGCCGACAGCGCCGCCTTCTTCGGCATCAGCAACTGCCAGACCGGCCTGCGCGGCATATCGTTCGGTAACTTTCTGATCAAGCAGGTGGTGCAGGAGCTTTCCCAGGAACTGCCCCAGCTCAAGTACTTTGTTACCCTCTCGCCGGTACCGGGGTTTGCCCAGTGGCTCGCCGAGCAGCGCGGGGACGAGCAATGGCCGCCCAGCGTACGCGACGCGCTCGCCGAGCTGGATTCACCAGGATGGCACCAGGATAAACAACGTCAGGAGCGACTCAAGGCGATCATCCAGCCGCTTGCCGCGCACTACCTGGTGGATGAAAAAAACCGCCATGGCCTGCCGCTCAACCCCGTCGCCCGCTTTCACCTGGGGAACGGCGCCAAGCTTCAGCGTATCAACTGGCTTGGCGATATTTCCGACAAGGGCCTCAAGCAGGCGGCAGGCCTGATGGTCAACTACCTCTATGTGCTCGACGACATCGAGCGCAACCACGAAAATTATACCGCCAAGGCCACCGTGGCCTGTTCGAGCGATGTGCGTGACCTCGCCAAGCGGGCGCGCAAGCTGGCCAAGGGAGAACTCGCCAAATGAACCACAACCTGTTTGCTACCTTTGCCACGCAGATGCACAAGCGCGGGGAGGCCGATTTCATTACCACCCGCGAGGGTCGCCGTTACTCCCACGCCGATGCGCTGGCCCAGAGCGCCCAGCTTGCCGGGGCGTTGATAGCGCTTGGGGTGCGTCAGGGCGACCGCGTGGCGGTCCAGGTGGATAAAAGCCCCGAAGCCATTCTGCTTTACCTGGCCTGCCTGCGCATGGGCGGAGTCTATCTGCCGCTCAACACCGGCTACACCGGCGATGAAATCCGCTACTTCCTGGGCGATGCCGAACCGGCCCTGTTTGTCTGTCGCCCTGCCGTGGCCGACGAGGCCCGCCGGATCGCCGCCGACACCGGCTGCCCTGCCGTCATGACGCTGGGCAGCGCCGCGGACGGCAGCCTGATGGATGAGGCTGAAAGCGCCACGCCCCATGACGCCATCGCCGAGCTTACTGACCGCGACCTGGCGGCAATTCTATATACCTCGGGCACTACCGGGCGCTCCAAGGGCGCCATGCTGACCCACCGGAACCTGGCCTCCAACGCCGAAACACTCGTCAAGGCCTGGCACTTCAGCGCCGAGGACCGCCTGATCCACGCGCTGCCGATCTTTCATACCCACGGGCTGTTTGTGGCGTGCAACGTCACCCTGATGGCCGGCGCCAGTATGCTGTTTCTGCCCAAGTTCGACGCCGACGTGATTTTCGAAGAGCTGCCCCACGGCAGCGTTATGATGGGCGTGCCGACCTTCTATACCCGCCTCGTCCAGGATCCGCGTCTGACACCGGAAGTCACTGCCAATATGCGCCTGTTCGTGTCGGGCTCGGCACCGCTGACCGCCGAAACCCACGAGGCCTTCGAGGCCAAGACCGGGCATGCCATTCTCGAGCGTTACGGCATGACCGAAACCAACATGAACATCTCCAACCCGTATAACGGTGCGCGTCGTGCGGGCACCGTGGGCATGCCGCTGCCCGGGGTGGAGATCCGCATCACCGACCGGGAAACCGGCGATGACGTCGCCCCCGGCGAGATCGGCATGCTGCAGATTCGCGGTCCCAACGTGTTCATTGGCTATTGGCGAATGCCGGAAAAGACCCGCGAGGAGCTGCTGGAGGATGGCTTTTTCATCACCGGTGACCTTGCCATGGTCGACGAGCAGGGCTACGTGCATATCGTCGGGCGGGATAAAGACCTGGTAATTTCCGGAGGCTATAACGTCTATCCCAAGGAAATCGAGCAGGTTATCGACGAGCTGGAAGGGGTATCCGAGTCGGCAGTGATCGGCCTGCCCCACCCCGACTTTGGCGAAGGCGTGACCGCCGCCGTGGTGCCCCAGCCGGGGGCCGACCTAGACGAGGCCACGATTATCAACCACCTGCAGGGCAAGCTTGCCAAGTACAAGCAGCCCAAGCGCGTGTTCTTCATCGATTCCCTGCCGCGCAACACCATGGGCAAGGTGCAAAAGAACGAGCTGCGTAGACGCTTCCAGAACACCTACCAGCCTGTTTGAGGTCTCATGGCAAACGCCCCGCCCTGATGACACAGGGCGGGGCGTTTAATCGTCCGGCGGTCGGGAAGGCCTCGCTTAACCAGCGAACGCCGCGTACATGATGACCACCAGTATCACCAGCACGATACCGGTGGGCACCGCGCCCTTCCACGGCGTGAGGTCGACATCGCCCGAGTGCTCCTGAACCCAGTCGGTCGCGCGGGGGCGCAGCTTGCCGATCACCAGCATCATCGCCACCAGCAGCACGAACACCGCAGCGACAAAGTGGAACTCGTGCATAACGACCGGCAGCTTGTTGAAGGGTGGCACAAAGTAGCCCGCCGCGATCAACAAACAGCCGCCCACCAGCCCCACTTTGGCGGCCATCGGCGGCACGCGCTTGGTCAAAAGACCGACCAGTACCACGGCCAGGATGGGAATAAAGTAGATAGCGTTCATCTTCTGCAGGTAACCGAACAGGCTATCCTGGCCCGCCAGCAGCGGCGCGATGATCATGGTGATAATCGCCATGATCCAACCGAATACCTTGCCCGACTTGACGACCTGCTCTTCGCTGGCATCCTTGTTGAGCACCTGCTTGTAAATCCCCAGGCTGAAAATGGTCGTCGTGCTGTTCAGCGCTGAGTTGAACGACGACAGAATCGCCCCGACCATCACCGCGGCAAAGAACCCGGTGAGATATGGCGGCAGCACGTTGAACACCAGATGGCCGTATGCCTCGTCGGCGCGAACGCCGTCATCTGCGTAGAGATGAAAAGCAATGATGCCCGGCAGCACCAGATAAAGGGGGCCCAGCAGTTTGAAGAAACCGGTCAGCAGCACCCCTTTCTGGCCTTCGGCAAGGTTCTTGGCGGCAAAGGTACGCTGAATGATCTGCTGGTTGGTCGTCCAATAGAACAGGTTGATCAGGAAGACCCCGGTAAACAGCGTGAAGAAGGGTACCTGCTGGTCGTCACCACCGATCGAGTTCAGCTTGTCGGGATTGCTGGTTTTCAGGGTGTTCCAGCCCTCCATGATGCCGTTGCCATCGCTGACGGCCTGCAGACCGAAGTAGACGATCACGAAACCGCCGATCAGCAGACCGACCCCGTTAAGGGTGTCGGACACCGCGACCGTGCGCAGCCCACCAAACAGCGCGTAAATTGCCCCCACAATCCCCACGACCCAGACCGTCAGCCAGAGTAGCGTAGTCGGTGATTCGATACCGGTCAGCGCAGGTAGATCGAGCATGCCCTGCAGTCCGACCGCACCAGAGTAAAGGATAATCGGCAGCAAAATCACCGCGTAGGCAATCAGAAAGATCACGTTCGCGATCAGTTGGGTGCCTTTGTCAAAGCGAATCAGCAACAGCTGCGGCAAGGTGGCAATACCGCTTTTAAGGAAGCGCGGCAGGAAGAACAGCGCCAGGGCCACCAGCGCAATGACCGCCACGACCTCCCAGGCCATGACGCTCAGGCCATCGCTGAAAGCCGCGCCGTTGAGGCCCACCATCTGTTCGGTAGACAGGTTGGTCATCAACAGCGAGCCGGCAATCAACGGGAACGTCAGCGTTCGTCCCGCCAGGAAATACCCGCTGGTGCTGCTGTGATCGTCCCGGCGAGTAATGCGCCAGGTGATAAAGGCCACTAAACAAGTGAAGAATAGAAATGACGCCAGGGTGAGGGCATGCATAAGAACATCCTTCGGGGCGGTCGCGCATGCGGTGCTGAGAAGCACGAAATACCAGCGCAGTGGATTTAGGTAAATTTACCGAGTGGCGGAGAATTGTAGAGGGGTGACTCGATTCTACTATTGGTCTTTAGTCGAACTAATTAAGCTAATGCTGTGTTTTATTAACAAAAAATTTTAAATATCAGACATTTGTATCGCTCAGCGGTCAATTGCGCAGACAGCCAATCTCTCATCAGGATAGAACAAAACCGGCGTCAGGGAGACGCCGGTGGATGGGCATGCGGCAGTCCGCTTCAGGTGGCTAAGCGGACAGCCACAAACATTGCACCGGCTGCCCTACCGCCACTTCCGCGTGGGGCGGAATCACCGCCAGGGCATTCGCCTGTATACACGACGACAGCACGCTGGAGTTCTGATCGTCAAACGCTCGGGCCTGTGCACCCTGGGCGTCAAACGTCAGTGATACGCGCATGTAATGCTGGCGAGGCCCGGTCGATGTCGCAAACTCGGCGCGTGCGGTGACGCAGGGCAGCGACGTAAGCGCGGGGCAGCCCAGCAGCGCCCCCATCAGCGGACGCAGAAACAGCCAGGCACCGACAAACCCGGAAACGGGATTCCCCGGCAGCCCGACGAACCGCGCCAGGCCACCCGCCTGGCGGGGCAAGCGCCCCAGGGCCAGCGGCTTGCCGGGGCGAATGGCGAGTTTCCACATCGTGAGCTCACCCAGCGCCTCGAGTGAAGCTTTTACATGATCCTCTTCACCGACACTTACGCCGCCGGTGCTGACTACCACGTCGGCGTTTTCCGCCGCCTGAGCCAGCAGTTCACGGGTGCGCTCAGCATCGTCGGGGACGCTGACCTGGCTCACCACCTCAGCGCCAAAGGTCTCCAGCAGACGCGTGAGCATGGGACGGTTGGAGTTATACAGTTGCCCAGGCTTGAGCGGCGTACCGGGGTCAATCACCTCATCCCCGGTAGATAACAGTGCCACCCGAGGCCGACGGCGTACGCCAACCTCCGTGATGCCCTGCCCCGCCAGATGGCCGAGGGCGGCGGCCTCAAGACGCTCACCGGCGCTCAGCAGCACATCACCCTGGCGCACATCGCGACCCTTCAGACGCACATTGTCGCCGGCGGGAATATCCGCGGGAATGAGGGCAACATTGCCATCCACCTCAACGCGCTCCTGCATGACCACACAGTCGGCCCCCGGGGGGATTTCACCGCCGGTAAAAATGCGCGCGCAGCTGCCCGGCGCCAGCGGAGTGGCCGGCGTGCCCGCCGCGATCCGCTGACTGACTTCAAGGCGCTCACCGGCATCGGCAGCGCGCAGCGCGTAGCCATCCATGGCGCTGTTGGTGTAGGGCGGCACGTCTAGCTGTGCGGTAACGTCTTCAGCCAGCACCCGCCCGGCCGCGTCGGTAAGCGCCACACGCTCCGCCGGCACGGGCGTAACATCCGACAGCAGCGCGGCAAGAGCGGCCTCAATTGAGTGCAGCTCAGCCATGCTGGCCACGCTCGGGGATGACCAGGTTGGCAAAGTTGCACGGCTTGTGGCGGCTGTCGAGCTGCTCGGCCAGAATACCGTCCCAGCCGGTGCGGCAGGCGCCGGTCGAGCCCGGCAGACAGAAGATCACCGTGGCGTTGGCCAGCCCGCCGAGGCAGCGGCTTTGAATCGTGGAGCTGCCGATTTCCTCGCCGCTGAGCTGACGGAAGCGTTCGCCAAAACCTTCAATATGCTTATCCAACAGCACGCTGACGGCTTCGGGGGTGGAGTCACGGCCGGTAAAGCCAGTGCCACCGGTGGTGATTACCACTTGCACGTTACTATCGGCAATCCACTGGGCCACCACGGCGCGAATGGTGTACACATCGTCCGGCACGATACGTTTTTCCGCCAGGTGATGACCGGCTTCAGAGAGTCGTGCGACCAGTGCCTGGCCACTGCGGTCCGTCTCCTCCGTGCGCGTATCCGAAACGGTTAACACCGCGACCGATAAAGGAATCATTGCCTCTTCCATCGCCTTCACTCCTGCTTCGCGGCTTTCTTTTTCGCGTGATGAGCTTCCCAGGCCGCCATTTGTTCGGGCGTGGCGGGCGGTTGATACAGTTCTTTCCATTCGCTGTAGGGCATGCCGTAAACGTATTCGCGGGCCTCTTCGTAAGTCAGCGGTTCGCCCCGCGCTTCCGCCGCGCTGACCAGCCATTTGGACAAACAGTTACGACAGAAATCGGCCAGAATCATCAGATCGATGTTCTGTACGTCCTTGTTATCGTCGAGATGCTGCAGCAAACGGCGAAACGCTGCTGCTTCGAGTTCGGTACGGGTGGTGTCGTCAAACTTATCCATCGCCTTGACCTCTATGGAGTGAAATTAAGCTCAGCATAACAAAAGACACCGCCCGTAGGCGGTGTCTTTTGCAACCTTCCAGCGCACCTTAAGAGGAGCGAGGAGCAGGTGATTCACCTGAGTCTTTTGAAGCTTTCCGATCAGCCAGTTCCTGCTCGGAAACTGCCTGATCCTTGACCTGTTCGTACCACAGGTTGTGGTGCTCTTTGGCCCAGGTTTCATCAACGTAGCCGGTAGTCATACCTTCCAGCGAGCCTTCCGTGCCCAGGGTGCCGATGTAGATATGACCGATCGACACGGCCGTCAGCCCCAGAGCGCCCACCGCGTGAACGAGGTTGGCCCACTGCATGGTGTCGCGTCCCTGACCGAAGTTGGGGAAGTCGAGCACGAAGCCGCTGGCAACCACCAGAAGCCCCACCGACGCAAGCAGCCAGTACCAGGCTTTTTCACCGCCGTTGGCAAAGCCGGCGTCCACGTGGCCTTTACCGACAAGGCCACCGCCCTTCTTGAACCATTCCAGGTCATGCTTTTTGGGCATGTTGTCCTTGATCAGACTAACCAGCAATATCACCAGCAAGATGCCGAAGATTGGTCCCAGATAGTTGTGCAACACTTTGGAGGAGGAGACCATCCACCCCCAGAAGGCATCGCCAAACAGGCCGCGGAAGACGAACTTGCCGAACAACAAGTTAAGTCCGGTAAGCGCCAGGACAATGAACAGCGATGCCACCGACCAGTGCAAGGCACGCATGAAAAGCGGCCAGCGGAACAGCTTGCGTCCCGTTCGCGGTTCTTCAAGATCCTTGCGACCAATGATCAGGTAGAACAGCGTAATGATCCCGATCATGCCGCCAATCACGATCAACCCGAACGGTGACACCCAGCGATTACGCCATTGGCGCCAGGTTTCACCGCTTGAGTTAATCAGGTTGTAGTTACTCTCGTAACGCGAGTCGCGGTAGTTGGCATCGGTTTCACCGCTGCGCACTTCCCGCCACTGGTCAGCGTCGATACCCGGCGCTGCCGTGCCCATCTCCCGGTCAGGGTCGGCCTGGGCATTCGCTACCTGTGTCACACCGAGACTCAGCACCAGCACAAAAGCCAACAATAGCCAGCGCCAAACCCCTTGCCAGTGGTTCAGATGCGGCACCCCACCGGGTGCCTGAGCAGTCAACTGGTTCATGGAAAGCCTCCTTACCCTTTACGGGCAGCATCGTAGGCTAGGTTGTCGGCACTGGCCTGAGGGTTGTTGGACCAGGCACCGTCTTCGTGGCCACGATGCACGACGCGCTGACGGAAGATGTCGGCAACATCCTGCGCATCACCTGCCAGCAGGGCCTTGGTGGAGCACATTTCCGCGCACAGCGGCAACTTGCCTTCGGCGATGCGGTTGGCACCGTACTTCTCGTATTCTTCTTCCTTGCTCTCGGCAGGGCCGCCGGCACAGAAGGTACATTTGTCCATCTTGCCGCGTTCGCCGAAGGCATCCTGCTGCGGGAACTGCGGTGCGCCGAAGGGGCAGGCGTAGAGGCAGTAGCCACAGCCGATACACAGGTCTTTATCGTGCAGTACGATACCGTCGTCGGTCTTGTAGAAACAGTCGGTCGGACACACCGCCATGCAAGGCGCGTCGTCACAGTGCATACAGGCAACCGAAATGGACATTTCGTCAGATTCGCCGTCGTTCAGGGTCACAACGCGACGACGCTGAATGCCCCATTCGACATCATTGGCGTTTTTACAGGCGGTCACGCAGCCGTTGCATTCGATGCAGCGTTCGGCGTCACACATAAATTTCATTTGAGCCATGGTGTTCTCCTTATACGGCGCGGGATGTCTCCCGCACCGTTGATGCTGTCAGGTCTGGGCGAGCCTTAGGCGCGCTCGATACGGCAAATGGTGCACTTGGTCTCTTGCATCAGTGTCACCGGGTCGTAGCCATAAGTGGTCGCGGTGTTGGCTGATTCGCCAATGACGTAGGGCGCTGTGCCTTCTGGGTAAATGCCTTCCAGGCTCTCGCCCTGGAACATGCCGCCAAAGTGGAACGGCATGAAGGCAACCTTACGGTCAACGCGCGGCGTCACCATCGCCTTGACTTTCACACGGCCACCTTCGGCGCCTTCGACCCACACATCATCGCCGTCGCTGATGCCTAAATCGTTGGCATCGGCCGGGTTGATCTCCACAAACATTTCTTGCTGGAGTTCGGCCAGCCACGACATGGAGCGTGTCTCTTCACCGCCACCTTCGTACTCCACCAGACGCCCGGAGGTCAGGATGATCGGATAGTCATCCACTGAGGGGGCGCCGTCCTGAACGCTCTTGTACATGGTCGGCAGGCGCATGATCGAGTCGAAGTCGTCCCACGTCGGGTATTTTTCGACCAGGTCACGGCGTGTCGAGTAGAGCGGTTCGCGGTGCTTCGGCACTTCGTCGGGGAAGGTCCAAACCACGGCCCGCGCCTTGGCATTGCCGTAAGGAGCACAACCATGCTCGATCACCACCCGCTGGATACCGCCAGACAGATCGGTCTTCCAGTTCTTGCCTTCCGCCGCTTCTTTCTCCTCGTCAGTGAGGTCATCCCACCAGCCGAGGTCCTTGACCAGTTGGTCGTTGAACTCGGGATAGCCGTCGTCGATATCGCCATCCACCGGCGCTGAACCTTCGGCCAGCAGGTTGACGCCATCGCGTTCGATACCAAAGCGGGCACGGAAGCCCATACCGCCTTCCATTACCGGTACGCTGGTGTCGTATAGGTTGGGCGAACCCGGGTGCTTAAACTCCGGTGTGCCCCAGCAGGGCCAGGGTAAGCCGTAGTAGTCACCATCTGCCGGGCCACCTTGGGCGCGCAGGTTCTCGAAGCTGAAGGTATGCCAGTTTTTCTGGTGCTCTTTCAGCCGCTCCGGGCTCTGCCCGGTGTAGCCGACGGTCCACATGCCGCTGTTGATTTCGCGCAGGATATCTTCGATCAGCGGCTCATCACCGTTCATTTCGTAGTTGGCGACCAGTTCGTCACCAAACCCGAGCTTGCGAGCAAACAAGTACATGATCTCGTGATCAGGCTTGGACTCGAACAGCGGATCGATGACTTTATCGCGCCACTGCATGGAACGGTTGGTCGCCGTCACGCTGCCGGTGGTTTCGAACTGGGTTGCCGCCGGCAACAGGTACACGCCATCCGTGCGGTCGTGCATAACCGCCGCCACGGTCGGGTACGGGTCGACGATGACCATCATGTCGAGCTTTTTCATCGCCTGCTGCATTTCGACGCCGCGGGTCTGAGAGTTGACCGCGTGGCCCCAGTAGAACATGGCCTTGAGGGCGGTACGCTGGGAGATGTTTTCGTCTTCTTCCAGTACCCCGTCAACCCAGCGCGATACGGTAATACCGCTGGTGTTCATGGGCTTGCCATCAGCATATTCGCTGTCGTCGAAACGCTCTTTCAGCCAATCGTAGTCAACGTCCCATACCTTGGCCCAGTGCTGCCATGCCCCTTCTGCCAAGCCGTAGTAACCCGGCAGCGAGTCTGAACCCAGGCCCAGATCTGTCGCGCCTTGAACGTTGTCGTGGCCACGCAAAATATTGGCCCCGCCACCCGACTTGCCAATGTTGCCCAGCGCCAGCTCTAGAATGCAGTAGGCGCGGGTGTTGTTGTTGCCCGTGGTGTGCTGGGTACCGCCCATGCACCACACCACACAGCCGGGGCGATTGTCGGCCAGGCGCTTGGCGACGTCGCGCATGTCTTCTTCACTGACGCCGGTGATGTCTTCCACCACATCTGGCGGGAAGTTGGACACTTCTTCGCGCACTTCATCCATGCCGTAAACGCGCTGGCTGATGTATTCGCTATCTTCCCAGCCGTTTTCAAAGATGTGCCACAGCAGGCCCCAAATGTAGGCCACGTCGGAACCTGGACGCAGGCGTACGTATTTGTTGGCTTTGGCCGCCGTACGGGTAAAGCGCGGATCCGCGACAATGATGTCGCAGTTGTTGCGCTCCTTGGCAATCAGGAAGTGCTGCATCGCCACCGGGTGGGCTTCTGACGGATTCGAGCCAATGAACAGCATTGACTTGCTGTTTTGCATGTCATTGAGCGAGTTGGTCATCGCCCCGTAGCCCCAGGTATTGGCTACCCCGGCCACGGTGGTGGAGTGACAGATACGCGCCTGGTGGTCGGTATTGTTGGTGCCCCACATGGAGGCGAGCTTGCGCATCAGGTACGCCTGCTCGTTGCTGAACTTGGCCGAGCCGAGCCAGTAAACGCTGTCCGGACCGTGCTCATCGCGCAGCTCAAGCAACTTGTCGCCGATCTCGTCGACGGCATCTTCCCAGCTCATGCGCTCCCATTCGCCGCCCACCAGCTTCATGGGGTACTTGAGACGCCGGCTGGAATGGCCGTGCTGGCGCAACGAGGCGCCTTTGGCGCAGTGCGCGCCGCGGTTGATCGGGTGATCGAAGGCCGGTTCCTGCTTGGTCCAGATACCTTCCTGCACTTCGGCGTAGACGCCGCAGCCCACCGAACAGTGCGAACAGATCGTGCGCTTGGTTTCCACCGGGGAATCCAGCACCGGCGTTTTATCCGCCGATTCGGCGCGCCGCATCATGGGCGCGCCCATAAAGCCCAGCGCGGCAACACCGCCGGTTGCCGCGCCGCTGCGTTTGATAAACTGGCGGCGCGAAATACCCAGGCCTGGAGCTTTGGGAGTGTCTGTTTTGCGAGTTAAACGCATGGCAATTCTCCTGGCATTCCGCCGTCAGTCACGCAAAGAGGCGTAAAAAGCACGGACGTGGTCGGTCTCACGGTAATTTTTTGTCGGTTTTTCAGCGTCGCTGGGAGCGCTGTCGGCTTGCGCCAAAGTGACATGGCCCACTGCGGCAGCAGCGCCTGCGGCCGCGGTTCCCAACCCCACGGTTTTCATAAACCGGCGGCGCTCAGGATTGTGTGACTGTTGCATGGTGTTCTCCTCTCTTGCCATGGCCTTTGGCCGTTTTATCTTGTGCTATGGCTGCCGCGCGCTCACCCGACGGTGAACCAACGCGTTAGCGCGTCACGTCAAGGTTCTACGATTTTTACAGGGGCATGGCTCGCCTCAATGGCCAGGCGGGCCTCTTCGCTCTCCATGTAAGCGCTACCCAACTGCCCGAGCGCTGCATAAAAAGCCGTGTCGACTTGCCCTAAGTCGTTAAAACAGTCGCTTGCCCAAGGGGCAAGGTGATGCATAAAGAAGTGCGCCTGGTCCGCGCTCGTCGCGTCGATCAGCATGGCCATCACTTCGCACAGCGCGGCCAGGTGATCCTCGGGATCCTTTGTGTGCTCGCTGCGCTCGAAGCCCAGCGCGCCAAGATCGCGACGCAGCGCCACGAGCGCTGCCTCCATCAGTTCGCCGTTGCGGTACCAGGAGGCATAGGGCACGACATCGCCCTGAATCACGCCCACCAGGTGGCCGAAATGCGCGCGTTTCAAATGCGGAGTGTCGGCACTGTCAGCGGCCTGGCTAAGCCCGCGCCAGCACTCGGCCAGACGGCTTCCGTCCTGCTCGATGTCCAGCGAGGCCAGCCAGCCGAGCAGTTCGTCGCTAGGCGCTTCACGGAGGAGCGCTGCCAGCAGCCGATAGATATCAGCGCGTAAAGCATCGGCCTCGTTCAGCGCGGGGGCAGTTTGCGTCATGGCTTATATTCTCAACTGGGCGTCGGGATCACGAATCATGGTTTTCCATACGTCTTTCACACGGCAGTCCTCGCACATTTCCAGGCGCAGCATGGCGTCGCCTGCAAAATAGGGGTGATCAGCGAGCTTGGCCTTGATGTTGGCAACCGTGCTGGCCGTGGCGAAAGGTTTGCCACAGCCGATGCATTCAAAAGGCGCTTCCTCATGGCACACCTGGCGCGTTTCCCGCGCCTCGGCGGCCAGGAAGCCCGGCATCAGCGTGATGGCATTTTCGGGACAGGCCTGTTCACAAAGCCCGCACTGCACGCAATCCGCCTCGCGGAAGTTCAGCGAAGGCACCTTGCCCCCGGAGGAAAGCGCCGGTGTCGGACAGCTGCTGACGCAGGCATGACACAGCGTGCAGGCGTCGCTGTCGACCTGAATACTCCCGTACGCCGCGCCTTGCGGCATGGCGTGGCGCTGACCGCTAGGCGCACCCAGTTCGGCCAGGCGTGCCAACACGATATTCAGACGGGCGCGCTTATTGGGCTCGTTCAGCGCCAGCGGCTGGTCGGTCAACGGCGTCAGCATGGGCAACGCGTCGCGCGCCTGGGCATCGCCGACAGCCAGCAGTTGCACGCGGGCCGGGTCGTGCCCCAGAGCAGTCAGCAGTGTCTGGGCCTGGCCCACCTGATCAGCCAAAAAGGCGCTCAGGCGGGCGGGCATGCCGGGGTGTTCCTGGATGCGCACTTCGGCGGCACCGCTGGCCAGAGCCGTCAGCCACTGGTCGTGACCGGCCGCCCCGAGCTCTTCCAGGGGGATATCCAGCACGTGCCCGGCGGGCGTTACGCCGGCCACCTGTTCAGCGTCCAGGGAATCATGGGTGATAAAGCGCAGTACCGGCGCTTGACCGCCGGCTTCGCGGTAGGCGGCAAGCCAGGTGGACAGCGTGTCCTGCTGGCGGCGGGTGTCGGGCAGGCGAAATTCAATGGCGCCGGTCGGGCAGGCGCTGGTGCAGCTGCCGACGCCCTGGCACAGATAGGGGTCGATCTCGATCCGCGATTCAATGCGGCCCTGATGACTGCTGATAGCATCGGCAGGACACACGTCCAGGCAGCGGGTACAGCCGGTGTTGCCGCTGGAGGAATGCGCGCAGAGATCGCTGTTGACCTGGAAATAACGCGGCTTGTCGAACTCGCCGACCAGCTCAGCCACTGAATCCACCGCATCACGGCGGCGGTCGACGTCGGTCCAGTCGAGTAGTACGTAGCCGGGGGGCGGCAGTTCGGTAGTCATCACCGGCGTGGCACTCAGGTCTAACACCACGTCGAAATGGTCACGGTCGATAAACGCCCGGGCCAAATTGAGCAAATTGCCGCTGTCGTCGATGCGAACGTCGAACGCACCCAAATGACCGCTGATACGCAGGGCGCTGCGCTGAGCCGTGCTCAGGGCATGACGGACGATGGGCTGGGCATGCCCCTGGGGCATGACATCAGATGAGGCGACCGGTGAGGCGACGTCTGGTGATGCTTGCTCGGGCAGCGGCGCGGCTGATTCCCGGCTGTCTTCGGCCAGCAGCGTCAACGACGCGAGCCCGCTGCCCTGCAGGGCGCGGGCAGCCGCTTCGGTAGTGTCGCTCGCTCCAATAAGAATTACGTGACCACGACTATGGTAGGTCACGTTGGCGGGCGTTAGATTCGCTGGCCACGAGATACGCTGGCGTACCGCTTCTCGGGCTTCGGCGTTACGCTGATCGTCTATCGACGCCAGCTGGATTCGTTGATTCATGCATTCTCACGGTCAGAGGATCATTTTTTTATAATAGTTGATCATACTTTTTTACTATTGTGGCATAACGGCTGTGCCAATACCTAGCACTCGCTCAGTCGATCAGTCCTCTTTTGATCGCCGCCTTGCTCCTAAGCTAAGCGTATGGTGACTGGGCAGGCTTTGCCAGCCATTTGCATCCGATGCTTTCAACGCTGTTATCCCGTTCTTATCTCAAAGCCTTGTTTTCTATCAACTATCGTCACACCTTATGCTTTGGTCTGAGCATTATCAGACTGGTCGTCTAGTGCCGACGTCTGCTCGTTCGCTGGCTCGTCATGGTCAGCTTCTAAAGGCGTGCGCTGGTGATCAGCGGTCGTTGATGCAGCTGGCTCGTCTGTCGGCACCTCTTCATTATCTTGATCCAGGCTTTCATCGGCTTTTTTGACCCAACGGCGCAGCTTGCCAGCCAGATCAGAGGCCATGGGCTTGAGCTGCTGAGTGTAATCCAGGTCGTAGTCATCCAGCCCATCGCGCACGTTATAGTTGCCGGTCGACCACAGACGCTTCAGCGCCCGCCGCCTAAGCGCCGAACTCACGCCGGGCACCATGTAACCGCTGAAATCGCTGCCGGCAGCCAGCGTGTCCGGGTCGGGCAAGGTGTCATCCAGGCTTCCCGGGGGCGGCGGTATCTTGGCGTTGGCGGCGGCATCGTCGACGTTGTCCCGGCGGTCGCTTTCCGGCATATCCTCAACGGTGCGGGCCTGCGAAGACGGCGACTCGTCGGCTGGTGGCGACGGCGGAGCGCCATGCTCTGCGGGCGCTTCGTGCTTTGCGTCCGATGACGGGTCTTCAGGCTCGAGACCCCGCTTGATACGCGACCAGCGTTCTAAACGACTCATTGCGGCTTCTCCTGGGTAGGCGTTTCTTTCGCGCGCCCGGCCCCTTTGCGCTTTTTCTTGCGAATTTCCATCGGTGCTTCGCCATGGCGGGCCAGGTAGCTTTCGATCCATATCTGGATCGCCATCGGCATCGCCACTTCCAGCACCTGCTGCTCGCCATCCATCCATCCGGCGGCGACATCCTGGCTGGCAGTGATGGCGGACGGCTTGGGTTCCTGGCCGGTAAAACCGGCGCGCACGAAGAGGCGCGGCGTGGCGGCGGTCAGATTAAAGCGATAAGCCGCCCGCTCGGTCATGAACAGCTGCAAAAACAGTACGTGCGGCCCCTGCTCACCCAGTGTCAGCTCATTGATACGCCACTGTATTTCGCTAAAACGGCTTACCTGCTTTTTCTCAGCGATCAGTGAAATGCTTAGCGGGCGGAGATTATCGGTCATCACAAAGGCCCTTTTGCGTTGTGCTGAAAAACAGGTTCGGGTGGACAAGTAAGCCTTTCGAGCGCCATCATCGTCAACTCATACGTTATACGTACAACGAGGATTCCAGATGCCCGCCCTGGAGCTAAGCCGAGCCCGCTTACCGGCCACCACCGAGATTAGCGTGGTTGATGAATATGGTGACACTCGCCAACAGGCCATCGCCGCTGAGCGGGCATTGACGGTGTATCTCAACAAGCGTGAGATCGTCACGCTCATGACGCTGGGTGACGACCCGGAAGCCCTGGTGGTTGGCTACTTGCGCAACCAGGGGCTGCTGCGCGCCGCCGCCGACCTATCCGTCGTTCAGGTCGACTGGGAGGTGGAAGCCGCCGTGGTGGTGACCGGCCACCTGCCCGACGATCTTGAAGCGCGCCTCAGCACGCGCACCGTGACCACCGGCTGCGGCCAGGGCACGGTGTTCGGCAAGCTGCTCGACCAGACCGACCTGACCGAGCTGCCCGACACGCACCTGACCCAGTCAACGCTCTACCAGCTTTTGAAAAATCTCAACGCCTACAATGAAACCTACCGCAGCGCAGGGGCCGTGCACGGTTGCGCGCTCTGCCGTCAACATGACGTGCTGGATTTCGTGGAAGATGTGGGCCGCCACAACGCCGTAGATACGCTGGCGGGTCGCCAGTGGCTGCAGCAGGCAGACAGTGCCGACGCCGATATTTTCTACACCACCGGGCGTCTGACGTCGGAGATGGTCCTCAAGGTCGCCCAGATGGGCATCAGCGTGCTGGTCTCGCGCTCAGGCGTCACCCAGAAAGGCGTCGAGCTGGCCGAGCGTTTTGGCGTCATGCTGATTGGCCGCGCCAAGGGTAAGCACTTTCAGGCCATCAATGCCGCAGGCCGACTCACCCTGGATGCCATTCCGCCGCGCCCGCCCCGCGCTCGCGCGGCCCATCAAGAGGCGCGCTCATGATTCCCGCCCATGACCTAACCGGCATGATTCTCGCCGGCGGCGAAGGCCGCCGTATGGGTGGCCGCGACAAAGGCCTCGAGCCCTTCGCCGGGCTGCCGCTGGTGGCCCACGTGGCCCAGCGCTTTAACGGTCGCGTGGCCGAGTTACTGATCAACGCCAATCGCAACGCCGATGCTTATGGGCTGTTTGCCGACAGCGTCATTGCCGACGCCGAAGGTGGCTTCAAAGGGCCACTGATGGGCATCTACAGCGGCTTGCGCGCCGCCAAAACACCCTGGCTGCTGGTCGCTCCCTGCGACTCGCCAGCCCTCCCCGACGACCTGGTGGCACGCATGGTCGCAGGCATTGGCGAGCATGATATCGGCGTTGCCTTCGACGGCGAGCGCCTTCACCCCGTGGTGGCCTTGCTACGCACTGCGCTTGCCGATGATCTCGCCGCGACGCTTGGCGAAGGCGAGCGCAAGATCGACCGTTGGTACGCCCGCCACGCGTGGTGCAAGGTGGATATGTCGGACTGCCCGGACGCCTTTGCCAACCTCAACACCGAGGAAGAGAAATTCCGCCTGGAAGCCGCTTTAGCCCCCAAGACAAAACCGGCAACGCCATGACCCTGTCCTGCTTTGAACTCGGCGAACAGATGCTCAGCGTGGAGGAAGCGCGGACGGCGCTGGCCACGCTGGTCGAACGCCCCGTGGGTAGCGAGCAGGTGGCACTGGCCGAGGCCCATGGTCGACGGCTGGCCGAGGCCATCACGGCGGCCATCAACGTGCCGCAGAATACCAACGCCGCGATGGATGGCGTGGCGCTGGCCTGGACACAGGACGCGCCAACTGGCTGGGCCCTGGTCGGCGATGCCTTTGCCGGACAGGCCTTCGCAGGCCGCGTTGCCGCCGGGCAGTGCGTGCGCATTACCACCGGCGCCCCGCTGCCGCCGGGGACCGACACGGTGATCATGCGTGAGCAGCTGAGCGAGCAGGGAACAGGCGTGGTGATTGACGCCCCCGAGCGCGTCAAACGTGGCCAGAACGTACGCCAGGCGGGAGAAGACATTGCCGCGGGAAGCGTCGCCCTGCCCGCCGGCACACGGCTGGACGCCGCCGCACTGGGCCTGGCCGCCTCCCTGGGTTGCGCTGCCGTGTCGGTTTGCCGACGTCCCAGGGTGGCGATTTTCTCCACCGGTAACGAAGTCACCGCTCCTGGCGAAGCCCTGCCCAGCGCCGGCATCTACGATGCCAACCGCTATACGCTTTCGGGGCTGCTCACCGAACACGGCGTTGAGGTGGTCGATCTGGGCATTCTGCCGGACGAGCTGACCGCGCTTAAGGACACCTTGTCGCACGCCGCGGCAAACAGCGACCTGGTGATTTCCAGCGGCGGGGTATCGGTGGGCCATGCCGATTTTACCCGCGACGCCCTGGAACAGCTGGGTCGGCTGGCGTTCTGGCGGGTAGCCCTGCGACCGGGCCGCCCTATGGCCTGCGGCTGGCTGGGTGAATCGCACACGCCTTTCGTCGGCTTGCCCGGCAATCCCGTTGCGGTCATGGTAACCTTTCTGCAGTTTGTCGTGCCGCTGCTGCAGCGACTTCAGGGCCAACCCGTTACACCGCCCCGCCGCCTCAACGCGATTGCCGACGAAGCATTGAAAAGCCGCTTTCAACGGACAGACTTCCTTCGTGGGGTCTACCATAGTGATAAACAGGGACAGCTACGCGTACGTAGCACCGGCGCCCAGGGGTCGGGCATATTAACCTCGATGGTGGCAGCTAACTGCTTGATTGAGCTAGCCGACGACCAAGATGGTGTGCAACCAGGCGAGGTCGTCAGCATACAACCACTTACGGAATGGCTATGACCGAGCAACTGATCGACAACTTTGGCCGCCGCATTAGTTATGTGCGTATCTCGGTAACCGACCGCTGTGACTTTCGCTGCGTGTATTGCATGAGCGAAGAGATGACCTTCCTGCCCCGCGCCCAGGTGCTCACGCTGGAAGAGTTGGCCATGGTCGCCCGGGCTTTCACCGAGCTCGGCGTGGAGAAAATCCGCCTCACCGGGGGCGAGCCGCTGGTGCGCCGCGACATCACCCAGTTGGTGGACGAGATCGGCTCGATGCCGGGCCTCAGCGACTTCACCATGACCACCAACGGTGCCAGCCTGCGCAAGCACGCCAAACAGCTCTACGCCGGTGGCATGCGACGTCTCAACATCAGCCTGGACTCGCTTGACCCGGAGCGCTTCAAGCAGCTCACCCGCACCGGTGAACTGGAAAAAGTCATCGACGGCATTCGTGCCGCCAAGGAAGCCGGCTTTGAGCGCATCAAGCTCAACGCGGTGATCCTCAAGGGCCGCAACGAGGACGAAGTGCTCGACCTGGTCGAGTTTGCCCGCCGGGAAAGCCTGGATATCAGCTTCATCGAGGAAATGCCGCTGGGCGACGTGTCCGACCACTCCCGCGCGGAAACCTTCTACTCGAGCGACGACGTCCAGGCGCTGATCGAAACCCGCTATCCGCTGATCGCCACCCCAGAAACCACGCCTGGCCCCTCGCGCTACTTCCGGATGGCCGACAGCAAGAGTCGCGTCGGCTTTATCTCGCCGCACAGCCATAACTTCTGCGATACCTGCAACCGCGTCCGCGTGACCGTCGAAGGACGCCTGCTGCTGTGCCTCGGCAACGAGCACTCGGTGGACCTGCGCGCCGTGCTGCGCCGTCATCCGGGCAACATGCAGGCGCTTAAAGACGCCATCATCAACGCCCTGCCGCTCAAGCCCGAGCGCCATCATTTCACCACCGACGGCGACGTGCAGGTCGTACGCTTCATGAACATGACCGGCGGCTAAACATGGCGGCACTGTCCAACGTCCCCGTCCATATCGTCACCGGTTTTCTGGGGAGCGGCAAGACCACGCTTATCCACAGCCTGATCGAGCAGAAGCCTGCGGATGAAAAATGGGCGATTCTGGTCAACGAGTTTGGTCAGATCGGCATCGATCAGGCGATGTTCGATACCCGCGATGATGTCGTCGTCAAAGGCCTGCCCGGTGGCTGCCTGTGCTGCCAGCTGGCCTTCGTGCTGCAGGCGGCATTGGTCAATTTGCTGGCGCGCAGCCAACCCGACCGCGTAATCATCGAGCCTTCCGGCCTGGGTCACCCCGCCGGCCTGGTGGATCTGTTGCGCGGCGAAGCCTTGCAGGGGGTCGTTGTGGTACGCGATATCGTGGCAACGCTCGACCCGCGCCGCCTGGATGAGCCACGCGTGGTGGCTCACGAGACCTTCCGCGACCAGTTGGAGATTGCCGACGCCGTCGCCCTGACCATGGGCGATCAAAGTACTCCCGAGCAGCTCAGCGCGGCGCATGCCTTCATCGCCGAGCGCTGGCCACCGCGCAAGTGGGTCCACGAGGTGCACGACGGCCACCTGCCGCTGGCTCGCCTGCTGGAAGGCGGGCATGCTCAGGGCAGCAGTAGCGTTCCAGAGGCCCACCAGCCGCTAGCCGCACCGCCAAGCCTGGCGGGCAACTTCTTTGACATGCCGCCGGCACCGGGCACGCCCCAGTGCAAGACCGGCTCGTCGCTTGGCTATTCGAGCACCGGGTTGCGCTGGCACCCAAGCGATGTCTTCGACCTGGACCGCCTCGCGGCCCAGCTGGGCGAACTGCCCCATGACATTCGCGTCAAAGGCGTCTTCCATACCGATAGCGGCTGGCGACAGCTCAACCGGGCCGGCGGCACGCTTAGCGTCACGCCGGCCACCTGGCGGCAGGATTCGCGGGTTGAAGTAATTGCTCCCGAACAGTCGGTGGCGCATGCGCCCAGCCCCGACGCCCTCAAGGCCACCTTCGCGCGCACCCTGACCGCCTAAATCGTAGATGCGGCCGTCAGCCTCGCTTCCAGTGCGTCCAGCGGCATTGGCCGGCCATAGCGATACCCCTGGTAGGTGCTGCAGCCGTGGGTCAGCAGCCAAACCTGCTGCTCGTCGCTTTCGACCCCCTCGGCGATGACCTCGAGCGACAGGCTTTGCGCCAGCGCAATGGTACTTTCCACAATCGCCGCGTTGGCCTTGCTGTGGATAACCTCCTGGACGAAGGACTTATCGATCTTGAGCTGGTCCAGCGGCAGGTGCGCCAGATAGGCAAGCGACGAGTAGCCGGTGCCAAAGTCATCCAGCGAGAAACGTACGCCCTTTTGCTTGAGGCGCAGCATCTTGTCGCGGGCATCGTCGCGCTCCTCAAGAAACAACGACTCGGTCACCTCCAGCTTGAGTTTGTGACACGGCGCCTGGGTGCGCTGCAGGATGGCCTCCACCTTGGCGACAAAATCCACCTGCCGGAACTGCAGCGGGCTGACGTTAACCGCCACGCTCAGCTCGGCGAACGCTGGCTGGTGGGCCCACTCCACCAGTTGCCGGCAGGCCGTCTCCAGCACCCAGTCGCCCACCGAATTGATCAGCTCGGTTGTTTCGAGCAGCGGTATGAAGACGTCCGGCGTCACCAGGCCGCGCTCGGGGTGCTGCCAGCGCAACAGTGCCTCGACGCCGATACAGCGCCCTGCCTGATCAACCTGTGGCTGGTAGTAAAGCCGCCATTCCTCATTAGCCTGGGCCTCGCGCAGCGCGTTTTCCAGACGTACCCGCGATAGCAGCTCGGCCTGCATGGTGGGATCGAAAAAGCTCAGCGAGCTGCGCCCATTGCTCTTGGCCTGAAACAGGGCCATGTCGGCCTGCTGTAGATAGTCGTCGACCGAACTGAACGGATCGCTCACCACGGTAATCCCGATGCTCGCGGTCACGTCGACACTGTCTTCCTGAAGCGGGATGGGCTGTTGAATGACATCCTGCAGCTTCTGCGCAATGCTTTCGGCAAGCTCGGCGGCGTCCTCACGACGCTGGCCCAGCCCCTCGATCAGGACGGCGAACTCATCGCCGCCAAGCCGTGCCAGGGTATCGGTTTCACGCAGCATCTGGCCCATCCCCCGGCCCAGGTGCTGCAACAACTGGTCACCGGCAAAGTGGCCCAGAGTGTCGTTGATCTGTTTGAAATTATCGATGTCGATAAACAGCAGGGCACCACAGTTCGAATGGCGATTGACGTCCTTCAGCGCGGCCTGCATGCGATCCAGGAACAGCCGCCGGTTGGCAAGCCCGGTCAGCGGGTCGTAGAACGCCAACTGATGGATTTCCTCCTCCGCCGCCTTGCGCTCGCTAATGTCGCTCATCGTCGCGACATAATGCGTCAGCACCCCTTGCGGATCGTAGACGGCGCTGATGGTCAGCCACTCGGGAAATACATCGCCGTTCTTGCGCCGGTTCCATATCTCGCCTTCCCAACTCCCGTTGGCCTGCACTCGCCGCCAGATCTTGCGATAGAAGGCGGCGTCATGGCGCCCCGAATTGAGCATGCGGGTGCTCCTGCCCACCACATCGTCTTCGCTGTAGCCGGTGATCCGCGTGAAGGTATCGTTGACCTTCAGGATGCGCCCCTTGTCATCGGCAATCAGCATCCCCAGGTGCGTTTGAAACGCCGTCGCGGAAATCCGCAGCTCGGCTTCCCCTTGATGCAGGCGGTGCTCAACGCGCAGCCGGTTCAGGTAATGACGTACCCCCCAGGCACCCAGCAGGGCAATCACCACCATGAACCCGGCCAGAATTACCGCCCGCTGACGCCAGCTGGCCAGTTGAAGCTGGAGATCTTCGCCAACCACCACCAACAGCGGCAGCGCTTCTATCCACTGCATCTGAAACAGCCGCTCGCGCTGGTCCAGCGGCGAGGTCAATTGCTGCGACCAGTTTTCAGCGCCCTGCTCGATCATTGCCATGGTCTCGGGACTGTCGACTTGCCAGCCGGATGGCAGGGGGTCGTCCAGCGCGGGCAAGCGGGCAATCAGCTTGAGCTCACCGTCGACCAGGGCAATGCTCTCGCCCTCAGCGACGCCCAGGCGCTGCAAGGCGCGCTCGAACACCTTCGGTGAAATTCGTGCCACCACGATGCCGTTAAACTCACCGTTGTCGCGGGTCAGCCGTCGCGCCTGATACAGAAAATAGCGATCATCGTGGGAGGTCGAGTACAGCGGCGTCACCAGCTTGGTGCGCTCCTGCTGATCACGAAACGCTTGAAAAAACCGCGTGTCGCTCAGGTCGCGACCGACCAGCTCCGTTCTGAGTGCACTGGCCTGAACAACGCCATCGGCGTCGATGACCCCGATATCATCGATCCAGTCCACATAGCGGCTATGGCTGAGTAACGCACGCTGCAGCCCATCGGCGTCACCCTGGGGGGGCATGCCCTGCAGTTCGATCAGCTCGGCCATGCTCAGTAAGGCCTGGTCACTTTGTGCAAAAACACCTTTCGCCCATTCGACCACGACGTCGGCCCTGGCGGCGTTTCGCGATTGAAGCGCGCGGATTTCCTGGCGATATTGTTCGTAAAGTATCCACGTAAAAATACTCAGCAATAGCAGTAATGCCACCCCGTAAAGCATCAAGGCACCATGACGCTGTTGACGATATTTTTTCGCCAAATCGGCCGGGAGCGGGATAACAGGTTGTGGCATTGCGCGGGCGCCTTGTCATAAAGTGGCATAAAGCTAGCAATAGCGTTTTAAGATAAGCCCAAACGTGCATGATATTGAAGAGCTATTTGTGAAAAGTATATCGCCCCTTTTCAACTTGCCTATCATTAAATCCACTGATCACCCTTCATGAGAGCCTGCCATGCCCGCGCTTGGTCAAATGAGCGACTACGAGATTCGCTTGATCCGTATTTTTCAGACGGTCGTGGAGTGTGGTGGCTTTACGGCGGCGGAAACCACGCTGGGGATCAGCCGGTCGGCCATCAGCCAGCATATGAACGACCTGGAGGGAAGACTGGGCTTTTCGCTCTGCCAGCGCGGTCGCGGCGGCTTCAGCCTCACCGAGGAAGGCAAGGAAATCTACCAGGCGGGACTGACCCTGTTGACGGCGCTGGAAACCTTCAAAAGCGACGTCAACGCGCTGCATCAGACGATCAAAGGCGAGTTGAATATCGGTATTACCGACAACCTGGTGACCCTGCCCGCCATGCACGTCACCCATGCGCTGGCCCGGCTAAGCGCCCCGGAGCACGAGGTCACCCTGCATATTCATATGGAACCCTCGGATGCGGTGATTCGCGGCGTGATGGACGGCCACCTGCACGTCGGCGTGGTGCCAGCAGTGAACCTGCCCACCAGCCTGGACACCCAGCACCTCTACGACGAACCGTCCTATCTGTATTGCGCCGCCGGGCACCCGCTGTTTGAACGGGCAGGCGAACAGTTGACGGTCGAGGAGCAGGCCCGCCACCCGGCGATTTCGCCCCGCTACCCGCTGCCGATGGAGGCGCGACAAGCCCACGATGCCCTCAACCTGCGCGCCTCGGCCTCTGACCGTGAAGGCGCGGCCTTTCTGATTCTCACCGGGCGTTTCATCGGGTTTCTTCCCGAACACGTGGCCGCACAGTGGGTCTCGGCAGGCAAAATGCGCGCCCTGGACAGCGCGCACCAGCACTATCGCATCCCCTTTGCGCTGATTTCGCGCCGCGACCGACGGCCCAACCGCGTGGTGGAAGCCTTTCTACGGTTTATCGATACCCCCTAACGCCAACACCCGGCACATGGCCGGGTGTTGGTCTGCAAGGCAAGCAACAACGACTAGGGTAGCTGCTCGCTTGGCTCCCGGTCAGCCACCGGCGCCGGCCCCACCGACGGAGCCGTGGCCAGTACCTGGCTTGCGATGTAGTAAACAATCGCGCCCAGCGCCGAGCCGGTGAACCAGCCGTAGTCATAGAACCAGTACATGGTCCCCGTGGTCAGCGCAATCAAGGTCAGCGCCACCGGCACGCCAAAGGCGATGAAGCCGGCGATATTGACGGCGGGGTAGGCATGGTTATCCATGTACAGGCTGGGGACGTCCAGACGCTGCTGCTTGATCAGGAAGTAATCCACCGCCATGATCCCCGCGATCGGCCCTAGCAGGCTCGAATACCCCAGCAGCCAGTTGGAGTACATCTGTTCAAGCGACAGCCCCGGAGGAATCAGGCCCGCCTTTTGCAGCAGGTCGTAGCCCATCAGCAGCACACCCACCGCACCGGTCATCAGTACGCCACGCGTCTGATTGATCAGCTTGGGCGCAATGTTCTGGAAATCATTGGTGGGCGAGACGATGTTGGAGGCGGTATTGGTTGAAATGGTGGCGATGATAATCAGCAGCATCGCCAGCACTACCCAGAAAGGGTTGTCGATAAAGCCGATAAGACGCACGGGGTCGGCGACGGTCTGACCTACCAAGGTTTCGGAGGCAGCGGTCATCACCACGCCTAACGCAGCAAAGAAAAACATCGTCAGCGGCAGCCCAATCACCTGGCCAACAATTTGGTCTTTCTGGCTTTTGGCAAAGCGGCTGAAGTCAGGAATATTCAGCGACAGCGTGGCCCAGAACCCCACCATGGCGGTTAATCCGGCAAAGAAGTAGCCATACACCGAGGCCCCCTCAGGCCGCGATGGCGGCTGCGCCAGCAACTCGGTCATTGACGTATGTGGCCACGCCCAGACCATCAGCCCGATGCCGACGGCCAGCAGCAAAGGGGCGGCAAACGTCTCAAGCCATTTGATCGATTCTGCACCGCGAATCACTACATACAGGTTCATCGCACCGAACACGAAGAAGCCTATGACTTCGCCAACCCCGCCCAGTGCGGCCCAGGCCGGTATCAACTCGGAAAGCAGCAGGTGAATGGCCAGGCCGCCGAACATGGTCTGAATACCGAACCACCCGCAGCCGACGAGCGCACGCACCAAACAGGGCACGTTAGAGCCAAAAATACCAAACGACGAGCGCAGCACCACGGGAAAAGGGATCCCGAATTTTGTACCCGGGAAAGCATTGAGCGTAAGCGGAATCAAGACAATTACGTTGGCGAGCAATATCGCTAACAGCGCCTCGCCCACGCTCAGGCCGAAGTAGGCGGTTAATACGCCTCCCAGCGTATAAGTGGGCACGCAGATCGCCATGCCCACCCACAGCGCGGCGATATTCCACTTTGACCAAGTGCGCTCGCTTGCCCGGGTAGGGGCAATATCCTCATTGAAACGTGAGCTGTCGCGAACATCATCCCCCACGTCCAGCTCAACCAGCCCTTCTCGATCTACCATCTGAGAGGTTGTTTTCGTCATTGGTCTCTCCTCAGTGTCATCCGCTTCCCAGAAAACCCTCACGGTCTGAGGTAGTTTCAAGCAATAAGCGTGCCGACTAAGTCATTCTAGCCACTTAACTCATTGATCAAAAACTGTCTTCCAGGACAAGAATTTTATTGTTGTCGTCATCTTGCCGACTTCTGAGTCACCGAATACCCGGCGGACTCAAAAAGGCTAGATCAAAAAAAATATTTGCACCAATTTTAAACATAAAAACCTGCGCTTATTTTCAATAAAAAAGTTCAAGCTGCTGATTTAAAACCATTAAACCAAGCACCCAAAACAGTGCGCACCTTCACCAGATTAGGGATTCCTCAAGGCTAAAATAAAAAAATCAATTTAACTCAATGAGTTAAACATCACCATAAAAAAACTACCAACTGACTTGCTAAAACGCACAACCTGACGATACTTTCTTAAAAGCTGTCCTAATGGTCAGCTTTGAAAACCACCCGCTTAAAACAGAACATCAAATAACACCAACACTTTGGCCTAACGCTAATAAGAGGGAGTGTCTGATGCAGAAGATGAAAATCGGCCTGATTCAAATGGGGCTAAAAACCAGCACCGACCTGGAACCGGCGGCGATTCGTGACGCCATGAACGAGGCTCACCTGCCGTTGGTAGAGCAAGCCGCCGAGCAGGGCGTGCAGGTGCTCTGTTTCCAGGAAGTGTTCAACCAGCCCTACTTCTGTCCCAGTCAGGACACCAAGTGGTACGCCGCCGCCGAGCGAGTGCCGGAAGGCCCCACCTGCCAGATGATGCAGAAGCTGGCCGCCAAACACCGCATGGTGATTATCGTGCCCGTCTTTGAGGAAACCGAAACCGGCGTGTATTACAACACAGCGGCCGTGTTCGACGCCGATGGCAGCTACCTGGGCAAGTACCACAAAACCCATATTCCGCAGGTAGCCGGGTTCTGGGAAAAATTCTTCTTCAAGCCGGGGCAATCCAACTGGCCGGTGTTCGACACCGCTTTTGGCAAGATCGGCGTGTATATCTGCTACGACCGCCACTTCCCCGAAGGCTGGCGGGCACTGGCCCTCAACGGCGCCGAGGTGATTTTCAATCCTTCTGCCACCGTGGCCGGGCTTTCCCAGTACCTGTGGGAGCTTGAGCAGCCCGCCTCCGCCGCCGCCAACGGCTGCTTTATCGCCGCCATCAACCGTGTCGGCACCGAAGCCCCCTGGAATATCGGCGACTTTTACGGCTCCAGCTACATCGTCAACCCGCGCGGCAAGATCGAGGCCCAGGCCAGCGAGACCGAGGACGAGCTGCTGGTCCACGAGATCGATTTGGACATGGTGCGCGAGGTGCGCAACAACTGGCAGTTCTTCCGCGACCGCCGCCCCGAGACCTATACCCGCCTGACCGACGGCGAATGATGCGATCGGCTTGTGCATCTGCCGAGAGAACATAACAGGAGCAAACCATGAGCGTATTGATCAAGGGCGGCACCGTCGTCACCCACGCTGATACCTACCGCGCTGACGTGCTGTGTGTGGACGGCAAAATCCACGCCATCGGCACCGATCTGGACGTCCCCTCGGGCTGCGAAACCATCGATGCCAGCGACCAACTGGTGATGCCCGGCGGCATTGACCCCCACACCCACATGCAGCTGCCCTTCATGGGCACCGTGGCCAGCGAAGATTTCTACACCGGCACCGCTGCCGCGCTGGCGGGCGGCACCACGTCCATCATCGATTTCGTGATTCCCCAGCCGGGCCAGTCACTGATGGAAGCCTTTGAGACCTGGCAGGGCTGGGCAGAAAAAGCCGCCACCGACTTCGCCTTCCACGTGGCGATCACCTGGTGGGACGATAGCGTGCGGGAGGAAATGGGCACCCTGGTACATGAACACGGGGTGAACAGCTTCAAGCATTTCATGGCCTACAAGGGCGCCATCATGGCCACCGACGATATTCTGGTGGAAAGCTTCTCGCGCTGCCTGGAATTGGGTGCGGTGCCGACGGTGCATGCCGAAAACGGCGAGCTGGTCTATCACATGCAGCAGAAACTGCTCGCCCAGGGCCTCACCGGGCCGGAAGCCCACCCGCTTTCGCGCCCGCCCCAGGTGGAAGGCGAAGCCGCCAGCCGGGCGATCCGTATTGCCAGCACGCTGGGCGCGCCGATCTATCTGGTGCACGTCTCTACCAAGGATGCGGTGGATGAAATTGCCTACGCCCGTCAGCAGGGCCACCCGGTTTACGGTGAATGCCTGGCCGGCCACCTGCTGATCGACGACAGCGTCTATCAGGATACCGACTGGGGTCGCGCCGCCGCCCACGTAATGAGCCCGCCCTTCCGCCCCAAGGGCCACCAGGAAGCGCTCTGGCACGGCCTGCAGTCGGGCAATCTGCAAACCACTGCCACCGACCACTGCTGTTTCTGCGCCGATCAGAAAGCCGCGGGCAAGGATGACTTCACCAAGATTCCCAACGGCACCGCCGGGGTCGAGGACCGCCTGGCCGTACTATGGGATGAAGGCGTCAACACCGGCAAGCTGTCGCCCCAGGAATTCGTCGCCCTGACGTCGACCAACACCGCGAAGATCTTCAACCTTTACCCCCGTAAAGGCGCCATTCAGGTGGGCGCCGACGCCGACATCGTTGTGTGGGACCCCAACGGCACGCGGACGATTTCCGCCAAGACCCACCACCAGAATGTCGACTTCAATATCTTCGAAGGCAAGACGGTGCGCGGCATCGCCCGCCACACCATTAGCCACGGCAAATGGGTATGGCGCGACGGCGACCTTCGCGCCGAGCGCGGCGCAGGCCGCTACCTGGAGCGCCCCGCCTACCCCGGTGTCTTCGAGCTGTTGGCCAAACGCGCCGAGCTGAATGCGCCGATGGCCGTCAAAAGATAACAGCTGTGCCCATAACAACAGCGGAGGCTCTACTGTGACTAGCCCACTGAACCACCTACCCAGCGCAAAAGAGGTCGGCACCTTTGAGCCGGCTACGCTGGCAAACAACTTTAGCGACCTGCACCCGCCGCTGACCCATCGCCAGGCGATGATCGAAAGTCAGCGCTGTCTCTACTGCTTCGATGCGCCCTGCGTGGAGGCCTGCCCGTCGGAGATCGACATCCCGAGCTTCATCCGCCAGATCAGCGAAAACAACGTCAACGGCGCGGCGGAAACCATCCTGGAAGCCAACATCCTGGGCGGCAGCTGCGCCCGGGTGTGCCCGACAGAAATCCTTTGCGAGCGCAGCTGCGTGCGCAACCACGACGCCGAATGCCAGCCGGTGCTGATCGGCTTGCTGCAGCGTCACGCCACCGACCACATGCAGTTCGATGGCCACCCGTTTAAGCGGGGGGCCTCCACCGGCCGTCATGTGGCCGTGGTCGGCGCCGGGCCGGCGGGGCTCTCCTGCGCGCACCGACTGGCGATGCTCGGCCATCAGGTGACCATCTTCGAGGCCGAGCAAAAGCCCGGAGGACTGAACGAATACGGCATCGCCCGCTACAAGATGACCGATGACTTCGCCCGCAAGGAAGTCGAGTTTCTGCTCGAGATCGGCGGCATCGATATTCAGTATGGGAAGCGCCTTGGCGACAACCTTGAACTCGCTAATCTGCACAAGCAGTACGACAGCGTATTCCTCGGCTTGGGCTTGGGTGCCAGCCGCGCCTTAGGCCTCACTGGGGAAGATGCACCAGGCCTGATGCCCGCCGTGGACTACATCAAGACCCTGCGCCAAACCGATGACCTGGGCAGCCTGGCAGTCGCCAAGCGCTGCATCGTGATCGGTGCGGGCAATACCGCCATCGATATGGCGACGCAGATGGCCCGCCTGGGTGCCACCGAGGTAACGCTGGTCTACCGCCGCGGCGTCGAGTCGATGTCCGCCACCGATCATGAACAGGAGATCGCCAAAGCCAACGGCGTGCGCATGATCACCTGGGCGCAGCCCGATGACATTCTGCTGGATGCAGAAGGACGCGTAGCGGGTATGCGCTTTGCCAAGACCCGAGATCAAGCGGGGCAATTGACGACCACCGACGACACCTTCGAGATTGCCGCCGATGCCATCTTCAAGGCGATCGGTCAGGGCTTTGACGATGAAAGTCTCAGCGACGCTACCGCTGCTGAGCTCGCCCGTGACGGCGAACGTATTCACGTTAATGAGATGTTCCAAACGTCGCTACCTAACGTTTACGCCGGCGGTGACTGCATCAAGCCCGGCCAGGATCTCACCGTACAGGCCGTGCAGCACGGCAAGTTGGCCGCCCACGCCATTCATCAGGCGCTTACCGCCAAGCAGGAGGCCGCATGAATACCCTCAACTTTACCCCACCGGGCAAGCACGACAGCGGTGCCAGCGTGGTCAACGGCGTTGACCTGTCGGTGAACTTCGCCGGTATTAAAGCCCCCAACCCGTTCTGGCTGGCCTCTGCACCGCCCACCGACAAGGCCTACAACGTGGTGCGCGCCTATGAGGCGGGCTGGGGCGGCGTGGTGTGGAAAACCCTCGGCGAAGAGCCGCCTGCGGTGAACGTTTCGTCGCGCTATTCGGCCCACTACGGCAAGAACCGCGAGGTGATCGGCTTTAACAACATCGAGCTGATTACCGACCGCTCGCTTGAGATCAACCTTGAAGAAATCACCCAGGTGAAAAAGGACTGGCCCGACCGCGCGTTGATCGTCTCCATCATGGTGCCATGCAACGAGGAAGCCTGGGCGTATATCCTACCGCTGGTGGAAGCCACCGGCGCGGACGGCATCGAGCTAAACCTGGGCTGCCCCCACGGCATGCCGGAACGCGGCATGGGCGCGGCGGTAGGCCAAAACCCGGACCTGATCGAGAAAGTCACCTACTGGTGTAAAAAGCACTACTCCAAACCGGTGATCGTAAAGCTGACGCCGAATATCACCGATATCCGCGCGGGTTCTCAGGCGGCGCTGCGCGGCGGCGCCGACGCGGTATCGCTGATCAACACTATCAATTCGATCACCAGCATCGACCTGGACAACATGGTCGCCAAGCCCACCGTCGGCCACCTGAGCACCCACGGCGGCTACTGCGGCAGCGCCGTGAAGCCCATCGCCATGAACATGGTGGCGGAGATCGCCCGCGACCCAGCCACACCCACGCTGCCCATTTCCGGCATTGGCGGCATTTCCACCTGGCGGGATGCGGCGGAGTTTATCGCACTCGGCGCGGGCAGCGTGCAGGTGTGTACCGCGGCGATGCTCAACGGCTTTCGCATCGTGGAGGAGATGAAGGATGGCCTCTCCCGCTGGATGGCGGAGAAGGGCTACGACTCGATCGAGGCGTTCTCGCGCAAGGCGATCCCCCAGACCACCGACTGGAAGCATCTGGATATCAACTTCAAGACCATCGCCAAGATCGACCAGGACCTGTGTATCGAGTGCGGCCGCTGCTATATCGCCTGCGAGGATACCTCCCACCAGTCGATTGCCAAGCTCACCGAAAAAGACGGCGCGCGCCGCTACGAAGTGATCGAAGAAGAGTGCGTGGGCTGCAACCTGTGCCAGATTACCTGCCCGGTGGAAAACTGCATCACCATGGTGCCGCAGGAAACCGGCAAGCCTTTCCTGGCCTGGGATGACGACCCGCGCAACCCCTTCCGCGCGGCCTCTTGATTAACGCCCTGCAAAACGCCACCGCCCCCACAGAGTGAGGGCGGTGGCGTTTTTTTAACCGCTGAATCGTTATCCAGCGCCTACCGCCTTAAACCAAGAGCTTATCAGGCAGCCTTCGACCTTGATCCTTAAAACTCTTCCCACTCTTGGTCCGCGCTTGCCACTGCTTTCGCCTTTTTACCCCCTTGGGTGGCGGGCCGCAAAAGCGCTGGCTGCGTTTGGGGCGAGGTCTCAAGTGGTTCAATAAATCCGGACACCAACATAGGTGTTAATATTGTCATCGTTCACGAGGTGTCTATTGACCAGAAAAATACGATTTTTTACGCCCGTTCACGTAGGAAGTTCCCACCTCACGCTTACCTCAAGCCCACTAGGCTCACGGTTGGTGAGGGTAAGAATTGCTTGTTGGCGTTGAACTAACTCAGAGACAATCGATAAACCCAATCCGCTGCCGGTGGTGCCCTGACCAGAAGCGCGCCTAAAGCGCTCAGTGACTTTATCCAAAAGTGACTCGGGGAGTCCGGGGCCAGTGTCTCTCACCGTGAGTTGAGGCAATCCTTCCAAAAGCGCTAATTCTACCTCCACTTGACCGCCTTCAGGCGTATATCGCAAGGCGTTATCCAGTAGGTTACGAAAAAGAATCCCTACCTCGACTTCGTCGGCGCGAACCTCTAACCGGGTTAAGCCGGTTAGCTTTAAGTGCTGATATCGTGCTTCAGCGAGTGGCCACAGCTCGGCTACCAATTCAGCAATAATCGGATAGAGGTCGATAGTGGCCGGTGAGGTTGTGGCAACTTGATCCAATCGAGCCAAAATAAGCAGTTGTTCTACCACCCGCTGAAGCCGCTCAACTCCGACATAAGCCTTTTGTAATGATTGCTCTCCCCCTGCCTGCGCATTATCTAAGTGGATTCTCAGTGCTGCCAAGGGAGTGCGTAATTCATGGGCCGCATCTGCGGTGAAGCGCCTTTCACGCTCTAACGTTTCTTTCAATCGGGCGATAAAGTCGTTCAGCGATTGGCGTAATCCATTAAGCTCATGAGGAACCGGGTTATCGATTTTACGCAAGTCATGGGCAGAGCGGTTTTGTACCTGACTGGAAAGGGCTTGGATGGGCGCAACACCCCGCCGGATAATACGACTCATCAGCCAAAGGATGAGTGGCAGCAAAAAGAGCATCGGCAATAAATTGTTCCAGGTGATGCGCTCCACCACTTCATTATGAAACGAACTCCGCAACCCCATGCTGATCCAGGTATCGCTGGCAACATCGAACATGCTGAACACTCGCCAGCGATGTCCATCGTAGTTTTCCCAGCGGAAACCTTCTTCATGCGGCGAGGGAAATGGCCCGGCATCATTCCACCTGCCTCCCAGTAGTTTCGGCGATCCTTGTGCGTCCCAAAAGCCCAGCACTAATTTCAGTTCTTCTTCGTGATAGAGCTTGGGGGTAATATTGTCGGCAGTGATTATCGCATCGCCTTCGCTATATTGTCGGGCAGGGTGTTCTGGAAGGCTCATCCGTGTAGCGAGACGAGCATAGTCGTCTTGGGTGGCATCGGGATCGAGTTGGCCAGCCACAATCCGGCTATGCAGACTGAGCTGTGTATCGAGAATTTCTTCTAGCTCGTGATCGGTAATTAAGTAAGCCGCGGTAACCGCAACGCCCCCAGCGACAGTCATGGTAATGGCCAGCGTGCGGAGTAGATAGCGCCGTATCGATCTCATTGTGCTTGGCTATCCAGCCGGTAGCCAATCCCGCGCACGTTAATAATCAGATGCTTTTCAAGCTTTTTACGCAGATGATGAATGTGAACTTCCACCGCGTTGGACTCTACCTCGTCGCCCCAACCGTAAAGCAAGTTTTCTAAACGAGGACGAGAGAGCACCCTGTCCGGGTGCCTTGCTAACTCTAACAATAAGGCATACTCACGTCGGCCCAACTTTACGTCTTTACCCCGCCAACTCACCGCATGACGAGCTTCATCAATACTCAGCGCCCCCAGCGTCAATATTTGCGAAGCACGCCCCTCAGCACGGCGCATGACGACACGCAAACGGGCAAGTAACTCCTGCAAATTGAAAGGCTTGAGCACATAGTCATCCGCCCCCGCATCTAAGCCGCCAATACGGTCTTCCATCGCATCGCGGGCCGTCAAAATCAGAATAGGCAGCGTGGATTGCTGACGGAGTAAATGCAGTACCTGCATACCGTCCATATCGGGCAGACCAAGATCCAAAATAATCACACTGAAGGTCTCGCCGCTGATAGCGCTGATTGCCTCGCGGCCAAGCATAAACCAATCGACCGTGTACCCTTCGCGTTCCAGTGCCGTCTTAATGCCATCCCCCAGCAAGGGGTCATCTTCTATTAGCAGTGCACGCATGCTGCTTCCTCAATCGACAAACCGCTATCTTGGCTACCAAAACTTAAGCTTTTCTTAAATACGGCAACGTATACCACACAAGGCATACGCATCTGAATCCAACCACCCTATTTTGCAAACCTCTTGCGCAGTTTAACTCTTCTTTAAGTTATGAGGCTCAAGCTGTCCCTACCGCCATGGGAAAAGCCAACGCAGCGCTATCACCTGTGTTGATTTTGAATCGCCCTAATCACTGCAGTTGGTGGATCGTTTTCTAATCACTGAACAGAGCGCCAGAGCATGCACTTACTAACCCTTATTAGAACAAACTATTATTTAAAAATAATGGCTCGTGGTTTAGAAAAAAGAATGAAGCGATATTTGCTGGGAGGCATACGGTATATCCTCAAAGCACCGGCGCCAGAAACCATCGACAGCCTTGTGGGTATAGAAAAAATTTTAATTATTCGCCCCAATTTTCGTCTGGGCAATGCACTCATCAGCACCCCTGTCATCGATGCTTTGCGTGAACGTTTTCCTTCCGCGCGCATAGATTATTTAGCGACGGATAAAACGTTGCCACTGTTGCAGCAACGACCTGTTGACCATTTTCATTTACTGTCGAGAACCGCGATCCTTCGTCCTTGGCAGTGTGTGACACTATTACGACGCTTACGAGCACAACGCTATGACTTAGCGGTACAAGTGAGCGGGGGATCAACGAGCGGCTTTATCGTGACCCGGTTAATAGGGGCACGGTACAGCATGGGGTCACGTAAAGGTCCCCAGCGCTGGTATAGCATTGAGGCGGATGGCAAGTCATCACATGCCTACGATGCCATCGTTAATTTGACACGTCCGCTCGACGTTGCATGCCGTAATCGGCCATTGCTCCAGCTAACAGAGCAGGAACGCTATCAAGCAATGGCAAAGGTAGAACAGCTCGTCAGTCTTCATAGTGATCACCCGTCAGAAACTGACTTTATTGCGATATTCGTAGGCGGGCATCAAAACAAACGGTGGCCGTTGGCATTCTGGCTAATGCTCATCGATGCCATGGAAGCCCACAAAATACGCTATGTCGTTTTCCTTGGGCCTGAAGAGTTTAGGCTTTTAGCACCTATTGAACAGCGTTTGATGTCATCGCTGTATGGCAGCTTATGTCCTCCGCTTGCTATCCGACACTTTGCCGCCGTTTTAGAGCGTGCGCGACTACTCGTGACGCCAGACTCAGGGCCGATGCACTTAGCGGCAGCTCTTGATGTCGCCACCATTTCCCTGGTGCGCCAGAAAAAATCACTCGCCTTCGTACCACGAGAACCCTATGACACCGTTCTGTGGCGCCCAGAGATCAGCACGGTAATAGACGCCATACGCGCTACTCTTGGAGGACAAAACGCAACGGCTCCCGTTCAATCGGCCTCGTTAACAAACCAACCCACACAGTGGGTAACACCACCACCTAGTGCTGACCAGTTGTATTCTAGCTACTGAATTAAAGCACATAACTGTTCGTTAAGCCTTGCACTTTATAGTGCCTCTACTATTACGTTATCGAGTGTACTGTCTTGCCTATTTTAACTACATCAAAACCTAATAGCACAGGTGTTAAACGCATCTTCCGCGCTTCTATCAATGCGGTATCGGGTTTAAAAGCTTGCTGGATAAATGAATCTGCTTTTAGGCAAGAGGCGATGCTATGCCTCATCCTCTATCCTTTTGTATTTTTTGTTAATGCCACTTCTGTTGAAAAATCGTTGCTGTTTTCTTCCCTCACCCTTGTGTTGATCGTAGAACTTATTAATTCCGCCATCGAAAGCACCATTGACCGTATCGGACTAGAGCATAACGCACTTAGCGGTCGTGCTAAAGACATGGGAGCGGCCGCCGTCATGATGACCATTTTTATGGTGATGGGTGTGTGGCTATGCGTGCTGCTCAACTAAATGTTGTCAAACCCTTGGCATCCGCTTGGCTTTTATTTCTTATTGCCATGTCGGTTTTCAGTAGTTTAAGCATAGATTTTACGCTAGCCGATTTTATATATCGCCTTCAGGGTAATGCTTGGGAATTGAAAGATACCTTTATTACCCAAGATGTTTTTCACAAAGGTGGTAAATGGCTAAGCTTGGTGATGGGTTTAGCCACGCTTTTCCTTTTAATACTAAGCACCATCGTTACTCGTCTCAAAGCGTACCGCACTCCGCTGTTATATCTTTTTTCCGCTACGCTTCTTTCGGCGCTATTGGTAGCAACGATTAAACATTTGGTGAGCATGGAATGCCCTTGGGACTTAGTTCGCTATGGTGGGGCACGAGAATTTATTGGCTTGCTCAACATACGGCCTTCCTCAATGCCAGCGTCCGCCTGCTTTCCCGCCGGGCATGCCAGCGCAGGCTATACGTGGATAGCCCTCTACTTCTTTTTTGCCGCTATACGGGCCCATTGGCGATGGGCAGGGCTTGCGCTGGGGTTAGGGCTTGGCCTTACGTTTGGGATCACACAACAGTTGCGCGGGGCGCACTTTCTGTCCCATGACCTCTGGACGGCCATGATTTGCTGGACCGTAAGCTTTGTTCTTTCAAGAGTTTTATTACCCCCCAGCGTTCATTAATCTTTTCATACAGAGAGCCTTTCGATGCCCCCGTTGCTATCATTGCCTTCAAAAATTGTCGACACCGCTTGGCATTATCGCCCTACATTAAGCACGGAGCAGCTTGTTTTATGGGTCGTTGTCATATTCAGTGTTTTTTACAATGTACCTTTTTGGCAACAAGTCCTTGCTGGCTATGACCTTCTTGCCGTCCAGACGTGGCTGACCTTTGCCAATATGTTTTTAGTAATGACCTGTCTTAACTTTCTGGTCTTCGTTAGCCTAGCTTCTCGAAAACTGGCAAAACCTCTCTTAACCTTACTATTTCTGATTACCGCCTTCGTCAGTTACTTTACCAGCTACTACGGCACCTATTTTGACACCTCCATGTTAGATAATGTGCTTCAAACGGATACTAACGAAGCACAGGAACTTCTCACCGCTGGTTTATTGATTCATTTAGCCTTCTTTTTTGGCTTGCCTACCGTCATGATTTGGCGAGTTAACATCGTTCCTTCAACCTGGAAGAAGGCTGTTTTGCGCCGTTTAGCTTATTGCTTCGCCAGTACAGCGATATTGCTGTTAGCGATCTTTTTATCTTATCAAGAAGTATCGTCACTCATGCGCAACAACAAAGAGCTTCGCTACTTGGTGACTCCAGGGAATTATATTGTATCGATGGTGCAAGCGCTTTCCAGTCAACACGCTACTGCGAACACGGTGCGATCCCCAGTGGGAGAGGACGCCCGTATCAGTTCGCACGTCGGTGACAAACCCACCCTGCTCGTCATCGTCGTGGGCGAAACAGTACGAGCGGCGAATTGGGGGCTAAATGATTATGAGCGCCAAACCACACCCAAACTTGCCCAGCAGCCTGACGTTATCAATTTTTCAGACGTTTCCTCATGCGGTACAAGCACGGCAGTCTCATTACCCTGCATGTTTTCATTACCGGGGCGTGCCAATTACGCTAAATCCTATGCTCAGCAACATGAATCCTTACTGGACGTAGTAGCCCACGCCGGGTTAGAGGTAACCTGGCTTGATAACCAGTCAGGCTGTAAAGGCGTCTGCGAGGGCGTGAATACAAAAACGCTCTCGCCAGAGGACTATGCGCCTTTATGCCAAGAAGGACGGTGTCTGGATGAAGCATTGGTTCAAGCTCTAGCCACGCAAATTAGCAGTGCCTCGGCTGATCAGGTGGTCGTGCTGCATCAGCTAGGCAACCATGGGCCAAGCTATTACCAACGCTATCCTGATGCCTACGAACGGTTTACTCCCGTTTGTACCACCGCTGATTTAGCCAAGTGCTCAAGGGACGCCATTACCAACAGCTACGACAATGCCATTCTCTATACCGACACCGTGTTGGACCAGGTGATTGAGACGTTAAAGCGTCAGGATGACTACGCAACTGCGATGATCTACCTCTCTGATCATGGTGAATCACTGGGTGAAAAAGGGCTATATTTGCACGGCATTCCCTATGCCATTGCTCCCGATGAACAGACCCATGTGCCTATGGTCTGGTGGCTTTCCAACTCATTTTCACAGCAGCAAGGGCTCAATACAGACTGCTTACGCGACATCGCCAACCAAGCCGCCTCACACGATAATTTATTTCATAGCGTGTTGGGATTGCTGGGCGTCGCAACGGATGTTTACCAAAAACAACAAGATAAAAGCCAACTGTGCCGTTTCCCTCCCAGTCGTCAACGCTTAAGTAATCGTTAAGTCTCAGATGGCATGATATTCATATTATGACAACCTGAGTGGTGGCTGCATGGTTTTATCTCACTTACCGAAATCCTATCCGGCTCATAAAGGTCTGGATGACGGCATTAATAATAAATACCTTACCTTAAACGTCATGTTTGTCTTGGTCTTTTTGTTAACAGTGCTACTTGGACTCTTTGAAATAAACTCGATAGAAATGATTATTGTCATACTGAGCGTGATAACAAGCAGCATAGGCCAGCTACTTAGGTTCTTTTACTCTGAAAGCCCACCAGTTTTTTTTCCCAGTGAGCTAATAGAGACGCTAGACGCGATAGGGGCCGCGGAGGTTGGAACGTTGGTGCTTTTATATCTACTTGCTTAGCACTTAGCGCTAAAACAAATTAATCACTCGGGACCCGACACCTAGGTGCAAGAAATGGTGATGGAGATACAGCAAAGGAGTGAGAGTGAGGCTATGCGGATGAGTCACATCTCTTTGGCTGCGTTAGTTAAAGAGATGTGATGAACCTGGCATCTAGAGTTATGAATCCGCATGAATCTTGATCCGGTAAAGCACGCAGTAGACCACCGGCAGCACCACCAGGGTCAATAGCGTAGCAACGCCAAGGCCACCGATCAGCGCGACCGCCATGCTGGCGAAGAAGGCATCGCTGATCAGCGGGATCATGCCCAGCATGGTGGTCAGCGCGGCCATGGCGACAGGCCTGACACGACTGATGGCGGCGCGTACCACGGCGTGGTAACGGTCCTGATGCAGCGGCAGCTGCACGTTGATTTCCTCTACCAGCACGATGGCGTTCTTGATCACCATGCCGATCAGACTCAGCGTACCCAGCAGCGCCATGAACGAGAACGGCAAGCCGGTGAGCAGCAGCGCCCCCACCACACCGATGATGGTCAGCGGCACCAGCGACCAAATGGCCAGCGGCTGGCGGAAATTGTTGAACAGCACCACGGTAATGATAAACATCATCGCAAGCCCCAGCGGCAGCGAGGAGAATAGCCCGCTCTGGGCTTCGCCTGCGGTCTCGTACTCGCCACCCCACTCCAGTCGATAGCCAGGCGGCAGTTCCAAGTCTTCCACCTCGGGGCGGACCTCGGCCAGCACGCTGGCCGCCGTGACGCCGCTTAGCGGGTCCGGCTCGCCATACACCGCCAGCATGCGTTCGCGGTTACGGCGCATTACCAGCGGATCGGTTACCTGGGTCGATACCTCACCCATCACCTGATCGGCGCTGATATAGCGCCCTCGCTCCTCGCTCCATACATTAAGCGAGCCGAGGTTATCTATGTCGTGGCGCTGACTGGGAATCGCCCGCGCCACCATGGGAATCAGATCGCTACCGTCGCGGTAAACACCCACTTGGCTACCGCTGGTACTCAAGGCGAGCGTATCCGCCAAGTCCTCGCGGGTAACCCCCAAACGCCGGGCGGTGTCTTCCAGAAACACCGGTTCAATCGACTGCACCCGGTTGCGCCAACTGGTGCGAACGCTGGTCATGTTCGGCGTATCGCGGAAGATGGCGTCAGCCCGATCGCCAAGCTGGCGCAGCACCTCAGGGTCGCTGCCATAGAAGCGCGCTTCCAGCTTGGCTTTCGGCGCGGGCCCGACTTCCAGCGGGGCGATTTTATAGTCGATATCGCCATGCTCACGCTTCAGCACCTTCTCCACTTCAGCCATACGTTCGCGCTGGGTGGCTTTATCGTCGGTTTCGACGATCAACTGCGCGTAGCTCGAGTAGCGGTCTTCCGGCGAGTAGGTGAGGGTAAAGCGCTGCGCCCCGCCGCCCACGGTGGTGGTCAGATGGCGGATGCCGTCCATATCCATGACGGCGTCTTCCAACTCGCTGACACGGCGCTGGGTTTCAAGGATATCCGTGCCTTCCGGCGTACGGTAATCGACAAAAAAGATCGGCGTGTTCGACGCGGGGAAAAACGCGTTTTTAACCGAGCCAAAACCGAGACCCGCGCCGATCAAGAGGCCGACGACCAGGATAATGGTGACCCAGCGAAAGCGAATGCCCGTGATAATGACGCGACTGAAAAGCCGGTAAATCAACCCCTTGTAGGGGTCTTCCTGACCATCGCCCAGCGCAACGTTACGGAAAAATAATTTGAAGTAGAAAGGCGTGAGCGTAAGCGCAGTGATCCAGCTCAGCAGCAGCGAGTAGAGCAGCACGAAAAACAGCGAGCCGATAAACTCCCCGGTGGTATCCGGCGACAGACCTATTGGCGCAAAGGCGGCAATCGCGATCAGCGTCGCCGCCAGCAACGGCCAAGCGTTCTGGCGGATCACCTGGTGGGCCGAATCACGGATCGTATGGCCGCGTTTCAAGCCCACCAGCATGCCCTCGGTCACCACAATGGCGTTATCCACCAGCATCCCAAGGGCGATAATCAGCGCCCCCAGCGAGATTTTTTCCAGTTGCAGGCCGTGGATACGCATCATCATGAAAGTGCCGATAATAGTGATCAGCAGAATAAAGCCCATCAACAGGCCGCTGCGCCAGCCCATAAACAGCATCAGCACTACGATCACAATCGCCACTGCCTGTATCAGACTCACCAGGAAGCCCGATACCGCCTCATCGACCACCTGGGGCTGGTCGTAGACCACGTTGAGCTCCATGCCCAACGGCGTGCGCTCTTGAAGCTCATCCAGACGCTGCTGCAGCCGTTCGCCGACCTCTACCACGTTCACGCCGCTCTCAAAGGAAACGCCCAATGAAATCGCCGGCCGGCCCATGTCGCGGTACAGCTGCTGGGGCTGCTCCGCCAGCTCTCGCGATACGTCAGCGATATCGCTGAGCCTCACCAGCTCGCCATCGCCTTCGCTGACGATCAGCGCGCGCAGGTCGTCGATATTCGCCGCGCTGCCGGTGGGCGTAATGCGAAAGCGGCGGCCATCCTGCTTAAGATGGCCCGAGTCGGCCACGGCGTTCTGGGTATCCAGCAGTTGCTGCAGACGGGTGAGCGGAATATTCAACGCGCGCAACCGCTCGCGGTCGACTTCGATATAAATGCGCTCTTCATGCTCGCCGCCCAGCGACACCTTCTCGACGCCTTCGACCAGCGCCAGCTCACGCTTGAGGAAATCGGCATGGTCGGCCAGGTCGGGCATGGCGTAGCCCTCGCCGGTCAGGTTGACCATGAAACCAAACACGTCGCCGAAATCGTCATTAATGCGCGACTGGCTGGCCCCCGGAGGAAGCGCTGCCTGGGCATCTTCGACCTTGCGGCGCAGCGAATCCCATAGCTGCTCGAGCTCTTCGTTTTGCACCGTACTTTCAAGCTCGACGGTAATCTGCGAGAGGCCATCGGAGCTCACTGAGCTTACGCGCTTGATCGACGACATTTCCTGGATAGACTCTTCCAGGGTCGAAGTGACCTCCTGCTCGACTTCCTCCGGCGTCGCGCCGGGGTATTGCGTGGTGATCAGGGCGTTGCGGATGGTGAACTCGGGAAACTCCAGCTGCCCCATGCCCAGAAACGCCAGCGCGCCGCCGGCCAGCAGGACGACGGTCATTAAATAGCTGGCCGCCCGGTGGCGTAAAAAGTAGTCCACCATGTTACAGCCCCTGCTCTTTTTCCCACGGGGTTACACGCATATCGGCCTTCAGCCGGTGCGCGCCAGCGGCCACAATGCGTTCATCGGCGGCCAACTCTCCGCTGACTTCCAAGCCGTTTGACGCCAACCGGCCAACCTCGACGGGCACCGCCTCAACCCGGTCTGGCTCATTGAACCGCCATACCTGGGCCTGGTCGGGGTCATCGCCCGAATAGCTCACGGCGTCCGGGGGAAGATGCCAAAGCGGCGCGGTTTGGTCAGACTGCAAGGTACTTAAATCCAGGCGCACATTGGCGCTCATACCATCGAGCAGGGTGATATCGTCGGGCTGGGGAAGCGTCAGCGTGACCTCATAGGCCAAACTTTGCTCGCTGGCCTGGGTCGTGTAAGACGCCAGCTGGGCCAGATAGGGTTTGTCACTGTTACCAAAACGAACTTCGAACGCTAACTCATCGCCAAAGGGCTGACCGTCGCCTCGTGGCATGCGCTGGACAATTTGCTCCGGCAGATGAAAGACCACGTCCAACTGCCCCGGCTGCTGGATGACCGCGACGGTTTCCTGCACCTGGACAATCTGGCGGTTATCCACCGGTACTTGGGCAATCACTCCGTCGTAGGGCGCGCGCAACTGGGTATGCGTCACCTGCTCTTCGGCCTGCTCAAAGGTAGATCGTGCCGCCCGCGCTTCGCTTTCCGCCTCATCAAACTGCGCTTGGCTGACCGCACCGCGCTCCAGGGTATAGCGCATCCGCTCAAGGGTTGCGTCGGCAAGCTCCAGCCGCGAACGCGCGCTTTCCAGCTCGCTTTGCGCATTGCGGTTGTCGATACGCGCGATGACCTCGCCTTCGCTCACCCGCTGGCCGGGGCTGACGTTGAGCTCGAGCAGCTCCCCCGCCATGCGAAACGACAGGTTACTGCGCGTAGTGGCCTCGACGCGGGCCGGAAACTGACGCAGGGCCGTGGCGTTGGCCGCTTCCAGCGTCATCAGCTTGACCGGCCGCGGGGTTTCCGCTGACTGTGCCTGGGGCTGTTCACATCCCACCAGCACCATCAGAACCAGCAGACCCGGCAGTAAGCGAAATAGGTTAACAGGCACGATAGGCTCCTTGATGACGGTCGAACGCCGCGTCCCCCGGGCACAGGGGAGTACTTACCAAACTGACATACACGAATGTCAGTGAAAAATGTATATTAATCACCCAACGGCGACTTTGCCAGCCAGCAATGCCAGAATAAGCACAATATTTAGGTAAGGAACCGCTATGTCTCGTCGTAAGGCCGACGCCGAACGCACCCGGGAAACGATACTCGACGCCGCCGAAACCACCTTTCTCGCCCAGGGCGTTTCGCGTACGACCCTGGCGCACATTGCCCAGGCGGCGGGCGTTACCCGTGGGGCGATCTATTGGCACTTTGAGGATAAGGCGGCAGTGTTTGATGCGCTGCTTGAACGGGTGCGTATCCCGCTGGACGAAATCGTCGACGACGCCGTGCACCAACTCGGCTCGACGCCAATAGATTGCTTGCGTAATATCGCCCAGCGCTCGCTGGCAGGCATCTGCCACGATTTACCGCTGCAACGGGCCGCCACCATCGTGCTGCACCGCTGCGAGAAGCTCGAGGACGACCATCCGCGCATCAGCATGATTACACGGCTTTCCGAGCATGCAGAAGCCAAGGTTGAGCAGCTGTTCGAACAGGCCCAGCAACAGGGCCAACTTCGCAACGACCTGACGCCCGAAGGCGCCCGCCGACAGTTTCACGGCTTTTTGATTGGCACCTGCTTTGACTGGCTACAGGATCCCCACCAGTATTCCCTGGACGATGCCCGCGACAGCATCGTCGAAACGCTGATGCGCGGGCTGTTAGTGGAGCAGAAGCGCTAATATTCGCCACACTGGCACACGGCTTGCTTCCTATACTGAGTGAATGTCTTTCACCTGGAGCCTGCCATGAACCACTCTGACTACCCCTTAACAGAAGTCCCCCTCAATGCCCGCAAGGGCCTGCTGTCCCTGTCTGCCGTCCTGCTGGGCTTTACGTTTTTTACCGCCACCATGTGGGCGGGGGGCTCCCTGGGGCAGGCCTTCTCGATTGGCCAACTGCTGTGGATCATCGTCATCGGCAACCTGCTGCTGGGCGTTTACGCCGCGACCCTGGCCTATATCGCCTGTAAAAGCGGCCTAACCTCCGTGCTGATGGGGCGCTTCTGCTTCGGCGAGAAGGGCAGCAAGCTTTCCGATTTTATTCTCGGGTTTACCCAGATTGGCTGGTACGCCTGGGGGACCGCCACAATAGCGCTGGTGCTGGTACGCACCACCGGGATGCCTGAATGGCTGGAAATCCCCTTAATGGTGCTATTTGGGTTCGGCTTTTGCGTGACCGCCATGATCGGCTACAAGGGCATGGACTGGCTATCGCGCTTCGCCGTCCCCGCCATGATGCTGTTTATCCTCATCAGCCTGTTCACCGGGCTGGTGGATGTGCGCGGTTTCGCCGGGCTAAGCCAGCAAACGCCCACGGAGAGCATGAGCGTGGCGGCGGCCATCACCGTCATCATTGGCACCTTTATTAGCGGCGGCACCCAGGCGACTAACTGGAGCCGCTTCGCCAAGACGCCCAAAATTGCGGTCATCGCGACCCTGGCGGCTTTCTTTATCGGCAACGGCTTGATGGTGCTGACCGGCGCGCTGGGCACCATGATTTATCAGCAAGCGGATATTGTCGATGTCTTGATCGCCCAGGGCTTTGTCACCATCGCCGTGCTGATGCTGTTTCTGAACATCTGGACCACACAGGACAACACCATCTACAACTTCGCCGTGGCGGGCTGCAATTTGTTGCGCACCGAAAAACGCCGTCTGGTCACGGTGGGCGGTGCGGCGATTGGCACCGTGCTGGCGGTCGGCGGTATGTATAACCTGCTAATTCCCTTTCTGGTGCTGCTGGGTACCTTTATTCCGCCCATGGGCGGGGTGATCATGGCGGACTTCTGGCTCAAACATAAAGGTCGCTACCCCGCCTTGGATACCGCCCAACTGCCCGACTTTAACCGCCGGGGCTTGGCGGCCTATGCGCTGGGCGCCGGAGCCGCCTACTTCTCGCCGTTGCTGCCGCCGCTTGTCGGCGTGGCCGTGGCCGCCGGCAGCTATGCCGTGCTGCTGCGCGTAAATCACGCTACGCTTGGCGATAGCCTTCCTTCGACCGCCAAGCAATAAGTGAGCCGTTTTTTATATGAGCATGCAGATCATCAACGCCCGTTTGCGCCAACTCCCGGCGCTTTATCGCCTCGAGATAGACGGTGGCATCATCAGCGCCATTACCGTTCAGGATGCGCCGCAAAAACCCAGCGAAGGACAGATCGACGCGGGCGGCAAACTGCTGTGTGCCCCCTTCATCGAGCCCCATATCCATCTGGATGCGGCGCTGACGGCGGGTGAGCCTAACTGGAACCAGAGCGGCACGCTGTTCGAAGGCATTGAACGTTGGGGGGAGCGCAAACCCATGCTGTCGGAGGCCGACATTCGCGAGCGTGCGCTGAAAACACTCAACTTGCTGATCAGTAACGGCGTGCAATTTGTGCGCACCCACGCCGATACCAGCGACCCCAGCCTCGTCGGCATCAAAACGCTGTGCGCCCTGCGCGACGAGCTGAAAGATAAAATCGACATCCAGGTGGTGGCCTTTCCCCAAGACGGCCTGCTCTCCTACCCCGGCGGCGACAAACTGCTGGAAGAAGCGCTTGAGATCGGCGCCGATGTGGTCGGCGGTATTCCCCACTTTGAATACACCCGCGAACTGGGCGTGGCCTCCATGAAGCGGGTGATCGAGCTGGCGATCAAATACGATCGCCTGGTGGACGTCCACTGCGACGAGATCGATGACCCCAACTCGCGGTTTCTCGAAGTGCTGGCCCATGAGGCGCTGACGCATGACCTCGGCAGCCGCGTGACCGCGAGCCACACCACCGCCATGCACTCTTACGATAACGCCTACTGCTCCAAGCTGTTTTTACTGCTCAAGCGCTCGGGCATCAACTTTGTCTCCTGCCCCACCGAAAGTATTCACCTCCAGGGGCGCTTCGACAACTACCCCAAACGCCGCGGTGTGACCCGCGTGAAAGAACTCAACGAGGCAGGCATCAACGTGTGCCTGGCCCAGGACTCCATCGTCGACCCCTGGTACTCGCTGGGCAACGGCAAGCTATTACGCACGCTGGATTTTGGCCTGCATATCTGCCACATGATGGGCTATCAGGATTTCAGCCAGGCGCTTTCGCTGATTACCGATAAAAGCGCGCGTACGCTGGATATCGAATCACGCTACGGCATTGAGGTCGGCAAACCCGCAAGTTTCAACCTGCTGGACGGCGAGGACGATTACAGCGTATTGCGTACCCAGGGAGAAGTGCTCCTCTCGGTTCGCCACGGCGAGATCATTATGCAGCGCGAGCCCGCCAGAATCACCACGCCACCGTGGCTTGGCTAACAAGGTCGGTTAAGCACTGCCACCTTGGCCGTGCTTAATTCATATCCAGCACATACCCATAAAACGCCGTATTGCGCTGCCAGCCCAATGATTCATAAAGGTGCTGGGCGCGCTCGTTTTCGACTTGCGTCATGAGCATCAGGCGCGCCACGCCATGCTCACTGGCAAGCTTTGTGGCAGCTTCCATTAATGCCCTGCCGGTGCCTTTGTCCCGGCACTCCGGCAGCACAAACAGATCGTTCAAGGTCCAGCGGGCATTCAACCCCACCGTGGAAACGCCAGGATAAAGCTGCACAAAGCCGGTGAGCGTCCCTTCAGCGTCTTCACTGACCAGGATGCGCGAATCTGCCTGACCAAAACGCTGGCGCAGAAAATCACGCGCGGCTTGCGTATTGCTCGGCTGCGCATAAAACTGACGGTAGCCATCCAAGAGCTCGGTTAAGGCATCAAGGTCTCGAACAGTGGCGGTACGTACCCTATTCATCAGCAATCTCCTTCGTAGGTTTGACCTTGCACCAGCCTATCGAGCAATGGATGCCATGCCAGCATATTCTCCGGGTGCACTGCTGTAGTAGTGTATCGTTCTTTATAGGCTTATCTATCAACCAAACGCAAAGGGGACTCACGTTCCCGATGGGGTCAACGTGGTTCAATCGCTTTCTTCGTCTGCAGAATCCCGCGCCTCGATATGGAAGGCTTGGAGCGTGCACGTATTCACCGCCAGCGGCGTGCTGCTCGGTACCATGGCGCTGCTTGCACTGGTGGACAACAACCCGGTCGCCTGCCTCCTCTGGCTAGGGGCTGCGATGATGGTCGATGCCGTGGATGGCACTTTGGCGCGCAAGTATGCCGTGAAGCTTATCCTGCCCCACTTTGATGGCTCGACGCTGGATATGGTCATCGATTACTTGACCTGGGCCTTTATTCCCGCCCTGTTTATCTACTTCTTTATTGAGTTGCCGCCTTATTTAGGACTGATATCAGTCTTCATCATTCTGCTGTCGTCGATGTTCTGTTTCTGCAACGTCAATATGAAAAGCCAGGACAACTACTTCGTTGGTTTTCCTGCTGCCTGGAACATCGCCGCCGCCTATTTTTATATCCTCGATTTCCCGCCTTTCCTGACGTTTGCCAGCATCATCTTTCTGGCTATCCTCACCGTGACACGCATGAAGTTTCTGCACCCGTTTCGGGTGCGTCTGTTCATGCCGCTCAATATCGCTGTCACGCTGGTGTGGTGCGCGTGTGCCACATCGCTGGTGCTCTCAAGCCCTGAGCACGCGGCCTGGGCACTCTGGGGATGGGGCCTGGCCTCCGTTTATTTTGCAGGCATGTGCCTGTGGCGCACGGGCCAGGAGTGGTTCAGTTAACAGGCGATACACCAATGGCCAACGATTTCATCGCTCCCGACGGATACCCGCGCTGCCAGTGGTGCGGCGGCGCACCGGAATTTCTGCCCTATCACGACAACGAGTGGGGGTTTCCGGTAGCGGATGACCAGCGGCTGTTCGAAAAACTGTGCCTGGAGAGTTTTCAGTCCGGCTTGAGCTGGCGCACCATTCTCAACAAACGCGAACATTTCCGCGCCGCCTTCCATCACTTCGACTTCCACCAAATCGCCCATTTTGGCGCAGGCGATGTGCAGCGCTTATTGCAGGATGCAGGCATTATTCGCCATCGAGGCAAGATCGAAGCGACGATCAACAATGCCCGGCGCGCGCAGGAAATGGTCGAGCTGGAAGGCTCGCTGGCCGCTTTCTTCTGGCGTTTTGAGCCGGACGCCTCTTCGCTTCCACCGCTGCAAACCCAGGCGTGAGGTGGACCCGATCAGTTGGACAGCTTGAAGGTGCTATTAAGCTCTGATCTTTTTGTCTTACTGGCTCAAGCTACCAGGGTCATGGGTTGTTGGTAGTACACCTCATCCGGTGTTTGGTAATCAAGGGTTTGGTGGTATCTGTTCAGGTTGTAATACCCGAAGTATTGGCTGAGCGCCCGCTTCAAGTGGTGTCCACTCTCGAAGGCAGTTAGGTAGACACACTCATATTTGACGCTACGCCAGAGCCGTTCCACGAAGATGTTGTCATGATAGCAGCCCTTGCCATCCATGCTGATCCGGATGCCATGCGCCTTGAGAACGCCTGTAAAGGCTTCACTGGTGAACTGGACGCCCTGATCGGTGTTGAAGATTTCCGGCGTTCCGTAGCGCTGCAGGGCCTCCTCCAGAGCATCAATGCAAAAGTCCGTGTCCATGGTGTTTGAGACCCGCCAGGACAGCACCTTGCGGCTGTACCAGTCGATGATGGCGACCAAGTACATGAAGCCCCGGGCCAGCGGAATATAACTGATATCTGTTGCCCAGATCTGATTAGGGCGGTCGATTTTCAGCCCTTTGAGCAGGTACGGATAAACCTTGTGCCCCTTGCCCGGAATGCTGGTCCTGGGGCGCGGATATACCGCCTGAATATTCATGGTGCGCATCAGGCGCTGCACCCGCTTGCGGTTTATCCGGTGGCCTTTGCGCTCCAGGTGGACTCGCATCTTGCGAGAGCCGTAGTACGGCGTTTCCAGGTGTTGTTGGTCAATCAGATACATCAGATTCATATCCTCCTGATGCCGTTCACGAGAGACGTAGTACACCGAGGAACGGCTCAGTTTGAGCAGCTCACACTGACGCACAATGCTGACCTGGGGATGACCACGCTCGATCATTGCCAACCGGCGCTGACGGCTTACTGATCGAGCTTGCGCGACAAAAAATCGCGTTCCACCGTCAGCCGGCCGATCTCGCGGTAGAGTTCGTCGGAGCTGGGCTCATTGGACTGCTTGCCAGACGTCTGCTTGCCTTCGAAGAGGCCGGAGGCATTGTCCAACAGCTCACGTTTCCAGGTGCTGACCATGGTGGGATGGATCTCAAATCGGGCAGCAATCTCAGAAGTAGTCTGATCCCCTTTGAGGGCGGCCAGGGCGACTTTGGCCTTGAATGATGCGCTGTATTGCTTGCGTTTCTTGCTCATGATTCTCCTCCTTGTGGAGATAATGAATCAGAGCTTAGGCACCTGTCCAAATTTCGGGGTCCACTTCAACCACCTCGCCGGAATCCATAGCACTGGCTAAAGAACTCAAAAAGCGCGGCTGGAAATTTTTCGGCCCACCACCGCTTTTGCCTTTATGCAGGCCATGGGGCTGCTAAACGACCACTCGCTAAACTGCATTACACGTGAACGCGTTGAGCAGGCGCGACAACAGTTTCAGCGGCCTGTTAAATGACGCCGTCGTTACATCATTTTCTTACAAAGGCAGTATATAAACTTTTGCTCACTGCCATCCGGCGTGTGGTGTGTCTCTTTTTCATGACCGATAAGTTCGAACGGTTCACCAAACTCTGAATGCAACGCACCAGCGCTATAGCGCATCACGGGGAGCCCGCTGCATTGGGTTGGGCCATCTTCGGCAAAGGTCGCCACCATCACAAGACCGCCCGGCTTAACAGCCCCCATCACTTTTTGGACATAACGATGACGTTCTTCTTGACTCGTGAGGAAATGGAAAACGGCACGATCATGCCAAACATCATAACCATGCTTAGGAAACTCAGCCTCCAGCACATTTTCTTCACGCCATATAATGTTTGATGCACGCTTGCCAAGGCGTTCTTTTGCTGTAACCAGGGCGGATGACGATAAATCCAGCACAGTGATTTTTTCATAATCCAGCGCTAACAGGTCATCCACCAGCGTTGAGGCACCACCACCTACATCAATGATTGCAGATGATGCGGGGATGTCAGCATTGCGAATTAGCTTTACGGAAAGCGCCGCATGCTCCTGAAACCAACTGACCTCTGTAGGTGGCTTCTTGGCGTAAACCCTTTCCCAGTGTTCTTTGGATTGCATGATGGCTCTCCCATCGTGTTAAACAGCTAATGCTACTCTATCACCCTATCTTCCAGCGCATGCCGCTCCTCCTCTTCCACCATCTCAGTGGCTAGCTCACCCACGGTACGCACGGCGTCTTCGATGGCAGGGGTTAGCGTAAACGCATAGTTCAAGCGCAGGCACTGGCGAAACTTGCCCGAGGCGGAAAACAGCGACCCCGGCGCCACGTGGATAGCACGCTGCGCCAAGCGTTGGTTAAGGCGTACGCAGTCCACGGCGGCGGGCAGCTCCACCCATAGCAAAAAACTGCCCTGGGGGTAGCTGATGCCTGATCCTGCGGGAAAATAGCGCTGCACCCAACTGATCATGATGTCCCGCTGGCGCTGATACTGGCGGGTAGCGAAACGCAGGTGGCGCTCGTAGTGGCCTTTGGCGACGAACTCCGCCACCGCCAGCTGCGGCAGCGTCGCCGAGGCTCCGGTGGAGACGTACTTCATATGCATCGCCTGATCGCGGTAGCGGCCCGGCGCCAGCCAGCCCACCCGCAACCCCGGCCCTACCGTTTTGGAAAAACCGCTGCATAGCATCACGCGTCCGTCGTCATCGAAGGATTTCACGGTGGGCGGCCTCGGTTGAGTAAACGCCAGGTCGCCGTAGATATCGTCTTCGATAATCGCCACATCAAATCGCTGGGCGAGCTGAAACAACGCCCGCTTGCGTGCTTCAGGCATGGTGTAGCCCAGCGGGTTGTTGTAGGTCGGCGTGACCTGTATCGCGCGGATCGGCCACTGTTCCAGCGCCAATTCGAGCGCTTCCAGGCTGATGCCGGTTTGCGGGTCGGTGGGGATTTCCAGCGCCTTTAAGCCGTTGGCCTTGAGGATCTGCATGGTGCCGTAAAAGCTGGGTGAGTCCACGGCCACCACATCGCCGGGCTGAGTGAGCGTTCGCAGCGCAATGGCCAGCGCCTCCTGACAGCCGGTGGTCACCATAATGTCGTCCGGGTGCAGCAAGCAGCCAGAATGAATCGCCAGCCGCGCCACCTGCTGGCGCAGCTCGGGGCTTCCGCTCAGCTTGTCGTAGTTAAACCCGTTCAGCTCAGTGCTGCGATGTAAGCCAGCAAGGATTTTCGACAGCGGCCGAAGCGTTTCATACTCGAGATTGGGCACCCCACGCCCCAGCAGCAGCCGCTGGTCGTCTCGCTGGGTGGCGACCAGCTCCAGCACTTGATCCCATTGCGAAATATCCAGCGGGCGCTGCGCAGGCCGAGAGACCGACGGGAGCACCGACGGGACTCGGCTTGGCAGCACAAAGTAGCCCGACTTGGGCCGCGACTCGATTAGCGCCACATCCATCAGTTGCCGGTAAGCTTCCTGTGCGGTGGAAATGCTGACGTCCAGCTCCTGGCAGACCGCACGAATCGAGGGGAGGCGATCCCCCACGCGGTAAATACCGTGTTCGATACGCTGCCGCAAAATGGTCGCCACTTCTTCGTAACGCGTCATAACACCCTCCTCCCCACAACCCAACAACGATACAGACGTACCCAGAAACCGCCATACAGAGGTATAACACGCCATTCTGTATCTTAAAAACAATAAACTCTATATCTGTATCAAAACATCAGCGCTGAGTAATCTGGTCTGGCACACACCACGGAGGATTCGCCATGCCGCGCTTCAGCCTTAACCTGCTCCGCTACCAGCTAGGTTATCAACTTCGCTACTATCAACAATGCCGCCGCAGTCGCCGCCATCTATTAACGCTCGATGACCGGCTGCTGGAGGATGTCGGCATCAGCCGCGAGCAGGCCCAAACAGAGGGCCGCAAACCGTTTTGGAAACATGCGTCTGTTAACAGGGGGACTTATGAAAACCGTTGAGTATTACCTGCTGGATGTATTTACCGACCAGCCGTTCACTGGTAATCCATTGGCCGTCTTTTTAGAGGCTGGAGAGCTTGAGACCAGCACCATGCAAGCGCTTGCCAATGAATTAAACCTGGCTGAAACGGTATTTTTGAGCGCCGCCACCAGGCCGAACCATTTCCCCATGCGGATATTCACCCCCACTCAAGAGCTAGCCTTTGCAGGCCATCCTACGGTAGGCACCGCGCATCTATTGGCCGCTTTAGAGCTTGTGAACCGTGATCAAACCTTGGTGCTTCAGCCACCTATTGGCGAACTGGCGGTACGCTATGACCAAGGAAGGGCAACGTTTACCACTGCCCAGCCTGCAAGCATCAAGGACAGCAACCTTGATCACGCTACCGCCACCGAGCTACTGGGGCTTGAGGCGCACCAGGTGGTTGGCAACCCGGTGTTGGCTTCCTTTGGCCTGCCCTTTCATTTGATCGAGCTAGCAGATATCACCGCTCTGGAGAACGTGCGCATTTCAACGACCACCTGGATGAGGGCCGTGGCTCCCAGCAGTGCCGAGCAGGTTTATCTGTACGTAATGGAGCAGACAAATGAAGCAGAAACGGTGATTAAAAGCCGTATGTTCTGTATGCACGCCAGCCTTTGCGAAGATCCCGCTACCGGCAGCGCCGCAGCCGCATTGACCGGCTATTTGGCATCCCTTCAGCCAGATGCCTTGCAGTGCAAGATTCATCAGGGTGTTGAGATGGGGCGACCCAGCATTATCCATACCGCCGCCAATGGCGGGATCAAGCATGGCTTGGTGGAAGTGGGCGGTTACGCAGCGGTAGTGGGCAGGGGCGCTTTTGACATACACCAAACCATTGGCTAGGCGCCCCTTCTGTTGCTCCTATGTGATTCGTAAGGGTCAGGAGATCAGGCGACGGTCACGTCCTTGGAGAGATAGACATCCTGAATCGCATGCAGCAGCTCAACGCCTTCCTGCATCGGTTTCTGGAACGCTTTACGCCCCGAGATCAAGCCCATACCACCGGCACGCTTGTTGATCACCGCCGTGCGCACCGCCTCGCCGAGATCGGAGTGCCCTTTGGAGCCACCACCGGAGTTGATCAGACCGGCGCGGCCCATAAAGCAGTTGGCGACCTGGTAGCGGGCCAGGTCGATGGGATGGTCAGTGGTCATCTCGCTGTAGACTTTCTCGTGGGTATGGCCGAAACCGACCGCTTTATAGCCGCCGTTGTTCTCGGGCAGCTTCTGTTTGACGATATCCGCCTTGAGCGTTGCGGCCATGTGGTTGGCCTGGCTGGTGAGGTCGGCGGAAGCATGATAATCGGCACCTTCCTGCTTGAAGGCCGGGTTGCGTAGATAGGCCCACAATACCGTCACCATCCCCAGTTGGTGAGCGCGCTCGAAAGCCTCGCTAATCTCCATGATTTGCCGGCGGCTCTCGTGGGAGCCAAAGTAAATCGTCGCCCCGACCGCCACACAGCCCATATCGTGGGCCTGCTCAACGTCGGCAAACAGCGTCTGGTCATACATCGCCGGGTAGCTTAGCGTCTCGTTGTGGTTGAGTTTAAGCATCATCGGAATCTTGTGGGCATAACGACGCGCGACCGACGACAACACGCCAAGGGTCGAGGCCACGCCATTGCAGCCACCCTCAAGGGCCAGCTCAACGATATTCGCCGGGTCGAAGTAGCGCGGGTTCGGAGCAAAGGAGGCACCTGCCGAGTGCTCGATGCCTTGGTCTACCGGCAGCAGGCTAAGGTAGCCGGTGCCCGCCAAGCGGCCATGATTAAACAGGCTCTGCATATTGCGCAGCACCGCCGGGCTACGGTCACTATCCGCCATAACACGGTCAATAAAATCGGGGCCGGGTAAGTGCAAGCTGTCGCGGGGAACGCCCTGGCAGGTGTGATTGAGCAAACTCTCGGCATCACTGCCGAGCAACGCGGTTATATCCGTCATGACGCAATTCTCTCTATCGATCAGGGAAGTATCGAACACTCTTTATGTAGAGCATAGAGCTTAAATTGCGACTAGGGAAAGTACCGCCCCGGCACTCTATCGTGCCGGGGCGGCTAAGTATCAGCTTCGTTTTACGCTGCCTGTACCTCGATACGGCGCGTGCGATGGCTATCTTTCTTGGGCAACGTTACCGTCAGCACACCATTGACGATACGTGCCGTGATCGCGTCACCGTCTATTTCATGACTGAGGTTGAAGCGGCGTGCGAAACGCCGACCACGCACCTCAGCATGCAGCGCGCTCAGCCCTTCGGGCATGTTCAGGTTTATCTCGCCCTCCAAGCTCAGCACGTTATTGTCGAGCTCGACACGCAGTGAGTCGTTGGTAACGCCTGGCATGTCGGCAACCAGCTTAATGGCATTATCTTCCTCGACAATATCCACTGCTGGCAGCAGCGTTTCCTGCGGTTTCTTGTCTTCATCCCGCTGTTGAAGCGAGGCTTGGTTATTAGATGAACGAACAACGTTATTCATGATTTATCCCTCCTTATTCAAGGTTACCAACCATGATTTACGCCGCCTGAACATCGATACGACGTGGCTTGAGTTCCTCGCGCTTGGGCAGCACGATCTCGAACACCCCGTGGGCATGGCGGGCTTCAGCCCGGTCTGCATCCACGCCATCCGGCAGCGCAATGGCGCGCACAAAATCACCGCTGAGGCGTTCGCGACGGAATACCGGACGCGAGCGCTCGCCATCGTTATTGCCAATGACAGACTCACGCTTGCCGCGAAGGGTTAGCACATTATCCTGAACATCAATGGTGAGATCCGTAGCGTCCAGCCCCGCCGCGAACACATAAACGTGCACGGCTTCATCGCTACGGGCCACATTGATCATCGGGAAGCTGCCATTGGGCACCGCGCGTATATCCATCGCATTGCCATCGGGCAAAAAGTCGTCCAACAACTGGCGAAACCAGTCCAACTGGCGAGGTGAGCCAACATCAAAACGCTTGAGATCATCGAACATATCGAACACCTCCTACGTTAAGCAGACTATGAGAAGAGATGCCGCTATATCCCATCGCAGCGCCTCTTAAATCGCAAAATAGGAGCATTCAGACAGTTTTCAAGGGGGGCAACAGGCATTTTTTTGCTTCTCATTCCGGTTATCCAGCACACCGTGGATGCCTAGCCCAAACGACCTTTACCTATACATTAAACCTCAATTTTGTATACAGTTAACCTTCGCGATGGGATTCTTGACCGGCTTACCCAATTAACATTCATTGTGCTCTTTCACTGTTCAAGGAGTTTGCCATGCCCCGCCCGCTTACCACATCTCTCAATATTCTCGTTATCGGTGCGGGCATTGGCGGGCTAAGCACCGCGCTCGCCTTTCAACAACAGGGACATCGGGTCACCGTTGCCGAACGCGTGGCGACCATGCGCCCGGTGGGCGCGGCGATTTCGCTATGGCCCAATGGCGTCAAGGTCATGCACCAGTTAGGCCTGGGTGAAACCATCGAGGGCTTGAGCGGCGAGATGACCCAGATGCGCTACCTGACCCACTCCGGCAAGACCTTGACCGACTTCAGCCTGGCACCGCTGTTTAGCGATGTCGGCCAGCGCGTCTGCCCGATTGCCCGCGCCGCGCTTCAGCAGACGCTGCTGGAGGCCGTCGGCACCGACCACATCCAGTTTGGCCGTCGCTGTGACGATTACACGGTCACCCAGGACGGCGTGGCGGCGCATTTTGACGACGGTGAAAGCCTGCATGCCGACTTGCTGGTGGTCGCCGAGGGCACGCACTCCAGGCTTCGCAGCAAGCTGGTAGGGCACCCCGTGGATCGCCAATACGTCGGCTATGTGAACTGGAACGTCCGCGTCCCCGCCGACGCAGCGCTGGCCCCCCTGACGCATTGGGACCAATACGTAGGCGACGCCAAGCGCGTCTCGTTCATGCCCATGGGCAGTGGCGGCAACGAGGAAGGCGCACAGGAATTCTACTGTTTCTTTGACGTGCCGCTCCCTGCGGGAACGCCCAACGACCCCGATCTGTATCGCGATGAATTACGCGCACATTTTGCCGGCTGGGCCGACCCCGTACAGGCGCTGATCGAGCGCTTTGACCCAGCGCGCATGGCCCGCGTGGAAATCTACGATATTCCGCCGCTGGATTCGCTCACCGCCCCACGGGTCGCATTATTGGGCGATGCCGCCCACGGCATGGCGCCCGATCTTGGCCAGGGCGGCTGCCAGGCGATGGAAGATGCCTGGGTGCTCTCACAGGCGCTCGAGCGTGCGCTGGAAGAAAATACCGATACGTCAGCGGCCATCAAAAGCGCCCTGGCGCAGTACGACAGGGCACGCGTCGACCGGGTGGGCGAAATCGTCCAGCGCGCCCGCAAACGTGCGGCGATGATTCACGGCCACGATGCCGACGATACCCGCGCCTGGTACGACGAACTCCAGCGCGAAGATGGCCAGGCCATCATCGCAGGCTTGAAAACCACGGTCACCGGCGGGCCGCTGGGGTAAATGAGGATAGCGGGCAAGGACGACGGCTTCGTTCACGCCGTCAGCCCAATCCCCCGAAGGATGACCGAGGTGACTGACTGCACGGCTTTTTCAAACTGCAGGTTGTCGTTGAGCAAGTAAATTGGTCTTCAAAGCTTAAACTCATCCGGCGGTGTATGTGGGTCAGGCCCGTCTAGCGTTGCGACAACCGAACCAAGCATTGTTGTCAGTTCTCGCGACAGAAAATCGGCGAATCGCGGATTATCCAGCGTTCGCGCCAGCGTGTCAGTGGGTAGAAATCGCGTCATTTCAGTCTGACAATTTTTCCAACACCTCGACATCCACTAGGTGGGTATTGCGCCCGACACGTTTCAGATCAGCCCAAGCGGCTTCAGGCGTCGCGATTTTGAGGGGCCGACCAATATCTTTCATGCGCCCCATCAGCTCGGTGACTGGGCGGCGTGTATGGGTGAACTCGATGGTGCCATAAGGTGTGCGATAAGTGCCCTTTCGGCCGGTGGTCATAACAGTCAGTCGATCCACCGGAATCTGTGAGATAGCGCCATATTCAGATAAAGCCGACTCTAAAGAGACGTAACTGTATTCTCCGCGCCGCATGGCCCGGGCGATACGCTCCAGTCGATAAGCGTCTGGAGTTCGAGACAGGGTATAGTGATAGATACCCCGCGCAACACTTTCCAGCACTCCATGACGACGGAGGCGGTTCACCCCTTCCTGTAGCGTTTTCGAGTTATCTTCATGGAACAGCTTGGCGAGATCTCGCAACGTGAAAATAGTGCGCCCCTGGCGATCCCATGCATCCAAGCGTTGGCGGGCGACCATATGATTCATAAGTGAACACCTAGACTATATATACATAGCATAGATGTACACTTAAATGCCTTCAAGCCACTTTTCGTTCACGCCGTCAGCCCAATCCCCCGAAGGATGACCGAGGTAACTGACTGCACGGCTTTTTCGAACTGAAGGTCGTCAAGCGGTTGGTCGTCGTTGAGCAGGTAGATCTGGTAGTCGAAGTCGGCGTAGTGCTGGGTCGACGCCCAGATCATGTAGAGCAGATAGGAAGGCTCGACGGGATTGATCTGGCCCGTCTCGATCCATTCACGAATCTTGGCCTCCTTGAGCTTGGCCCATTCGTAAAGGTTGTCGCGCAGGCACTCTTTCAGAATCGGTGCACCCTGCATCACCTCGGCAGCCCATACCTTGGAACCATGGGCGCGGTTACGCGAGTGGTTCATCTTGGCGCGAATGTAGCTGGAGAGCACCACGCGGGGATCGTCATAGAGCTCAAAGCACAGCGCGTCCTGCTTCCATACCTCCAAAAGCTCCAGCAGAACCTCCTGATAAAGGGCTTTTTTGGTCGCAAAATAATAGTGCACGTTGGATTTGGGAATGTCGGCCAGCTGGGCGATATCGCCCATGGAGGCGCCGGCATAGCCCTTTTCAGCAAACAGCTGTTCCGCCGCCTGAAGAATCTTTTTCACGTTGGTTTGCCGAATTTCGTCCTGGGTTCTTGCCACGCTGTCCTCGTCCCTTTTACGCATGAAGTACGCACCATCGAGTAGGGTGAGGCGTTGCCGCCTCATCCCTCTCACAGAACCGTACATACG
>OFET01000202.1_pt1 | contig 64960 bp, 66 predicted proteins | sample 1521211 | NCBI WGS metagenome assembly OFET01 (sample SAMN03766358, study PRJEB24113) | microbial mat metagenome | isolation source: enrichment culture HLUCC-A from microbial mat sample contains cyanobacterium...
CGAAACCGAAATTGCGCAAGCGTCAGGTTGACCTCCTGCTTCTCAGCATCATCCGAGCAAATGAGCACCATGATCGCAGAAGCGAAATGGACCGTTTGGCAGATGCGCGCGAGGCACTCTTCGGTGAGAAAAAGACGGGGCTTGGTCGCAAGCCAGTATTTGACGACCTCGCGCTTTTCAAGATCATCGATGCCATAAGAAAGCGAGAACTCGACGGCCTGCGGCGGGCTATCGCCAAGAGGGATAAGAACTATCAGACGCCGGGATGGGACGCCGAAATCGCGCGTGAGCCGAAATCCATGCGCGCTGCATCTCGTGAATTTCAGGACCTCGCAGGCCCTAAATCCAGCGACGAAAGCATTGAAGATCGCCTTCGAAGGAAAGCACGCACGCCATTGACCACACGGGATATGGCCGAGATTGAAGCGCTGCTCGATCCTGACGATCCACGTACTCGGACCATCATTGCTATCCTCGAATTGCTTGAAACCCTTGGCGTTCAGTCTGAAACGATCTGGGACGTGAAGCCTTAGTTGTGTCCCACGACTGTGCCCAGCGCACCTGCTAATCTACGACTGCATGCACCCATTGGGGTCGACCCCTTCATCCAACCGATGGAGGACCATCATGAAAATCGAAGACGGTCGAAAGACCTTGGCCACGCGCGCTGACTTGAAACGCATGGGAATCACTGTGAGTAACACGACGCTTTTGAGGCTCGAAGCGCGCGGGCGCTTTCCTCGGCGGTTGCGCATCGGCGGTACAACCGTCGCGTGGTTCATGTCCGAGATTCAGGACTGGCTCACAGAGCGTGCCGAAGAGCGCGCCCGCACCCATTACGCCGACTACTGACCGGCGACCACACCCCACCAAATTAAGCGATCTGCGCGCGCCCGAGGGAATTCATCACCTGTGGCTGCCGGGTCGCATGTCGGAGACGATCATGACGAACAAGAATACCTACGTGCCGAATAAGCACCCCAAGAACACGGCCAAGATCTTCAAGAACCTTGACGATGACGCCGATGTCACCCGCAGCCAGTACCAATTCTTCATGGATGTTTGGGATTTCTGGGAAGTGCCGAAAGGGACAGTCTATACCTTCTTGGGCTTCAAGAGGGTTTCGGACGGGAAATGGATCGAGAAGGCCATCAAGATAAGGAACGGCGCGTTTTCGAAGGAGGTTTTCGAAATCCTCACCCAGTTCAATCGCTGGGATTACGATCAGTATTTCTGTCCGAACGCATTTTCGAAGCCACGGCGCAAACGTCAGTACGCCCTGCCGACCCGTTTCGGCTGGTGCGACATCGACGAGAGTGACCCCGACGCCTATGACCCGTGGCCGAGCTTGGTCTGGGAAACTTCGCCCGACCGGTATCAGGCGCTCTGGTCATGGGACAAATACCACGAACCGGACGAGGCCGAGCGGTTCTCCAAGGCTCTGGCATACCGTCACGGTGGCGACAGAAACGGCTGGACGATCACGAAGATGCTGCGTCTGATGGGGTCGGTCAACCACAAGCCCCAGTACGACGAACCCTATGTTCACACGGTCGCGTGTGACTGGACCGAAATCCGTGCGCGTCCGCTCGCCTTGAAGCGAGATCGAGCGAAGCTGACGAGTCCTCTGCCCGAGGTAGATGTCGATCCGACCAAGTTCGACAAGGCCGAGGTCATCAGGAAATACCGAAAAGACCTTCACCCCAAGGCGCGAACGCTGATGGGGAACCGCAAGGCATACGAACCGAACCGGTCTGCCCAGATTTTCCACATGATCGCCGCGCTACACGAGGCAGGCGCGTGTCATGACGAAATCGCCAGCGTAATTTGGCCGAACCCCTATTTCGTCGAGAAGCATGGGCATGACCTCGGCAAGCTCAACGAAGAAATCGCCCGCGTGGTTGGCAAACTGGGGGATGAGGCATGAGAGAGCGATCTAACCCGAAGACCACAAAACGCCCACCGAAACGGACGAGTCGCAGCGCGAAATCCGCGAAGACGACCCCGACAGGAAAAACGCGACTCGACAAGGTCGCGGCATTCAAGGCTGGGGGCAGGAACAACGAACTGACCAAGATTGCCGGTTCACTCAGGTTTCGCGGTCTGTCCGAGACCGCCATTGCGGGTGCGTTGCAGGCGATCAACGAGGCCGCGTGTAGCCCGCCACTCGACGCCGATGAGGTCGAACGCATCGCCGCGAGCGTCAGCAAGTACGAGGCTTCGCACGAAGCGGCATTCGGCTGGCTTGGCGACGTCGAGGCGGATGAACCACAGTTCCTCGCATATCCCTACATCGTGAAGGGAGCCCTGACGGTTCTCGACGGGAACATGGGTCAAGGGAAATCCACCTTCACCTGCGCAATCGCCGCCGCGGTCACGACAGGCAGGCCCCCGCCGTTCGTGGATGACATCGAAAAGGGCTCGGTCCTGTTCATGTCGGCCGAGGATGATCCATCGCGCGTGCTGAAACCCCGCCTGATGAAGGCCGGGGCCGATGTTTCGAAGGTCCGATACCAGGAGGAACCGTTCACCTTGGATGAACGCGGACTCACCCTCTTGCGGCTGGAACTCGCAGCGAACACGCCCGCGCTCGTGGTGATCGACCCAATTTTCGCGTTCATGAAAGAAGGCGCGGACGGGAACAAGGCAACCGAGACTATGCACTTCATGGTGCAGATCGACCAGTTGGCCCGCGAGTTCGACACGGCCATCCTGATCGTGCGGCACCTTCGGAAAGCGCGGGCTGACCATGCTATGCACCAAGGTATCGGGTCGATTTCGATTTCGGCGCGGGTGCGCTCAGGCTTGATCCTCGCGCCGCATCCCGACGATCCGCGCAAGCGTGCCGTGGCACATGCCAAATCGAACTACGCCGAGCCGGGGCCGACCATCGTCTTCGAGATGCAGAGTACAGGCCCACGCGCCCCTGCCTATGTGATCTGGCACCTCTGCGAACCGGAATTGACGGTGGGCGAACTGCTGGCACCGCCAGACACGGAGCGTGGGCGGCCACCGAAGGAACGCGAAACGGCCACGGGCTGGCTGGAAAGCGTCCTGCGCAAAGGGCCAGTCAAGAAGAAGGTGCTGGACGGCTGGGCCAAGGAGGAAGGGATTTCACTCCCGACCCTCCGGCGCGCGGGCGATGCACTCGGTGTGGTGAAGTCGAAGGAGGGGAAAGCCTCCGTCTGGTCGCTGCCCTGATCCGCTCCGTCACGATCACTTGCTCAGAAGTCACGCACGTGTGGGATTTTTGAGCAAGTGTTCATCCCCCATCGAAAACCGCGTTCGCGGCCTTGGCGGCTCAGGCGCGAGATTAACCAGAAGGAAATCCAAGATGACCAAGCACGATGAAATGCAGAAGCGCCTGAAATCAGCGATCCTGCAGGCAATCCTGAACGAAGGCCGGACAGAGGGAACGGACGAAGTCAATCTCACCAATACCGATGTTGTCGAAGCTCTGCTTGAGGTGACCGGCCTCTATGCGTCGATCCACGGGTTTGAAACCTATTCGCGGAAAGAATTGTCTTTCAAACACGCTCTGACGATCATGGCGCACATCGAGCGATTTGAGAAATTGCGCAAGAAGGGGAAATTGCCCTTGAACGTTATCCCGCGCTCGAAAATCCACTGAGCCAAATTGCGGCGGACATGGGCAAGCGGCTCAGGGCCGAAAACCTTGGCAGTCGATATGACCCCTTATCCGCCCACGGGGCGCGCGCCGATAAAAAAACGCCTCTCCCCATCCCCCTGTGGTCGCCCTGTGACAGCGCGGCGCGGAACGCCTCGGACCGACCCGTTGACTATCTATCAGTCTGTCGGATGCGAGCCGGACCCAAATTGCCGCGCCATTTCATACGGTCCGCATTCGCGCTGGGTTTCGGTATCGCGCGCCGGGTTCCACTCGGGTGGCAAACTGCTCGGGCGGTCATTCTTGCACCCACCCCTTGCGATGGTAGTGGCGCAGCACGATGGCGCGGTTGAACAGGGGGAAGCCGACCCACAGGCCGTTGGCCGTGATCAGCGACAAGATCGCCCACAGGAACATGCCCTTGAACAGGTAATAGAAAGGGCCGAACAGCAGGCACCACAGGCGATGCCAGTTGCCCAAGATAGTTTTCGTCTGGCCGTTGAAGGCCCATGTCGCGCGTATCGTCATTGCCGATTTCCTCGCTGGCTGGTTTCAATGCCAGCGCAATAAGATCGGGGACCATCGCGCGTCAGGGTATTTCCCAGCCCATCAAGGGAGACCACAGGGGTAGCCGTGCCGATGCGCCATGTCCGTGCAGGTGCCGGGATCATCGCCACGAGCGCGCCGCACAGCGCGCCAGCCGGGATTGCGACGGGATCACCATGCCCGAGGCACGCCCCGGCGCTTCTGGCTCAACACAACGCCGCCGCGCGCGCGTTTCGCTCTCGATGCTCGGGGTTAGGTGCAGGTCATTCCGAGTTGCACACCGGCAAGCCGCCATGCGCCTCGACATGCTCCCAGATCAGCCGTCGCTCGGCATAGGCGATGTAGGGGTGCAGGATTTCCGGCTTGGGGTCGATGCCGTCAGGCAGGTGCACCGAAACGAACAGGCCAGTCGTGTCGCCATCGAACACGCCATGGAACGTGACGCCCCCTGCGTGGCCCTTCTGCCCGGTGGTCGCTGACCTGTGGAACGTCCGTATCCTGTGGCGTATCCCCTTCGCACCCCATGTCCGTCCGATGTAGACGGTGCTTCCCGGTTCGCCGCGCGCAATCAGATACACGCCTGCACGATCAGGCAGGCTCGCACGGTCGGTCCAAGCGACGGGATGGGACAGCGCCAGTTCCACCAAACCCCGATCTGCGAGCGCCCTCGCAATTGACTGGTGATCGGGGTGTTGGAAATCCGCTCTGACACGGACCCTGTGCCTTTAGCCGGGCGGCCTGTTGTATAACACAGGCACCCCGACCATAGGTCAAAGGCGTTCAGCCGGTTGCCCGGCCTAGTCAGAGAGGGGTTTCCACGCCCCAACACGGCTGCGTCTGCCGCGTCGAGATCAGTCATAGCAGCAGATCGAGAAAAGCTAAAGATGTTCTGGGGTTATCCCTGACACGCTGCCCGTCTTCGTCTTATCGATCTGCATCAGCAACTTAGGAGATCGACATGACCGACATTGTGACGCTCAAGGCCATCTGCGACGAACTCAAGATTGACCCACGCGAGGCCCGTGAACGCCTGCGCGCCGCAGCCAGCGACGCCAAGGCGAACCCTGAACTGGCGAAGGCGCGGAAGCCGCGCACACCGTGGCAGTGGGTGAAGGGGTCCGCAGCCGAGAAGGAGGCGAGGCGGACGCTGCAACCTAAACCGTAGACGCACACAAGAGCGAAGACGACCAGGATCAAGGCAGAGTGCGCGGCATCATCGATGCCGCGTTTTTGTTAGCCTCATCAAGCGTACTCAACAAAGAATCACTGCAATCTGCGCAAATTTTCCGAACAGTATCGCCCAAAAAAGTCTCAACCAGGGGTTCGTTTCCGAGGCATTATGGGACCACGAGAGCTATTTTTGAGTAGACGCAACGAGCGGAAAAATAGGCTGTCTTCTCTGGCATGAAGTCAACATTTTCAGCAACTTATAGATACTCTGGGCGAACAGAAGAGATCGTATAATAATCACAGTTTTCGTCAAATACTGTGTCACTCCTTGACCCATGAAGGTCGAGACAGTATCTACCAGATCAGCGACGTTGAGGAGCGCACTGTCATGACCGAAAAGCACGACAAATTTCGAGAGCTTGCCGAGGGGCGTACCAACAAGGCCCTTGAGGCAATTGTCCGCATCGGTAAGCTATCCAATCGCCAGCTCTATGAGTGGGACGACGCCGAAATTCGCAAGATCGTAAAGGCGCTTCGGGACGCGGTGTCAGACGTGGAGAGCAGATTTGCCGCGCCGAAAGGGGCTAAAGAAAACAAGTTCAAACTGTAGTGGTGATGACATGATTGATCCCAAAGAACTCTGCCTCCAACTGATTTCCGCCGACAAGGAAGAGCAAGTGGTCGCTCTACTTGAGGAGGCGGAGTTCTGGGACAATCATGACTGTTGGCGCGACTTGGGCGACATGGAGAACAACTTCTCGACTGCTGGCGCTCAGCAGTCCGACCCCGTGGCCGCTTTGGTCGAAAAGCTTGTGAACGCCGCAGATGCTCGACTCATGAACGAGTGTTTGGTTGCAGGAATTGATCCGCAAGGCCCCGCCGCCCCACCCTCGGTGCGCTACGCAGTAGCGCAACTCATCCAGAAGTCGGCGCATCCTGAAAACGAGACGAATGGTCTGATCGAGAACATGACCAGGGAAGAACGAACTACCCTGGCCAGGGGGATCACGCTCGCTGCAACTGGTCTCAAAGTCCGCCCCTCAATTACCATCGTCGATGAAGGCGAAGGACAGACACCAGAGCGAGTGCCACACACGTTCCTGTCACTCAATAAGTCAAACAAGCTACGGGTGCCATTCGTCCAGGGGCGCTTCAACATGGGTGGCACTGGTGCTTTGCGGTTCTGCGGAGACCGCCGAATGCAGCTCATCGTAACCCGCAGGAACCCCGCAATCGTCTCGGGCGATGAAAACGAGGCTGGTCTTTGGAGCTTCACTGTGGTTCGCCGGGAGACACCAACCACGGGCGAACGCAATAGCGTCTACCGCTACCTTGCCCCCATCAATGCAGACGCAGAGAGACGCGGCGGCGTTCTTCGATTTATGGCCGATACCCTTCAGGTGAAGCCAGACGGCAACAAAGCTTATGAAAAACCGCTGACATTCGGCTCGCTCGTCAAGCTCTACGAATACAAATTCTCTGGAACCTCCAATATTCTCATGAGCGATGGCCTCCTTCGCCAGGTAGATGTGCGCCTCCCGAGTCCGGCCTTGCCCATCATGTTTCATGAATGCAGAGACTACTCCGGCAATGAAGGTAGCTTCTCCAACCCTAGCACGGGGCTTTCGGTACGCTTGTCTGACAACCGTGCGGGCAACCTTGCTGACGGGTTCCCGTATGACGAAAGCATGACGGTGGACGGGCAGGAGTTCACCATTCGATATTTCGGCTTCAAAGATGGTAAGGCCAAGACTTATCTTAACAAATCGGAAGGTGTCCTGTTTGTTGTGAACGGGCAGACGCAGGGCGTTCTTCATTCACGTTTCTTCACGCGCAAGGGCATCAACTTCAGCTATGTCTCTGACTCGCTGCTTGCGCGCGTAGATTGTTCGAAGATTGACCAGTGGGCTCATGAAGAACTCTTCATGAATACACGGGAGGCGCTGGCTGACTCTGAGTTTCGCCGAAAGGTCGAAGGCGCACTTCAAAAAAAGGTTGGCGAAAACGCGGCGTTGAAAGAGTTCAATCATCAGCGTCGTGCGGAAAAGATCAAGGAAAAGGTAAAGGATGACAAGACTCTTGAGGACGTGCTCAAGAGCGTCATGAAGAAGTCACCGACGCTGAGTGCTCTTTTTCTCACTGGTGACCGACTTACTGATCTGACTGCCACGGCTCCCTCTGGATCACAGCCGGAATTTGAAGGTGAAGAGTTCCCGACTTATTTCAGATTTCGGAAAATGAACTACGGGGAGGTGAAAAAGCGCAACTGTGAGGAGGGTCGCGAAGTTCGCCTTACCTTCGAAACCGATGCCGAGAACAATTACTTTGGGCGTGCCAAAGAAAAGGGCCGCTATGGTGTTCTGACGGTTGATGAAAATGGCCATGAGACCGTTATCCCAAACCACTCAATGAGCTTGCATAACGGAACGGCAAGTTTAAAGCTCGAGCTACCTGATGCAAAGGCCGGAGATGTCGTCAACCTCAAGATCCTTGTTGCCGACAACAGCAGACTGGAGCCGTTCACAAACTTTGCAGAGATCACCGTTGTCCCATTCGTTGATCGTGAAGGAAAGCAAGGAAAGCGACGCGATGCTCCTTCCAAGAAATCCGGCGACGACAACCTCATCCCATCTGGCCTAACACTTCCTCATGTGCAGTGGGTTGAGCGCGACGAGTGGGACGCATATGGCTTCGACAAATTCTCTGCCTTGAAGGTCATCCAAGCAGAGGACGGAAGTGACCAGAAGCACAGGTCTTTCGACTTCTTCATCAACGCCGAGAATATATATTTTCAAAAGGAACTTGAACGCGCGAAAGGCACGGAAGACTTGCTTCGCGAGCAATTCAAAATCGGTATAGTCTTGGTGGGTCTTGCTCTTATCTATGAGGCGGGCAAGGATAAAGATGGTGAAGAAATCGCGGAACTAGTCGCCTATTCGACACGCGCCATGTCAATGATGCTGATCCCCATGATTAACTTCCTGGGCGACTTGGACCCCAGCGAACTGAACGCCGAGGTCGCAGCTTAACCCTTTCTGTGGAACAAAACCACTTCACGAGAACCCTCGCGTCGGGTTTGGCGTTCCGCGTGCCATTTTCGATTGGGCACATCGCGCCAAATCCTTTGTTCGTCACCGAAAGCTGGAACGATCTCTTTAAGGCCAGATTCTTCCATAACTTCAAGGTACTTCGGAAGCTGCCAATCCGGTTCGGAGAAAGCAACCATCTGGACCACAGTGGTGTGGGGACCTATTACTTTTGAGATGGATGAAAAGACGCCTTTCAAGTTCTCAAAGTATGTCTTGAGTTCTTTTTCGTGTCGATTGCCGAGCGTGTAGTAGCGCTCGCCATCCCCATCTAGTTTGTTGGCGATCCAATAAGGCGCTGCGGTCTCACGCCTTCCTCTCACTTGCCAGCGATGGTACAGCACGTGCACACCTGGGTAAGGGGGAGATGTCACTACAAGCCTTGGTGTTCCCATTCCTAGAACGTTGGAATTTGTGTGCAAATCGGCTGCATTACACTTCGCCAGGTTGGGGTGCTGAGCCAGAGACGAACTAGGAAGCTCCTCGCGAAGCGCCGACATGTCCAAGATCATTTCATGAAAATGAGATGAGATTTTCGAACGGACCTCGTCAATAGTCATTACGTTTCGGCGACCATCCAGAGAAAGCTGCATGGAACGCAGCACAACACATCTCATGAAGTCCGAAAGGTTTTCAGATTTCAATTGATCAATCTGTTCAAGTGCCACTTGGATCAAATTGCGATGGCGCCATGTCTCTTGTGATTCCAGATGACGAAAGTAGCCTTTCTCGCGCCAAGTCTCGTGCGCACCACTCGTCTTGGAAATCTTGAGTTGCTGCTCAAAAATCTCGAACCAAGAGCGCAAGAAGTCGACTTCTTCTTCTAAAAGGATTGTAGTCTTTACTTTGGATACAAACAGAGCCAATTCGTTGATGTCGGTGCCGATACAACGACGACCTGCGCGTAGGGCTTCTACTGCTGTCGTTCCTCCACCAACGAACGGATCGAGGACAATATCTCCAGGCTCTGAAAACGCTTCGATCACCGCCCGAGCAAACTGGGGTGAAAACCTGGCTGGATACCGATAGAACTTGTGTGTAGCGCCGCTTACAGTGGATCTGTCCAATGCCGCCGCTACTACTGATGAGACTGCCTCTGCATGGAGATAGGTCACGTCCTGCCCCGCTATTTTTGCCGCGAGTATGTTTCAGAACGGCGTCAAGGTCAACGCAGCTACTATATCTTGCGACGCTTTTTTCCTTCACGCAATATCTGTCCGGCACCAGGCAGACCTAGGGTCAACATCACGCATCTGAAAGCTCAGGTGATCGCAGCGTCACGAGGACCTGGGGCAAAACATGGTGATTGCGCTCGTTCGCTACCCACATGCTACCCAAAGAACAAAAGGCTTCGGCCGCTCATAGCGGCGAAGTAAAATTATCTTTTTAAGTCAATAATTATAGTGGTGCCCGGGGGCGGAATCGAACCACCGACACGAGGATTTTCAATCCACTGCTCTACCCCTGAGCTACCCGGGCATCGGGACGGTCAAAAACCGGCCTTGGGGCATGTCTGCGGCGTCTTAGGGCCTTCTCGTTTGGCTGTCCATAGGCCAATGCCACTTTTCCACGCGGTTCCGCCCGACGGGCTCTTCAGTGCGGCAGCGGTGGGTCCCGGGACAGGATCGTTTCGGCCTCTTCCTGGTCCTCGGGATCCTGCGACGGCACCGCGTAGCTGCCGTTGAGCCAGCGCGCCAGATCCACATCGGCGCAGCGCCGGGAACAGAAGGGCCGATACGCCGGAAGAGACGCTTTCGAGCAGATCGGACACGCCATGGGGGGCCTCGTGCGCTGATACGGACACCGGGCAGGCTGCACCAGAGGCGCGCGGGTCGCAACCCCGGGCACCCCGCAGGTCCGCCCCATCACGGCCGTTGCCACGGCGGGGCCGCCCGGCATAGCCTGCGCCCATCAACATGCAGAAAGACCGCCGCACATCCGGCACCGAGCTTGTGGTGCTTCTCCTTTTTCCGGGGTTTTCCAACCTGTGCCTGGCCAACGCGGTCGAGCCGCTGAGGGCCGCCAACACGCTCGCCCGGCGGCCGCATTACCGATGGCGCTTCGTGGCCATGGAGGACGGCCCCCTGCAGTCCTCGAGCGGGCTTCCCGTACAGCCCGAGCCGTTCGACCGGGACGCGACGGGTGATATGATGCTGGTCATGCCCAGCTACAACCACGTGGCGCTGGCCACGCCGGACACGCTGCGCCGGCTCAGGGGAGCGGCGAAGCGCTTCGGGCTTGTCGCCGGGCTCGACTCGGGCAGCTGGATGCTGGCGCGGGCGGGGGTTCTGAACGGCTATCGCGCGACCTCCCACTGGGACATTCTCAACAGCCTGTCGGAGGAGTTCCCCGAGGTGGACGTGGTTGCGGATCGCTTCGTCATCGACCGGAACAGGGCCAGTTGCGGCGGCGCCACGGCGACGCTCGACCTCATGCTGGAGCTCATCGCACGACGACACGGGACGGCGCTGGCGCTAGACGTCGCGGCGCTGTTTCTCTATGGCGGCGGCACCGCGCATCCCGCGCCCCACATGCCGGTCCTGCCGCAGCGCACGCTCAGGGAGGCCGCTGCACTGATGCGGCGCAACCTCGAGGATCCATTGCCGATCGCGGCCATCGCCGGCTCGCTCGGCCTGTCGCAGCGCAAGCTCGAGATGCTGTTCCGGACGCATGCGGACCTCACCGCCGTGCAGCTCTATCGCCGCATCCGTCTGGCGGAGGCGCGAAGGCGCGTGCTGGAGACGACCCAGAGCATCGCCGAGATCGCCGGGCGCTGCGGCTACGGCGATCCTGCGGCCATGACGCGAGCTTTCCGGGCGGAATTCGGCGTCACGCCGCGAATGCTTCGACGGGGCGCGAACATGACCCCGCCGCGGGATGAAGACCCGGCGGCGCACGCTATACTGATCCGAGACAGAACGGAGACTCGCGGATGATCCTGCATCGTCGAACGGCGCTCCTGTGCGGCGCGGCCAGCCTGGCATCCGCCTGCCTGCCGGTCGCGGCAACCCGAGACCGCGGCGCCCCGGCGCTCGGCCCCGAGTTTCGCCCGCAGCCCAACGCCGATTACGACGCATGGGTCGCGGCGTTCAGGGACCGGGCACGGGTGGCCGGCATCACCGAGACGACGCTCGCGCGCGGGTTCGAGGGACAGGGCTTCCTGCCCGGCGTGGTCGATCGCGACCGCAACCAGACGGAGTTCCGGCGCACGACCGAGGATTACCTCGCGCTCGTGGCCTCCGAGGAGGACATCGCACTGGGGCGCTCGCGGGTCGGTCCGGTGCGTCCCGTTCTGGCGGATATCGAGCGCGCCACCGGTGTCGACGCGGATGTGCTGGCCGCGATCTGGGGCGTGGAGACGCGCTTCGGCACGCGGCTGGGGGAGATCCCCGTCATCTCGGCCACCTCGACACTGGCGTGGGAGGGACGGCGGGGACGTTTCTTCGAGGCGCAGCTTCTGGCGGCCCTCAGGATCGTGCAGACAGGCGACACGACGCCCGACCGGATGACCGGGTCATGGGCGGGTGCGATGGGCCACACGCAGCTGATGCCGACCGTCTACCAGGACTACGCCGTGGATTTCCGGGGCGACGGGCGGCGCGATATCTGGTCGGACGACCCGACCGACGCGCTGGCCTCCACCGCCAATTACCTCGTGCGCTACAACTGGCGGCGCGGCGAGCCCTGGGGGATGGAGGTGCATCTGCCCGACGGCTTCGACACGTCGGCAACGGGGCGGCGCAACAGGCGATCCGTGGCGGAGTGGCGCGCGGCGAGCGTGCGGAGGGCCTCGGGCGGGCCGGTGCCGGACCATGGCGCGGCGGCGATCCATGCGCCCGCGGGGCCAAGGGGGCCGGCCTGGATCCTTTACCGGAATTTCGACGCGATCCTGCGCTACAACCCCTCCACCAATTACGGGATCGGCATCGGCCACATGGCAGACCGCCTCGCCGGGGGCGGGCCGCTGTCGCGCGGGTTCGGGCCGGACGAGACGGGGCTGACGCAGGACCAGCGGCGGGACTTGCAGCAGCGCCTCAGCGATGCCGGGTTCGACACCGGCACGCCCGACGGCGTGTTCGGGCGAAGGACCGAAGCCGCCATCCGCGCCTTCCAGCAGGCGCGCGGGCTGCCCGTGACGGGCGTGGCCTCTCCGGAGCTGCTTGCGATGCTGCGCTAAAGGCCTTTCGGCCAGAGCTGCGCCAGCGGCCGCCGGTCGCGCTTCTTCTGGATCTCGAAATGGCCCAGCGGCGTCCAGCCGGCCAGCACGACCTCGGCCCCGTCCTGCCGGAAGGCGCGCGAAAGCGCGGTCTCGAAACCGCGCCGCTCCTTCTTGGGCATCGGCGCGAGGTCGAGGACGATCTGCCCGCCCAGCCCCCGCAGGCGCAGCTGGCGCGGCAACTCGCGGGCGAGCGAAAGATTTGCCTTGAGCCCGGCCGCCAGCGACATGTCGGCCCCGGTGTTCACGTCCACGGCCACCAGCGCGCGCGTGGGCTCCACGAAAGCCGAGGCGCCGCCGGCCAGATCGACACGCGGCGCGAGAACCGCGTCGACCGCCTCCGGCACGCCATGATCGGCGAAAGAGCCCGGGGCGTCGATCACCTGATCCGGGTCGGGCTCGGACCAGTCGCGCCAGGCCAGCAGATGCGCGTCAGGCGCGTCCAGAAGGCACTCCGCCCCGGACCCGGTGTCGGACATGACCGCGGCCGCCAGATCGCGCATGGCGGCGATGTCGTCGGCCAGAACCTCGGCGTCGACATCCTCGGCCGCGCTGCGCACGATCAGGCCATGGCCCTCCGCCGCGCCCTCCATCGCCGCGTGGGCGATCTCCAGCAGACGGTCGCGTTCCGCCTCGTCGCGGATGCTACGCGAGATGTTGAGCCCCGGCGCACCGGGAGTGACGATGGCGTAACGGCTCTTGAAAAGCGGTTTGGGCGTGACGGGCGCGGCCTTGCCCGGCTCGGCGTTGCCCGAGACCTGCACGATCAGCTGGGCCCCCGGGGCGATGCCCCTGGCTTGCCGCAAATAGCCCTTGGCGCCGTCGCCCAGCGTCAGGGTCAGACCGCCCTGCCCCTTCATCGGACGGTCGGCCACGGCCCGGTGGATGGCGCCCGGCTGCGGCCCGCCATCCTCGGCATCGATCAGGATATCCTGAAGCCGTCCGTCGACCATCAGCGCCGCCGCCTTGCGGCCCTGCACCTCATCCAGAAGAACGATGCGCCCCTTCATGACGTGCCCCAGACCGGCCACCCGGCCGCCGCAAGCAGGCTCGCCGTCTCGGCCAGCGGCAGGCCCACGATAGCCGAATGGCTGCCCGATATCCACGGGATGAAGGCCCCCGCCGGCCCCTGGATCGAATAGCCGCCCGCCTTGCCCTGCCAGTCGCCGGTGGCGAGGTAGCCGTCGATCTCGGGTTTCGAGAGCTGTTTCATCCTGACCCGGCTTTCCACCACCCGTTCCCACAGCCTGTCGCCGCGCCGCACCGCCACGGCGGTATAGACGCGATGCCTGCGACCCGAGAGCGACTTGAGAAACGCCTCCGCCTCCGCCGCATCGGCGGGTTTGCCGAGGATGCGCCGGCCCAGCGCCACGGTCGTGTCGGCGCAAAGCACGATATCATCGGCCGCCGCCTCGACCGCCGCGACCTTCTCGGCGGCGATGCGCGCGCAATAGGGGCGCGGAAGCTCGCCCCTCGCGGGGTCCTCGTCGATGTCGGGGGCGCGCACGGCGTCCGGCGTGATGCCGAGGACGGCCAGAAGCTCCAGTCGCCGGGGGCTGCCGGAGCCCAGAACAAGCCTTGGGCGATGGATTTGGGTCATGTGGGTGCCTTGATCCGCGACCGCGTGCCGGACCGCGACATCAAGATGTCGCCCTACTTGAAGCGATAGTTGATGCGTCCCTTGGTCAGGTCATAGGGGGTCATTTCCACCTGAACCTTGTCGCCTGCCAGAACCCGGATGCGGTTCTTTCGCATCTTTCCTGCCGTATGCGCGATGATCTCATGGCCGTTTTCAAGCTCGACCCGGAACGTCGCGTTGGGCAGGAGTTCCTTCACGACACCAGGGAATTCGAGCATTTCTTCCTTGGCCATGGTCACTCCTTCATTGCTGCGCCGGTTGGCGCGGGTGGGCGCTAAATGCGCGCCGCGCGCCCTTTTTTCAAGGGGATTCTGCCGTGTCCCCGGAAACCCGCACGCGGCTGGCGCTTTCGGGCCAGTGGGCATGGCCCAGAACCGCGCCGTCCCGGCGCACCCGGGCGATCGCGGCGCGATCCACATCGGCCATCACCCAGCCGGGCGCGTTGAGACCGCCCTGCGCGAGAATGCCGGTTTCGGGAAAGCCGAGGTCGGGCGGGCCGTAGATCGCCGCGGCACCCGTGTTCATGTCCACCGCGGGCGACCAGTCCGCCGCGCCCACCGTGGGCGCATGGACGACGACGCATTGCCCCTCGAGCGCGCGGGCCATGGCGCCGACGCGAACACGGGAATAGCCCGCCATCGCCTCGGTGCAGGACGGAACCAGCAGGATCTCGACGCCCGCCTCCATCAGCGCGCGGCCCAGCAGCGGGAACTCGGCGTCGTAGCAGATCAGCACACCCATGGGCCCGAGTGTCGTGTCGAAGACACGCAAGGGCCCGCCGGGCACCACGTCCCATTCCTCGCGTTCGAAGCGGGTCATGACCTGCTTGTCCTGAATCCCGAGCGGCCCGCCGGGACCGAAGAGTCCCGCCCGGTTGACCGGCCGAACGCCGCCGCCCGTGCTGTCGTCGAAAACCGGCCCGGAGGGCGCGAGGATGTGGACACCGTGCGCGCGGGCGAGCTTGTCGGTCAGCGCATCCGCCTCAGCGGTCCAGCGCGAGGCGGCATGCAGGCTGCTTTCCAGATCGCCCGCGGCCTCCGCCCCGTCGAGCGTTGCCAGTTCCATCCGGCCGTATTCGGGAAAGACCAGCAGGTCGGCGCCCTGCCCCGCGGCCTCCTCGACCCAGGCGCGGGTCTTTCGGGCGTACGCATTCCAGTCATCCAGGAAATCCAGCGGATAGGCGGCGGCGGCGATCCTCACGGCAGTGTCCTCATCCAGAATTGCAGGGGTTTGTCGCTCGCCTCCGTCGCGCCGATGTCGCGCCAGCCGAAATGCGCCACGACCCCGTCGAGCGGCGCGTACCCGCGCGCGCGCCAGAACCCGTCGAGCGGGCGGTAGCCCTCAGGCCTCGCGGGGTGATCCCCAGGCCGGACGACGCCGCAGAAGGCGACCTTGCCAAAACCAAGACGCTTCGCATGCGCCTCCCGCCGGTCGAAGAACGCATGTCCCGCCCCCTGCCCCCGAAACGCCGGAAGCAGAACGGATTCAGCGCAGTAGAAGATGTCCTTCATGTCGATGCCCGTCCCCTCGAACGCCGCCGCGAAGTCGTCGGCATGATCGGCAAGGGGCATCCCCGTGGCCGCGCCGACCATCTCATCGCCGTCATAGGCCGCCACCACGATGCTGTCGCCCCGCGCATAGCGGGCGAGGTAATCGCGCTCATACTCGGCGTCCCCGTCATAGAGATACGGCCAGTCGCGGAACACTGTAACGCGCAGTCGCGCAAGGTAGGCCACGACCGAAGTGATATCGGGACCCACATAGTCCCGGAACTCAAGCATTGCACCGTCGCTTTCCGTCATCTGCGCGCGTATCCTGCATCCCGACAAGGCCCGACTGTTTTACTGCCCAAGGCTTCGCCAGATGCGCAAGGTCACCTGCACAACGATCCTCCCCGCTCCGGCCGAGAAGGTCTGGTCTCTCGTGCAACGACCGGAAACGCTTCTCTTCGTCTCCCGCCCGATCCTCACAGTCACACCGGTCCACGGCCCGTTTCCGGAGATCTGGAGAGAGGGGGACTACGAGGTTTCGCTGCGGTTCCTCGGCATCCTGCCCATCGGGCGCCAGCATGTCGTCATAGTCCATCAGCCAGGCGGCCAAGGCCTCTACCGGATCCGCGATGCGGGCCATGGCGGGATCGCGACGACATGGGACCACCTGATCACGATCGAGGCCATGGGCGAGAAAACCCGCTACACCGACGAGGTGACGCTCGACGCCGGATGGCTGACCCCGCTCGTCGCCCTTTTCGCAAGGGGCTTCTACGCCCATCGGCAACGTCGCTGGCGCACACTTCTGTCCCGAGGCTGAGATCGGCCCGTCACGCCGAGACCTGCCGCACCCAGTCGGCGAGGTTGTAATAGGTCACGACCCGCGAAATCCGCCCGTCCTCGATGCTGAAAAAGCCGCCGGCAGGCAGGACATAGGTCTGCCCTGACGCCTCGGGCAGCCCCGCGTCGGTCTCCAGGTAGGTGCCGTTCACGGTGAACTCCGCCGCCGCGCGTGCTCCGTCGGGGCTGGCCATCACGACGATATCGGTCAGCCTTTCCCGGTAGCAGCGGTTCATATGGGCGCAGAATTCGGCGAAGGCGGGCTTGCCCACGCGGATCGCGCCCTCGTTGACGTGATGGGCCACGTCGTCCGAGAGGCAGTCGAGCATGCCTTCGATGTCGCCTGCGTCGAAGGACGCGTAGTAGCGCGCCACCAACGCGCGGGCGGCTTCCATGTGCTCGCTCAAGACGCGGCTCCCTCGTTTATCGGCGGCCCGAACCGCTCCGTCATCCGTGCGACGATCTGGTCGCGCGCCTGCCGGTAGGCGGCAAGCTTGGTCTCCCGAGTTTCGCCCATGCCCGTGGGGTCGAGGATGGGCCAGTATTCGACGTCGAGATGGGAATGCCGCGTCAGGTCCAGCGCGCGGCGCTGGCTGGCGGGGCTGAGCGCCACGATCAGGTCGAAGCCCGAGATGTCGTCGCCCCATTCCTGCATCTCGTCGAAACTGCGCACCCGGTGGCGTTCCAGCGCCACGCCCATCTCGGCGCAGACGGCAACGGCGAAGCCGTCGATCTCCAGATCGCTTTTGACGCCCGCCGACTGCACATAGGCGCGGTGGCCGTAGAATCGCTTCATCAGGCCCTCGGCCATGGGGGATCGGGTTGCGTTGTGATCGCAGCAGAACAGGACGGATTGCGGAAAGTTCTGCGTCACCTGCCCTCTCAGCCCCCGAAATGCAGCACGCAGATGAGGGTGAAGAGGCGCCGCGCGGTGTCGGTATCGACCTCGGCCTTGCCCTCGAGCCGTTCCTCGAGGATGCGCGCGCCCTCGTTGTGGATGCCGCGCCGCGCCATGTCGATGGCCTCGATCTTGGAGGGCGGCAGGTTCTTGACCGCGTCGTAATAACTTTCGCAGATCTGCCAGTAATCCTTGACCACCTGCCGGAACGGGCTGAGCGAGAGGTGGAATTCGGTCGCGTCCTCACCGGCTTCGGTATCGACGTCGAAGACCAGCCGCTTCTCGCGGATGGCCAGCGTCATGCGATAGGGGCCAGCCGGGGCCGCACGGCCCTCGCGTTCGGGCAGAACGAAGGTGTTCTGCTCGAGAAGGTCGAACACGGCGACGCTGCGCTCCTGTTCGATCTCGGGCGTCGGCGCGGGCATGCCGCTGGTGTCTATGTCGATCTGGCAGATGTTCATTGTCAACGCGTCTTGCAGGCCCCCGCCCGAGGTCATGGATGCACGATCCGGGCTAGCGGTTCAATCGGTCGAGCCGCGCACGCACCGAAAGCGCGTGCGCCTCGAGGCTTTCGGACCGCGCCAGCGTCTCGGCGGCCGGGCCGATCGCGCGCAGTGCCTCGGGGCTCATCTGCGCCAGCGTGGTGCGTTTCATGAAATCGAGCACCGAGAGGCCCGAGGAAAACCGCGCCGAGCGCGCCGTGGGCAGCACGTGGTTCGGGCCGCCCACGTAATCGCCGATGGCCTCAGGCGTCCACTGGCCGAGGAAAACGGCGCCCGCATGGGTGATCCGGTCGAACAGCGCTTCGGGGTCGGCCACGCAAAGCTCGAGGTGTTCGGGTGCGATCCGGTCGGACAGCATCGCGGCCTCCGCAAGATCGCGCACCACGACGATGGCGCCGTAGTCGCGCCAGGACGGGCCCGCAATGGCGCGGCGTTCGAGCGTCTGAAGCCGCGCCTCGACCGCCTCGGCCACGGCCCGACCGAAACCGGCGTCATCGGTGATCAGGATCGACTGCGCGCTTTCGTCATGCTCGGCCTGGCTGAGCAGATCGACGGCGATCCAGTCGGGGTCGTTGTCGGCATCGGCGATCACCAGGATCTCGGACGGCCCCGCGATCATGTCGATACCGACCTTGCCGAAGACCCGGCGCTTGGCCGCCGCCACAAAGGCGTTGCCGGGGCCGGTGATCTTGTCGACGGGCGCGATGGTCTCGGTCCCGTAGGCCATGGCCGCGACCGCCTGCGCGCCGCCGATGCGATATACCTTGTCGACGCCCGAAAGCCGCGCGGCCAGCAGGACCAGCGGATTGGCCACGCCATCGGGTGTGGGCGCGCAGATCACCAGCCGCTCCACGCCCGCCACCTGCGCGGGGATCGCGTTCATCAGGACCGAGGACGGGTAGCTCGCCAGCCCGCCCGGCACATAGAGCCCCGCCGCCGAGACCGGCGACCAGCGCCAGCCCAGCGTCGCGCCCGCCTCGTCGGTCCAGCGCGCATCGCTTGGCAACTGGCGCTCGTGATAGGCGCGGATGCGCGTGGCGGCGAGCACCAGCGCATCGCGCTCCCCGGTCGGGACGTCGGCGATGGCCGCGTCGATTTCGTCCGAGGTGAAGGCCAGGCTATCGGGCGTGAGCGTCAGGCGGTCGAACCGTTCCGTCAGCTCGATCACCGCGTCGTCGCCGCGCGCCCGCACATCGGCGATGATCGCGGCGACCACCTCGTCCACCTCGGGCGCATCTTCCCGCTTCATCGACAGAAGCGCCGAGAAGCGCGTCTCGAAATCCGCGTCGGTCGTGTTCAGGAATTCCGGCATGCCCACCCTGTCCGCCCCGGCCGGGGCCTCATGTTTCGCGCCGCTCCATCTAGCGCGTCGGGCGCGGGGGGTGAAGCGGGCATTGCGCCGCCACGGGCCATGGGAGTGGGGGGTGTCAGGCGAATACGGCACCGTCCCTGGCGTCATACCGACCCAAAGCGCCCCTGACCGGGACTTCCGGTCGGGGCGATCCGATCAATCTGGATGGTCGGGCGACTTGCCGGACGCCGCGACATAGGGCGCCGTGACGTCCTTGAGCGTCACTTCCAGCGCCTCGACATCAACCGCCAGCGCGCCATCGCCCGCGAGGATCAACTCGATGCGTCCGGCCCCCTCCTCGGCTGGCGTCCAGATCAGCGTCAGCAGCGACAGCACGAGGTCCGGATCGTCGCGGGCGATGCCCTGACTGGCGACCTTCATCGCATCCTCGATAACCAGCACGGATTGCACACGCTCCGGCGGGCGGCGCCCGACCTCCTCCCAGCGGAAGCGGTTTAGCAGAATGGCAAAGCGGCGGCGCCTGCGGTCCCATGTCATCTCGGAGACCGGGAACACCGCATCCTGAACCAGCGCGGCCAGCACCTTGAGATCGCCCTCGTCCAGGGCCCGCAAGGCGATCGGCGCCTCGTCCGCGTCCTCGAAACGTGCGTCTTCAGTCATCGTCCGGCACCCGTTCGATCTTCGCGCCCACCGCCGACAGCTTGTCCTCGACCCGCTCGTAGCCGCGGTCGAGATGGTACACGCGACTGACGACCGTGTCTCCCTCCGCCGCGAGCCCCGCAAGGATCAGGCTGACCGAGGCGCGCAGATCCGTGGCCATCACCGGCGCGCCCTTCAGCCGGTCGACCCCCGTCACCGTGGCCGTGCCGCCATGCACATCGATCCGTGCCCCCATGCGGATGAGTTCGGGCGCGTGCATGAAACGGTTCTCGAAGATCCGTTCCTCCAGCACGCTGACCCCGCCCGCGGTGCACAGAAGCGCCATCATCTGCGCCTGCAGATCCGTGGGGAAGCCGGGAAACGGCTCCGTCACCACGTCGACGGCGCGGATGCCGTCGCCATCGCGCGCCACCTTCAGGCCGTCGGGCGTCTCGGTCACCGTCACGCCCGTCGCCCGGAGCTTTTCGACGAAGGCGCCGACCAGATCGATGCGCCCGCCCGGAAGCTCCACCGATCCGCCCGCGATCGCCGGCGCCAGCATGTAGGTGCCCAGCTCGATCCGGTCGATCACAACGGGATGCGTCGCGCCATGCAGGCGGTCGACGCCCTCGACGGTGATCTGGTCGGTGCCGGCCCCCTCGATCTGCGCGCCCATCGCCTGAAGGCAGCGCGCCAGATCGACGATCTCGGGTTCGCGCGCGGGGTTCTTCAGGACCGTCGTCCCCTTGGCCAGCGTCGCGGCCATCAGCGCGTTCTCGGTGGCCCCGACCGAGACGATCGGAAACTCGACCACGGCACCCTTCAGGCCACCACGCGCCTCGGCATGGACATAGCCGTCGCGCAGCTCCAGCTCCGCGCCCATGGCCTCCAGCGCCTTCAGATGCAGGTCCACGGGGCGCGCACCGATGGCGCACCCCCCGGGAAGCGACACGATCGCCCGCCCCTCGCGCGCCAGCATCGGCCCGAGCACGAGGATCGAGGCGCGCATCTTGCGCACGATGTCGTAATCGGCGGTGTGATTGTCGAGCCCGTGGGACGACAGCGCCAGAACCCGCCCCTCGTTGAGCGAGGACACCTCCGCGCCCAGCGACTGCAGGAGCGTCGACATGGTCCGGATATCCGACAGGCGCGGCGCGTTAGTCAGCGTCAGCGGCTCGTCGGACAGAAGCGTTGCGGGCATCAAGGTGAGGCAGGCGTTCTTCGCGCCGGCGATGGGGATCTGCCCCTGCAGCGGGCCGTTGCCCGTAACGACGATCTTGTCCAATGCCCTGCCCTCGCCTTTTTTCGCCCGCGCTGAAACGCGCATGGCAGCCTAGTCGCGGTCGGTTCCCCGGCCCGTCTCGATCTGGGCCGCCCGTTTGCGAGCCTGCGCCTTGCGTTTCGCCATATTGGCCTTGAGCGCGGATTTCAGCCGCGCCTCGCGGTCGGATTTCCCACCCGGTCTCTCGGCCCGTCGCGTCGTGCCGTTATCCGCCTTCTCCGTCATGGCCGCCCTCATACAGCGCGACACGGGCAGGGTCCAGAATGCGCTTGCGTCATGCCGGGATAGCGTCTAATGCACCGGCCACATCCGACGGGCCGCAGTAGCTCAGTGGTAGAGCGCACCCTTGGTAAGGGTGAGGTCGGGAGTTCAATCCTCCCCTGCGGCACCATCGCATCCCCTTGAAAAACAGCCATTATTTTACAGGACAGGCGTCTGTCCGTTGCCATGTCGTGGTTGCGGACGGCACCCTCGCGCGCCAAGCGGTCCCGCATCCGGTCGACAGTGGCCTGCGCGCGGGCTCGACGGACAGGGCGTCTGTTGCACAGGGAGCGCACAATTCCTATCCCTGCGGGAAGGTGGCGTGCGACGCCACGGCAGCGAAACGGAGCAGACACCATGACCGCAAGAACCGCCATCATCGGACTGGGGATCATGGGACGGCGCATGCTCGAACACATGCTCCGCCATCCGGGCTACCAGCCGGTCGCGCTTTGGGACCCGGACCCCCTGGCCTGTCAGGAGGCGCGCGCCTTGGCGCCGGACGTGCGTATCGCCACCTCTGCCGACGACGCCATGGCCGATGCCGAGCTCGTCTATCTCGCCTGTCCTCCGGTCCCGCGCAAGGCCTACGCGCTCGCGGCCAAGCGGGACGGCAAGGCCGTGTTCCTCGAAAAACCGCTCGGCGTGGACGTGGCCGAAAGCGAGGCGCTCGTGGCAGCGTTCAGGGAGAGCGGCGTTCCGGCTGCGGTCAATTTCACCCAGGCCGCAGGTGCGGCGCTGACAGGCGTCTCGGAGGCTGCCCGGACCGGCGTCCTTGGCGCGTTGCAGGGCGCCGACATCGTCGTCACCTATGCCGACTGGCCGAGGGCCTGGCAGAAGGCGGCCGACTGGCTGCGGTTTCGCGACGAGGGCGGCATGACGCGAGAGGTGATCTCGCATTTCCTGTTCTTCTGCGAACGCATTCTCGGGCCGCTCTCCGTCGTCTGGGCGAGGCCGTCCTACCCTGCCGATCCACGGCTCTGCGAGACGCACATGCTGGCCCGGCTCGAGACTGCCGAGGGGCTGCCGGTCACGATCATGGCCAGCGTCGGCGGCGCGCAGCCCGACCGCCAGGAACTGACCATCAAGGGCGCGCGCGCCAGTCGGCGGATCACCGACTTCCACGTCGATGCGCTATCTGACGGGGGACCGTTCGAGGAACTGGCCGAGCGTCCTTCGGACCCTCGCGCGGTGAGCCTCAAGGCGCAGCTCGATGACCTTCTGCTGTGCATGCGGGGCGCGCCCAACCGGCTCGCCACGCTGGACGAGGCCCTGCGGGTCCAGAAGCTCGTGGAAACCATGCTGAGGGGAACGAACGGATCAGGACAAGCGGCCTGATCGCCCGGTCACGGACCCGGCCGGACCGCCGGTGCACCACAAGCCGGATGTCTGAGCGCGCGGACCGACAACCGATGCCAGGAAGGCGACCTTGCGCGCGCCAGACGATAACCGCCACAAGGACGACGACCTTCGGCACGACAAGGAGTTGAACATGCCCTTCTGGACAGCGATCTGCCTGATCCTCGTGCTGTCCGCCGTGGGTCTCACCTACGAGATCGCCGCGGGCCGGGTGCTCGCGCCGTTCTTCGGGACGTCTCTCGTGACGTGGACGGCGGTGATCGCGACCGTGCTGGCGGGGTTCTCGCTTGGCAACGCATTGGGCGGTTTCGTGGCTGAACGTGAACGCGGCGTGGCCCTCCGAAACGTGCGGGCGGCGCTTATCGCGACGGCAGGTCTGGCGGCCGTCTCGCCGATCGTGCTTGGCCTGCTCTATGCCTGGGGCGCGCGCGGGACGGGGGGGATGCTGCTTAGCGTGTTCCTCGCGTTCTTCCCGGCCTCCGTTCTGATCAGCGCGCCCTCGCCGCTTCTGGCGCGCCTCGCCGTGGAGGCACGACCGGGCCGCGAGGGCTCGTCGCTCGGCCTCGTCCTCGCGGCGGGCTCGCTCGGCGCGATCCTCGGGGCCGTCCTCGCCGGCTTCGTTGCGCTGCCGCTCGCGGGATCGGCGGCGACCTTCGCCGGATGCGCCATCGTCGCGCTTCTGTGCGTTCCTTTCGTGCGTGAAAGCAGGGCCGGAGGTGACGGAGGCGTATCGGGCGTCCGCAGTGCCGACACGATGTCCCTCGCGCCGCTGCTGCCGGTTGGCCTTCTTGTTGCGGCGACCATGGCCCTGGGCCCGGTATGCCGGTACGAATCCGGTCTCTCCTGCATCGACGTCGCCCGGAGCGGGGGCGCGGTCCACTTGTTGTCGGATCGAACCCGCCAGGCGTCGGAGCGGCTCGCGCGGGGTGACGCGCCGGACGCGGAGACGGACCACCTTGTCCTGCCCTACACGCAATGGATCTGGGCGCGCATGGATCATGACCTCGGCACCGATCCGTCGGTACTGTTCATCGGCGGCGGCGGTTACACCTTGCCGGCGAAGCTGCTGTCATCACGCCCCGAAGCCGATGCGGTCGCCGTCGAGATCGATCCGCTGATCACCGACGTCGTGCGCCTGCACATGCCGCGCGCCGGCGAAACGATCGCGCGGACGGGCTATGACGCCGCCGACCACACGGCCGCGCGCGGACGGCTGGGCATCGTTCATGCGGATGGCCGGGTCTACCTCAACGAGGCGGAGACCCGGTTCGACGCCGCGGTCATGGATGCGTTCTCATCGGGTTCGGTGCCCGCGCATCTCGTGACGATTGAAACCTACGAGCGGCTTCGCGACATCGTGCGGGGTCCGGTCTACGTCAACCTGATCGACCGGCCGGACGGCCCTCTGGCGCGAGGGACCCATGCCATCCTCAGCAGCCTTTATGCGCATGTCGTGGCGGTCGAGGGGCCGACCGGCCGCAACGGACGCGGGAACATCGTGATGGCCGCGTCGGATCTGCCGCTCAGGCCGCTCGACAGGTTGCCCGAGGGCTTCCGGAACACCCGGATCACACCGGCGCGCGCGTTCACCGATGACCGCGGCTGGGTGGGCCACCGGTAGCGCGGCCGCCCCGTGAATGAGAAGGCTCTGGCCCGCCGCCAGTTTCGCGACACGGTGCAGCATCTGGCAGGGCTTGACGGCCGACAGGATCACGGCCAGCGCATCCACCTCGGACAGGCCGTCCGGCCCGCGCGTCAGCCGATCCTCGGGACGGCAGATGTATTCCGCATAGGAGCCGATCGTCGTCAGGTCGGCGACGCGACGAACATGGCGATCTCCCGCGCGACGTCCTCGTCATGACCCAGCCAGATGTGGCCGCCTTCGGGCCAGATCGTGAGCCGGGCGCCGGGGATGCGTTCCGACAAGCGCCGGGCGGTGTCGGCGGTTCCAAAGAGGTCATCCTCGCAAGACAGGATCAACGTGGGCACCCGGATGCCGCCATGATCGGTGGGCGACGGCGTGCCGGCCCAAAACGCGTCCGTCCGCAAACCGTCGGCCTTCCGGCTGACCGGCAGGATACCCTCGAGGATCAGCTCGGCGCGGCGCCGTTCCTGCAGCGCGACGCGGGACAGAAGCGCGGGATCGGTCGCAAGCAGCGCGCGGATCATCTGGTCGCGCGCCACCGCCGAGAGCGCCCAGAACGCCGCATCAGAGCCGAGGACAGCGCCGACCGCCATCTCCTGCACGGCGGTGAACTCCACCGGATCGCGGCCGGTCAGGTTCGCGGCCGGAACCAGAAGGACGAGATGCGAGCATCTGTCGGGATGCCGCAAGGCGAACTCGGCGGCGGACAGTGCCCCCGCGGAGCCACCGACCACGGGCAACCGCTCGATCCCGAGATGGTCGAGGAGCTCCGCGAGAACGTCGGCCTGCTGCGCCGGGGATGCATCGTCGGGAAAGGCGCTCCGCAGGTAGCCGAAGCGGGACGGCGACACGATGCGGAAGCCGCGTTCGCGAAGCCCATGGGCGAACAGCAGCCCCTGGTCGAAGCCCCCGCCGGTGCCATGGATCATCATCAGAGGCGGTCCGTCACCGGCGATGGCGTATTCAAGCGGGCCGGCGGTCGTGGCGATCATGCTGCTCCGGCGGGCGACCGCCGCATCCGCCGCCGCAATCGCGGTCCGGCAGGCCCCGGCCGCGTAGCCGCCGCCCACGAGTGCCATGCCACCGATCCCGGCGAGGACCGCGCGCCGCAGGATCATCGGATCGCGGCGATGGCAGGCGCCCACCTCATGGGGATGTGGGACGGAGGGTCGCCCGCGATCTCTTCGGGCAGCCGCCTGTCGGTCGCCGGGCGGGCGATGTCGATTGGGGCGATGGCAAAACAGGCGACGGCCCGTGTCCCGACACGGTGGCCCAACGCGATACCAGACGGGGACATGGGTCCGATCCTTCGACGAGAAGATGGCTCCGTTTAGTCCCATGGCCGAGGCGCGGATATGATCTCGGTCAAGATGATTGCCGCCGGCAATGATCCGGCGGGCAACGGATGTCACCGTGGCCGCGTCGCCGTGCCGGCGGCGCCGTGCCGTTCAGATGCGATCCAGAACACCGCCGGCCGCGCGGGCGGTATCCGCCCAGTCCGGCAGATCGCGCCCGGCCGAAAGCGCCGCCTCCGCACGGGCGTCGTAGCCCGCCCCGTCCCGCAAGAGATCGGCCAGCGCGTCGGCGAAGGCCTCGACATCGTCCGGCGCCACGAGATGGCCGGCCGCCTCCGGCACCGTGTCGGGAACGGCGCCGGTGCGACAGCTGACGATGGGAAGGCCGTGGGCCAGCGCCTCGTCGAACACGAGGCCATAGCCCTCGTAGCGCGTGGCGAGCGCGAAGACGGACGCCGCCGCGTAAAGCTCCGCGAGGTCGGCATCGGACACGTAGCCCGCCAGCCGCACCCGCGCGCCGAGGCCGAGATCGTCGTGCAGGCGCGCAAGCACCGCCGCGTGCCCGGCGTCGTAGACCTTGCCGGCGATCACCGCGGTCCAGTCCATATCGGTGATGCGCGCCAGCGCCTTCAGCAGGATGTCATGACCCTTGCGCGGATGCTGGATGCCGACGGACAGGATCAGCGGAGGCGCTGCGGGCGCACGAGGGCGGACCGGGCGGACGGTCCCCGGCCGGGCGATCGTGATGCGCTCCCCCGCGACGCCGTAGGACCCGGTCAGCATCGCCGCCGTGGCGGGGCTCGGCACCAGCACATGATCGACATGGGCGAGATTGGCGCGCTCGATCCGGAATAGATGGTCGCGGCGCTCCGGCTCCAGCCCGGTCTCCAGCGCCAGCGGGTGGTGGACCATCGCCACGCTCGGCACATGCAGCGCGGCCAGCGCGTCCGTGTCCAGCGTGGCCGAGATGAACCCGTCGAGGATCACCGCGCGATCGGGCTCAAGGACGCGGAGCTGCGCGATGGCCTCGGCCATGTCCTCCGCCGTCGGATCGGGGAAAGAGGTTCCAAGCCGAAGGTGGCGCACATCCCTGCCTTGCGCGCGCAGCGCCTCCAGCAGGCGGCGTTCATAGATGTAGCCGCCCGTGGGCGTGGTGATGTCTCCCGGGATCGCGAAGGCCGCGCGGCGCATCGTCATGCCAGTTGCTCCGGCGCGTAGATGGCCAGCACCCGCCGTTCGACCGCGCCCACCAGCACGTAGCCCAGCGCCGAAAGCGCCGAGACCAGCACGACCGACGACCACAGCATGTCGTAATCCGACAGCGAGGCCGAGAGCGCCATGAGACTGCCGATGCCGGATCCGGTGGCCAGCCACTCGGCGACCGTCAGCGCGAGGACCGAGGCCGGAACCGCCATGCGCGCGGCGGCGAAGAAGGCCGGCAGCATCGCGGGGATGCGCACGCGCACGAGCCGCGCCAAGGGCCCCGCAGCATAGCTGTCGAACACCGCCATCACCTGCCCGGGCGCCTGCCGCAGGCCCTGCAGGCAGGCGACGAAGCTGGGGAAAAACACCATCACCGCCACGAGGAAGATGGTCCCCACCGCCCCGCGTCCGAGCAGCAGGACGATCAGCGGCGCCGTGGTCACGATGGGCACGGACCGCAGAGCGATGGCCAGCGGCATCGCTGTGCTGGCGACCGCCGGCACGAGTATGAGCAGGATCGCGAGCGCCGCCCCCGCCAACAGCCCGGCGATGTAGCCGGGGATCAGGTAGACCGCGCTCTCGGCCAGCGCCGCGCCGATGGTGGCCCGGGTTGCCGCCGCATCGGGCGCGAACACAAGCGCGTCGAGGACATCGCCCGGCCCCTTGGCGAAGAACGGGTTCAGCCCGAATGCCCATATCGCGCCGGCCCATCCGCCGAGCGCCAGAAGGATCACGAGGCCCGTGTCGATCCACCCGCCCAGACGCCTTCCCGTTGCCACGGCCGGCGCGGCGAGGATCACCGGCGGTGCCTCCAGCAGCACACGACGCGCCAGCGCGCCGATGCCGACATAGGCCAGGATCGCGACCGCCGTCGCGACTGTCGCAAGGCCCCATGTCATCTCGACGTCGAGCGCGCGGATCGCCCGGACCGTGAGAACGCCCATGCCGCGCTCCGCCCCGGTGAACTCGCCCACCATGGCGCCCAGAAACGCCGCCGGTGCCGCGATCTGAAGCCCGGTAAAGAGATAGGGCAGCGCCGCCATCGCGCGCACATGCACCAGCGCGGACATGGGGCCGCGCCCGTAGCTGCGCACAAGGTCGAACCAGCTGTCGGGCGCGGCGCGCAGGCCTACGAGGAGCGGGATCAGCGTGGTGTAATAGACGGCAAGCGCGGCCAGCGCGATCTGCGGGCCCGGGCCGGGGCCGAAAAAGACGCGCAGGATCGGCCCGGTCGCCACCAGCGGCAGGCAGAAGACCAGAAGCGCAAGCCCGGTGATCACCCGCTCGCTGCGCGGCCAGAGGAGCGCGACCCCGGCCAGCGCCACGGCGGCAACATTGCCGATGACGAACCCCGCCGCCGCGTTGCCCAGCGTCACCCCGAGCGCGCGCGACATCAGCTGCCAGTCCCGGACGAGGTAAAGCGCGACCTCGCTCGGCGCGGCCAGCACGAAGGCCTCCGTCAGAAGCTGCCCGGCAAGTTCCCACCCCGCCAGCAGGACCAGGACACCCAGCATCGGGCCATACCCGCCAGCCCCGCGCCGTCCCGTGGCAAGGGGCCGCCCCGTCCCGGCCGCCGCATTCGTCATTGCGCGGCGAGCGGCGGGTTGCTGGCCGCCATGCCCTTTGAAAGCTCCGCGAAGACGCGGTCGATCAGCGCGCCGGCCGCTTCGGTCCGGGCGGCGTCCTCGGGGCGAGGTCGCGGCAGGTCCACGGGGATATCGGCGACGATCTCGGCCGGGCGCGGCGACAGCACGATGACCCGGTCGGACAGAAGCACCGCCTCGCTGACGGAATGGGTGACGAGGATCGTCGTGGTGCCGCGCGCCTCCCAGATGCGCGGCAGGTCCTGCGCCAGCTGGCGGCGCGTCAACTCGTCCACCGCGCCGAAGGGCTCATCGAGCAGCAGGAGCCCCGGCCTCGTGGCGAGCGCGCGGGCGATGGCGGCGCGCTGGCGCATGCCGCCGGACAGTTCCGCCGGACGGGTCTCGGCGAACCCGTCGAGGCCGACGAGGTCGATCAGCTGGTCGATTTCCGAGGCTCCGGCCTTCCGCCGCGCAAGCGTCAGCGCAAGCTCGATATTGCCGCGCACGCTCCGCCACGGCAGGAGCGACGGGTCCTGGAACGCAACCGAAAGCCCGGCGCGCCTGAGCGTGGCCCGAGGCGGCGCGCCACCGATCTCGATGCGTCCGGCGCTGGGGTTTTCGAGCCCCGCCACCATCCGCAAAAGCGTCGATTTCCCGCAACCCGACGGGCCGACCAACGCCGTGGTCCGACCAGCCGCGAAGGTCAGATCGATCGGCCGGACCGCCTCCGTTCCACCCGCGAAGGTCTTCGCCAGAGAGGTGCAGACGACCTCCGGCGGGGGGGTCACGTCATGCGCCATGGACCTCTTCGAGGATCGAGCGGTCCCAGAGATCGGGCGTCACCGTCTGTCCCAGAAGCGCCAGCGTCTCGATATTGGCGGCGACCGTTTCGTCGGTCCACCAGCCAAAGCCGTTGGCGTCGGTCAGATCGGAAAACATGAGCGGCACCTGCCGCGCGGCCTGAAGCTTCTGCGTCTCCAGATCGAGGCCCGCATCCGGATACATCTCGAGCGTCAGCACGGCGGCGGCGTCGGTATCCTCGCGGTAGGCGTCCCAGCCGCGCACCTCCCCCGACATGAGCGCCACAAGCTCCGCCCGGCGGTTGGCCAGGCTGTCCTCGGTCGCGATGTAGGTCTGCGAATGCACCGCATAGCCATGATCGGCCATCAGCATGGTCAGGCTTTCGACGCCCTGCATCGCCATGGCCACCGGCAGGTCGGTTTCCCAGCAGAGCAGGCAATCGACTTCATCGGCCAGCAGCGGCTGCGCGGAATACTGGGTCGGGATGATCTCGATCTCGTTGATGTCGACGCCGTTCAGCGTGCAGAGCGCCTGCAGCACCGGCGTGTTGGCCAGCGCCATGCCGATGCGCTTGCCCACGAGGTCGGCGGGTTCGTTCACCGGGTTGGCAGGCAGCGAGGCAATGACGAAGGGGTTCTTCTGCATCGCCACGGCGAGGATCTTGAAGGGCGCGCCCTGTTCGACGGCGGCCGCCGTGTAGTCGGCGGCGGAGATCCCCACCAGCGCGGCGCCCGAGACCACGGGCGGTTCCACCGGCGCGTTCGGCCCGCCCGACAGGAGCGACACGTCGAGGCCGGCCTCGGACCACCAGCCGCGATCGAGCGCGATGTAGGAGCCCGCGAACTGGGATGAATGAAGCCATGACAGTTGCAGGCTGACGGCGGTCTGTGCCGACGCCGGGCGGGCGGTCAGGCCCAGCGTGCCGGCGCCAAGCGCGGCGGCTCCCGTGCCAAGCAGCGTGCGGCGGGTCAGGTTCGGTCGCATGATGAACTCCTCTTCGGCTACACCGGTAAGCCTAGGGTTGCTCTCGCGATAAGCAAGGCGACGCGGTAGGTCGCATCGTCCCGCTCGGGCTGTCGGCTGGCACCTGCCCGGTTTCGCGCATCTCTGCCCGCGGCCCGAACCACAGGAAAAGAAAGCCCGGCAGCACCGCCGTTATGAAGGCGAGCCCGAAGGCCACGCTTGCGGCCAGTCCGCCGCTGGCTGTCGCCCCCGCGACCGGCAGAAGGGCTGCCGCCGCGCCTTCGCGCAACCCCCAGCCGGAGATCGAGATCGGGATCAGCATGGTGAACAGGATCAGCGGCACGAGAGCGGCCGTGGCGACGAGGCCCAGCTCCACGCCCACGGCGCGCGCGCAGAAGGTGAAGGCGGCGAGGTTGCAAAACGTGGTGCCGAGGCTCAGGACGATCTGCCCCGGCAGCGCGGGCCGGGCCGCAAGCGCGGCATGGAGCGCGGACCGGAAATTCCGGACGGTCCGCCCCGCTGTCCCCGGAAGGTACGTTGCAGCTTGCAGGAGAACGGGCAGGCACAGGCCGGCCGCCACGAGAATGGCCACAGGCGCCGCCAGCCAGCGGGGCCACTCGAACCCGCCCGGAACCGCGAGCGTCGCGAGAAACGCCATCGTGAGCGTGGCGAACATGGCGATCTGTCCCGCCAGCCGCTCGAAGATCACGGCCTGTCCCGCGGCGACGAGGCCCGCCTGCGACCGGGACCGCACGGCGCGGCCCGCATCGCCGATCATGCCGCCCGGCAGCGACTGGTTCACGACCTGCGACAGGTAGTATTCCCCGATGGCCGGACCCGCGCCGAGCCTGATGCCCAGTTGCCGCGCCGTGAGCTTCCAGCGCAGGGCCGACAGCACCGTCTGCACGCTCAGCGCCAGCACCGCAAGCACCAGCCAGCGCCAGTCCGCGCTGGCCAGGCTGCGCGCCGCCGCGGGACCGTCCGCCGCGCGCCAGATCAGCGCGAGAAGGCCGAGGGCGACCCCGATCTGCATGAGCCTTGTGGTCCATGGGGGTATGGTGCGGCCCAGCAAGGTCAACTGTCGCCCCCAGGCCCGGCCGGGCGCGAATAGGCGTCGAGGATCATGTCGCGCATGCCCGCCATGGACCGGACCTCGACCCCCTCGCCGGGGATCAGCCCCTCGGTCCAGCCCCAGTCCGCCGTGGCCGTGACCAGCGCCTCGGGGCCGATCACGTGCACCGGCACGTCCGGGCGGTCGTCCAGCGCCACGAAGCCCGCGGCCTGATGATCGCCCACCACGAAGATCAGCGGCGGGTCGGCCGCATGGCGCGCGGCGTAGTCGAACACGACGCTGAGCGCGTAATCGACGGCCTGCCGATACTGATCGCGGACGCGGTCCCTGTCGCGCCAGACCACGTCCGGCGGGTCGCCGGATTGCGCCATCTCGTCGAAGATGCGCCCGTCGCCGATATCGTCCCAGGACACCAGCTCGGGCACCGGCACCCATGGCGCGTGCGAGGAGCCAAGCGCGAGTTGCGCGAAAAGCGGCCGCTCGTCCCGACCATCGCGCAGAAGCCGGTCGAGCGCCGCGAAGGTGAACTGGTCGGGCATCGTCACCCAGTTGAAGGGCAGCCCGGCATAGCCGAGGTCACGCGCGGCCAGCACCGTCTCGAACCCCATTCGCGCGGATTCAGGCCAGTCGAGCGTGATCTGCGGCATCACCGCGGCGGTGCGGAAGCCCGCGTCGGAGGCGATATGGAACAGGCTGCGCCGGTTGCTCGCCAGCGCCGCGGCATAGCTCGTCTGATCGGCGATCCAGAGCCCGTTGGCGAAGGTGGCGTGGCTGAGCCAGCTTTGACCGCCGCGCGTCGGCGCGCTCAGGAGCCCCGAGCGCATCTCGAGACCCAGCGCACCAAGTCGCGCCTCGGCCTCGGTCAGCGTGGCGCGGTGGGTTTCGGCATAAAGCGGTGTGTCGAGGCTCGTCCGGCCGTAGCTTTCCACGAAAACGATCAGAACGTCCCGGTCGATGCCGCGCAAAAGGGTCTCGCGGGCGGCGTAGGGGTCGTTGGCGGCGGCCGCCTCGAAGGCGCGCAGATCGGCGAGCGTGGCGCGCGCCATCCCGATGCGCTCCAGCCCCATGCGCGCGGTGAAGGCCGCACCGGGCGGCGAGAGCGGCAGGTCCCATCGGCCCATGGCATGCCCGATCTCGGCCGTGGCGACCCCGGCGAAAAGGACGGATGCCGCCGCCATGCCTCGCGCCAGCATCGGCGGCGCCGCGATCCGCGCCCAGACACCGCTCGCCCACCAAAGCGCCCAGCCCACGCAAGCCACGGCGACCAGTGCCGCAAGCCCCGCGCCCAGCGTCAGGACAGGACCGATGGCACCGGTCGCCAGCCGCAGCCCCGCCTTGATCAGCGACAGGTCGGCCACCGGGTTGAAGCCGCGTCCGAGGGCCGTGAACATCGCGAAATCCGCCGCCTTGAGGATCGCGATCGCCATGAGGACCGCAACGAGAGCGCCGCGCAGGACGCGGCCCCAGCCCGCCTGCGGCAGCGCGATCAGCCCCAGCAGGATCACCGGCAATTCCAGCGGAAAGACGATCAGCGCCTGCCACGTCATCGCCGCCGGATGGTTCGGCTGGATCAGGAGCAGGTGAAGTACAAGCGCCGCGAGGACCAGTTGTGTCACGCGTCGGGTCATGTCCTGCGCCGCCAGAGCCACGTCACGTCGATCGCGAAGGACCATGCAAGGACCAGCGCCACCAGCGGCACCAGCGCCACCGCGAGGCCGTCGGGCAGGATCGGGGCCTGCAACGCGATCAGCGCGCCGAGCTGCACCACGCAGACGAGTTTGCGGCTGAACCGCTCGGGCAGGTCGCGACGCATCCACGGCAGAACCCATCCGGCCACGGCGAAGAGGTATCTGGGCAGGCCCAGCAGGATCGCGATGGCACCCGCGCCACTCGCGATCGCAGCACTCGTCGCAAGAACAAGGGCGAGCATGGAGTCGACCTCCATGTCGAAGCGCGCGCCGAAGTCCGAGACGTAGCCCTGCCTGCGCGCGAGCCAGCCGTCGAACCCGTCGAGCGACAACGCGATCACCGCGACAGCGAAGACAGCCCATGACGCTCCGGCGCCCGCCAGGAGCGGGGCAACCAGCGCCGCGGTCAGGGCGAGCCGCCCAAGCGTGATCCCGTTGCAAAACCCCAGATGATCATGCGGATAGCTCCGGCCGAGGGCGCGTCCCGCGACCGCCGCTCCCACCGCGAAGAACAGGACCGCCGCGACCGTCGGTCCCGCGCCCGCGCCCGGCATGAGCGCGGTCAGCACGACCAGACCGGCGGCGAGCGCGAAGGCGGTCGCCGCGAACTCCCCGAGCGGAGAGATGACGGGGGCCTGCCCTGCGGGCGGCCAGCGTTTCTGGCGCTGCGGTCTTGCGAATGTCATCCTGCAGACATTGGGCAGACCCGCGAACAGTCAAGCCGGTGCGGGCACTTGAAGCATTCCACGCGGGTGCTAGCTGACCGTGGATCAGGAGAAACCTCGTGCCAAACGCGCAAACCGAATACCGACGCACTGCGCGTCTGCTCCATTGGGGCATGGCGGTGCTCGTGCTTGCCACGATCCCGGCGGGCTTCGTGATGGTGCAGCCCGATCTCGACCCGTCTCTGCAGAACGCGCTGTTCCTCTATCACAAGAACGTGGGCGTTCTGCTGCTGCTGCTGGTGGTCTGGCGCGCGATCCATCGCTGGCGGCATCCACCCGCCCCGCTTCCCGCCGACGTGCCGGGATGGCAGCGCGGCGCGGCGGGGCTGACGCACATGACGCTCTATGCGCTCCTGATCGCCATGCCCGTGGCGGGATACATCCGCGTCAGGGCGGGCGGCTTCCCGATCGAGACGCTCGACTGGCTGGGAGTCCCGTCATTGGTGCCGCGTTCGGACGCACTGGCCGAGACGGCTAAGACGGTGCATTTCTTCGGCGGGATCGCCATTGCCGGGCTGATCGCCCTGCACGTCGCCGCCGCCGCCTATCACGGCATTGTCCGCCGCGACGGCGTTTTTTCGCGCATGTGGCCGCCCTTCGCGGGACGCGGCGCCTGACGCCCCTTGCTCCTGCCGGATCCTGGGATAGCTGACCGGAAATCCGCGCCGATGACGGCGCCATCGAACAGAAAGGCCGCCATATCGCCATGTCGCTTGCAGAACCACGCCTGGGCGCGGACGTCGCGAGAACCACATGGCATGGACCGCGTGTCGCGGCGTTGGTGCTTTCGGCTGGCATGACGCTCGCCATAGTCGCGGCCTTCGCGGGTGCCGTCACCGACTGGACGCCGGCAGCGATGATCGCCTTGCCGCTTGTCGCGTTCACGGGCGTCTGGATTTCCGGCGGCGCGGCGACGGCGCTTCTCGGGCTCCTCCTGCCGCCGCCCCTCAGGGTCGAGCCGCCCGCCGCATGGCGCCCGTCCAGCCGCACGGCGATCCTCGTGACGCTCTGCAAGGAAGACCCCCGGCCGCTGGCGCGCCATCTCGAGACGCTGCGTCCCGCGCTGGACCGGGCCGGGCTGCTGGGCGCCGTGGAGGTCTTCGTCCTGTCGGACACCTCCGGCGCCGACCTCGTGGCGCGCGAGGAGGCGACCCTTCTGCCCCTGCTTGACGCGGGCGCACTGAGCTACCGGCGCCGGACCCGGAACACCGGACGCAAACCGGGCAATATCGGCGATTGGGTCGATGCCCATGGCGCGCGGTTCGACCACATGCTGGTGCTGGACGCCGACAGCCGCATGACCCCGCGGCGCATCGCACGCATGATCTGGCAGATGGAACGGCACCCGGCGCTGGGCCTCTTGCAGTCCGGTATCGCGCTTTTGCCGGGGCAAACCCGGTTTGGCCGCCATCAGCGGATCGCCGCGCGTCTCATGTCGCGCGGCTTCGGGCGCGGCTTCGCCGCATGGAGCGGGGACAGTGGCAACTATTGGGGCCACAACGCGATCATCCGCCTCACGGCCTTCCGCGCGGCGCGCGCCCTGCCGGTCCTTCCTGGCACCGCGCCATGGGGTGGCGCGCTCCTGAGCCATGATTTCATCGAGGCTGCGTGGATCCGCCGCGACGGCTGGGCCGTGACGCTCGACCCCGACACCGGCGGCAGCGCCGAGGAGGCGCCGCAGACCGTCGGCGCGTTCCACGCGAGGGACCGCCGCTGGTGCCAGGGCAACCTTCAGCACCTGCGCCTGATCGCGGAGCCGGGGCTCGACCCGATCAGCCGTCTGCACCTGGCCCTGGGGGTGCTGAGCTATCTCGTGGCGCCGGTCTGGCTGATCCTCGTGGCGCTGGTCGCCCTGGGCGGGGTGCCGATCGCGGGCGCCCTGCCGCTGGCGGTGGTGGCGTCCGTGCTGCTCCTGCCCAAGCTTTGCGCATTGGTGGACCGTTGGCGGGCCGCCCGGACGCCGGGGCGGCGCGCGACCGTCCTGCGGGCGTCGCTGGGGGAACTGGCCGTCTCAAGCGTGATCGCGCCTCTCGTGATGCTGCGGCAGGCCGGTGCCGTGCTTTCCGTCTGCCTCGGCCGGGACTGCGGCTGGAAATCCGGCACGGGCGCGGGGCGGGTCCTGCGCCCCGGCATGGGCGAGGCGATGGCGGGCTGGACCCTCGTGGCGCTGGCCCTCTTCACGACGGGACCGGCGGCCGCATGGCTGGCGCCGGTCGCGCTGCCGATCTGCTTCGCGCCGCTGGTCATGCGGATCATGGACGCGCCGGCCTGATGCGGCGGCGGAGTTTCATGGCCGGTGTCGCGGCCGCGGCGCTCCTGCGGCCGTGCGCCTCGCTTGCCGAAACAGGGCCGACGCTGCTGGAGGCGGCGCGCGCGCTTGCCGCGCGCCCCTTCGTCGACCGGAGCACGCACCTGCCGCCGCCCTTCGCGGGGCTCGACTATGACGCCTATCGCGGCATCCGGCCGGTCCCCGGTCGCTCCGCGTTGTTGGCCCACGGGCCCGATTTCGCCCTAGACCTTCTGCCGCCGGGTCTTTTCTTTCCCGACCCCGTCCGCATCGACCGCGATGCAGGCGACGGGCCGGAGGAGATCGCCTTCGCGCCCGGTCTCTTCGATTTCGACGCGCGCTATTTCGACGATATGCCCGCCACCGCCCCCGGCGCTGGGTTCTCGGGGCTGCGGCTGCGCCACCCTCTGAACGCGCCGGATCGCATGGACGAGGTTCTGGTCCTGCAAGGGGCGAGCTATTTCCGCGCCATCGGGCAAGCCATGGTCTATGGTCTCTCGGCGCGCGCCGTGGCGTTGGGCACCGGCGGCGCCGAACCGGAGGAATTCCCGCGCTTCACCCATCTGCGCCTGCATCCCGCGCAAGCCGGCGCAGTGCGGATCGAGGCGGTGATCGACAGCCCCTCGCTCGCCGGGCATCTCGACATGACCCTGCGCCCCGGTCGGGACACCGTGACGGACCTCGCCGTCACGCTCCTGCCGCGGCGCGAGATCGCGGATATCGGTGTGGCGCCCCTGACCTCGATGTATCTCAAGGGGCCGCTCCGCGCCTCGGTCAGCGACGATTTCCGCCCGCGGGTGCATGACAGCGATCTGCTCCTGATCGAGAACGGCGCGGGCGAACGTCTTTGGCGGCCGATTTCCAACCCGGCCCGCATAGAGACCTCGGCCTTTCTCGATGACGGTCCGGTCAGCTTCGGCGTCTACCAGACGCAGCGCGATTTCGCGGATTTCGAGGACACCGAAGCGCGATATCACGACCGCCCCTCCGCCATCGTGCGCCCGGACGGCGACTGGGGGCGCGGGGCGGTGATGCTGGTCGAGATCCCTACCGGGGACGAGTTCATGGACAATATCGTCGCCTTCTGGCGACCCGAGACGCCGCTGGCCCCGGGCAGCGAACACCGCTTCGCCTATTCCATCGCCTGGACGCGCGACGCCCCCGCCTCCGACGCCGCCCGCGCCATCGTCCAGAGCCGCAGCGGACGCGAACATGACCGCCCCGGCGCGCGGCGCTATGTCATCGACATCACCGGTCCGCCGGACGGCCTTGCGCCCGAAATCACCGGACCCGCGGCGGCGCACATCGACGGCATCAGCGTCTTCGCGCTTCCCGACGGCAGCGGAACGCGGCTGACCTTCCTGCTGAGTCCGGGCGAGATCGACGCCGCGGACATAAGGGTGGTCCTGCGCGACGGCGGCACCCCCGACGCGCCGGTCTGGCTGCATCGCTGGACCCGGGCGCGCGACGGCGGCGTCTGAACTAGCCGGGTGTCGAAACCTCTACTTCCGCCCTGAGCGGCCGATGGTCCGAGGCCATGCGGATCCCCTCCCCGTCCAGCGCCTTCGCATGCAGCACCCGCGCCCCGCCGGCCGCGAGGAACCGGTCCAGCGGCAGCACCGGACGCCGCACCGGGAACGTGGCCGGGGCCGGGCCGGTGAACCTCTCGCCCAGCACGGCTCCCAGCACGGGCCGCGAGAACGCCGTGCCTCCCCACGGCCGCCATTCGTTCAGGTCGCCGCAAAGGACGGTCGGGCGCGCGCTCCTGCGGAACAGATGCTGCCCGAGCGTCCGCATCTGGGCGATGCGCAACATCTGCGACAGCGACAGATGCGTGCCCACGACCCGCAAGGGACACCCGTCCTTGCGGATATCGAGGATGACCGCGCCGCGATGGCAATGGCCGGGCAGATCGAGAAGCGCCATCTCCTCGACCTCGATCCCAGCGCCCGCAAGGAAGATCACGCCGAGAAAGCCGTGGCTTTCGTCCCCCCACCGGCCAATCCGGTCACCATGGACAGTGCGCAGGCCCGTGCGGGCCTCGATATCGGCCAGATCGAGGATACCGCGATGGGGCGGCCGTTCCTCGTCCGCCTCCTGCAGCACCAGAAGGTCGGCCGGTTCGGCCATCACCTCGCGCAACAGCACGTCGGCCGTGCGGGCCGGGTCGATCACACCGTCCTCGCCGCGTCCCCGGTGGATGTTCCAGCTTATGATCGACAGACGTGTCAGGGCTCTTCCAGTCCTCGCGGCGGACGCATGCTCCCGCCAACCTGCCCCGGCGGGCGGGCGCGTCAAGCGGGAAGATGGCCGTCGACCCCGGCGAGAGGGTGCCACGGCACCGGGTCGGTGCCACTGACCCGGGACGCGAGAATCGTTGCGTCTCGTTCGAAGGGACGACACCCTTGCCCGGGTTTTCGTCAAACGGGTGTCGTTCAAAAATGCAAGGTTATCTCCGTACCGCGATGCTCATGGCTGCCATGACCGCCCTGGTGGGCGTGTTCGGCCTGCTGCTCGGCGGCGAGACGGGCCTGGTGATCGCGCTGCTCATCGCCGCCGGGATGAACCTGTTCGCCTACTGGAACTCCGACCGCATGGTTCTGCGGATGCATGGCGCGCAGGAGGTGGACGCGCGCACCTCGCCCGATCTTTACCGCATGGTTGCCGACCTCGCGGGGCGTGCCGGGCTGCCGATGCCGCGCGTCTACCTGATGGACACCGATCAGCCCAACGCATTCGCCACCGGCCGCAACCCGCAGAACGCCGCCGTCGCCGTCACCAGCGGCCTTTTGCGCCGTCTGAACAGCGAGGAAGTGGCCGCCGTCATCGCCCATGAACTCGCGCATATCCGCAACCGCGACACGCTGATCATGACGATCACGGCGACGCTGGCCGGTGCGATCTCGATCCTGACGAATTTCGCTTTCCTGTTCGGTGGGCGTGACCGGCAGGTCGGCATCATCGGGTTGATCGCGCTCGTCATCCTCGCACCGCTCGCGGCGGGTCTCGTGCAGATGGCGATCAGCCGGGGGCGTGAATACGAGGCGGACAGGATCGGCGCCGAGATCTGTGGACGACCCGACTGGCTGGCCTCGGCGCTGGAACGCATCCAGGGCTTCGCCTCGCGCATCGACAACCAGTCGGCCGAGCGCAATCCCGCGAGCGCGCATATGTTCATCATCAATCCACTGCACGCGCATGCCCATGACCGGCTGTTCTCGACCCATCCCTCGACCGCCAACAGGGTCGCGGCCCTGCGCGCGATGATGCGGCAAGGATCGGGCTTCGCCTGAACCGGGGTCCCGTCCGCGTCCGTGCGGTATACCGGCGATGCTCGGACCTGCCCGGCCCGAAGGTCAGAAGATCTCGAACAATCCGCAGGCGCCCTGCCCTCCGCCAACGCACATGGCCACCACCCCGAGTTTCGCGCCCCGTCTGCGGCCCTCCAGCAGAAGGTGCCCGGCCATGCGCGCGCCCGACATGCCATAGGGATGCCCGATGGAGATCGCGCCGCCATTGACGTTGAGCCTGTCGTCGGGAATGCCCAGCGCATCGCGGCAGGGCACGAGCTGGGCCGCGAAGGCCTCGTTGATCTCCCACAGGTCGATGTCGTCGATGCCGAGGCCGTGACGCGCCAGAAGACGGGGGATCGCCACGACCGGGCCGATGCCCATCTCTGCGGGCGCGACGCCTGCCACGGCGAACCCCCTGAGGCGCCCCAGCGGGGTCAGGCCACGGCGGGAAGCGGCCCCGGCCTCCATCACCACCAGCGCGGCGGCACCGTCCGACAGCTGCGAGGCGTTACCCGCCGTCACGGTCCTGTCCGGGCCGAGAACGGGGCGCAGCGCTTCGAGCGCCTCCAGCGTCGTGCCGGGCCGGTTGCATTCGTCGGCAGCGAGGCGCACCGCTTCGGACCGCGTCTCGCCCGTGGCCTTGTCGGTGACGACGCGGACAGCGTCGACGGGCACGATTTCCTCGGCGAAGCGTCCGGCGGCCTGCGCCGCCGCCGTCCGTGTCTGGCTTTGCAGCGCGTAGGCGTCCTGCACCTCGCGCGGGACGCGGTGCCTCGCGGCGACGATTTCGGCGGTCTCGATCATCGACAGGTAATAGGCATCGGGCACCGAGGGATCGCGGTAGCGGTAGGCGTTCCAATGCTCGTTCTGCACCAGCGAGATCGACTCGATCCCCCCGACCAGCGCCACCTCGACCCCTTCCGCCCGCACCATGTGGCAGGCCATCGCCAGCGCGTTGAGGCCCGAGGCGCATTGCCGGTCGACCGTGGCCCCCGCCACGCTGACCGGCAGGCCCGCCGCCAGCGCGATGTGGCGGGCCACGTTCACCCCGGAGGAGCCCTGCGTCAGGGCGGAGCCAAAGACCACCTCCTCGATTTCGGCCCCGTCGAGACCGGCCCGCGCGACCGCCGCCCGGACCGCCGCCGCCCCAAGCGAGGGGCATTCGAGAGTGTTGAAAGCGCCGCGATAGGCCTTGCCGATCGGGGTACGGGCGGTGGACACGATGACCGCGTCGCGCATGGGGGTCTCCCTTGTCAGATGGGTTCCAGCCCGCACCAATCGGCGATGAAAAGCGCGGTGGCCTGCGTCACGCGCCGCATGCTCTCCAGCGACACGCGTTCGTTGAAACCGTGGATCGCCTCGGCCTCGGGTCCGTAGACCAGCGCGGGCGTGTCGGCATAAAGGCCGAAGAACCGCGCATCGGTCGTCGCGGTGATCGCCACGTGGTCGAGCGCCTTTCCGGTCACCGCGCGGTGTGCTTTGTCGAGCACTCCTATGGCCGCGCCCGCCCGTTGGCTGTCATCCTCGGCCAGCGCGTAACCCTCCGCCTCGAAGCCGTGATAGCTGATCCCGGGCAGGCTTTTGCGCAGGAAATCATTCTGCCGGGCGGCTTCGGTCAGCGTGTCCTCGATCTCGGCCTTGGCGGCGGCGATGTCCTGGCCCGGAAAGAGCCCCATGCGCACGTCTAAGACGCACCATGCGGGAACCGAGCTTGTCCAGTCACCCCCTTCGATCCGGCCGACATTCAGGTTCAGCGGATGGGGCACGTGGGCGTAAGCCGCGTGGCGGCGGTCCTCGGCGTTCCAGCGCGCCTCGAGCCCGTGGAGCGCGTCGATCAGGGGAATGGCCGCCTCGATCGCGTTCGCGCCCGACCCGGCATAGGCCACGTGCGTCGGCAATCCCTTCAGGTGCACGCGGAACCACAGGACGCCCACCTGCGCGGTCACGAGGCATTCGTGGAACGGTTCGGGGATCAACGCGGCATCGGCCCTGTAGCCCCGCGCGAGGCAGGCGAGCGCGCCGTTGCCGGTGCATTCCTCCTCGACCACCGACTGCACGAACACATCGGCCGCCGGGGCGAGCCCGCAGGCGCGCAGCGCGTCGAGCGCGAAGAGGTTCGCGGCGAGCCCCGCCTTCATGTCCCCCGCGCCACGGCCATACATCCAGCCATCGTCGATGCGCGGCTCATAGGGCGGGCTGTCCCACATGTCATGCGGGCCTTCGGGGACCACATCCACATGGCCGTTGAGGATGAGCGACCGGCCGCGCCGGGTCCGGCTGCGATGGGTTCCGACCACGTTCACCGCGTCGCCGTAGGGCCCCGTCACGGGGGAGAACCCCGGCAGGTCGCGGATCTCGGCGATGTCGATCTGCCAACGGTCCACCGAAAGCCCGCGCGCCGCCATTTCGCCGGCCATGAAGTCCTGCGCGCCCTGTTCCTTTCCGCGGGTGGACGCATGCGCCGTCAACTGGCCGAGAAAACCGGTCTGCCCATCGAACGCGGCATCGACGGCATGGAGGATCTTCGTTGCGGTCTCGCTGTCCATGCCCTGCCTCAGAACCTCGGGATCTCGCCCTCGGGGCAGGCCAGCGGCGCCCCGGTGGCCTGCGTCACCTCCGCGAGGCCGACGCCCTCGGCCAGTTCGCGCAAGGCGAAGCCGCCGGGACCCAGGTCGATCACAGCCATGTCCGTGAAGACGCGCGCCACGCAGCCCCGCGCGGTCACCGGCAGGCTGCACGCCGCCTTGAGCTTGGGGTTGCCGGCCCGGTCGGTATGACTGGTCAGCACCACGACGCGCCGCGCCTTCTGCGCCAGCTCGATACCGCCCCCCGCGCCGGGCGAGAAGCGTCCGGGGATCTTCCAGTTCGCCAGATCGCCGGTCTGCGCCACCTCGAAGGCGCCCAGCATCGTCAGGTCGAGCCGTCCCGAGCGGACCAGCGCGAAGCTGACCGCGCTGTCGAAGAAGGCCGAGCCCGGTATCGTCGAGACATAGGCGCCGCCCGCGTCGATCAGGTTGCGGTCTGCGGCCTCGGGCGGCAGGGTTGGTCCGATCCCCGTCAGCCCGTTCTCTGTATGCAGGCAGACCGGGAAGTCGCCCGGCAGATGATCGACCACCTGCGTCGGCAACCCGATCCCGAGATTGACGACCATGCCCGGTTCGATCTCGCGCGCGGCGCGGGCGACCATCCTGCTCCTAGCGTCTGACAACGGCGTATTCCTCGCTGAGCGCGGGCAGGCCCACGACATGATCGACGAAGGGACCCGGCGTCTGCACCGCATCGGGGACAAGCCCGCCCAAGGGCACTACCGCCTCGGCCTCGGCGATGACGAGATCGGCGGCCATCGCCATCAGCGGGTTGAAGTTCCGCGCGGTGGCGACGTAGCCGAGATTTCCGAACACGTCCGACCTGTCGGCATGGATCAGCGCGACATCGGCCCGGAGCGCGGTTTCCACCAGTGCCGTCCGGCCACCGATCTCGACCCGCTGCTTGCCATTCGCCAACTCCGTATCGAGGCCGATATCGGTCAGGATCGCGGCCAGCCCGGCACCCCCGGCCCGCACCCGTTCGGCAAGGATGCCCTGCGCGTTGAACTCCACCTCCAGCTCGCCCGCGTTCATCATCTCGACGGCGCGCGAATTGAGTCCGATATGGGTGGTGACGAGGCGCGCCACCTGTCCCTTGGCCAGCAGGTGGTCGATGCCAAGGCCGCGCTCGTTGGCGTCGTTCTTGATGACGGTCAGGCCGCGCTGGCCCTGGCGGACAAGCTCCCGGATCAACGCGAAGGGCGTGCCGGGAACGCCGAAGCCGCCGACCATGATCGTGGCCCCGTCCTTGATACGGGCGATCGCCTCCTCTAGGCCGCAGGTCTTGTCGGGCAGTCTCATGCGGTGGCCTTCCGTTTCGCGGAAAGCGCGGCAAAGCCCTGGCCGCCGAGGACGATGGGCCGCTCGTCAGATGCGGTTTCGAACCCGAGCCGCGCGTAGAACCGCCCCGCGGCCGCGTTGTGCGCGTGCACCGAAAGCGCCATGTAGGCCGCGCCCCAGTCCCGCGCCGCGGCTTCGGCGACGGCCGCCAGAAGGTCGGAACCAAGCCCCTGTCCGCGCATCCCGGGCGCGCACCAGAGATCCTGCACATAGACGCCCGGCTCGCCCCGCATCGTCGAGAAATGCGCAAAGTAGAGCGCAAGGCCCACCGGCGCCTCCGCCTCGGCGATCAGGGTTGAAAAGAGCGGCCGCGCGCCGTGACCGTGCTGGCGGATCGCGGCCTCGGTGCCGGCGAAACGCTCCGTCAACCCAAGCTCGCCGGCCAGGTCCGCCAGCATGGACTGAACCGCACCGGCATCCTCGGGCCGGGCTTCGCGGATAAGCAACCGCGCCGTCATGCCGCCACCGCCAGACCCGTCTCTTGGGCGAAGGCGTCGAGCGCATCCACGAGGATCGCCATCATCTCGTCGATCTGCGCCTCTGTCACGATCAGCGGCGGGGCGACGATGAAATGGTCGCCCTCGTCCCCGCCGCGCGTCCGCCGCGAATAGAGGATGAGACCGCGCGCATAGGCCAGCTCCACCAGTCGGGAATGGGCGTTGAGCGCCCTGGGCAGCGGCGCCTTGCTGTCGCGGTCGGCCATCATCTCGAAGGCCATGAGCAAGCCCTTGCCGCGCACGTCGCCGATGAAGGCGTAGCGAGCCATCAGCCCCGCCAGCCGATCCTTCAGGATCTCGCCCATCCGCGCAGCATTCGCGATCAGGTCCAGCCGCTCGATCTCGTCCAGCACGGCGAGCCCCGCGGCACAGGAGAGCGGATTGCCGGCGGACGTGAACCCGTGCAGGAACCCGCCCGCATCGAGCACCGCCTCGACCATGTCGCCGCGCGCCACCATCGCGCCCAGCGGCGCGTAGCCGCCCCCGAAGCCCTTGGACAGCGTCACGAGATCCGGCGTGATGCCCCAATGCTCGGCGGCGAGGAACCGGCCCGTCCGCCCGGCCCCCGTCATCACCTCGTCGTAGATCAGGAGGATGCCGAACGCGTCGCAGATCTCGCGGATGCGGCCGTAATAGCTGTCGGGCGCGACAAGCGCCCCGGTCGAGGCGCCGCCCACAGGTTCCATGATGAAGGCCAGCACCGTCTCGGGGCCCTGCGCGAGGATCTCGTCGCGCAGAAGCTCGGCGTATTTCAGGCCGCGCTGTTCATCGGTCAGGTTGTCGCGATCGAGATAGGCGGTGGGCGCGGCGATCCGGGGCATGGCGCGCATCATCGGCTCGAAGGGCCGCGTCAGCGGGTCATACCCCGTCAGCGCCAGCGCACCCAGCGTGCAGCCGTGATAGGAGGGAAAGCGCGAGATCACCTTCCAGCGACTTCCCTGCCCTTGTGCCAGCGCGTATTGCCGGGCGAGCTTGATCGCGCTTTCCACAGCCTCCGAGCCGCCCGAGACGAAGAACACCCGGTCGAGCCCTTCGGGCATCAGCGAGGCGGTCCTGGCCGCGAGATCCTCGGACGGCGCGGTGCGGAAATGGAGCCGGTAGCCGAAGGTGGCGCGTTCCATCTGCGCGCGCATCGCGGCCAGAACGTTGGGGTTGGAATGCCCGATATTGGACACCATCGCGCCCGACGAGCCGTCGATGTAGCGCTTGCCCTCGGTGTCGTACATGTAGATGCCCTCGGCCCGGTCGAGGAACGGACGGGGCTGGCGCGACTGGTAGAAAAGGCTCGACATCTGTGGCCTACCTGTTGGCATTCGCCAGGTGTTTTCGCAGGAAGTTCTGGGTGCGTTCGTTATCGGGGTTGCGGAAGATCCTGGAGGGCGGTCCCTCCTCCACCACGACGCCCTTGTCCATGAAAATCACCCGGTCGCAAACCGTCTCGGCAAAGCCCATCTCGTGGGTGACGATGATCATGGTCATGTGTTCCTCGGCGAGCTTCTTCATCACCAGGTTCACCTCCTCGACCAGTTCGGGGTCGAGCGCCGAGGTCGCCTCGTCGAAGAGCATGACCTTGGGCTTCATCGCCAGCGCACGGGCAATGGCCACGCGCTGTTTCTGGCCGCCCGACAGGCGCGAGGGGTAGTAGTCGATCCGGTCGATCAGCCCCACCTTTTCCAGCTGCTCGCGCGCCAGTTCCTCGGCCTCGTCCTCGGACAGGCGCTTCACGAGCTTCGGCGCAAGCGTCACGTTCTCGCGCACCGAGAGATGGGGGAACAGGTTGAAGTGCTGGAACACCATGCCGATGTTCTGCCGCACCTGGTTGATGTGCTTTTCGTATTGGCGGTGCGGCAGCTTCTTGTTGATCTGCGTGTCTTCCAGCCACACCTCGCCCCCCGTCAGCGGGTCAAGGTCGTTGATCGCGCGCAACAGCGTGCTCTTGCCCGATCCCGACGGACCGATGATGGCCACGATCTCGCCCCTTGCGACCTGAAGGCTGATGTCCTTCAAGACCTCGAGCGCACCATAGCTTTTCTGCGCGTTCCGGATATCGACGAAGGGTTTCGGCTCGGTCACGGGATGCGGTCCTCCTGAGGGTCAGCGGGCGGCCGCGATGCGGCGCTCGATCCGGCGCTGCACGGCTTCCATGCCGAGGTTGATGACGTAATAGACCGCGGCCGCAAGCACGTAGAACTCGAACGGCCGGTAGGTGCGCCCGATGGCCAGCTGCGCCGAGAGCGTCAGTTCCGACACGCCGATCACCGAGACGAGCGCGGAATCCTTCAGAAGCGCGATCATGTTGTTGCCGATGGGCGGGATCACGTCGCGCACGGCCTGCGGGATCACCACCTTGCGCAGCGCCTGTCCGCGGCTGAGGCCCAGCGTGCGCGCGGCCTCCATCTGCCCCCGGTCGACAGCGAGGATGCTGGTCTGGATCAGTTCGGAATTGTAGACCGCGAAATGCAGGCCGAGGCCCACCACCCCCGCCACGAAGGCGGGCAGGTCGATGCCGATCTGCACGAGCCCGAAATAGATCAGGAACAGCTGCAACAAGAGCGGCGTGCCCATGAAGAGCCACGCAAAGAGCCGGAACGGCAGGCGGACGACCAGCGGCGCATAGAGCGCGACCACCGCGAAGATGATCCCGCCCACGAAGCTGAGCAGGGCGGCTGCGACCGTGATCGCGATGGTCCAGACCGCGCCCAGCAGCACCACGTCGAGATAGGCGGGGATGACGGTGAAATCGAGGTTCATAGCAACGCTCCCATCCCGTCAGACGATCCGGGCCCTGCGGTCCAGCCAGGCGATGCCGCGTCCGGTGGCGTAAATGATGATCATGTAGAGTGCGCCCGAAATCATGAACATCTCGAAGGGTTTGTAGGTCGACCCGATGAACCGCTGCGCGGTGTAGGTCAGTTCCACCACGGAGATCGCCGCCACCAGCGCCGTGCCCTTGATCAGCGCGTTGATGTTGACGCCGAGCGGCCGGATCATCAGCCGGGCCGCCTGCGGCAGGATCACGTAGCGCATGGTCTGGAAGCGGCTGAGACCGACGGTGCGCGCGGCCTCGGTCTGGCCCCTGTCGATGGCGATGATCGCGCCGCGCATCGTCTCGGTCATGTAGGCCCCGATATTGACTCCCAGGCCGATGACACCGGCGGTGAAGGCATCAAGCTGGATGCCGATCTGCGGGCCGCCGAAATAGAGGATGAAAAGCTGGATCAGCGCCGGCGTGCCCCGGAACACGCTGACATAGACCGCGCCGATCATGCGGAAGATGCGCAGCCGCGACAGCCGCGCCATGGCGCCCAGCGTCCCGCAGGCCAGCCCCAGAAGCGTTGTCAGGACCGACAGTTGAAGTGTGATCCAGGCCGCTTCGATGAAGAAGGGGTAGACCCGGAGCATCAGGTCGAAATCCATGCGCCGGTCGCCTCCTCAGTGGTGATCCTTGCGTGCCAGGATCGGCAGTGCCCGGATCTCGCAGATCAGCGCGGTGGTTTCCTCGATGGCGGCGCGCAGGAATTCGCGGCCGGTCTCGGGGTCGGCGACGGTCGGGTCGCCCATGGTGCCGTCGGGCGAAACCTCGGACCACCAGCGCATCAGCATGGCCTTGCCGCCACCTTTCGCGAGGTCGAGGTTGAAAAAGCGGCTGTCGGGATCGTGCAGGTTCTGCGTCGCGGCCTTCGAGAGGTCGACATGCTCGGGATGCAGGTAGGCATACATCGCGGCTTCGAACTCACCGGCATGGGCGATGCCGCCGATCTCGGATTTCCTGTGTTCGTTGATCCTTTCGGCGCAGAGGTTCCAGTAGGAGGCCGAGACGCAGATGACGCCTGTCTCGATCACCGTCTTGCGCGCGGCGAGGTCGAGCACCGGGTGGTTGGACCCGTGCGAATTCAGCAGCAGGATGCGCCGGAAGCCGTGATGGGCGAGCGACCTGGTGATGTCCGTGACGAAGGCGAGCAGCGTTTCGGGCTGGATCCAGATGACGCCCGGAAAATCCTTGTGATGCTCGTTGAAACCGTAGGGGACGGGCGGCATGACGAAAACCTCGTCCGGGGCGGCCTCGGCCACGCCATTGGCCACAGCCATGCCCAAGACCGTGTCGGTGTCGAGCGGCATGTGCGGCCCGTGATCCTCGGTGGCCGAGACGTTGAGGATGACGACGCGGTCCTTGTCGGCGTCGCGCACCTCTTCCCAGGTCAGTTTTCCGTACTGAGGGGTCATTGTCCGGCCATTTCAGAAAAAGTGACGGCCCGCCGCGTCGCTGCGGCGGGCCATGTGCGATTGTCTAGCGGATGTCGCCGCCGACCCATTCCTCGGCGATCTCGAGATAGGTGCCGTCTTCCATCATCTCGTCGAGTGCCGCCTGCATCTCGGCGGCAAGCATCGGGTTGCCCTCGCGGATGGCGATGCCCGCGCCGATCACGTCGGTCTCGAGGTCATCGAGCATGACATACTCGATGTCGCGCTCGCCCATGGCGAGGATCGCGGCGATGGAGTCGTTGACGATGGCGTCCACCCGTCCGTTCTGCAGCTCGAGGATCAGCTCGGGCAGACCGCGATAGGTGCGGATCGTGTAACCCTGATCGCGGGCCCATTCCTCGTGCGTCTCGCCCAGCGTCACGCCGAGCGTCACGTCGTCAAGCTGGCTCACGCTGGTGATGCCGGAATCGGGCAGCGTGAAGATCGCGCGCTTCGTGGTGTAGTAGGGGCCGACGAAGTCGAGAACCTCGTCACGCTCGGGCGTGATCGACATGGACCCCACGATGGCGTCGTACCGGTTGGTCAGAAGGCCCGCGATTATCCCGTCCCAGGCGGTGGTGACGATCTCGACCTCCAGACCCATGCGGCGCGCGATTTCGGTGCCGATCGCCGGATCGAAGCCCACCACCTCGTTCTGGTCGTTGACGAAGTTGAAGGGCGGATAGGCACCGCTCATGGCGATGCGAATCACGCCGGCCTCCCGGATCGTGTCCAGTTCCTCGGCGGCCGCCATCGAGGCCACGCCCAGGCCCATCGTCGCGATTGCCATCGTCGCCACAGTTTTCATGAAAGTCCGTCGCATCGTCATGTGCATCTCCCCCGCTGGAAAACGTCGATCTGATGAGGACTCACGCGCCCCGACCGGGCCGCGCCGCCTCGCTCTGCGAAAGAGCTTGCACAGGGACACTCATCCGACAAATAAATAATGGAAATTCATTATATAGATGAGATCTATGATGAGGCCCTATGAGCACCGCTTTCCCTGGACCCTCGACTGGAACCTGCTGCGCACCTTCATGGTGATCGTCCAACAGGGCGGGGTCACCAAGGCGGCCAATGTGCTGGGTCTCAAGCAGCCCACGATTTCAAGCGCTTTGAAGCGGCTAGAGGAAAGCGTCGGTCATCGCCTGATCGTCCGCAATCCCAACAGCTTCCGCGTCACCCGCGCGGGCCGGGCGCTCTACCAGGAATGCACGGGGATCTTCGGCTCGATCTCACAGATGCCCGCGCTTCTCGAAGCCGGGGAGGCGGAACTGGCAGGCCATGTCAGCATCGTGGCGACCAGCCATGTCGTCTCGCCCCATGTCGATGAGGTCCTTGCTTGCTTCGCACGGGATCACCCCAAGGTGACATTTTCCGTGGTCGTCGCCGACAGTGCCGAGGTCGTGGCGCTGGTCGAGCAGAACCGGGCGAGCTTCGGCTTCTGCCTTCTGGGCTCGATGCCGAGGACACTCGATGCGCGGGTGCTCTACCGGGAATTCTTCGCGCTTTACTGCGGCCCGGGTCACCGGCTGTTCGCGAAGAAGAACGTCACGCTGCAAGATCTGCGCGGCGAGGTGTCGGTGTCGTTCCAGACGGAACAGGAGGGCGGGCCGCTCGACGCGGTGCGGCTACTCCGCGACAGGGCACAACTCGCCCCGGGGTCGCGCGGCGTGTCGGCCAATCTGCCCGAGGTCCGGCGGATGATCATCTCGAATATCGGTATCGGCGCCCTGCCCGTCCATGTCGCGGAGCGCGATGTCAAACTGGGGCTGCTGCGTCGCGTCCCGACACGGGGCCAGTCGGCGCCCATCGATATCTACCTCGTGTCCAACCAGCGCCGGAAACCGACCGCGCCCGAAGAGGCCCTGCTGGCGCGTTTCCACGGGATGATCGACGACACGCCGATCGGCGCGCGCACCTATGGAGGCTGACGGGTTCGGGGTAGACTGTCGGCATCGGTCGTCGCTGCGATCCGTTCGCGTGACCGGACGGATCGCAGCGACGCGCAACCGCGCGCGTCAGTTCCGCTCGTAGTACGGCCGGTCCGGGTTGTAGTAGGTCGAGAGATAGTCGAGCACCTGCTCGCGCTCGTCCTCGGCCAGTTCCATCATCCCCATGTCCTCGACCATCCAGACGAGGATGTCGTCCCAACCCTCGCGCGTCTGACCCTGTTGCGCGATGATCATCTCGGAATGGCAGATCGTGCACAGATCATAGGTGATCTGGGCACCGGGCGCCGGATGGAACGTCCCGATCTCGTAGATCACCTCGCTCCGCCCCTGGTCATCGGTGACCGTCGTCTGCGCCCCTGCCGTGCCGATTACGAAACTGGCCGCGAGAACGCCTGCAAGGCAAAGACCGTTGTAAGTCGTGTTCATTTCTCTTTCTTTCCTGCGCAAGAAAAGGGCGCGGACCAGGCAGGTTCCGCGCCCTCGTTTTTCGGGTCTCGACTCAGCCGGCCATCACGCCGATGCGGTGGTACGAATTGTTGTTGTAGCCGCGCGGGTTCCACGCGATCGCATGGGGCTGCGAGATGCCCTCGCTATCGGTCGCCTTGGCCCAGATCTCGTAATATCCGGCCTGCGGGAAGCTGACATTGGTGCGCCAGTTCTGCCATGCGCCGCGATTGACCGGATCGTCCAGTTCGGCCTCGGTCCAGGTCGCGCCGAAGTCGATGGAGACCTCGAGCCTTTCGATGGTGCGGTCGCCGACCCAGGCATGGCCGCGGACATCCGTGGAAAGCCCCGTCTCGGTTCCATTCGCGGGGAAGGTCACGATCGACTTCACCGGCATCGCGCCCATGATGACCATGTCCTCGTTGGGCACGTCGGTTCCCGGCGCCACCGGATAGGCGGGCACGCGGTAGGACTGGCCGCCCATCTTCTCGCCGTCATGGACCTGATCGCGGACCCAGATCCGCGTCAGCCATTTCTGCGAGCACGAGCCCGGCCAGCCCGGAACGACAAGGCGCAGCGGCGCGCCGTTCATCGGGTGAATCGGGCCGCCGTTCATCTCGAAGGCGATCAGCACGTCGTCGTCGAGCGCCTTCTCGATCGGCAACCCGCGCGAGATGGGTTGCATTTCGGGATCGCCCGACAGGTGAACATCCGCGCCCTCATGCCCGGTGTAGACGGCCGCATCCTGAACGCCAGCCGCTTCCAGAACGTCCTTGAGGCGCACGCCCGTCCATTCGGAGCAGGCCACCGCGCCCACCGTCCACTGGTTGCCGCGCGCCGGCGGATCGAAGGCCGCGCGCCCGTTGCCGCCGCATTCGATATGCAGCGCCCGGGTCACGACCTCGAAATTCTCGCGCAACTCGGCGATGGTCATGGTCATCGGGTTGTCGACGAACCCGTCCACCGTCAGCGTCCAGGTCTCCGCGTCCATTTCGAAGGGCAACTGTCCGTTGTTGCGGATGAAATGCCGATCGGTCGGCGTGATCGCGTCGTCCAGCAGATGCGGGGGCGTCTCGGCGTTCACCGGCCGGTCGTTCAGCAGGGTCAGACCGCTGTCCTTGCCCGCAAGCGGATCGTCCTGCGCGAAGGCAGCGGGCACGAGGCCGGCGGGGATGTTCTTTTCGAAGGGAATCGTGAAACCGGCCACCGCACCCATCGCGGCGAAGCTTGCGCTGCGCATGAAGCTGCGGCGATCGGCACGTTCCACGCGGTCGGGTGCTTCGACAGCTTCGACGCGTTCTCCGTTTTCGATAATGTCTGACTTGGTCATCCGACTCTCCTCCCAAAGGTCATGATTTCCGGGGATGATACCCCCTTGGTTGGTATGCAATCACCTTCGACCAGCCCAGTCAAGCGATTGGCAATGTCCAGCAAAATTTCCTATGGGAAACTCGCGGGCGGCTTACCCTGCGCCCGCCGCTATGGCGGCGTCCGGCCGTCGCGCGAAGGGCGCGCGCCCGCGAGGCGCATGCGGTTGGCCTATGCGGCCGATGGCACGAGGGCCGATGCGCTCAGATTCAGCCGCCCCGGCTTCCAGTCGCGCACGGTGTTGGACAGCACCACCTCACGCAGGCCCGCCATGCGCGCGCGCCGTTCGTCCTTTGGCATGCGCAGCGCCGAGAGGATCGCACTGTCCATGGACCGGTTCGAGAACGGGTTGGTCAGCACCGCGCTGCCCAGTTCCACCGCGGCGCCGGCGAATTCGGACAGGACCAGGACGCCGTCGCCATCCACGCGGGAGGCGACGAATTCCTTGCAGACGAGGTTCATGCCATCGGCCAGCGGTGTGATCCAGGCGACATCGGCCGCGCGGTAATAGGACACGAGTTCCACGAAGGGGATCGCGCGGGAGATCAGCGTGATCGGCTGCCAGTCGAGCGTGCCGAAGCGGCCGTTGATTCGGCCGGCGGTCTGTTCGATCTCGTTCTGGATATTCTCGTAGGCGGTCATGTTGCGGTTGGCGGCCACCGAGACATGCATGAGTCGCACCTTCCCGAGAAGGCCGGGGTTGGCCTCGAGCAGCCGTTCGAAGCTGGCCAGTTGCTCGATCCCGCCCTTGGTGTAGTCGGTGCGGCCCACGGACAGGATCAACTGGGTGTCGCCCAGTTCCTCGCGGATGGCGGCGGTTCGTTCCGCCGCTTCGTCGGAATGCGCGTTGTCCTCGATGTAATCGACATCGACCCCCACGGGCGTCACGCTGACCGACACGGTTTTCCCGGAATGCGTCAGCTCCACGGGCATCAACCGCTCGACCAGCGCGGTGCCTTCGGAGATCCATTTCTCCGGCACGGTTTCCCGCTCGACCGACGCCACGTCGAAAAGGCTGCGCGCGACCGAGACGAAGTTGTTCGCATAGCGCGGCGTGTGGAAGCCGACATCGTCGCAGGCCAGAAGGCTTTCGATGATCTCCTTGCGCCAGGGCAGCACGTTGAACGCATCCGCCGACGGGAACGGCGTGTGGTGGAAGAACGCGATGCGCACATCGGGCCTGAGCTTGCGCAGGTAGCCCGGCACCAGCCAGAGGTTGTAGTCATGCACCCAAACCAGCGCGCCTTCGGCGGCCTCGGCGGCGGCGGCCTCGGCGAAGGCCCAGTTCACCTCGCGGAAATTGGGCCAGTCCACGGGGTCGTAGTTGTAGCGTTCCTTGAAGGAATGCAGGATCGGCCAGAACGCCTCTTTCGAGGTGACATGGTAGAATTCCCGGACCTGATGCGCCGACAGCGGCAGGCGCGAAACCGAGTACTTGCCGTAGGCGTCGTCGATTTCGATGACCTGCTCGAACTCGGGGTTCGACGGGTCCTCGGCCAGTTTCCACGCCACCCACGCGCCGTGATCCACCGCGCCGAAAAAGCTTTTCAGCGTGGGGACGATGCCATTGGGGCTGCTGTTTTCCTTCAGGACGATGCGGCCGCCCTCCTCCACCTCTTCGTAGGGCTGGCGGTGATAGACGATGACGAGATCCGATGACATGGGGGCTCTCCCTTTTCAGGCGGCGGGGCGGCGCAGGGCGTCGAAGGCGAGAATGGCCTCGGCGATGCCGGCCGCGCCTTCGCCGGACGCGAAATGCACGTGATCCTGGCCTTCCAGCGCCGCGACCAGATCCGGCTCGGAGTTGCCGACCGCCACGGCCGGAAGCCCCAGCGACAGCATCGACAGATCGTTGAGCGTGTCGCCCGCCACGAGGCAGCGCTCGTTGGCCACGCCAAGATGCGTCAGAAGCCGAAGGAGCGAGGGCCCCTTGCTGACCCCCTTGGGCAGGACGTCGAAATACCGGTTGCCGGAGATCAGCGCGTCGAGACCCATCTCGGCCACGGTATCGAGGGCTGCGGCATCGAACAGCTCCGCGTCCATGTCGTAGCTGACGCGATAGCGGAACCCGGTCGACTGCAGGCGCAGCCCCGTGGCGTGGTGCAGCGCCGCCTGAACGCGCGATCCGGCGTCGCCCCATGCGGCGGCGATCTCGGCCTCGAGGTCCTCGATGGGGCTGAGCAGGTGGTCGTGGTCGACCGAGGCGATGGTGGTGCCGACATCGCCCACCACGTAATCGGGGCGCGGCACGCCCCCCTTCCGCGTCAGATTGCGGATGAACCCCGGATCGCGACCCGTCACGAAGATCAACCCGACATCGGCGCGGTTGCCCTCGATCCAGTCGTAGAGACGGGCGCGCGACGCCTCGGACCCGCCGAGGAACGTCCCGTCCAGATCGGTGGCGAGAACGAGCGCCTTTTTCGAGAAATCTTGCGTGGTGTCGGATGCTACGATCTGGGTCATGTGAACCTTTCTGCGAGTTGCTGGATGGCCATGTCGGTGGCCGGGTGATCGAAGGAGAGGTCGAGCGTGCGCGGCTCGCCCTCGATGGGGCGCGACCAGAGCGCGGCGAAGGTCTCGCCAAGCTCGGCGCCGTTGTGCAGGATGGTCCGCACCGCCTCGCTGATGGGCATGGCGACGCCCACGCGGCGCGCGAGGTCGGTGACGGACCGCGCGTTCATCTCGCCCTCGACGACGACGGGCTGGCCGTCGAAACAGGCCTCGCGCCGGATGCCCTGACCCAGTTGCAGGCCCAGCGACATGTTGCGCGAGGTGGGGCTGGAGCATGTGAGCGTCAGATCGCCCATTCCCGACAGCCCCGTCACCGTCTCGCGGCGCCCGCCCAGCGCCTCGGCCAGCGCCTTCATCTCGTCGACGCCGCGGGTGATGAGGGCCGCGCGCGTGTTCTCGGCAAAACCCGCGCCGGTCATCATTCCGCAGGCGATGGCGATGACGTTCTTGACCGCGCCGCCGACCTCCACCCCGACCAGATCGTCGGACACATAGGCGCGGAAGCTTTCCGTCGAGAGCGACATCGCCGTACGCACCGCGGGGCTTTCGTCAGGCGCAAGCCGGTCGCGATGCGAGAAGGGGAAGGCGACCGTGGCGGCGGTCGGATGGCCCAGCGCGGTTTCGGCGGCAAAAGTCGGGCCGGAAATGCAGCCGACGGGATTGCCGCCCAGCTCCTCCTCGGCGACCTGCGTCATCAGAAGCCCGGTCTCCGCCTCGATCCCCTTGGCACAGACGGCGACGGGCACGTCCTTCGGCAGGTATTCGGCCATCTGCCGGGCCACCGAGCGCACGGAGCGCGAGGGCACGACAATGGCGACAGCCTCGGCCCCCTCCAGCGTCGCGCGCATCTCGTGGACGGCATGCAAGGTATCGGGCAGCGCGACCCCGGGCAGGTAGCGGGAATTCTCAGCCCTCGCGTTGATGGCATCGCAGACCTGCATGTCGCGGCCCCAGATGCGCGTGGTCACGCCGGCCTTGGCGAATGTCGCGGCCACCGCCGTGCCCCAGGCTCCCGCGCCCAGAACGGCCACGCGCCCGAAACGCTCGGGATTATTCTGGCGCGGAATCGCCGCGACGACATGATGCTTCATCTCGTTTGCCACCTGGTCGGAAAGTGAAAGGACGGGGCCCGGAGGCAGCCCGCATCGGCGCGCCGTCAGATGCGGCGGGAATGTCGTTTAAAGACCATTCATGTCGCAAAAGGTGCATTTCTGAGCGACAAGGTCAATGCTGCAGCCGCGAAAATTGTCGAATTACGAGGAAAACCGGTGTTTCGACCCTGTTTCGAAGACACGACATGATCGCATGTCAGGCAGACGCGCCTCAGAATGTAGCGCTTGATGTATAGATTGCGACATATGCAGGTCGTTTTTTGACAAATCGTTCAGAATGCTTAGGTGTTGCCGCAGCACAGCATAACCAGAACCGAGGGAGCACTGATCTATGACATCGCACGTTCGCACCGCAATTTTTCCCGTCGCAGGGCTCGGTACGCGGTTCCTTCCGGCCACCAAGGCCACACCGAAGGAATTGCTGCCCGTTCTCGACACGCCCTTGATCCAGTATGCGATCGACGAGGCGCGGGACGCGGGCGTGGAACGCATGATATTCGTGAGCCACCCCGCAAAACAGGCCATCGAGCGCCACGTCATGGACGATGCAAGGCTGCGTGCCACCCTGACGGCGCGCGGCAAGGAGGACCTCGCCGAGGAACTGGCGGAACACGCGCTCTGCCCGGTTCAGGATGACGTGGTTTTCGTCATGCAGGAGGAACCGCTGGGGCTGGGCCATGCCGTTCTTTGCGCCCGCGACCACGCCCTGCCCGGCCCCGTGGCCGTCCTGCTGCCCGACGACCTGATCCTCGGCCCACCCGGCGCGCTGTCGGAAATGATCGCGGCCTACGATCCGGACAGCGCCGGTCACATGGTCGCCACCATGGAAGTCGCGGCGGAGGACACCCGGAAATACGGCATCCTGTCGGTGACGGGCCGCGACGGTCGGCGCCTGATCGCCGACGGGATGGTCGAGAAACCCTCCCCCACGGACGCGCCCTCGCGCGATGCCGTGGTCGGGCGCTACGTGCTGGACCACTCGATTTTCGAGGCCCTCGCCACGCAGGCACCGGGCGCCGGCGGCGAGATCCAGCTGACCGACGCCATCGCGCGCGGCGTGTCCCGCGTGGGCCTCGTCGGCTTCCGCTATTCGGGCAGGCGCTTCGATTGCGGCTCGAAGGTGGGCATGCTCGCCGCCACGCTGGAACTGGCCTCGCATGACCCGGACTGCGCCGCGTTGCTCCGCGAGATGGGGCTTTCGACGGATGCCCCCCGGGCAGCGTGACCCATGGCGGGCCGCCCCGCTCAGTGCACGAACAGGAGCGAGATCACGCCCACCAGCACGAGGCTGAGCGCCCAGACCAGATCGAGATTGAACCAGCTTTTCGACAGGAACCGGAGGCCGAGCCAGCGGTAGACGCCGAAGGCGATGGCCCCGCCCGACAGGGTCATGGCCAGCGTGTGCGACACCGCGACAGCCACGGCGATCCCTGCATTGCCCGCCATCAGCTCCGAGGCGGCCGCGTGGCCGGTATCGGTTTCGATGGTACGGCAGATGCCGAGGTAGATCGGCACCAGCATCAGCCCCGCGCCATGGGCCATCGCGGCGAGGAACGACCACAGCGCCAGCCGCGAGGGCGGAACCCGCGCAAGGAACCGCGGGTGCCGTCGGTTGATCAGCAGGTATACCCCCAGCGCGATGACGAGGAAGGCGGCACCGATCTGGATCTCGCGCTGCCATTCGGCAAGGAACAGCAGGGCCGTGAACGGAAACAGGATCGCCGCCATCGCCACGAGGTGACCGCCCGCAAGCGCCAGAAGCGCCTTGAACAGGCTGCCGCGGTCACGATCCATCAGGGCCGCCGACACCGCCAGGGGCCAGCCCATGCCGGGATTGACCCCATGATAGATGCCTGAGGCGACAACGGCCCACCACAGGGCCGTTGCCGTATCGACGCCCTCCACCCGTCAGACGGAGGGGTAGCAGAAACTGTCCGTGGAACAGTCGCCGCCTTCGAGGCGGATCTGGTGGCTCCGGTAGCCCTTGGGGAACTCGATGTAGAAATCCGGGTCCAGCTCCAGCCCGCCCTTTTCTCCCACATTGGCCATGACCATCTGGCCGCCTTCGTCCTCGGGATAGAACTGCTTGTCCCATGTCGAATAGAGCGAGTTGGTCCAGTAGACACGCTTGCCGTCACGGCTGATCTCGACCATTTGCGGACCGAAGACGAAGGGCCTGCCATTGGGATGGGCCGTGCCACGCGCGATGCCGCCGATCTCGACCTTGCCGGCGAGCTTGGGGTTCATCGGGTCGGAAACATCGTATTGATGCATCTCGCCGAGGCCCCAACAGGCGACGTAGAGATACCTGTCGTCGAGGCTGAGGTCGATGTCGGTGACCAGCGGAGGAACCGCCTCGAACCCCTGCAGAAGCGGCGGCAGGTTCTCGGCCTTCTCGGGGCGCGGGTCGATGGTGATGGTCTTTTTCGCCTCGAAGGTGCCGTCGTCCTTCTGCCACCAGGTGAAGATCGCGCCCTGCAGGTTGGTGGTATCGACGACGACCCCGCAGAAGCCGTAATCCTTGGCCGGGTCGTGCGCGGGGCGGATCTCCAGCGCCATCTGGTGGTTTTCGCCCAGGTCGATGGTCTGTACGTTCTTGCGCTCGCGCAGGTTCCAGAAATGGATCGAATGGCCGTACTTGTTGGACAGAAGGTCCTCGGCCACCAGCCCGTTCTCGAACTGCGGCGGCAGGCCCCATTCCGAGCTGACCATGTAGTCGCGCGGCAGGTTCCACCAGAAATCGTAATGCTTGTCCTGCTTGCCGCGGTCCATCTCGTAGCGCCCGAGGATGTCGAAGGTCTCGCAATCCATGATGAAGATGCCGGGCGGCCCGTCGGTGCCGTCCTTGCCGCCGCCGCCCAACGTCGAGACATAGATGCCCTCCGGGCCGCAATGAATGGTGTGCGGGCGCGAATAGCCCGTCTTGGCAAAGACCTCCTCGGGCTCGATGATCTTGTGGATGCTCGCCTTCAGGGGTTCCTTCACGTCGATCACGTAGATGCGCGACGACCGGATGCCCGGAATGATCAGGTAGCGCCGTTCCAGAAACGCGTGCCCGGTCAGCGGCGAAAGCGCCGAGGAACAGGCGTTCCATCCGAAATGGTGAAACTCGTCGCCCTTGTTGGGCATGATGAGTTGATGCACGATCTGGCCGTAGGTGTCGGACCTGGGGTCCACGTCGACCACGGCGAGGCCGTCGGGTTGCGACCCGTCCGGACTGAGCATCAGCGTGAAGGCGAGCGTTTCCGCCGGGGCCTCCATTGCAAGCTTCGGGGTTGCGTGGAACGTCGGATCGGGTCTCAGGTTCATGGTCGGCTCCTCCCAGGCCAGGGCGATCAATTCTTGGTTCGGTGGTTCTTCTTCGCCCGAGGTCGAGCGTGCCATGAAACCCCGAGTCGGGGAAACAACCATCTGGAATGTCGAATATCCACGGCGCCGGAGCCGGTCGTGGCCCGGCCGGAGAAGCCCTTGCAGTCCCGGGCGAAGGCCACGCCGCTGTCGTCCTTGCCGCGCCGGATCCACCTTGCGGGGCGTTCGGAACGTCTGGCCGGGCGGGCCCGCAGCACTGATCACGCGGGTTTCGGGCGCAGAAGTTTCTTTCTGGAAAGATGACAGCATGGCCCGAAGCCCGAAGTGCCGCGCGGCGCGGCACCGGGGCCATCGGCTTTGCCCGATCGCCTCGGCTGGACGGGGCGAAACCCTACCCGGCGAGCCTGTTCGTCGAAACGGTGCGGCGTGCGGGTTCGCCCTGACCGTGGGCGATCACGAAGCGGCCAACCACCGCGCGAAGCTCGACCGATTTGGCACGAAGCGCCTTGCTCGTTTCGGTCGCATCGTCGGCCATGGCGGCGTTCTGGCGCGCAGTGGCGTCGATCTCGTGCATGGTCTGGCCGATGTGGGAAAGGGTCGCAGCCTGAACGCGCGATGCCGCGTCGATCTCGGCGATATTCCCCTTCACCGCCTTGACCATGGTTGTGATCTCGCGCAGCGCGCGGCCGGTCTTTTCCACGTCTTCCACCCCCGACCTGACATTCGCCTCGCTGGCCGCGACAAGCTCCTTCACCCGCCGCGCCGCGTCCGAGACCTGGTCGGCAAGGGCGCGCACCTCCTGGGCGACGACGGCGAAGCCGCGGCCGGCATCGCCGGCGCGGGCCGCCTCGACGCCCGCGTTCAGCGACAGCAGGCTGGTCTGGAAGGCAATGTCGTCGATCATGCTGCTGATGCCGGTGATCTCGCGGGACGTGCTACGGATCAGGTCCATCGATTCCGTGGTGCTGTCGACGACTTCGCTGCCCGCCTCGGCCTTGCGGGCGGCGTCCGATGCGGTCTCGGTCGAGGCCGCCGAGTTCTTCGCGGCATCGTCAAGAAGCGTCGTGAGGTGTTTCAGCCGCTCGGCCGTTTCGGCGACGAGGGAAGTCTGGTGCTCGGTGCGGGCGGAGAGTTCGTCGACCGCCGCGCCCAGCGTCTCCGAGCGCCGCGCGATCTCCAGAGCGGTCTCCACCACATCGGCCACGACCACGCGCAGGTTGGCGCAGGTCTTGTTGAAGTTGGCGACAAGGCCCCTGTAGGCCTCCCCGTAATCACTGGTGATCTCGTGGGTCAGGTCGCCGGACGACAGCCGTTCGAGTGCCTCCATCAACTCGCCGGTGATGCCCTCCTTGGCGCTCTGTTCAGCCTGGCGTTCCCGTTCAGCGGCCTCGCGCGCATCCCTCAGCTTATAGGTCAGCGCCTCCATCGCGTCCCAGATCACACCGATCTCGTCGAGACCGCGATGGGTCTTGCGAAACTCCCGGTCGAGATTGCCCGCGGCCATGTCCTGAAGCGTCCTTGTCGCGGCTTCCAGCGGGCCGACCAGCTTCTTGTGCAGCGCGACCAGCGACGCGAGCGTCAGGGCCGCGATTACGACCATGATCGCGGCGCTGACGGCGCGAGCACGACGCGACTCCCGCAACTGCCCGGCCCAATAGCCCTGGATGTGGTCGCCGGCGATGGGCGCGATCCCCGCGACGGCGTCGAGCGCGGCATTGGAGAGCGCGAAGAACTCTTCGAAACCGTAAGGAATGTCCGCCGGCGCGCCGGCGCGCATGGCATTCATCGCCGCGTCCATGCGCTCCAGCGCCGGCAGATAGGTGGCAGTGAAGGGCCGCTCGACATCCTCGATCGCCGTCGTCAGCCCTGCCGAAAGCTCCACTGCGTCTGCGGCGACACGCAGCTGGTGCCAGGCAGCCTCGGCGCGGGCGGTGTCGATGCGCGCCTCGCCCACATGGGCGATGGGGATGGGGCGTCCGGACAGCGTGGCGATGGCGTAAAAGGTCCGCGAACGCCCGCCGTATTCCCGGACCTCCCATGCAAGCGACTGTATCCGGCTGAGCATCATCTCGCGGGTGGAGGATTCACCCCGCGGCAGGACCAGGAGACTGGAGGCGGCGAAAAGATCCTCGATCAGGGATTTCAGCTCATAGGGGAGTGCGCTGGACCTGGCGGGGTTGCGGGCGTCGCCGGTCCCGGCGAGCAGGTCATCGGCCTCCCGCCGCAGGGCCGCGATGCCCTGACGGGCGGTGCGCACCTGGTCGGCGAAGAGCGTCCGGTTCTCGAAGGACGGCTTGTCCTCGAGGGTTTCCAAGGCACGAAGCAGCAATCCGTCCGACTGCGTGCGCTGCTGTTCGATCAATTCGAGGAAGGCCGGGGGGATAGCGGTGTCGAGCGACAGGGCGACCTGTGTCACGCTACGCTCGAAGGACAGCGCGACGATGCCCTCGTACCAGTCGGAGCGCGCATTGGCCAGCGCCGCCAGCTGCACGTCCTGCACCACCTTGTCATGCGCCCGCCACAGCCGTTCGGCCGCAAGGAAAAGCGAGAACACCCCCAGGATCAGGAGGACAAACATGACAGCGCGCGCAATCCGCATCCCTGGCTCCAACAACTGCTCGGGATGCTCCTAAGGCCAAAATCCTAACGAACCGATACCAAAGGACCCGGGTTCAGGCGGCAAGCCAATCGGTCAAGGCCGCTGTCACCGCATCGGGTCGTTCGAGGGTCGGCATGTGGCCGGCCTCCTCGACGATGACCAGCCGCGAACCCGCGACCAGATCGTGCATCAGTTCGTGACGCTCCACGGGGCAGAGCGCGTCCTGCCGCCCGCACAGGATCAGCGTGGGAACCGTGACCGCGCGCAAGGTTTCGCGCTGGTCGGGCCGGTCGCGCAGCGCGATCGACTGGCGTTCGAACACGTGCGGACCCAGGGACAAGGCCATGGCCATGCACAGATCGAGGATTTCGCCGTAGCGCGGCCCCTTGGCCAGGTAGTTGGGCTTCAGGTCCTCGCGCATGATCCGGTCGAGCCCGCCGGCACGGACAGCCTCGATCTGGGGACCGCGCCGCGCCTGGACCTCCGGCAGCTCGGCACGCGGGTTGGTGTCAAGAAGCGCAAGCCGCGTCACACGCTCCGGGGCCCGCCGGATGACCTCCATCGCGACGATCCCGCCCATCGAGAGCCCGGCGAGCGCGAAACGCTCCGGCGCGGCGTCAAGCACCTGCCGGGCAAGCGTGCCCATGTCCGCCGCACCCGTGATGTCACCATGGATCACGTCCCGCTCGGCGGCGATGGCCTCGGCCTGGGGACCGAAAAGCCGCCCATCGCACATCATCCCCGGCAGCAAGAGCAGCGGCTCCGTCATGCCACGCGGGCCGCGCCTTCGCTGAGCGCCGCGAGCTTGGCATAGGCGATCTCGGGATCGACCGCGCCGAAGCCCGCGAAGGTGCCGAAGCCGCAGTCGCTGCCCGCGATCACGCGCTCGGCGCCGACAATGTCGACGAAGCGCTCGATCCGCTGGGCCACGAGGTCCGGGTGTTCGACGAAATTCGTCGTCGTGTCGACGACGCCGGGGACCAGAACCTTGTCCTCGGGGATGTCGGCCTTTCGGTCGCGGAATACGGCCCACTCATGCCCGTGCCGGGGGTTCGACGTCTCGAACAGGACATAACGCGCCTTGGCCGACATGAGCGTATCGAACATCCGGGACATGGGGATGTCGCAGACATGCGGCCCCTCGTAATTGCCCCAGCAGATGTGGATGCGCACGCGGTCCTCGGGGATGTCCGACAGCGCGTGGTTCAGCGCCTCGACGTGGCTTGCCGCGACCTTCACGAACTCTTCGTCCGAGAGGTCGGTGAAGAGCATGTGGCGGGAAAGCGCAAGGTCGGGGCAGTCAAGCTGCAGGTCGAGCCCGGCGGCGACGATGGTCTCGTATTCCTCCTTCATCGCGTCGGCGAGTGCGGCGAGATAGGCCTCGCGCGTGGGGTAGTGGTCGTTCTGCAAGAAGAGGCTGATCACACCGGGGCTGGCGGCGTTCATGAAGCCGCGCTCGATGCCATGCGCCTCCATCGCGGCTTTCAGATTTGCGATATCCTTCCCCAGCTCGCCCTGGCCTTTGGATTTCACCTCTCCGACGCACATCGGGCGCGCGTATTTCGGCGTTCCGCCCTCGTTCGCCAGTCTTTGCAGGAAGCTCGGGAACAGCTTCAGGTCTGCGGGCGCGTTGCGGGGGCTGTCGCCATCGAAGCCCGTATAGCGGTCCTTCACATAGGTCGCATAGGATATTTTCGATGTTTCTCCATCGGAGACAATATCGACTCCAGCGGCTTTCTGTTTCGCGACTGTCTCCAACACGGCCTCGGTCATCGCGGCGTCGAAATCGGCCGCGTCATAGGGTTCGCCGCGCTCGCGGGCGAAGATGAAATCGACAACCTTCTGGGTCCGCGGCAGGCTGCCGACATGGGTGGTGAGAATGGTCATGGTCGTCCCTCTTGCGTGGTGGCGGGCGCATCCTCCGCCGGTAGCCTGCGGCGGAGAAAGCCCATCCAATTGTCCTGACAGATGCCCCGGATCAGCGTCTCGCCAAAGCCGGCCTCGCGCATCGCCTCGACCAGCGCCTGCAGCGCGGCCGCGGAGCCCAGCCCCTCGGGCATCGGCGCGCCGTCGAAATCCGAACCAAGGCCCACGTGATCCTCGCCCGCCATCTCGACCATGTGCGCCAGATGCCGGACGGCGAAACCGATCCCGCCCTCGGGCGCACGCTTGCCATCGGGGCGCAGGAACATGGTGCCGAAGTTCAGGCCCACCATGCCGCCCGTCTCGCCCACCGCCTTCAGCTGCGCGTCGGTCAGGTTCCGCGCCGTGAGCGATATGGCGCAGGCGTTGGAATGGGTCGCGACCAGCGGCAGGCCTTCCTCGGCGATGTCCCAGAAGCCCTGCATCGTGATGTGGCTGCAATCCACGACCATGCCGCGCGCGTGGGCCTCCCGCACCAGCGCGCGGCCCGCGTCGGTCAGGCCCGGCCCGGTGTCCCCGTCCGACCCGGTCCGGAACGGGACGCCATGGGCGAACACGTTGGGACGCGACCAGACCGGACCGAGGGAGCGCAGACCGGCATCATAGAGCTTGTCGAGCCCTTGGAGATCCGCGTCGATGCATTCGGCACCCTCCAGATGGAGTACGACCGTCATCGGCCCCTCCGGATCGGGCGCGAGGTCCTCGCGCGTTAGGGCCAGCCGGACCAACCCCGCCGCCTCCAGCGCCGAGGCGATGTCGACCTGCCGGGCCACGGGCACCGCTGCCGCATGTTTCGGCAAAGGGTCAGGCACGGGGATGTCATAGGGCGGCGCGTCGAAGACCGTGAAATCGAGCGGCTGGTTCGGTGTCGGCGAGAACAGCGCGAAGAACCCGCCCACCATGCCGCCCGCGCGCGCCTTGGGCAGGTCCACATGGCCAGGCCCCCCGTCACGGAACAGCGCGACGGGGTCGTCCTTGGCCATGGATAGCCGCAGGAGCGCGTCGTTATGGCCGTCGAATACCGGTATCATGCGGCGGGCCGCCAGGTCTGTCCCGCAGGATCATCGGTGCCGACCACGTGGTAGAGCGCGGCCTCCCCGGTCATCGACGGGGCCACGCCATGGGTCAGCCCCTCGGGTACGCTCATCGTGTCGCCCGGCGCGAGCACGGTCTCGCCGCCCGCCCATGTCACCCGCCAGTGGCCCTTCACCGGCATCAGGACGCTCGGGCGGTCATGGGCTTGCGGCAGTCCCCCGGCGCTGGCGCGGGTGACGAAGCTCACTTCGAAGCCGGGCCTGTCAGGCAGGACCCCGGTCTCGCCGATCACCTCGACGGGCCGCCTGTCGGACAGCGCGACAAGGTCCCAATAGCGCGCGACATGGTTCGGCAGCACCTCCCGCGCGGCGGGTTCGGGGAAGGCCTCGAGCTCCGCCTCGGTCAGGAGCGGCATGGGCCCCACGCCATCGGGCAGCGTCGCGCCTTTCTTGGTGTCGTAGAGCTTGCCCTCCTCCGACAGGACAAGCCCGTGGGCCTGCGCCTCCTCGATGACCTGCGGGGCCCAGATCACGCCGCCGCCCGCGTCGTCGCCGCCGAGGATCGCCATGATCATCCCGTAATCGGTGCCGATATTCTCGAAGCCCCGGAAGATGC